>Ga0105044_10013280_pt1 | contig 11182 bp, 15 predicted proteins | sample MAT01_FD_78092 | JGI IMG/M metagenome (GOLD analysis project Ga0105044, IMG submission 78092) | Freshwater microbial communities from Lake Fryxell liftoff mats and glacier meltwater in Antarctica - MAT-01 | ecosystem: Environmental > Aquatic > Freshwater > Ice > Liftoff microbial mat | place... | reverse complement strand
CGATTGAAGCGCACGCCAACCAATTTCGCTACGGTGTGGTGCGCGAGTTTTGCGGGCATGGCCTGGGCCGTCTGTTCCACGACGCGCCCGAAGTCGTCCACGCCGCCAAGGCCGGGACGGGGCCGGAGTTGAAGCCGGGGATGTTCTTCACCATCGAACCGATGATCAACCTCGGCAAGCCGTGGGCGAAAGTGCTGGGCGATGGCTGGACCGCAGTGACGCGCGACAAGTCGCTGAGCGCGCAGTTTGAACACTCGATTGCGATTACGGAAACGGGCAACGAGATTTTCACGAAGAGTGCGATAGGTCGGGACTGCCCGCCTTATGCTTGACTACTGTTGCGAACGGTTCGGACTCGATCAGACGACCGTTTGCGACATGCACCCTGACCGTAAGGGCTGCCCGGATGCGATGATCCTCCCCTTGCGGGGAGGTTACGGCCTGCCGGTGCGCAACGGGCGCGCGGGGTATGCCCAAAGCGTGACCGAGATCCGGTTCTGTTCCTTCTGCGGAGCAGGGCTGCCGCCGATTGGTGATCTGGAGGATTGAACTTCCCCCGTCCCGGGCTTGACCCGGGACCCAGCTTTTTCAAGCCAGCAGCTGATCAAACAGATCGTTCCACTCCGGATTCGCCTTCTCGATCAGCGCAATCTTCCAATCGCGGTGCCAGTGTTTGAGGCGCCGTTCGTGATGCTTCGTCTCGACAATCGTGGGCAGGAATTCCGCCCAGACGAGCCGTGTCAGCCCATGCTCGGCACAGAATTCTGATCCTTCTCCGACGCGATGCTGGCTGATCCTCACTGCGAGGTCAGTGGTTGATCCGACGTAGATCGTCCCGCGATAGCGGTTGGACATGATGTAGACCTAGCCGCCGCGGTTTTCTCTTTGCATTGCAGGAACAAAGAACAAGCGGGGTCCCGGGTCAAGCCCGGGACGGGGGGAGGGTGATCACAAAAACAACACCGCCAGCACCGCAACCATCACAACCACCACCGCGACCGAAAACCCCAGCATCGCCAGGGTGGGCTTCGTCACCCGCCCGTGCAGCACCCAGTCATACGCCACCGCAATCGCAATCGTGATCGGCGGCTGCACCGCAATCGCGACCGGATCGGGCAGGCCCAGCACCTGCACCACGCGGGCATAGGCGGGGGTCATCAGCGCCAGTGTCGCGATCAGCATCGCTTGGCGGTGCGCGGCGATATTGCGCGCCCTCGCAAAGTGCAGGGCGGCGAAATAGAGCGGGATGAAGGTCACAAACGCCGCGAGGTTCACCACCGTCACTTCGGGGCGGCCAAGTTCCTGCCCGATGTTCCACGAAATCGCTGATCCGCTCACCAACATCGCCGCCACCAGTGCGATGGAGGCGCGGCCTGTCGCCCGGTGCGCCGCCAGTTTGAAGCGCGCGGCGGCGAAGGCTTGGCTGGCCAGCAGGCTGAGCCATGCGATCATGCTCACGGCGTGAAACACGACGATGGGGGTATAGCGCGCCTGCACTTGCGGATGCGCGAAGGCCTTCAGCGCAAAGGCGAACAGCGTGAAGCCCAGCAGGCCCAGCGCGATCTTCCCCATCAATTCATTGGCGCGAACGTGCGATTCTGGCGCTCTCACTAATTCTCCCTTGCCGCCCGGATCGCGGCTCCGGCGGCAAACGGAGCGAGTGCCACCAGCGCGAGGCTTATGGCTGCAACGAACCCGAGGCTGACTTGATCCTCACGGGCAAGCGCGCCTGCGCCAAAAATCAGGATCGGCAGGGCGAGCGGGATCAGTAGCAGGCCCGACAGTGCGGCTCCTGCCCGCAAGGATGCGGTGAGCGCGGCAATCATCAAGCCTATCGCTGCCAGCCCCGGCGTGCCTACCAACAGGCCCAGTAGCAGGATCTGCAACGTCTCGCCGTCGATCTTGAGTAGCGCGGCGGCGGGGAAGGTCGCCAGCACCAGCGGCGGGCCGAAGCTGAGCCAATGGGCGATCAGCCGCACCGCCATCATCGCTTCTTCGGCCATGCCGCGCAGCTTCAACTGATCGAAAAACCCCAGTTCAATATCGCGCGCCACCAGCTTTTCGAGCGGCAGGATCGCCGCCAGCAGCGCCGCGATCCACACCACCCCCCCGCCGGTTTTCGCCAGCACATTCGCATCCGGCCCGACCGCGAAGGGAAACAGCATCGCCACGGCGATAAAGAACACCACGGGCAACGCCGCGCCGCTGCCGGTAAAGGGGAAGAACTGCGCGAGATCGCGGCGGAGCAGGGCGGCGATCATGCGTCCTCCTCCATGTCCGCAGGGGCAAAGTCCTCGATGGCGAAGGCGGTCATCCCCGGCACATCCAAGGGCTGATGCGAGGCGATCAGCGCGATTCCGCCAGCGGCGCAATGCTCGCGCACCAATTCGCTGACCAGCGCCTGCGAGGCAGCGTCGAGGCCGGACAGCGGCTCGTCGAGGAGCCAAATGGCAGCGTTCTGCCCCAGCACCCGGGCCAGCGCGGCGCGCTTTTTCTGTCCGGTGGAAAGGTAGCGGACAGGCACTTCGAGCAGATTGCCAAGGCCAAGCCGGTCGCAGCAGCTCTCCAGCGCGAGGAAGCCGATGCCGTCAAGCTGCTCCCAAAACACCAGCGCCCGGCCCAACGGCAGATCGGGATCTAGGCCCGTGCGTTCATCCAGCAGCCCCAGCGCGCCCTCGCGCTGCACCGCGCCGGCATAGGGCGTGATCAGCCCCGCGAGCGCCCGGATCAGCGTCGTCTTGCCCGCCCCGTTCGCGCCGGTCACATGACACGCCGCGCCCGCTTCCAGCGCAAACGACAGCCGCCGGAACAGCAGCCGATCCCCCCGGCGGCAGGCGAGATCTTGTGCAGACAGGGTGGGGGGCTTGGCGAGCATCGGCTTGCTGCGTTAGGGAAAAGCGGCCAAGCAAACAAGCGACCCCTGCCAAGGAACCTGCCCCATGTCCGTCTCCGAACTCGACGCCGCCGAAACCAAGCAACTGCTCGCCGACCATCCCGAATGGAACCCGGCGCGTGAAGGCAAGGCGATCACCCGCACCTTCCAGTTCAAGGATTTCTCGCAAGCCTGGGGCTTCATGAGCCGCGTCGCGCTGCTGGCCGAAGCGCAGAATCACCACCCCGAATGGTTCAACGTCTACGCCAAGGTCGAAGTGACGCTGACCACCCATGATGCGGGCGATAGCGGCGGCTTGTCACAGCGCGATGCGACGCTGGCCCGCGCGATCGACGGGTTGGTATAGGCTCGACCGCTCGCTACTTCCCCAGCAACCCCTGCCGCCCTGCGGCGCGCTGTTGCTTGCGCACCTTGCCCGGCATCCAGCGCTTGGCGAAGGCGAGCTGACGCGCGGTTTTGCCCACCAGATAGTGCAATTCGTCGCCGTGCACCGCGTTCCATACGGCTTGTGCGACTTGCTCCACCGGGGTGATCTCCAGCCCGGCGGCGGTCACGCGGGTGCGGATGTTTTCGTTGGTGTTGCGGTTGCCCGTTCCGTCGAGCAGCGGGGTGTCGATGAAGCTTGGGCAGATCGAGGAGACCTTGATCCCGTCCGGCGCCCATTCGGCATCGAGGCTTTCGGCAATCCCGCGCACGCCAAACTTCGTGGCGCTGTAAACGCTCATCCCGCTGCCGCCGGTGATTCCGGCCGCGCTGGCGATATTGACCAGCGCTGATCCCGGCGCGCTGGCTTTGAGGAACGGATAAACGGCTTGCGCGCCGTAGAGCACGCCGCGCAGATTGATATCAAGGCAGCGGTCGATCTCTTCCTTGGCGAGCTCAGCCAGCGGACCGCCGGTGCCGATCCCGGCGTTGTTGACCATCGCACCAATCCGTCCGCCCGCCGCCGTGCTGAACGCGGTGAGCGCCGCGTCCCACGCCGCCCGGTCGCGCACGTCGAGGGGGCCTGACCACTTCGCCTCGCCCGCGATACCGCCAAGCGTTTCGGCCATTCCGGCTTCGTTGATGTCGGCCACCCCGACAAACCATCCGCGCGCGGCGAAATGGTGGGCGACGGCGCGGCCAATGCCGGACGCGCCGCCGGTGATGAAGATGCTGCGCTGCCCCGAACTTTCAAGCGTCATGGAAATCCCCTCTCGATTGCGATTTGCAACGGTCTAGAGTGACGCGGCCCGCTTGTCAGCAGCGCAACACCGCTATCCCCCAAGCGCTGCGGTGAGGCCTTGAACGTGCTCGGCCCCGTCGATGATCTGCGCGCTCGACGGTTTGAGCACATCACCAATCGGTTCAGCTCGCCCGCCGATGCATTCAGCCAGGAAATTTTCGGCAATGGCATAGAACGCGGTATTGTTTTCGGGCCGGGCAAAACCGTGGCCTTCATCGGGGTAGAGCACGTAGGTGACTGGGATGCCTGCCGCCTTCATTGCGCCGACAATCTGGTCGCTTTCATCCTGCGCCACGCGCGGATCATTCGCGCCTTGCCCGATCAGCAGCGGCTTCACGATCTTGTCCGCCTTGTAAAGCGGGCTAGCGGCGCGCAGCAGTGCAAGGCCTTCTTCGGTATTGGGGTCGCCCATCCGGTCGTGGAACTGCTTGACCACTGGTGCCCAATACGGCGGGATGGTCTTGAGCAGGGTTTCAAGGTTCGACGGGCCGACGATATCCACCCCGCAGGCAAATTTGTCCGGCGTGAAGGCCAACCCCGCCAGCGTCGCGTAGCCGCCATAGGACCCGCCCATGATCGCAACCTTGTCGCCCTGCGCGATGCCTTCACCCACGGCCCAATCGACCGCGTCGATCAGATCGTCGTGCATCTTGAGGCCCCATTCGAGGTTCCCGGCGTTGGTGAAATCCTTGCCGAACCCGGTCGATCCGCGGAAATTGACGCTGAGCACGGCATAGCCGCGATTGGCAAGCATCTGGTGATTGGAATTGAAGCCATAGCCATCGCGCGCCCACGGCCCGCCGTGTACCAGCAGCACCATCGGCACGGGTTGGTCTGGCTTGCCGTCGCCGTCCGCATCGCTGCCGGGCGGAAGCGTCAGGAATGAGGGCAGGATGAGCCCGTCGCGGCTGGCGATCTCACGCGGGTGCATCGGTTGCAGCGGCATCCCTTGGAGCGCTGGACGCGAGGTGTAGAACGGCGTCAGCGTCGCGGCTGTGCGGTCGTAGATGTAGCTTGCCGCGGGCTTTACCAGCGGATCATTGGCGACAATCCAGATGCTGTCATCATCGGTCCGGCTGGCCACGCCAAACTGGCCTTCGAGCCGGCCTTTCAGGAAATCGAGCGAGGCGCCGATGTCAGGATCGATCGCGGTCCATTCGTTCCTGAGGTAATTGACCGCATAGGCCTCAACCACCCCGGTCACCGGATCGCGCAGCGTGCCGCCGATATCGGCCTTGGCGTCATTGGCAATCACGCTCTTTTCGCCGGTGGCAGTGTCCTGCGCGATCAGCGCGGCGGTGTTGCGGCCGCGGCTGTCGATCCAGTACAAGGTGCTGCCATCGGAGGTGTATCCGGCGGGCGCAGTGCTGAGCGAATCTTCCATCGCGGTGGTTTCGAACGGTTCAGCCTCAACCACATTGCCGGCCACGCGGAAGTAATCGGTGCCCCCGGCGGCATTCTGGCGCATCGCCAAGCGCAACGTCAGTGTGTCATCGGCGATGAACCCGGCGTAGGAATTGTTCTCCAGCACCAGCGTCAATTGGCCGGTGGTCAGGTCAAGCAGGTGGACATCGTGATAGCGCGGATCGCGGTTGTTGAGGCCGAGCAGCAGCTTGTCCTTGGCGGTGGTCGATGCGCCGATGATCTCCACCCGGGTTTTTTCGAACGGGGTCAGGGTTGTTTCCGCGCCGGTGGCCACGTCGATCTTGTACAGCAGGAAGTTTTCGTCCCCGCCCTTGTCCTGAATATACATCACCCCGCTGGAATCGGGCGACCAGAAATGCTGGCGGATCGGGCGGTCGGCCGAACTGGTGATCGGCTTGCCGCCATCGGGATTGGTGATCGGTGCGAGCCAGATGTTCATCACCCCGTCCTTGGGCGCGAGCCAGCTCAGCCACTTGCCGTCCGGGCTGATCTGCCCAGCTGCACGAACCGGATTGCCGAACAGCGCGCTGCGCGGGATCATCGGGGCGGCTTGGGTCTCATTCGTCATAGCGGTTCCATCTTTGGCAGCTTGGGTTTCGGCGAAACCGGCGGTCGGTATGGCGAGCACGCTCGCCGCCACTGTGGTCAGGCACAGGTTCCGGATATGATTGAATGGCGCCATGACGTTACTCTCCCCTTCAAGTCGGTTTCTTCAAGTGTGTTGTGCAGGTAATACGCAGCCGCGATATGTTCAAGCGCCGCCCGTTACAGCGCCGGGTTGGCGTAGAAATGCCAGGCAAAGATCGCCATCGCACCGCGCTGCGGCGACCATGGTTCGGCCAGTTTGCGGGTGGTTTTTTCTGCCGGACGATCTTCTAGGTTGAGCAGGCGTTTGACCCCTTCCTGCACCGCAAGGTCGCCGGCAGGCCAGATATCGGCGCGGCCTTCGGCAAACAGCAGGTAGATTTCCGCCGACCACCGCCCGATCCCACTGATCCGGGTGAGCAACGCGATGGCCTCTTCGTCGTCGGCGGGCAGGGTATCGAAATCGAGCTCGTCCGCTTCGACCAGCTCGCACAGTGACCGCACATAGCCCTGTTTCTGGCGCGAGAGGCCGCAGCCGCGCAAGGCGTCGAAATCGCGCGCCAGCACGTCGGCAGGGGCGAAATCCGCGCCGAGTTCCACCTCCAGCTTGGCCCACACCGATGCCGCCGCTGCGACCGAAACTTGCTGGCCCACGATGGTGCGCAGCAGGGTCTTGTAACCCGGGTCACGGATGCGCGCAGCGGGATAGCCGACACGGTCCAGCGCGCTCGCCAGCTGCGGCTCACGCAACGCCAGCGCATCGAGGTCATCGCGCAATTTTTCCGCTGTCAGTCCCACTGCCACTTTCCTTAACTTGCTTCTGTCCGCAGACTATCTTAGCAGCCCGTCAAGACCCTCTCAGCGCAGCTTCTTGCGCGCAATAGCCGAAAAGGAATGCAACTCCATGCCAAGACTGGTCGTCACCAACCGTGAAGGCGCCACCAGCGAGATCGAGGTCGATGACGGCCTTACCGTTATGGAAGCGATCCGCGACAACGGGTTCGACGAACTGCTGGCGCTGTGCGGCGGATGCTGTTCGTGCGCGACCTGCCATGTGCATGTCGATCCGGCCTTCGCCGAACTGCTGCCCACGATGAGCGAGGACGAGGACGATCTGCTCGAATCCTCCGATCACCGCGCGCCCACCAGCCGCCTGTCGTGCCAGATCCCGTTCAGCGCCGCGCTTGATGGGCTGCACGTGACGATCGCACCCGAAGATTGATCGCGCGGGCGCGGGGAACAGGCCGGTGCACAATGACCTGGCCCGTTTCCTGCGCGAGGAGTTGGGACACGCACCGGATGGTTCAGCTGGGCCATGGACGGTGCGTGGGCCCGTGTGGCTGTGGCAGGGCAGCGACGGCGCGCCTGCCAAGGGCAGTTGGTTCTTCCTGACCATCGATGGCGAAACTGCGACCGCTATCCGCGCCCACGCCACCAATGCTGCGGCGTGGGGATCGGTCTATGTCGAGGCGACCATCGGCAAAACCACCTGGCGCACCTCGCTGTTCCCTTCCAAGCAAGCGGGCGGGTGGCTGTTGCCGCTCAAGGCGGCGGTGCGCAAGGCCGAGAAGATTGTTGAAGGCAGCGATATCGAAGTGGTGCTCGCGCTTGCGGCCTGACGCACCGACTTCGACGTTGCGGCCAGCGGCCTGAGCGCCTAATTCAGCGCTATGAACATCACACGCCCCTTTGGCGATACCCTCGCGCTTATTGGTAGTACGCCTATCGTCCGCCTCGCCGGCCCCAGCGAAGCGGCGGGCTGCGACATTTACGGCAAGTGCGAATTTACTAACCCCGGATCGTCGGTCAAAGACCGTGCGGCGCTGTGGATCATCCGCGATGCCGAAAATCGCGGCGAATTGCTGCCCGGTGGCACCGTGGTCGAAGGCACGGCGGGCAACACCGGGATCGGCATTGCGCTGGTCGCCAATGCCAAGGGTTACAAGACGATCATCGTCATGCCCGACAACCAGTCCAAAGAAAAAATGGATACGCTGCGCGCACTCGGCGCAGAACTGGTGCTGGTGCCGCCGACCAAATTCGCCAACCCCGGCCACTTCGTCCACACCTCGCGCCGCCTGGCCGAAGAAACCCCCGGCGCTGTCTGGGCCAACCAGTTTGACAACATCGCCAACCGCCGCGCCCATATCGAAAGCACCGCGCCCGAAATCTGGGAGCAGTTGGGCGGCCGGGTCGATGGCTTTACTTGCGCGGCAGGCACCGGCGGGACGATTGCGGGCGTGGGCCTTGGCCTGAAAGCGGTGGACGAAAACATCCGCATCGCGCTGACCGACCCATACGGCGCGGCGCTGTACAATTACTACGCCCACGGCGAATTGAAGGCTGAGGGCAATTCGGTCGCCGAAGGCATCGGGCAGGGGCGCATCACCGCCAATCTCGAAGGCGCGCCGATCGACACGCAATACCGCATCAGCGACGAAGAAGGCCTGATGTGGGTCGCGCGATTGCTGAAGGAAGAAGGCCTGTGCCTTGGCCTATCATCGGGCATCAATGTCGCAGGCGCGGTGATGCTAGGCAAAGAACTGGTGGCCGAAGGGCGTCAACGTCCGCAGGTCGCGACGATCCTGTGCGACACCGGATTTCGCTATCTCTCGACGCTCTACAACGCCGAATGGCTCAGCGCGAAGGAACTGCCGGTGTTCGATTGGCTCGTCCCGGCGAAAGGGCACGGCGCATGACCCGGCCATCGCTGATCGAGCGGCTGCGCGGCATGAACCAGCGCAGCTTGTTTGGGCCGGGACGGGACCGTTCGGGCGGGGCTGCGGATGGCCCCGGCAGTGAAGAAACCGCCCCCCCGGTCGGTCAGGCGCGGGCCGAAGCGATCCAGCGGGTGCAAGTCGGGCTGTTCGGGATCGGCGCGATGGTGCTGCTGGTCGGCCTTGCCAGCATTATCGGCAGTCAGGCTGATCTGACCGAAAATTCCGCCGCGCCCGAAGCCGCGCCCACCACCGAACCCACGCCCGAGCCATCGCAGGCCAATCCGCTCGCCGATGCGGGCGTGGTGCCCGATATCGTCGCTGAGCCGAGCCCTTCACCGACGACGGTGCTCGATACCCCGCCACCCCCGGCCAATGCCGCGCCTGCGCAATAGCTGGCATATTAGCAGGCGCGGGACGTGGGTGGCGGCAGGGCTGCTGGCGATCACCGGATGCAACCCTGCGCCTGCGGACAAGCAGGCAACCCCCGATGCTGCGAAGCCCGCGCTTGGCCTGATGACCAGCCTGCCGCTTTATTGGGGGGAAGGGGCGGAACTCGCTGATCTGGCAGCTGGACGCGCTGTCGTGCCGTGGCAGCGGCAGACGCTTGAGACGCGCTATGCGCTGGTGCCGCTCGACACGCTGACCCCCATTCCCGCGCTATCCCCGGATGCGCCAGAGGTTGATCCGTTGGCGCGGATTGCCCGCTTGGCGGTAATCCAGCCGCGCGGGCTGTCACCGGCGGATAATGTCGCGCTGGATCGCTGGGTGCGCAGCGGCGGACGGCTGCTGCTGGTGCTCGATCCGGCATTGACGGGAGATTATGACATCCCGCTCGGCGATCCGCGACGACCGGTCGATAGCGCGCTGATCCCGCCAGTGGTGGCGCGCTGGGGGCTAGCGGTCAGCTTTGACGAAGCGCAGGCGCCGGCGGTGACCAACGTCAAACTCACCGGGGCCGCGCTGCCGGTGGCGCTGGCGGGGCGCGTTACCATCACCGATCCTGCCGCCGCCGGATGCACCCTGATGGCAGGTGGATCAGCGGCGATGTGCCGGTTGGGCAAGGGGCAGGTCACGTTGATCGCCGATGCCGCGCTGTTCGAGCATCCGGAACTGGCGGGCGAGGGCGGGGCGGGGTTGGTTGCGGTGCTGGCCGCTACGCTGGAATAGACAGGCTTGGGGAAAATGCGGGAGAGGCAGAGACTCGGCCCCGAGTCCCGCGCGGAAATTTACGGAAAACCCCAGCAATGTGGGTATTTTACGCCTGAAATCGGGGTGGGGAGAGCCGCAAAGCGTTTGTTGAGTTTGAAAGTAAAATCAATAAAATCAGATAAATATCAACTTATCCCGTAAAATCCCGCAAAAATCCCTTTCATCACTATGTCTTCCCCGATAAGACCGGGGTCCATCAGACATGCCCGTTTGCATTGCGCCCGACTGGTGGGGTCGGCGCACCGGTTCCGCTCGCGCGTAATAGGGGCGGGGCCGGAAACGGAGAGGGCATGTCGGATCACTGGACGGGCTTCATGGGGAGGTTCGCCAGACCGGTGTATGAGGGGATCGCAGGCACGTGTCTGCTTTTGGAGGATATAGCGGACAAGCCTACTCGCCTGCGGGCGATAAGGGCCGCTTTGTCTTGCCACCCGCCTTCCGCAAGGCCGTGAAAGACAGCTCGGGCGGCAGTCGCACGCTGTGTCTGGCTGCGCATGACCGCTTCGATTGCCTGATCGGGTTCGGCCTGTCGCGCTCCGAAAAACTTGAACAACAGCTTGAACGCGAAGAAGAGCGCGCGATCCGCTTGGGCCTCGCGGATTTCGACCGCGATGTGCGCGCGCAGCAATTGTTCGGGTTTGAACAGCTGCCGTTTGACGACAGCGGGCGGTTTGTCATGCCCGAACACCTCAAAGACCTCGGCAAGATCGGCGATGGCCTGTATTTTCAGGGCGCAGGCGAATTTTTCTTCGTCTGGAACCCGGCGCAGCTCGCTGCGATGGGGCCGGAATGGAAGGGTGCGCAGGCGAGTTGCCTGAAACTCGTCGCCGCCGCCAAGAAGGGGGCTGCGGAATGATCGACGCACCCCACATCCCCGTGCTGATCGATGAAGTGATCGCCGCGATTGCCCCGCGCCCCGGGATGACCATCGTTGATGCGACCTTTGGTGCAGGCGGATACACCGCTGCGCTGCTGGATGCGGGCGCCAGCGTCCACGCGTTTGACCGCGATCCCGATGCGATTGCGGCCGGACGCGACTGGCCTGAGGCGCAAGCCGAACCCCCCCGTCTGATCCTTCACCCGCGCCGCTTCTCCGAACTGGTCGCCGGGCTGGCCGAAGCGGGG
>Ga0105044_10013279_pt1 | contig 11182 bp, 10 predicted proteins | sample MAT01_FD_78092 | JGI IMG/M metagenome (GOLD analysis project Ga0105044, IMG submission 78092) | Freshwater microbial communities from Lake Fryxell liftoff mats and glacier meltwater in Antarctica - MAT-01 | ecosystem: Environmental > Aquatic > Freshwater > Ice > Liftoff microbial mat | place... | reverse complement strand
GCGGTCTTTGCCAGCGCCTCGGCCTCCAGCCGCAGGATTTCCCGGCCGTGTTCCAGCGTCGCCAGTGGTGCCTGATGATTCCCGGGATTGGCCATGGGAAGAGAGTAAACTGGCTAACCAGCCCGAGCGCGGCTGGCCATGCCGATCGTCCCGACACGTCCTGACACGTCCTGACACGCCCTGCGGAGCCACACCGTGACCAACGAAGCCGGATATCGCGTCAGGCTCGACGCGTTCGAGGGGCCGCTCGACCTCCTCCTCTTCCTCATCAAGCGTGAGGAGGTTGATGTCCACGACATCGCGGTGGCGCTCGTCACCGAGCAGTACCTCGAGTTTCTCCGCATCGAAGGGCGCGAAGGGCTGGCGCGGATCGACATCGACCTCGCGGGCGAGTTCCTCGTGATGGCCGCGACGCTGATGGAGATCAAGAGCCGAATGCTCCTGCCCACGCCGCCCAGGCCCGAAGGCGGCGGGCCAGCGGCGCACGATCAGGACGAAGACCCACGTGCCGAGCTCGTGCGCCAGCTCCTTGAGTACAAGAAGTATCGCGACGCGGCCGACTCTCTCGAACGCCGCGGCGATGAGTGGCGTCAGCGCTTCGGCGCCGCCGCCGCCGCGATCGATAACGATGCCCTCCGCGCCGCGGCCGATGCCGCCGCCGAGGAGACCGAGCTCGAAGACCTTGACCTTCTCGACCTCGTCGAAGCGTTCCAGAAGATCACCGAGACGGTGAACTTCGACCGCCTCGGCGAGCACCATGTGACGTACGACGACACGCCGCTGGAGCTGCACGCCGAGGACATCTTGGACCGCCTGCGCAACGACTCCCAGCCGCGACTTGACGGCCTCCCAGGCGAGCTCATCTTCGCCTCCTTCTTCAAGGGCCGCGCCCGTGGCGAGATGGTGGGGCTCTTCCTCGCGCTCCTCGAACTCTGCCGCAGACGCGCGGTCGGCTTCCGCCACGGCGAGTCGGGCCAGCTCATGCTCAGGTTGCGCAGCGAGGACGAAGTCGCCGCAGATCAGGCCGCAGTGAACGGGCCAGTCACGCCAAACGCGTGATATCGAGTGAATTCAGCACTGGCCAGCGCTCGCGTCCGCAGTGTTCAAATCTTCTGCTTTCCCCTGCCTGCCTGCGTGCCTTCATGCCTGCATGCCCACTACTTCAATCCATCAAGGAACCTCGCAAACCGCTCCATGCCCCGCGTAATCTGCTCCTCGCCGCAGGCGAAGCTGATGCGCACGTGGTCCTTGCCGCAGCCGCCGAAGTCCTCGCCGGGGACGAAGGCCGTGAGTGATTCTTCGAGCAGCGCGTTGCACAGGTCCAGAGCCGAGTTGATCCGCGTCCCCTTGGGCGTGGTCTTTCCGAAGTGCGACGCCACGTTCGGAAACGCGTAGAACGCCCCCGTCGATGGCGAGCACGTCACGCCCGCGATCCCTCCCAGCAGCCGGTTTGTCAGCTCTGCGCGCCGCGCAAACGCCCGACGCATCTGCTCAACCTGAGGCCCGCACTCCAGCAGCGCGGTGCGGATCGCCGGATACGTGAAGCTCGTGATGTTCGTTGTCATCTGCCCCTGCAGCGTGCCCATCGCGTCGGTGAACTTCTTGCCGAAGTCGCCGGGCATCCCCGTGTAGCCGATGCGCCAGCCCGTCATCCCATACGCCTTCGACAGACCATTGAGCGTGATGGTGCGGTCCGCGACATCGGGTGAAGAGCCGATGGAGTAGTGCTGGATCCCGCCGTACACGATCTTCTCATACAGCTCATCCGACAGGATGGTGAGGTTGGGAGCCACCGTCGCCGCGGCCTCGGCGCAGACCCGCGCTATGGCCCGCAGCTCGCCGGGGTTGTACATCGTGCCGCAGGGGTTGCTCGGGCTGTTCAGGATCACCATCCGCGTGCGGGGCGTGATGGCCGAGCGGATCTGCGCGGGCGTCGCCTTGAACCCAGACTCCACGGTCGTCGGAACTTCCACGATCCGCCCGCCCGCGAGCTCCACGATCGGGGCGTAGCTCACCCACGCCGGCACCGGCAGCACAACCTCCTGCGGCGGCTCGACCTGCTCGGGCGGATCGATCAGGGAGTGAGCCGCCACGTAGAGCGAGTGCTTGCCGCCAGCGGAGATCGCGACATGCTCGCCCTTGATCCCGGGGATGCCATTCTCCTCCGAGAACTTGCGTGCGATGACGCTGCGCGTTTCAGGATCGCCTAGCGTGGGCATGTACTTGGTCTGCCCCGCGTGCAGCGCCTTGATCGCCGACTCCTTGATCGGGTCGGGCGTGTCAAAGTCCGGCTCACCCGCGGCGAAGGAGAGAACGTCAAGCCCCTGCGCCTTCATGTTCTTTGCGCGGTTCATGAACGCGACCGTGACTGAGGGTTTGAGGCTCGAAACGCGGCGTGAGAGGGTCGATGGCATGGCGCAACGGTACGTCGCACGCCGGTGCCGGTGCGTCACCCGACGCCTCGTCCCGTGATAGTCTCATGTGGTCGCCGGAGGCGGCGTGCGCCGCGCCGAAGACGGGCTTGGGCTCGCTTCATGAGGAGGCTTGGTCATGAATCCTGGACGTGTTGCCGTGCTCGGCGTCGTGGGTGTGGGCTTGCTCGCGTCGATGGGCTTCTTGCTTGGCCTGGGGAGGAGCGTGGGACGCTTTGAGTACGCCATCGTGAGTGGCGCGGGCGACTCGGGCTTGCACGTGCAGTTCGCAACCGGCGACATCAGAGACCGCGACGTCATGGCCGACTTCCTGAAGCTCGAGCGGTCGTTTGATCGCAAGCAGCTTGGCCCGCTGACGGCCGTTGAGATCATGACGTCTACGGGCTGGGACCTGGTCGACTTCGAGGTGCTCCAGGCGGGCGAGCCTCCCCGCGTCTCTGACCGCGTCTATCTCCTGCGCCGCGGGATCTAAGCCTCGGCCGCTTCGAGAGCCTTTCGCGAAGGCCGCTTGAGCCACGACCGCACGGCGCGATTCGCGGGACGCTCAATGCCAAACGTGATCAGCGTCGCGATCGCGATGGCGAACGCCGCCGCGGCTCTGATCGCCGCCAGCGGCGTGAGGCCGCGCGCCTGCGCCTCGCGGATCACGATGTATCCGATGTTCTGGTGCACCAGGTAGAGCGAGTACGAGATCGTGCTCAGAAAAATCAGAGGTGGCAGCTCCAGCGGCCGGACCCGCACCCGCGAGCAGAGCGCGACGATCGCCGTGAACGCCATGACCGCCAGCAAGTACGGCCACCCCGCGTGCGGCGCGTCCGTCACCTCGCGATAGAGGTGACGGAAGGCGACACAGCCAAGGCCGAGCGTGAGCAGCACGGCATGCCACCATCGGTCGCCGCGGCGCATGTCATAGAGCGTCATTCCGATCAGGAAGAGCGAGAACCAGTGCGTCTCGAATCCCCACAGATAGTCTCGCCCCGTGAGCGTGCAGGCCGCTATGGCCGCGACCGGCGCGAGCGCCCAGCGACCCAGCCCCAGCGCGACGCACGCGAAGATCACGATGTAGAACGTGAGCTCGACCTCGAGCGTCCAGTAGACACGATCGATCCGACCCACACCAAGGCGCACGGGGATCATCGTTAGGTTGAGGAGCGCATCGCGCAGCGCCACCTCTCGCAGCGCAAGCCCCATGAGCGAGACAACGCCATACGTCACAGCGCACGAGGCCCAGAAGGCCGGAAAGAGCCGCCCGAACCGCGACACCGCAAACGTGAGCGCACTTCGCGAGCGATCTATCGACATGAGAATGACGTACCCGCTGATGATCATGAACAGCGGCACACCCAGATACCCCCACGGAGCTAGAAGGGGAGCCGCCCCGAGTGCCCATAGAGCTCCTGGTATCGCGTGGTGCAGTGGTACACAAGGACCACGACCGCCACGACCGCCGCGATGCCGTGCAGTGCGTCGAGGGAGAGGATGCGGGAATGCGCGGCGCCCGTGGCGATAAGGTGGCAGCGTATCGCACTTCGCACCATCGATCAGAATGCCCCAGCCCGCCGCGGGTCTGCGGCGATATCGAAGGGTTGCCAGCCACGGCCCCTCGCTCGCATCTCGGCAACGGTGAGTTCAGTGTGCAACGCGCACCACGCCCGGCGGCGGATGCTGGCGGATGAAGCGTGCAAGGTGCAGCATGCGATCGTGCCGCGTGTGCGAAGTCCTGAAGCAGAGCGCGATTCGCCTTGAAGGCGTTCGGTCATCAAAATCGCGAACCCGGACCAGCGGCGCCAGCCCACTGGGGATGTCGCACGCCAGCGCAGGCAGCAGCGAGTATCCGCCCCCGGTCGCGACGAGATACTTGAGCGTTTCGAGGCTGGCCGTGACGACGCGTGGAGAAATGCCGCCGCGCTTGCCGCAGACCGCCACCGCCTGCTCGCGAAGGCAGTGACCCTCCTCGAGCAGAACCATGTCGCACGCCGAGAGCGCCGAAGGAACCAGCCGCGGTACCGAAATGATCTCACTCTCCCTCGCCGCGATGAGCCGGAAGGGCTCGTCAAAGAGGGACAGCCGCTCGATCTGCGCCTCGCGCACAGGGAGCGACAGGATCGCCGCGTCGAGCGTGCCATCGAGCAGCGCTGCGATCAAGCCCGCGGTCGGGCGCTCGGTGATGGTGAGTTCCGGTGCGCCCGCATCGCGCCGGAGCGGCATGAGCAGATGAGGCATCAAGTATGGCCCGAGTGTCGGGATGATTCCAAGGCGGAGGTGGTCGCTCGACGTGCGCGGCCCCGAGGCCTCCGCATCCAATCGGTCCGCCGCGGCCAGAACCTCGCGCAGCAGTGGGAGGAGCTGCTCTCCCTCGCGCGTGATCAGAAATCGCCGCGAGCCGCGCTCAAAGAGCGTGGCAGACAACGCACGCTCGGCGCGCTGGACCTGCGCGGAGAGTGTCGGCTGCGCCACCCCAAGCGCCGCCGCGGCCTTGCCAAAGTGGCGATGCTGCGCCACCATCGCGACGGCCTTGAGATCATGCATCGAGAGGTCGTGGACGCTCATCAGGTTTCCTGATCGAAGTGTTCGTGTCTATTGGTTGGACAGATCGTACACCCCACGATACAACTGGGTTCGTAAGTGAGACCACAAAGCTAAAGTGCCTAACCCTCCGTCCTGAAAATCGTCCAGATAGTCGTCCTTCTGCTCGCCCTGCCACTCGCGCCGATCATCGATCCACAGGAGCCCGACATGAACAACGGAAACCCGCACAACGGAAACCCGCACAATGGCCATCCCAGCCCCGCCAACCCTGGTCAAGGCTGCCCCATGCTGACCACCGCCAATGGCGCGCCCATCGGCGTGCAGCAGGCCCTGACCGCGGGTCCTCGCGGCCCCCTCCTCATGCAGGACGTCGCGCTCCTCGAGCAGATGCAGCACTTCAACCGCGAGCGCATCCCCGAGCGCGTCGTCCACGCCAAGGGCTCGGGCGCCTTCGGCACCTTCACCGCCACAAGCGACGTCACACGCCACACCCGCGCCGACTTCCTCAATCGCGTGGGCAAGAAGACCGAGGTCTTCCTCCGTTTCTCCACCGTCGCCGGCGAGCGCGGCGCGGCCGACGCCGAGCGCGACGTCCGCGGCTTCGCGATCAAGTTCTACACGCAGGAAGGCAACTGGGACCTCGTCGGCAACAACACCCCCGTCTTCTTCGTCCGCGATCCCTACAAGTTCCAGAACTTCATCCACACCCAGAAGCGCAACCCCCAGACCAACCTCCGCGACATGGACATGCAGTGGGACTTCTGGTCTCTCTGCCCCGAGAGCCTCCACCAAGTCACGATCCTCTTCTCCGACCGCGGCATCCCAGCCTCATACCGCCACATGCACGGCTTCGGCAGCCACACATACTCGCTGATCAACGCCGCGGGCGAGCGCGTCTGGTGCAAGTTCCACTTCAAGACGCGTCAGGGCATCAAGAACATGACCGACGACGAGTCGGCCCGCCTCATCGGCTCCGACCGCGAGAGCCACCAGCGCGATCTCTTCAGCGCCATCGCCAAGGGCGACTTTCCGCGCTGGCGCGTCTGCATCCAGGTCATGACCGAGGCCCAGGCCCAGACCTTCCGCTGGAACCCCTTCGACCTCACCAAGGTCTGGCCGCAGGCCGAGTTCCCTCTCATCGAGATCGGCGAGCTCGAGCTCAACCGCAATCCCGAGAACTACCACGCCGATGTGGAGCAGGCCGCCTTCAAGCCATCAGCGCTCGTCCCCGGCATCGGCTCCTCGCCCGACAAGATGCTCCAGGCCCGCCTCATGTCCTACGCCGACACCCATCTCCACCGCCTGGGCGTCAACCACCACCAGATTCCCGTCAACAAGCCCCGCTGCCCCGTGATGAACTACATCCGCGACGGTGCACTGGCCGACGGCAGCTACGGCAGCGCACCAAACTACTGGCCCAACAGCATCGCCGCCGCCCCCAAGCCCAACCCCGCCTTCGCCGACCCAGCCTGGACGCTCGGCCAGACCATCGTCGACCGCTTCGATAGCACGCAGGACCACGACGACTACACCCAGGCCGGCAACCTCTACCGCATGTTCGACGATCCGCATCGCGACCGCCTGACGCGCCGCATCGCCGGCGGCCTCGGCCAGGCCCGCAAGGAAGTCCAGCTCCGCCAGCTCTGCCACTTCTACCGCGCCGACGAGGACTACGGCCGCCGAATCGCGGCGATCCTCAACATCGACGTCGCCGCCGCCATGGCCCAGGTCGCTACATGAGCCCACGCCGCCGCAGCCCGCTAAGCAAACATCTCGCAGCAAAATATCACGATCATCTTCTACCTCAAGAAGATGACCCTGGCTGTTCTGGGTAGCCCGGCCGTCCCGACCGCTTCTTGGCTCCCACTAAGGCAACACCAGTCTGATCGCCTCAACCCATCCGCTGGCGCACTGGCCGCACTCAGCTCGATGCCTCGATGCCTCATGCCTCGATGCCTTCTTCAACCCTCGCCCCTTCCGCGCGCAATCTCCCCCTCAATCAAATCCACCGCCCGCGGCAAGTCCCACACACCATCAACCACGACATGCGCCCCCGCGCCCACCAGCCGCGCCCTCGCCCTCGCCGTGCACTCCGCTCGTTCCGCCGCGGAGAGCGCACCAAACGCTGCCGCATCGAGCCCCACGAGGTTCCCCGTCGCCGCGACACCAACCGTCCACGTGCCCGCGTTCACACCCGCCTCGATGCCAACCGTCGTGTCGTCCACCGTCACCACCGCCCCGGGAGGATGCACGCCAAGCCGCCTCATGTTCTCAAAGATCATCCAAGGAAACGGCCGCCCCTTCGGATCGTCCGTCGCGCACTGCATCTCATCAACGCGCAGCCCCTTCGCCGCCGCGACCCTCATCACGCGCTCCATGATCGGCCGCGTGTAGCCAGTGCTCGACCCGATCCCGATGCCACGCGCACGAAGCGCCGCCACCGCCTCCACCGCGCCCTCGATCGGCTCGCTGAAGCGCTCGACGCTCGCCTCCTGGATGGGAAGGAACGTCGCATAGATCGCGTCGATGTCGCGCTCCTCGAACGCGCGCCCGTGCCGCGCCCTCCAAGCGCCCGCAACCTCCGGCATCGCACCGATCGCGGCGATGTGCTCGCGCTTGGCCTTCCCCATCGGCCCCCGCGCCTGCTCCAGCGTCACCGGCGCGCCATGCATCGCAAACGCCTCCGAGAACGCCGCAACCGGCGCACACGACCCAAAGTCCACGATCGTCCCCGCCCAGTCGAGCACCACAGCCCGGATTGGTGCCGCCGCCGGCGCCGGCGCGGGGCGAGCAGACCGAATCACTGTCGCACGCATCGTGCCGTCCGCAAGCGTCGTCAAAGCTGCTTCTCCCACATCTGCTCGGCGATCCCAAGCGCCATCGTCATGCCCGAGCCGCCCGTGGCCGTCACGACCGTCACACCCTCGGCGGGCGAAGCCGTGAACACGGGCTTGCCGCTGAGCTTGGCATACACCCCGTGCCACCTTCGCGTGATGCGCCAATCCGGCAGCTCAACGAACCGGCGCAGCTCCTCGATGATCAAGCGATCAATCTCCTCGCTGTCAAACGGAGAAATCGCCTCGTCATACTCGTGGCTGTCGCCGAGAATGAACTCGCCGCTCGCATGCTGCGAAGCCATCACATGGATGCCGTACCTGTCCAGCTCGGGCTGCTCGCGCGCGACGCGAGCCTTCACCGCCCGAAGGCTCTCGCACACCGCAAAGTTCTCATAGTGCCGCAGCGTCAGCCCGCCCGCCACCATCGGCCCCATCCGCATCCCTCCCGCCTGCGCCGCCGCCGCGAGCATCTGCAGCTTGCACTTGCGAATCCCCGCGCTCGCGTATGCCGCGGGAAAGAGCTGCTCCATGTCGGTCCCGCCGCACACATAGACCCGCGCCGCCTCAACAACGCCGCCATCGCCAAGGTGCACCGCTGGCATCTCAACCCGCGTCACCGGCGCACTCCACCGGAACTCAACACCCATCTTCTCCCCGAGCCAGCGCGCAAAGCCCGCAATCGCCCGGGGTGAATCAACACAGATCTCACTAGCGCTATACAAACCCGCGATCACCGCGTCTCGACGCGCCACCGGACTCCGCCGCACACACTCCGCGGCGTCCCACACCTCAACCTCATACCCAAGCCCCGGCGCCTTGCGCGCAAACTCGCGCAGCACCTCCGCCTCATCCTCTCGCGTCACAAGATGCACGCTCCCACTCACCTCATGCCACAGGTCCGCCTCGCGGCACACATCCAGCCACATCGCGCGGCTCCGCATCGCAACCCCATGCCACTTCCCCGCCGGCTGCCCGATCGGCCACACCATCCCAAAGTTACGGATCGAAGCCCCCTGCGCATACGGACTGCGATCAAGCACAATCGTCCGCAGCCCGCGAAGCGCCGCCTGATACGCGTGCGACAGCCCCAGAATCCCCGCACCAACCACCGCCACGTCATACCGCCCTGTCACGCTCTGTCCAACCACGTTGCTCGCCTGCATCACGGACGCACGCTCCTTCATGTTGACTCCGCGTCAACAAGGCGTGACGCGTCGTGACGATACGGCAAACCACCACACGCCGCCCCAACCCACCCCATCAACATTGCGCGAAGATTCGCATCTCAAGTCCAAGTGCAAAGCAAGTCCAAGTCCAAGTCCAAGTGCCACGACCATGCCCGAGCTCTGGCGCGCATGGTCGCGGTCCCCGTGCACCCATCCCACCAAGCCCGCAAGCGAGCCACCCGCTTCTCCAAATGTGCGCTCTGCCTCCAACGTCTCGGCCGCAACGACTACATGAAGTCAGGCTCACGCCGCCTCATCCGAGCCGCACGGATGCCCCTCGACCGCATCACCGCGAGTGATCCCTGGTGAGACATCCGCCCGCGCCGAGCGCAGCCCCTCCCCCTCCCCCTCGCCCCACAAGCTGTCTTACCCGCTCGGCACTCTTCAGTCCATGCCCCGTGATCGCCACCACCACCTCTCCATCCGCAGCGTCCTCCTCGCGCAGCCGCGCCACCGCCGCAATCGCGCTCGCGCACGTCGGCTCAATAAACAGCCCTCGCGCCACCGCCCACCTCAGCGCCGCGACAACCTCCTCTTCCCCAACCGCCACAGCGCATCCATCACTCGCGCGAATCGCCGCCAGGCACTGCGCCCCGCGCACCGGATTCGCAATCGCGATCCCCTCCGCCACCGTGGCCGTCGCGTTGAACGGCTCGCACGCCCCGCTCCCCTTCTCCATCGCCACAACCAGCGGCATGCAAGCCCGGCTCTGCACCGCAATCAGCCGCGGTACACGATCAATCACCCCCGCTCGGCGCAGCTCCTCAAACCCAATCGCACACCCAAGCAAAAGCGTCCCATTCCCCGTCGGCACCACCACCGCGCCGGGCGACCTCCACCCAAGCTGCTCGCACACCTCAAATGCGAACGTCTTCGTCCCGTGAAAGAAGAACGGGTTCCATGAGTGGCTCGCGTAGTAGCTCCCCTGCGCCGCTTCCCACACCGCGCGGCTCGTATCCGCCCGCGTCCCCGGCACACGCACCAGCCGCGCACCACTCACCTCCACCTGGATCAGCTTCCCCGGCGACGCCCACTCAGGCACATAGATGTCGCACGCAATCCCAGGCTCCGCCGCCGACGCGTACATCGCAAACGCCGCCCCGGCGTTCCCGCTCGAGTCCTCAACAATGTGCCGCACCCCGATCCGCGCACAATGCGACACCACAACCGCCGCGCCCCGATCCTTGTAAGAGCCACTCGCAAACCGCGTGTCCATCTTCAGCAGCACACGCCGACCATGAACCTCCCGCTCAATCAGCGGCGTCACAGTCTCGCCAAGCGACACCACCTCCCCAACCAGCGGCAACGCTTCCCGATACCGCCACATCGTCATCGCACGCGCCGCAATCGCCTCCAGCGGAAACCTGCTCGCCCACTCAAGGTCCAGCAAGCCCCCAGTCACCGGACTTCGCCAGATCGGCATCTCCAGCGGAAACCGCTCCCCAGAATCACAGCAAACCAAAGCACCACTCACATCAAACTCCAGTTCCCCGTCTCCTGAGTTGTCTTCTTCCCTTCTTCCCAGCTTGCCTGCATCCCTCCCCCCTCCCTGCCTCGCTGCTTCCCTGCCTCTCTCTCAAACCCCCGCAACCACATCAATCTCCACCTGATACCCATAGTGCAGCGGCCCCGTCGGCACCACCGTCCGCGCCGGCATCGAGATCTCACTCCCCAGGCCCCCAACCCCAGCCGCGGCGAACACCTCCGAATACACCCGGTTCACCTCGCCCCATAGCGACACGTCCGACACATAGACCGTGCACCGCAGCACACGCGTCAGATCACTCCCCGCAGCCTTCAAGATCGCCTCCACATTCGCCAGCACCCGCCGCGTCTGCTCCCCAACCGGCCCCGGCGACTGCCCCGCCCCAATCGGCCCGCGCGCCGGATCAATCGGCAACTGCCCCGCCACATACACCAACCCACCATGCACAATCGCCTGCGAGTACCCCCCCAGAGGCCGCGGCGCCAACTCCGTAACGATCGCAATTCTGTCCATCCACCCAGCCTACCCACCCAAGCCCCCAAGCGCAGCCCACGACCCATGCTTGCCCTTCACGCTCCGCCCTTTCGCCCCCCAGTTCTCGCTTTCCCGCTCTTCGCCTTTCTCCCCCCAGTGCCCCGTCCCCAATCCCCAGTCCCTTCCCCCTCCCCCCTT
>Ga0105044_10013276_pt1 | contig 11183 bp, 7 predicted proteins | sample MAT01_FD_78092 | JGI IMG/M metagenome (GOLD analysis project Ga0105044, IMG submission 78092) | Freshwater microbial communities from Lake Fryxell liftoff mats and glacier meltwater in Antarctica - MAT-01 | ecosystem: Environmental > Aquatic > Freshwater > Ice > Liftoff microbial mat | place... | reverse complement strand
GGGGCGAGAGAGACTAATTTTTGTAAGCGGGCTTTTTCCGACTTCTGTTTTTCCGCCGCGATTTGCTGCTGGGTGATTTCATCTGCGAGGGTCGCCAATTGAGTGAGGGTGCGGCGTCCGCCCGCCGGTAAGCCGGGCGCGTCCGCGCCGGATAACTCGCGCAGGCGATTGATGAGCGCGATATTTAGGCGCGGTTCACCGTCTAACAGGCGTTGCAGGAAGTCGCGTTTTTCCGCCTCGGTTAGCAAGTCGATGTTTTTGCTGAGTTTGGGGTCTGATTTCTCGGCGGATGGGCTGGTCTGGGCGGCGGCCGTCACCAGATCAGGGTCGATGCCAAAGAAATCTATGAAATTTCGCAGCGGCGGCGACAGCGTTTTGAGGTTGGGCGGGACGGGCGGCTCGGTCAGGTCTTCGTCTTCTTGGTCGTCTTGGTCGTCGTCTTCCAAGTCCTCAAGCGCGTATTCCGTCGCCATCAACCACGCCAAATACAATGCCCGATAGTCGCCTTGTAGGATGTCATCACGCACTTGGACGAGGCCGGACAGCGTCCCCTCACCCTCAAGCCATTCACCGTCACCCCCCTCGTTGTTGAGTTCGATATTCAAGACGATATAGTCGTCCGCCATAGACCATTCCAAGCCGGAGTCATACTGATAGGCGCTCATCACCTCGGCGGGGATACTGTTTTTGGGGAAACGGAACATCACTTGGCGCGTCCCCCAGTTGGTCAGGTAGAGCATCGCATCAAAATATTGGGTGAGGACTTGGCGCGGGTTGCTCCGAAAATCACTGTAGTTATAAACGAAAATGGCGCGGGTGGCCGTCAATTGCACCCGCGAGGACAGCCGGTTGATTTCGGCTTGTTCTGGGCCGGTGAGCGGACGGTCTAGCGTTTGGAACTCGTAGTATTGATATTCACTCATGATGAGAATCGACTCCCTGAAAACAAGTTTGTTCAGACCGATTACGGCGCGCCAAAAATCGCCAACTTATGAGATGACTTCAACGCATAGCGCGACGGCCTCACCCCCGCCGAGGCACAGCGCCGCGACGCCGCGCTTGAGGTTGTTGGCCTTCAGCGCGTGAATCAGGGTGATGAGTACCCGCGCCCCGCTGGCCCCCAACGGATGACCGAGCGCGATTGCGCCGCCGTGAATGTTGACTTTTTCCATCGGGACGCGGTGGCCGTCACGGGCGAGGCCGCGCAGGTCGGCCAAAACTTGCGCCGCGAACGCCTCATTGATCTCAAACAAATCCACATCGTCCGCCGTCCAACCCGCCCGCGCCAATGCGACGGGGATGGCTTTCACAGGCGCGTAAAAAATCCACTTGGGATCAACGGCGGCCTGACCATAGCTGACCACCCGCGCAATCGGCGTGTGACCGTGCGCCTCGGCATAGCCCGTGCTGCTGACGACCAGCGCCGCTGCACCGTCATTCATCCCCGGCGCGTTGCCCGCCGTCACCGCGCCGTCAGATTCAAAGGCGGGTTTGAGCGCGCTCAACGCCTCAAGCGTGGTCTCACGGCGGATGGTTTCATCGGCGTCAAAAATCGTATCACCCTTACGCCCTTTGATGAGGACTGGCGCGATTTCGGCTTTGAATTTGCCCGCGTCGCTGGCTTGTCCCGCCAGTAAATGACTGCGATAAGCGAATTCATCCATCTCGCGGCGGCTGACTTCCAACTCGCGCCCGATGAATTCCGCCGCGTTGCCCATGCCCCAATCACACAAGCTGCACCATAAGCCATCGACTTGCAAGGCGTCGCGCAACTTGATTTCGCCATATTTATGACCCTGACGGATGCTGTCATTGAGATAAGGGGCGCGGCTCATGCTCTCTGCGCCGCCCGCCAAATAGACCTCGCCATCGCCGGCTTTAATCCCGTTGGCAGCCAGCATGACCGATTTGAGGCTGCTGCCACAGATTTTATTGACTGTGATGCCGCCCACACTGTCTGGGATGCCCGCGCCGAGGCTGATTTGGCGCGGGAGGGCTTGACCGATGCCCGCGCTGACGACGTTGCCAACGATGACCTCAGCGATGTCGGATGGGTTGATTCCGCTGCGCGTAAGGGCGGCCTTAAACGCGACCTCGCCCAGCGCGGCGGCGCTGAGTCCGGCTAGTCCGCCGAGGAATTTGCCGTGCGGAGTCCTTGCCGCGCCGAGGATGACGACTTCGTTTGCGTGCTTACCACTACCATTATCGATCATGAAATGATGTGTCCTAAATCTTCACTTAAACCACTGAGAGTCGGCCTTGCGAGCCGTAACCACTAAATCGGGAATGGGCGCTTCAATCGCGCTCAGAGGGACGCTTACGAGTCGCGACTCGCCGCCGAAATTGAAAATTTCGAGGATTGCGCCAGTTTCACCCTCCGACGGATGTTCGAGGGTTTCGACGTAATATCCGACATCGCCCGCTCTTAACCCTTCTTCTGGAATGTATCGGTTGAGGATGACTTGTTTATAGCGTTTAGAGGGCATGATTTTTATCCCCTAGCCCCTTGCAGCATGTCTGTGACCGAGTAACGTGTGCCGTAAACATCGGTGAAATTTTCACGAGCTTTATTTTGCGTGATAAGGTCGCGAATTGCACGTTCCAAATCATCAGGCGGGTGGGAATTTCACGGTTTATCCTCAAAAAGTTCTTCCCATCCCGCTAAAACTTGTGCGTAGATATTTTCCAGCGAGTCCGGCACGACGCGAGTCCCGCCGATGGCCGTCATAAAATTGACATCGCCCGCCCAGCGCGGCACGATGTGAAAATGATAATGCGCCGCGATGCCCGCCCCGGCTGCCGCGCCCAGATTCACGCCGAGGTTGAAGCCGATCGGGTTATAAACATGACGCAACACCTTGAGCGCCTTGTTGACCGTCAGCATGATGTCAGTCAATACTTCAACCGGTAAATCCTCTTGTGTGCTGACATGCTGATACGGAATCACCATCAAATGGGCGGTGGAATACGGGAACAGATTGAGGATGACGTACACCGAGTCCGAGCGCGCCACGATCAAATCGCGGGCGTCGGACTCCGGCGTGCCGTGCTGTTTGCCGCAAAAGACGCACGTTCCGTCTTTAGGTTTGGATTCACCAGTGATGTATTTTTTACGCCACGGAGTAAACCAGAGAGTCATCTTAGGCCTCACCTTCTGGGGTCGTTGTCGTGTCCGGCGTCAGGGTGATGATTGGGGCTGCGCCGCAGACCGACATCACATCTTGATAATCGACGAGCAAGCTTTGCAGGTTATCTACGCTGTTATAGACGGTGGACTGCGCCTCGATTTCAGCGCGCAAAATCGGTAAACCTTGCTGCCAAAAGCGCATGGCCGTCCCGCAGTTGGCGTTGGCTTGAATCTGGACTTGCCCCGCCCAAAAGTAATGATACGGGTTGGTTGACCCCAATTCAATCACGCGCTCAAAAGCGAGGCGGGCGTCCTCGACCTGACCGAGATTGACCAGCACGCGCCCCAATTCATACTGACAGAACACGTCATCTGGGACGGCGGTGACGCAGCGGCGCAGATAGGTCTCGGCCTCTTCGCTATTGCCGCCGTTACGCCATGCCCATACCCCCAATTGATAGAGGATCGGGGCGTTATCTGGGTTACGGTCTAGGATATCTTTGAGCAACGCAGTGGCCGAGTCTAGCTCTTGGAGGGCGGCTTGTAAGCGGGCGAGATTGAGGCCGATGTGGGTCGCGCCGCCGCTGAGGTCGTAGGCGTTTTGGAGTTCCTCGCGGGCGGCGGGGAAGTCAAAATCAGACACCCACAAGTACATGCCGCGTACATAACGCGCCTCATAGCTGTCTGGGTTTAAGGCCAGCGCCTCGTCCAATTCGCTCTCGGCGCGGGTGGCCTGACCATTGTCCATATAAGATTCGGCGAGGAACGCATGGGCGCGGGCGCTGTTGGGGTCAAGTTCTAGGGCGCGTAAAGACGACACGATGCTGTCGGAATAGCGTCCGACCCGGTTGAGCGCCATCGCCCGAATCGCCCAAGCGTCCGAGGCGAACGGGTTAGCGGTCACGGTGTTTTCGGCGGCTTCGAGCGCCTCGTTGAGACGCCCTTGCATGATGAGTCCCAGCGTCAGGTAATAATGCGCTACCGGTTTGTTGGGCAGCGCAGCAATCGAGTCTTCGTACAGCCGCACGGCTTCTTGATACGAACCGGAATTCCACGCGGCCTCGGCCAGCCGGAGTTTATCGGCGGGGTCTTCGGTGGCGGTGGCAGTGGGCGCGGAAATCGTCGCTACGGTATCGCTGACATTGGCCGACAAGGTGCTGTAGCTATTGCGGATGATCGGTATCACCTCATCTTGATGGTATAGCGTATAGACTGCCGCGCCGGTCAGCGTGAACAGGATCAGCAAACCAAACAGGCGGCGGAAGGAAATCCCGCGACGGCGGCGCGGACGAGGTTTCAGGTACATAAGTCTAAACTCCCGGTGTCGGTTCTGGGATGATTTCTGGGGCGACTGGCGTCAAATCCTGCGACAGCACCGGCGTCAAATTGAGCGAGATTTGCGCCGCCAAGTTGCCGGGGCAGTCGCGGGCGACATGTTCCACCGCGAGGTTGATATCGCTGAGAGTCGCGTCAACCCCGGTGCGACTCTGGGCCATCTGGCGCGACTGTATCAGCATGTCCCAAGCCGTCTGACAGGACTCTACCCCTTCGGCTTGTTGTAGATACAAATAATAGTGCGTCAAGCCTAGCCGGTATAGACATTCGATGTTGGTAGGGTCGTACTGCACACAGGCTTCGAATGGCGCTTGTGCGCCGCGAAAATCGCGGTACGGCTCGCTGTAGCGCATCATGCCCAACTGAAGTTGCGCGACAGTGTAGGTCGGGTCGGCGCGCACAGCGTCTTCACACTGTGCCATCGACTCGTTGAACTGCCCGATTTTACGATAGGCGCGGCACAACCTCAGCATAGCGCGGGCATTGCGCGGTTGCACGCGCAGCACACTGGTATACAAGTCGATGGCCTCTTGGTCGCGATTGAGCGCCAGATATTGGAAAGCCAACTCCATGCCCACGCTGACGTTGGACGGGGCAAGCGCCACCGCGATTTCGAGTTGTTCGGTGGCCTCGTCATAGGCGGCAGACGAGTTGAGCGCGTAGGCGTAGGCACGGCGCGCATCGGCATTTTGCGAGTCGAGGTCTACCGCGATTTCGGCGTTTTCCAAGCCTGCCGCCAAGTTACCGGTCAAAGTATAAGCGCGCCCCAACATGGCGTAGAGTGGTGCGTACTGTCGGTCAACATTTAAGCCAGACAGCGCCACCGGAATCGCCGCGCTGCCATTTCCTTGCCAGACCAAGCCGCGCGCTTTGAGGGCGTAACCGCGTGGGTCGAAGCCGTCGGTGGCGATGGCTTGCTCACCCCATTCCACCACCTCTTCATAGCGTTCGAGGTCGATTAACAACAGACCGTATTCGCTCATCAGGTCAACCGAGTCTGGGCGGAGCGCGATGGCTTGCTGATAAGACTTGGCGGCGGCGGGCAAATCACCGCTGGACTGGCTGGCGCGGGCTTGAGTCAACCAATCGGACGCGCTGGCGGTGGGGGTGGCGGCTTGACCGATCAAATTCAAGGCGATCCCTCGTAGCGCGTCGCGTTGGGTCAATCCAGCGAAAATCGTCCCAACAATCAGGAACAGTAAGATCAGGCGTAGCGCACAACCGCCTCCCCCGCGCTGACGGCGGCGTGATGAGGTGAAAAAGGGCTGTGAATAGTCCCGACGAATCTGCATGATTTAAAGGCCGCCGATGGGCGTGGGCGGGATGAGCGTAGGCGGCGGCAAGGTCGGTATGATGGCATCACGGTAGTCGGGACAGTTGACCTTGACGTTATCAATGCCGATTTGTATTTGGGTAAGCAGTGAGGTTTCGACCTCTTGGATCGTCCCCATTTCGATCGCCTCGTTCAAGACCGTCCATGCCTCATCACAGTTGGCGAGGAAGTAATGCGCCAAGCCGCGATATAACCAACAATCCACCTCTTCCGAGCCGAGTTCCACACAGTATTCAAAGGTCTCAATCGAGCCTTCGTAATTGCGGCGCAGATATTGCATCCGCCCCAGTTCGCGCCATGCCGGGGCGTACTTCGGCAAGATATCGATGGCGCGACTGCAATAGGTTTCGGCGAGGTTGAAGTTTGCTTCTCTGGCGGTAGAGTAGGTCTCGCAGATACGGAGGTTGGCTTTGGCCGCGTCCGTCGGTGACGGGCTGAGGTCGGTCAGGATTTTTTGATAAATCGCAATCGCCATCTTGGGATTATCGAGGCGGCTCTTGTACTCAAAGGCCAGTTGAAAATAAGGCCCCGGCAAGTTTGGGCTGAGTGCGATGGATGTTTCTAGGTTTTCAATCGCCTCAACCGACTGACCGACGAAAATCAGCGGCCATGCGTAAGCGCGATAGACGGTGGCGTCGGACGGGTCAAGCTCAATCGCCTTGCGTCCAGCGTTCAAGGCTTGGCTGTAGCGGTAAATCTGGGTATTGGCGATGGCTTGGGCGGCGTACAGCGGCGCAAAATTCGGGTTGATCTGTTCCCCTTGCAGCGCCAAGATGATGGCGGTGGTCGGGTCGGAATAAGCGAGCGCGTTGGCCTTGAGGGCATAGCCGCGCACATCGGCGGGGGTGGCGGCGATGGCGAGGTCGCCGATTTCGGCGGCGCGCTCTGATTGGTCGGCCTCGATCAGGACTTTGCCGTATTCATACAGATAGGCGACATTGTTGGGCTGTTGGGTGACGGCGCGTTCATAGGCGGTCAACGCGGCAGGCAAGTCGCCGCGTGCGAAAGCATTGGCGGCAATCGTGGCGGACTCGGCGGCAAACGGGGTAGGCGCGGGCGGGCGATTAAGTACGGTCAGCACCAGTACCCCGACCTGTGCCGAGTTGGTCTGCATCCAGCCATACGCGCCCAACATCAGGAGGGTCATCAGCAGCAAAATCAAACGTAATGGGCTGCGGCGTCTGCGCCCGTGCATGTAATTGCGCGGGTCTTCACGGCGAATCATCATCGGCAAGTACCTCTCATCGTGCGAGTATACGGCGATATGGCGCGTATTTCGAGAGGCGCTTGCCTGACGCTTGGGCGGCGTTGTTAGGGTAGTCCGTCCATTTTGATGGTTATAATACGATGATTTTTCGTATACCACCCATAAAGATATAGGCTATTAACGCGGATATAAGCTTTCGAGATTTGATCAAACTTCTATATCTGTAGAGGGTCTTTGAGTAGGGGTTGGGGTATGGGTCGGTACTGGAGTATTGTTGAATGGCGATTGGGGGATGCGTAGCAAATTGTACCGCCCCGGACTGCCAAGAATCTCTCGCTCAATTGTAAGGGTGACTTGTCCGGAGACAAACGAGTTATGTTGGGCAATCATAAACACGCCCGGCACTTTCCAATCGTAGTCCTCGAGGATGATATATTCCTTGCCTCCATGAAAAATCCCCTTATCGGTTAATCTATAAACCATAACAGGATCGATTTCGCCGGGGGTAGTGCTAAATAGGTGAAAACGTAGCTTCCGGCTACTATTCGTATTGAACGAAACCGTATATGTCCAGCCGGGCTTGAGGTATGGTAGCTGGACGACACTACTGTGAATCGGCCAATTAATCGTGCGCGTAGTTTGTGCCCGAATGTAATGCAAGATCATATCCGGTGAGAAATATTTCCCATTGGGGTCGTAAAAATAGGCTGAAATCAACAGGTTTTTTTGAAATCCCGCGTCATTTGGATAATTTAATGCCAGAAAATACAAGCTGTTGACAGTTTCTTGGACGGTGTGGTTGACGTGATCCACTTCAATTTGCTTAAGCAGCGCCATCTTGAAATCAGGGTTGAGTTGTAGCGCTCTCTCAAGAAAGCTTCGTGCTATGGTGGCATTATCGCTTATTTCCCAATAGGCGCGTGCGTAGGTGTAATACACCCACTCTAATGGGAAGGGATCACTGATGGTAAGTGTGTTCGTGGGTAGAGTTTGGGGGCGACTTTTAGCGTGTAATTCGGCCAATCGCAGATATTTGAGCGAATCAGGCAAGTCTCGATTTCCAATGGCGGCCACAGCATTTTGCATCGCAGTATAAAACTGCGCGGCATCGCGGTACAGATTTGGGCTTTCGCCTCGCGCATCAGAAAGTGTCGTCGCCAGTCGCTCGTAAAGATCGATATTGAAAGGCTCATCAATCAAGGCGGCCAGATAGGCATCTAACGCTGCGTCCCATTCTCTGATCGCACCATAACTATCCCCCAGAAACCATTGAGCATTAACGGTGTTTTTTCGGCTGATGGCCGCCTTAAAACTGATGATAGCTGCCGGATAATCCTTCAACCAGTAGTAGGCGGTACCAATAGTATAGTGTAGATCGGCGTCATCCATGCCCAGTTCGGCGGCACGTTCCAGTGCGTCTATCGTTTGTTGAGGCTCAGCATTGCGGAGGTGAAACTCACCTAAGCCTCGGTATGCTTCCGCCCAATTGGGGTAATTCAGAATCAGTTTATTGAATCGGCGTTCAGAGGATGTTAGTTCCAATGCTATCAAATCAGCATAGGCCGTTACTAAATCAGCGGCTTGTTGTTCGGATATCTGATTGTTGAAATCGGCCAACATTGGTGTAAGTGACGGCGTGAAGGTTGCCGTGGGTGGACGCAAGGTCGGCGTCGCTGTGGGAGTTAGCGCCACGGCTGTACCGGTCAATAATTGGTTGAATAGGGCATCTGCCGTCAGTAAGACGCTGGCGTCGGCAGTGTGTGTGCCAATTTGGAGGCTGTCTGTGGGATTGGGAGGTGGTGTCTGTGCGGCGGGCACTAGGCTGACAATTACCGCCATGACCAACGCGCCCAACGCCCAAATCGTGAAGCGGCTCATGGCTTCACTTGATTGGTCTGCTTCACCGTCAAGCGCACACCGCCTTTCTCATATGGAAGGCCAACCCAGACCGTATATGTGCCATCGGCAGGCAATTCAAAGTTTTCCAATTGGGTGTTAAGCAACTCATAGATGCTGGCAGTCCCCATGGGTTTGCTCGTCCCAGCAAGCACATTCCCATCAGCATCTTTGATGACGAGAATCGGTGGCAAATCCTGTGTGTAGTAGCCTGTCTCACCCGTGATGGTGAATGTATCGCCTGCTTTACCGCTAAATTCGACGATGTAGCCCCATGCAGATTTATATGTCAGTTCTGCTTGACCGTTTTCATCCAACAACCACGGCCAGAGTGCCTCAACATGTGTATCAAAATAGTATGCGTATTGTTCCGGTGGTAGTTCAATCCCAGCCATCCGATTCGCGTTGATACGCCGGAAGATGATAACCGAATTAATCGGGTTAAGTGCATAGAGTTGTTCGTACAGCTCAATGGCGTCTTGCGGCCTACCCGCAAAGACCTCAATTCGTGCGCGAGTCATCAATGAATAGGGGTCATCTGGCGAAATCTCAAGCAGTTGATCAGCCAGTTCCCGAGCTTTGTCATATTCCCCGATGTTAACGTAGAAATTGGTGCAGAGCGTTAGTTGTAGGATTTGGTGGGTGATATTCTCGAAAGAATCCTCACACAGCGAGATTGCGCGTGCCTTATAGCCATCTCTATCGGCGCTAAGGAGATTGTAGAGATGCGTTTGGAAGAGCATTTCTCCAGCCTTACCCGATGTCGCTAGGAGACTGCCCCGATAGATTTTTATGATTTCCAAACTGTCAGGTTCTCGCCTCTGTATGTCTGGACTGATAGCGATAGCCTCGGCATATCTTCCTAACTTATAAAGCGTCCAAGCATACTCCCGTATCACAAATATCAGATAAGGTCGACGCTCAACAGCGATTTCCAGCAATCGGAGAGCGTTGTCGTATTCCTCGATAGTGTAATACGCTTCTGCAAGTTTATAATGGGTATAGGCGGCAGGATCAAGGTCTGCTCCTAATCGCATCGCCAATTCATAATTGGTTATCGCTATTCTTGGCTCATCTAACTCATCATGTAGGATGACACCTTCTAGTACGTAACTATACGGCCAAAGCGGTGCGACCCGTTGCGCCTCGTCCAATAGGTCAAGCGCCGGTTCATAATCCCCATTCTCGGTAAAAGCATAAAGGCGGTGTGCCTCAGCATATAAGGCTTGTGCTTGTAAAATGGCTTCTTTACTGTCACGCGGGACGGTTGTCGGGATCCCTGTCGGGCTGGGCGTAGATGATGCGGTTGGAGTCGCAGACGGCTCCGCAGTTATGCTCTGTGTTGGCGTAGAGACCGCATTCCGTGGGGAAGTTGGTAACGGGGTGCGCGATGGAGTCCGCGTGAATACAAGTGGGTAAGTCGGAGTCGGGGTGGCGGTCACATCCGGTGGCAATGTCGGCGTTGGTGTCAGTGTTTGTATCAATTGAAGATTGTCGGTGGTTTCAGACGATTCAATATACAATGTCACCGCGCCCGCTAGAGAATCCTCCCTCAACGCGACATTCAACCTATAATTTCCTGCCCCTTGAGGGAATGAGATGATCCCCATGAGGCTGTTCTGCGAGAACAAGATGACCAAGCCGTTTTCATGAATCAGCGACATCATCGGATTTACTGGACGTAAGTCTCCGCTGACAGCACGATATTGATAATTGATGCTCGCTCCGGGTTCTGGTAGCGCGACGTGATATGTCCAGCCGAGTTTCAGATATGGCAAGGGATGATAGCCAGATGGATTGTAAGCCCACGGGATATGGCGGGTGGTTATTGCGTCAAGATAAGCCGCCTCGTACATTTGATCTCGTTGCGAGAAATGCCAACTGGCGGGGAAATTTTGTAAAACCTCATAAACGTCGCGCATGGGTGAACTGCTATTGATCTGGCGCGATAATTGGTAGGCTGTATATAGCGCGGCAAAAGCGTCATCCACCGTCCCGCCGTCCCGCCGGATAATATCCGCCCGCAGTATAAAGGCGTGAACAAATTTCGGGTCTAGTTCTAGGGCGCGGTCAAGATAATCTTGGGCGGTATCATAATCCTCTAACAGATAGGCGTGGACGCGGGCGTATAAGTAGTACACCCATTCCTTTTTAGGGTGCAAACCGGGATTTTGGCTGATGGATGAGGGGGTACGGCGTTCAGCCTGCTCCAAAAAGTTCAGCGATGCCTCTGCATCACCAGCTTCCATCGCAGCCGTAGCCTGCGCGAGCATGGTATAAACCGC
>Ga0105044_10013275_pt1 | contig 11183 bp, 8 predicted proteins | sample MAT01_FD_78092 | JGI IMG/M metagenome (GOLD analysis project Ga0105044, IMG submission 78092) | Freshwater microbial communities from Lake Fryxell liftoff mats and glacier meltwater in Antarctica - MAT-01 | ecosystem: Environmental > Aquatic > Freshwater > Ice > Liftoff microbial mat | place... | reverse complement strand
CGTTTGATTTACATAATTGTTGAAACTAAAAGGTTCGCTTTTTTTAGGTTGTTTATCGCCTAAAATAGCACAGATCATAGCTACACACTCCGAGTGCCACCCAGGGCAGCCCCAGCGGTTTGGTAAACTATGTATTCTGTTGTTATCATCAATGTTATTCAATCCAATAGAGCCTTGGGTTCTTAGATTCCCCTTCGCTGAAGGGGTGGCAGCCAACGGCTGACGGGGTAGTTTTTTTTCAACATAAGAATAAAGTGAATTTAACACCTCAGCTAATTTTTTTTTGATTTGGATATCTTCAAAATGGATAATTGTTAGCCCTAGATTTGATAAATATTTTTCTCTATCTGCATCATATCGACCTTTATTATCGTGACTTTGTCCATCAATTTCAATCACTAATCCTATGTTTGGAGAATAAAAGTCTACAATGTAATCGCCAATAATTTTTTGTCTATCAAAATCCAAACCAAGTAATTTTTTATTTTTTATTTGATTCCATAAAATCACTTCGGATAAATTGCCAGCACTTCTCAAAATTCTAGCTTTTTCTTTTAGATTCTGGTTAAATGGCAATGAATAATAGTTATCAGCACTCCTGGAAACTACCCCGTCCTGGCTATCGCCAGTCCACCCCTTCACCGAAGGGGAATCTTGTAAACCATTACTTATTTCTTTTAATATTTCTGCAGTTTCATCAAATTGGTTAAACCTCCATTTCTGCAAAGCATTCTCCTCTACAAATTTCCAAAGTGCAAAATCCTCGGGGTTTTTGGTGGTGTTTTTGATATCACGGCCGGTGTAATTGGTAGGCTCTGTATTTTCAATTATTTTATACCCTTCATCCTCAGTAGAAACAACAATGTCAGCATGTTCTTTTGGCTTAAAAACATTTATATATCTTTCTTCAGCTTCTTGCCACTTTATTGTGGATAATTTTATAATTTCAGAATCTATCTCAGTTCGTTCACGAATTTCTCTATTGTTTAATCTGTCCGCAGCAATTTTAGCATTTACCTCAACTAGAATTTTAAAATCAGTTTCAATATCACCTAAATTTTTGAAACAAAATGAACCTTCTAAAAATATGACACTGGAATTAGAAGTTTTGATGTGTTGCTGAATTTTCTCAATGTTATACTCAGTATTTTCAAAATCAATTTCATATCTAGATTCGACCAATTCTTTGGAGAAAAAATCACCAGATCTTATTGTATAGGCGTCAAGATTAAATCTTTTAGAATTGGGTATTTGCTTTTCAAGTTTCGAAGTTAGTGTACTTTTGCCGCTCCCTGATCTACCATCAATTGCGATAATAAATGGTTTAGAATTTTCTTTATTTTTATTTTTAATTAACTCAACTAATTTAGTTACCGACGACTCATCATTTTGAACTTCAACTTCCAGAGCTTTGTTGGCCCCGCTGTCAAAATAAATTCCATTATCCAATATATAGGCTTTTTTGTCGCGAACTAATTCCAGAGCCAGTAGCATTTGTTCTTTAATATATTCAGTAGGTCTTGGCTGAAACTTACCTTTTGGTAAATTAAAATTTAGAACTTCGCACTGTTTTTTAAAATCATCGGTATAAAATTCTACAATCTCAGCTACGGTTTTATTTTCCCGTTTTACGCCTTTTTCCATTTTGTCTTCACCATCATCACCATCACTAACCAAATGACCCACGTCAGTTATGTTTTGAACCCACTCGGTTTGGTAGCCAGCAATTTTGGCAATTTTGGTTATTGTATCAGGTAGCCAGGTAGCCCGCAGATTTCCGATATGCATATAATTATAGACAGTTGGGCCGCAACTATAAATTTTTATAATATCTTTTTTGAGAGTTGAATTGCCGTTTAAATCCACGATTTTGCGTTTATAGGAATCGAACAATTTGATTTCAGGTAGATTTGAATTCATAACTAGTCTTAGAAATTAAGACTTTAAAACCTTAAAAATGGTCATTATGTCAATAGTAAACTAGCTTATAGCTTATTTTCAACTTTACAACTCAGAAAAGAATTTGTACTAAAGATGTTGATGCAAGATTCCAAAAATATATTTCTAATAGCTGGCCGAACTGGAGGTCCGTTTTTCCCGCTTCCGACAATTTCTAAAAATTTGATTGGTATTAATCCAATAATTATTGGTATTAGGGGAGGTTTTGAAGATCATGTAGCTAATCAAAATAACTTGGAAATCCACTATTTACCAGATACTAGACTCACTCTTTGGACATTTAAAACCGAAAAAATCCGTGAAAAAATCAAAAATTATTTGGACTTAGTGAAAAATCTGTTTCTACTTTTTTGGTCATTTCTAAAAAGTTTTTATCTACTTCTGAAATTTAAGCCAAAATTAATTTATTCCACAGGTAGTTTTCTGGCAGTACCGATAATTTTTAGCTGTGGGCTGACTAATTTTCTGAGACTAACAAAAACCAAAATTGCTGTTCACCAGCAGGATCCTGAGCCTGGACTTGCAAATAGACTTACTGCTCCCAGGGCTGATTTTTTGAGCTGTGTTTTTCAGTATACTATAGATAATTTCAAAATTTTTAAAGATGCTTGGCTTACTCCAAATCCAATAAATACAGGATTATATGAAAATGATGAGACTTTTGAAAATCAAGAGCTTAGTAATTTTGTAAAACCTCAAAGTAAGTCAATTTTGTTAATTTTTGGGGGAGGAAGTGGCTCTCAAGATATTAATCTGTGGGCTTTGAAGTATTTAGATCAGCTTTTGATTAATTTTCGGGTGGTCCATCTCACGGGAATTTTGCAGAAAGACTCCCTACCTGAAGTCAAAAATCAAGGTTATATTCGCTTTCAAGCTTTGCTTTCGGATATGTCAAAAATTTTAAAACAGTCTGATTTAGTGCTTTGTAGAGCTGGAATAGCCTCGATTACAGAGCTTTTGTTTTTGCAAAAACCTACATATTTAGTGCCTTTACCTAGTACTCATCAAGAAAAAAATGCCCAGCTGGTGTCTCAGTATTTCTATGTTTTACAACAAAAAGACAGGCCAGATTGGATTTCCAAAATAAACTCGAGTTTTCCTAAGTATTTCCAAAAAATTAAGTTTCCAGATAAAAATACAACCAAGTCTGATTTGCAAAAATACTACACTAAAATCCAGTCACTTATCGACTAAAAGCTTTATTTAAAAAGACTAAGGTAGTTTTCAGACTAGAATTCTAATTGGTTCAGTTAATACAATAAAAAGTATAATCAAGAAGGGTTGACAAAAAATTAGTAAAAAATAGTAATATCAAAATATGTCTGAAGTTAAAGAACTACAGCCGACAATGGCTGATTTATTAAAAAGGGTATCGGATCAATCAGAAATGAAAGCTGCTGATCAAGTATCTGGTAAAGTAATTTTTGTAGCAAAAAATGAAGTTTTACTTGATTTGGAAAACACTGGTTTGGGTGTGGTTAGAGGCCGTGAACTCTACAACGAAGAGTATTTATCAAGGTTAAAACTAGGTGAGGTTGTCGAAGCAATTGTTCTAGATCTAGACAATGAGCTGGGAATGGTTGAATTAAGCTTCAGAGCTATTGGTAGAGACAAAGTCTGGGCTGAAATCAAAGAGGCCTATGATAGTGGAAATCCAGTGGAAGGTAAAATTAGAGATGCAAATCGTGGAGGATTTTTAGTAAAAGTCCATGGAATTGACGGGTTTTTACCTGCCTCACTTCTAGCTCCTACTCACGCTATAAAGCAAGTTGGAATGGAAGATAAGAGTCTTTTGAATCAAATGAAGAAATATGTAGGCCAGACTTTTAAGGTAAAAATTATTAGTATTAACCCTGAAGCTGATACTTTAATTGTTTCTGAAAAAGCCTTTAGTGATGAGCTCGCACAAGTAAAATTAAAGAAATACAAAGTAGGAGATATCGTTGAAGGAGCTGTAGTTGGAGCTGTGGATTTTGGATTATTTATAAGATTTGATGAAGATCTAGAGGGTTTGATTCATATTTCTGAAATTGCTTGGAAAAAAGTTGAAGATCCTCGCCATGATTACAAGGTCGGCGACAAAATCAAAGCTAAAATTGTGGAAATTGATAAAGACAACAGAATCAATCTATCTATAAAACAATTACTTCAAAATCCTTGGATTCAGTTCTCGAAAACCGCAAAACCAGGAGATAAATTCAAAGGAAAAGTCAGTAAGATAGTATCATACGGAGCAATTGTAGTAAATGAAGATGATATTCAAGGTCTTTGCCATATTACTCAAATTAGTGAACAGCAAATCGATGGCCCTTCAAAAATTCATGAAATTCTAAAAATTGGGGAAAGTAGAGACTTTACAGTACTCGGTGTAGATACAGAAGAAAAATTATATTTGACTTTGTTGGATTATGATACAGCTCTGAAGATTCAAGACAGCATTACTCAAAAGCAAAAAGAAAAAACTGAAGCAAAGCAAGAAGAGACATCTAAAGAGCCAGAAACTGTCTAAAACATTAATACTCCGCTTTTCTAAAAAATAGGTATATGAATCCAAAAAATAAGTCTAAACACATTTCTAAACTGAAGTATGTAAAAATCGGGGATATACCTAAAAAAAGTAACATTGAAAGTAATGACTTTAAAGATTCGCTAGTGATCGAAGCCCAAGATGATAGCTATGAAACTCATCAAGAATCGGAAAAATCAGATAAAGTTGAGGATTCTAGTAATTTTGTTTTTCAAAAAAAGTTTCAAGACAAAGCTGAAGTAACTGAGCCTAAAGCAAATAAGTTTTTGCCTAGTTTCCTTCATAAAATATTACCCTCAAAAAAAGAGTCTAAGCCAGAAAATCTAGAAACTGCATTACCTTCTAGTAATCTGAAGCTTTTACCATTCTCACCATCAACTGAAGATAGTCAGCAAAATCCAAACTCTTTTAGTTCAATTTTTAATCGTGAACATGAGGAAGTGTATGGGATTCAAAGAGTTTTTCGCAAGTCAAGCATGTTTTTGATTTTTCAGCTTGTTAGTTTTGCTTTACTTTCATTTAGTAGTTCTAGTTTTTTTACTCTACCACTGATTTGGACAATTTTTGTAGGGATTGCTTACATAGTAATTACTAATCTATTTTTTATAGTAGTGGCTGATCGCAGTTATGTGTGGATTTCTTTACTTGGACACGCTATAATCACACTTATTACCCAGGCTTTTGTAGGTCTTAGTTTCGATAGAATTACTTTGATTTTTATATTACTAATAGTAATTTTCGTGTACTTTGCTTATGCAGAGCTGGAAAAAGTTCAGTTAAGCAGCCGTCTTTTTTCCATTGCCCATATTACTACTGAGGCAACTAGGGTGATGACCACTGTTTTGATTTTAGTGTTTTGTTTAGGAATTTTTAATAAAGCTGTATATCAAGGCAACGAGACTTTTATAAAAGAAGCCTTTCTGGATAAACCGTTGATAATGGATAATCTGATCATAGGAAGGTATGCTAATGCCTCCTTAAATAGAGCTTTGATGAAGGGTAGGTTTTCTTTAGAAAATGGCGTAGTAAAGACTAATGTGGCGAGAGGTTCTAATACTATCAAAGTAAATGCCCTTTTTAGTGATTTTTTGACCCAGAATTATAGGCCTGGAGATACTTTGCTTTCTGAAGTAGAGCGTACTGATTTTCTAGCAAATTGCAACTCAAAGACCGGAACCAAAGTCTGTGATACTCAGATAGAAGAAGAAAAAAGCAAACGTCTTGAAGCCTGGAGAATAGAAGCATATGGAAATTTGCCTTATACTCTAAATACTGAACTCACTGCACCAGTGTTTAAAGAAGTCACCAAGCAGTTTTATATCGATCAAATAAGGGCTTTTAATTCAAACAAAGATAATAGAGACTCCTCTAGCGATTTGATAAACTCAATCTCAGGGTTATTGATCATTCAAAGATCTTATATTTTGCCGGCATTAATAGTTTTAATGATATTTTTGATACTTTCTCTTTTAAAACCTGTATTGAATTGGTTAGTTTTTATAGCTACTTTAGGAGCTTGGAATTTACTAAAATTAACTGGATTTACAAAGATTGAAGTAGAAAATGTAGAAGCTGAGATCGTTAGTATTTAGGGAATTCAACCCAGGATTATACTACTTCTAAATTAAATTTTGGACTAAATATAAAGATTAACTTTTTTAGTTTTAATTAGCAATGAATCTAACTGCACCTACAGGTCCAAAAAGCTGGAAGTAACTATCATCTCCAGCAAATATCTGGCCATCGCTTCTTTCTACTATGTACTGGATAGACCATTTGTTTTGGTTTTGTTTATTTCTAGGTAGTTTTACGCTGCAACCTTTAACGCTGTCATATGGCAAGTCAAAAGTCCCTGTAACTGAGTTTAGTTGTCCTCTAGGATCGCTTTGATCTTGAAATAGTTTATCGCTTGTGATTGTGTAACCAGCACGAGTATCATTGTCTTCAAATCCAAAAGCCTTGATTCTGAATCTGCAAACTGCACTAAGGCTGTTTTGGGTAAATCTATCGTCCCCAGAAAGTTTCATAATTAGATCTTCTCTGCCGAATCTTTGAGAATTGTTTTTTGCAAAATTGTAATTAATTTTATTTGGAAGAATGTATATTGCATTTGAGAGATCTATTCTCGTATTAGGTGTGGGGTTAGGATTAGGTAAAGGATTAGGTGTTGGATTTGTAGGTAATTGGGTGCCTGGTAGTGTTGGTAAGCTTGGATTTACTGGCGCGGGGTTAGGATTCGGTAACGGATTGCCTGGCGGTGTAGGGTTACCTGGTAAAGTAGGATTTACTGGTGTGGGGTTAGGATTAGGTAAAGGATTAGGTGTTGGATTTATAGGTAATTGGGTGCCTGGTAGTGTTGGTAAGCTTGGATTTACTGGTGCGGGGTTAGGATTTGGGTTTTCAGGAATTAGAGGTAAAGAAGGTGTATTTGGATTTGTAGGTAATTGGGTGTCTGGCAGTGTTGGTAAGTTTGGATTTACTGGTGTAGGATTAGGTAACGGGTTACCTGGAGGTGTAGGGTTGCCTGGTAAAGTGGGATTTACTGGTGTAGGATTAGGATTTGGGTTTCCTGGAATTGATGGTATCGAAGGCAAGTTAGGAGATGTGCTAGTTGCTTGAGCTGTGTCTGGCTGCTTGCCCTTATTGAGTCCATCTAACCAAGTTAATCCTGAAACTAATAATAATAGAACTAGAAAATTAGCTGTAATTACAGAAAAAGTTTTGTTTTTTCTAAAAAAATTAATTAGGTGCTGGTAACGTGTTTCTAAACTATTTGTTTGTGTTTTTGAGGGTTTAACGGTTGTAATTACTTTTGATGTTTCTGAGGTTGGTGTTTTTTTAGTTGTTGCGGCCATACTTTTTGTTTTTTATTAATTTCATTTTATTTCAAAAAATACTTTTTGGCAAAGACAATATGCCATTAATGACTAGACTATTCAAATCAGTTGAAATTATAGTAGTTTATTAATCAAATTAATCTTGGTGAGCAAATTCTAAAAGTTGAGATTAAGTACACTTCAGAAATTTTGACAAAATGATCTTAAATCTGGTTGACATTGTAGAAAGACTAAAGTTTTTTTCAGGAATGTTGGGAGTTAAAAATCTACATGTTAATATTGATTCTAAAGAGGTTCTGAAAGGTTTAAATCTGTCTATCAACCCTGGGGAAACGCATGCAATTATGGGTCCCAATGGTTCAGGAAAAAGCACTACAGCTGGAGTTTTGTCTGGAAAAAAAGAATTACTAGTGATTAGCGGAGAGGTAGATTTTTTTGGTAAAAGTCTGCTTGAGTTATCTCCCGAAGATCGAGCAAATTCTGGAATATTTGTAGCCTGGCAGTATCCTGTAGAAATTCCAGGAGTCAATATTGCTAGTTTTCTAAAAGCTGCTCTGAATTCTAAAAGAAAGTATTTGGGTTTAGAGGATATTACAAGTGGAGATTTTTTGAAATTATTCAAAGAGAAACTAGAATTAATCAATTTAGATGAGAAATTTTTGTATCGGACTCTGGAAGGGCTGTCTGGGGGTGAGCGAAAAAAAATAGAAATTTTGCAATTGGCAATTCTGGAGCCAAAGCTAATCATTTTGGATGAATTAGATTCTGGACTGGATACCGACTCTTTAAAAGATGTTATTAAAGCTCTAAAAACACTACAAAAACCTGATAATTCCTGGATTATAATTACTCATTACACTACAATTTTAGAAAATATTGACCCTGATTTTGTGCATATTTTCTCGGGTGGTAAGATCGCTAAAACTGGAGGAAAAGAACTTGCTCAGGAGATTGAGAAAAGCGGATTTGAAAAATTTAAAGCTAATGTTTGAATTACCCAATTTATTTAGAATCTATCCTCAGCTAAACAGGCTGGTGTTTAAAAAAGGATTTTTGGAGAAAGCAGATTCAGATTTTACAGATTTAAGATTATCCCAGATTGAAATTAACAATTCCCAAACCAGTATTAATCTTTCTAAAAATAAAGTTTTGAAGTCAGGTTTATACCTCAAACTAGAGGATGAAGTGAATTGTCGAGTGGTTTTGAACCTTCAAGAGTATAGTAAAACCAGAGTTTTTGTAATTCAAGAAAAAACTGGAAATTTGAACTTGGAAATTAATCTAGAGGGTAGGGAGGCGAATGTAGAAATTCATGTTTTGAGTTTGCTTGGCGAGTTTTCAATTTTTAACCTTGATACTATTTCGAATCATAAATCAGAAATAACTACAAGTAAAGTAATTGTGAAATCAGTTTTGGATGACAGCTCCAAATTTGTTTTTTTGGGAAGAATTAGGATTGAGAAACACTCAGAAAAGTCCGTGGCCTCGCTTTTGAACAAGAATATTATATTGTCTGACAAGGCAAAAGTGGAAACAATGCCAGAGTTAGAAATTCTTGCAAGTGATGTAAAATGTAGCCACGGAGCCAGTGTAGGGGGAATTAGCCCAGAAATACTATGTTATCTACAAACGAGAGGAATAGGTCCTGAAGAGGCTAAAAACCTAGTTATTCAAAGCTATATTTCTGAGATTGTGAACCTATCTAGTTTTAGTTAAGTTAGCGAGTTTAGTTTTTTCACCGATAGGAAACCGTTCCAAATTGCGTATGCAATCCAAACCAAAGTGAATATTATTTTGAAAGCAGCTTGTAAAATAGAATCTAGTAAACTAACGGCACCAGCTGGGATAATTGAAATGTTAAAAAATAAAATTAAAGCATAAATACTATAAATTCCAATAAAAACTAAATCAATTAATCTAACTTTTGAAGTAATCTTTTTCCAATTAGTTGTTACAACAATTAAAGAAAGTGCGGATAATAAGAACGTTGAGATTATATCTATTTGAGGGTTATAAAAGCTATCTAACGACTGCCCAGTTATAGTTGGTATAATGCTAAGCAGGGAGTCCGCTACATTTAAAAAAACTAAAAAGACCAAACCAGCTAAGCCAATTAACAATCGTAACTTGGTTTGCAAATCTAATTTAGTTTTAAAATTCTTCTTTAATAAATAATTTACCAAGATAATGCCGGCAATCAATAAACCTAAATAACCACCAAAAAATATCGTCAAAAATCTTTGATTAAATTTTGAAACTTCATTTTGATAGTCTAGACCTAACATAATCTGGACTGATGGGAAGTTACCATTTTCATCGTACACAATGGGTTTACTAACTACAAAATCACTTTTTTCGTTGTAGTTTATATTAACATTTCGCGGTATTTGATCGAGTGTATTTTTCTTTTCTTGCGGGAAACTATAGTCTGTTAAGCTGTAACTATTGTTATGAATCACGAATTTCAAATCTTTATTTTCAAAAACTAAATATTCCCTTATAAAACTGTTGTTATTATAGATGTCATAAGCTTTTACAATTTGAATATTTTTAAAGTCCTGGTTATCAAACAAATTCCATTTAAATTTTTCTTTAGCTTGTAATAAATTAAGATCATCAATTTTTAAAATTGTTTTGTTTTCTGGATCAAACAGGAGTGCTTTGATTATTGGTTTAGTGCTTTGATTGAGATTTTTCAAGCAAGCAATCTGAGTTAAGTTAACAGAATTATTATTAGTTGCATCCACTCCAAAAAACATCGTCTCTAAATATACAGAACCTGATTCATACTGAAAGTTTTTTCCAGAGGTTATTAACACAGATTTATCTTCTATTTTTTTAGGAAAAGAAATATCTAAATTACAATCATTGAGTCTAGTTGTATCAGTAGTTTCTGTTGGAATAAAACTAGCATTTGGGTTGTTTTGAGCTTGAGTTATCATGCTAAATCCAAAAGAAATTGAGATGATGAAAGTTATTAAAAGTATGCTAAAATTGGCGATAGCCAGCCGTGTGGGTTTGAGTATAAAAGTCATGTAAAGTGGGTTTTTGAATTCTGAAAATTGTTGTTGTTTTTGTAGCCACAGAAATTTGAAATAACTGCGACTGCGTTTAGTTTTGTAGTTTTTACTTTGATCAAAAAATTCAGTAAGTAGATCTGGTTTTGAGTTATTTTTAGGCATATTTAGGATTTATATTTGGCGTAAATGACTGCATTTTTCTTTCAAAATTTTTAAGCTTCGATGTAGTTTTATCCGCACATTTTCGGGAGTTGAATTGAGCTTTTGGGCAACCTCTTTACTCTGAAAATCTTCAACCACGCAGAGATTCACAATCTCCTGATTTTCTTTGGATAAATGAGCAGAAATACAATTTTGTAGATCACTTTTAAACTTTTTAAACTCAGGAGTGTAACCAAATTGAGACGTAGTTTCATCAATTCCCCCAACCAAATTTTGTTTATATTTAGACTTTAAAAATCTGTTTAGTTTATTCCTGGCAATTGTAAAAATAAAACTGTTTAGATTTTCAACCTGTGTTGTAGTTAAGAAAAAATCATTCAAAACTTCAGCAGTTAGATCCTCCACATCCGTCTTATTTTCAAGACGCCTAAAATAAAAACCATAGACTTTGTCATACCACTCGTCCCAATTATTTTTTGATAAAGTTTCAAACATATTAGCTTTTCCGGAATTGCTACTAGGGTAGTCTATAATTTTTGGGGTTTTGTTACAAAGTTAGTGTTGGGCTGCTGAAAAAGATTTATTTTTGACCAAATTCACAATTAAATAGGCCCAAATCTCAAAAGTAATATCTCAAATCTAAGAACTAATCAAGTAGAGTCTTTCTGGCTAGTGAAT
>Ga0105044_10013273_pt1 | contig 11184 bp, 10 predicted proteins | sample MAT01_FD_78092 | JGI IMG/M metagenome (GOLD analysis project Ga0105044, IMG submission 78092) | Freshwater microbial communities from Lake Fryxell liftoff mats and glacier meltwater in Antarctica - MAT-01 | ecosystem: Environmental > Aquatic > Freshwater > Ice > Liftoff microbial mat | place... | reverse complement strand
GCAGATCGGGCCGGGCTGGCGACGGCATTTTGGTTCTGGGCCCCCACTTGAAGTTCTTGCAACGCAGAAGCTCCTTCGGTCGAAGCAGCAGCACAGCAGTGGGTTGGCCAGGTCGACTTCGTCGGCGTTGCGTGGACGGGCGACGATGCCGCGTTCCAGGGATTCATCGACAAGCATTCCCTGTCGTTCCCTCAGATCAGCGATGACCCCGGAACCGTCTTCGGTCGCTTCGGAGTCCCGTACCAGCCAGCCCTCGTGGTGGTCGACGCCAACGGTGACACCCAAGTCCTGCTCGGTTCACTCGACGACGCCGATCTCCAGGCTGCATTGGCGAAAGCAACCGCCGCCTGAGCGGGTGGCCTGAATGATTGCGCTCGAGGGCAACTTCGCCTACAGCTTCCTGCTCGGGATGTTCGCAGCGGTCAACCCGTGTGGGTTCGTGATGCTTCCTGCGTACTTGATGTACTTCCTTGGGCTCGAGAGCCAGCGAAGCGATACCGAGCCGCAGAGGGCCAGCGTGCAACGGGCGCTCGTCGTCAGCCTGGCCACGTCGGCCGGTTTCATCGCGGTGTTCCTGGTCGTTGGAACCATTTCGCGTCTCTTCACGCGTGGGATTCAGGACAACGCAAAGTACGTCTCGCTCGTCGTCGGCGTCGGCCTGATCGTGCTGGGCATCATGATGCTGCGCGGTTGGAAGCCACCGCTGACCACAGCGAGCGCCGGCAGCGGCCGCGAACGCAAGCGCACGTTTGTCGGCATGTTCGCGTTCGGTGTCGCGTACGCCGTTGCGTCGATTGGTTGCACGATCGGATTCCTGGTCTCGGCGGTTTTCGGGTCATTCGCGGCGACGGGCTTCGTCAGCGGCGTGTTGAGTGTCACGCTCTACGGCGCCGGCATGGCGCTGGTCGTGACTGCGCTGACGGTGACCCTGGCAGTCGCCAGCGGTGGGTTACTGCGTGTTCTGCGCAACGGGCTGCGCTACATCGATCGGGCCGCTGGAGTCTTCATCATTCTCACCGGCATGTACCTCACGTGGTACTGGTACGCAGCGATCACGGGCGGTGGGACCAACTCGGTCACCGGTGCAATCGAGAACTGGCAGAGCCAACTGGTGACGTTCATGCAAGGCCAAGGCGTGTGGCGTTTGTCGATCGTGCTCGGGGCGGCGGTCGCTGTCGGGCTGATCGTCATGGCCATCTCTCACCGTCGCGGATCACACCGAGATCACGACACACCCGACAACGAACAGATCTCGGTCTGAGCTCACGGGCGGGCGCCCAGCTGTGCTGAGCGCGAGCGAGTAGCCGGCTGGTCGGTTCACTGTGGATCAGGCCATCTCAGGCCGGCGTTGTCCACCGCAAGCTCGATCGCGCTCACGAGTCGATCTGTCGAACCTGCGCACTCGTCCAGCTTTTCGGGTCCGACCAGGATGACGACTCCGGTTTCCGTCTCGGCGACAACTGCCGGCACTACGCCAGCGAGCGCGACTCGAATTGCGTCGGGCTGGTCGTCGCGATGGTACGTGTCGAACCGGACAGGTAGACCGGCCCGGCAGACCTTCCAATCTCGCCGTTCGCGAGCGAGACCGTGGGTGATGTCGCAGAGCGAGCAATGGGCGCGGCCCAGGCGCGCACCGATCCAGTACGTGACCTCACCTCGCAAGGTGCCGTCGGCGTCGTAGACGCCCACCAGCCTCACGATCGTTGATGGCGGCGCGTCGTCAGCGGGAGATGACATCGCAACAGCCTCGCAGACGACCGGCTGGCCGGGTCATCGGCTGGCGAGTTCTGCGTGATCACCGGGTGGACGGCCTCCACCCATTTGCGCGCGCAAGAGAATTCTGGGTGGAGGGCGTCCCAAAAATGATTTCTGGGTGCGTCCAGTCCCGGCTTCCGGAACTAGCGACACCCAGACCTGGATGCCGGAACGTGGGCTCGCGCCCGCGAGTGGGTGGAGCGACGCTGGTCAGTGGCGGGGGACGACCACGCCGTTGCGAACGGCGCGCTCGCCGGCGTCGTTGAGGACCACGAAGTGAACTGCGTGTCCGGTGATCTCGACGATCTGGACGTCGATGAACGAGCCGAGCTGAACCATCGCCGAGAAGCTACCAACGACCCTTTCCACCTCGGCGACGGGAATGCTTGCGAGCTCGGTGACGATCGATACGGCGCGCGCCAGGGTGGCGGTGCCGTGCAGGATCGGGTTGTCGAGCCCGGCACTGCGTGCGATGGCCACGTCGGTGTGGATCGGGTTCCAGATCCGGGCGCATTCGGTGTAGACGTGGGCGTCGATCGGGCGGACCCAACTGCGGCGTGACGCAACAGGGGTGTCGGACGACGACTCGCGACTCGGCGTTCGCGGCCACTCGATGTCGGCGAAGGCGGGTTCGCCCCGCAGTTCGACGCCTCGGAACAGTGAGCTGAACCGGGTGCGCCACACAGTATGGCCGCCGGTGTCGGTGGCCTCGAAGACGAGTTGTTGTACCGCCCCTGCCGGGCGACGGTCGACGGCGGCCACGGTGGCCGTGACGTGAATCGTCTCGCCGGCGACCAGCGAACGCTCGAGGATGACATCGTGGGTGGCGTGCACCCCGCGTCGCAGCTCGGCGGGTGTCACCGATTCAGGGGTGGATTGATGGGTGATCAGTAGCTCCCACTCAGGGGCGACCGGGAACAGCGGATGGGTGACGAGCGCCGATGTGGTGTCGTACAGCTCTGGTCGCTCGTCGGGAACGCCCGACGAAAATGCCATCAGCCATCGCGCATCGCAGATGGCGGTGATCGATCCGATGGGTTGTCCGACGAGGCTGCTATCCAGGGGCATGTCAGGGGGTCTCCTTGTGTGAGGCACCTCGAACGAGTGGCTCGACGCTCAGCCCAACCGTGCGGCCGAGTATGCCATCTCCACGATTCGTAGGGCGGTGAGGCCGACCTCGGCCGAAGCGACCGGTGTCTGGCCAGTGGCGCAGCAGTGGGCGAAGTCGGCCATCTGAGTCTGGTACATCGGCAGCGAGCAGTGCTCGTAGCCCTCGGGCGGCGGTGCAGCCGCCGTGAAGTTGGGCCAGATGCGGTCGTACCCGCCAGTGCCGTACACCTCGGTGTCGGCCTCCACGCCGTCGAGCCGAGGCTGCCACCAGCCGCACTCCACCACACTGCGCACGCCGTTGGACCAATCGATCAGCACGACTCCATCGTCGTCCACGGCGTATGCCCCGTGGGCGGTACCGAGCGAGGCCGTGACCCGCACCGGCTGGGGGTCTCCGAGCAGGAAGCGGACCGTATCGATTGCGTGGATGCCCATGTCGATCAGCGCACCACCTCCCGCAAGGGCCGGGTCGGTGAACCAACCACTTGGGCCCCATCCTGCGTGGATGCCGTACCCTCGAGTGCGAACCGGTCGCCCAACGCCACCGGCTGCAATTCGGTCACGCATGGCAATCACCTCGTCGCGGTAGCGCCACATGTGCCCGACGAGCAGGGTGAGGCCGGCTGTCGACGCAGCGGCAGCGATCTCCTCGCCCTCGATCACCGTGATCGCCATCGGTTTGTCCAGGAGCACGTGCTTGCCGGCCGCGAGCGCGGCCATTGCCTGTGGGTGGTGAAGCATGTTGGGAGTGCCGATGACGACGGCGTCGACGTCGGTGGCGGTGACCGCAGCCCGCCAGTCGTCGGCGGAGCGACAGATGTGGGTGATCTCCAGCCCACACGCAAGTGCGGCCTGCTCGTGCATCTTGCCGATGAAGCCGTGGCCCAGCAACGCCACTCGCAACGGACTACTCACCTGGCGTCTCCCACATGGTGACGATCTCTGCGGAGCGAGCCTGGATGCGAGCTGCGGCGCGGGCGACATCGAGCACGTCCTCGCGCTCGGCCAGTAGCAGGCGATGCTGTAGCCAGACGGTGCTCTCAGCGGCGTGCTCGGCACGTGGAAGGCTCAGCGTCGAGTAGTCGATGGTCGGCGCGTGTGCGCGCAGCCGGGGCGCAAAGTTCCGGTTGCGGAAGAGGGCCAGGTCGTTGAGCGATGGATACGAGACGCCCATGGGGATGCCCTCGGCGCCGAGCGCCGCCTCGAACGTCTTCAACGTGAGGCCAGCGAACTGTTCGCTGTCGTAGTGGATCACGAAGCAGTAGTTGCCCTGAGTCGACATGCGTGGGTCGCGTCGCGGGGTACGCAGCCCAGGGATCTCGTCGAGTGCGTTGTTGAGCGCAATGGCATTGTCGTTGCGGATCCGGTTCTGTTCGGGAAAGCGATCGAGCTGCGCTTGGAGAACGGCACCCTGCCACTCGGTCATCCGCAGGTTCGAGCCGTACGTGGGGTGATGGTAGAACCACATGTCTTTTGCGCGACCACAGTCCGCATAGGCCCATGCGCGATCACGGAGCTCCTCGTCGTTGCAGATCAACACCCCGCCCTCGCCTGCCGTCATCAGCTTGGACCGTTGCATCGAGAAGCTGCCGAAGTCGCCCCACGAGCCGACGCCCCGCCCTCGCCAGAACGTGCCGTGGGCATGGGCGCAGTCTTCGATGAGGCGCAACCCACGGCGAGCGCACAGGTCGGTGAGCGCGTCGAGGTCGGCAGCTGCGCCTGCGACGTGCACGGCAATGATCGCCTTGGTGTGTGGTGTGATTGCTGCCTCGGCGGCTGCGACATCGATGCACAACGTGTCGGGATCGATGTCGACCAGCACAGGGGAGGCGTTGACCGCGAGGACTGCGCCGGCGGACGCGACGAACGTCATCCCGGGCACGATGACTTCGTCACCCTCGCCGACATCGCACGCGATGAGCGCAGCCTCCAGGGTGTGCGTGCCGTTGGTGAGCGCCATCCCGAAGCGAGCGCCATGGTACGTGGCGAAGTTGGTGGCGAAGGTCGACGCGACGTCGCCGTTGCCCTGCCACCACCCGCCTGCCTCGAGCACCTGCAGCAACCTGCCGCGCTCTCCTTCGTCCCACACGGGCCACGAGGGGTAGTCGGTGCTGCGAACGGGGCTGCCGCCGAGGATGGCGGGTGTATCGATGATGCTGGTCATACTGACTCCAGAAGTGTGCGGGGATGGTTCGTTCCGTCGAGGGCGGCGTGGTCGCCGATGAGGGTGAGATCCGGGTGGTCGAAAAGGCTGCTTGCCGGGACCAGGGGCGACGGTCGCTGGGTGATCAACGCTGTCATGGCCTCATTCTTGGCTGCACCGGTGGCGATGAGAATGATCGAGCGCGCGTCGGCGATGGTGGCCAGACCCTGTGTGACCACCTTGTGCGGCACGTGGTCGAGACTGGCGAAGAATCGAGCGTTGTCCCGACGTGTGGCGTCGTGGAGGAAGCTGACGTGTGTCCTGCTCTCGATCGGTGTGCCCGGCTCGTTGAAGCCGATGTGTCCGTTGCGGCCGATCCCGAGGATCTGCACGTCGACCCCGCCGATATCGCACAGCAGCTGCTCGTAGCGGGCTGCAGCGAGGTCGAGATCGGCCGCGTCGACGTCGGGAGCGTGCACATGGTGGTCGGGCAGCCCGAGGGGAGCCGCCAGCTGCTCGACGATCACTGCGCGGTACCGACGCGGATCGTCTGTGGCGAGCCCGACGTACTCGTCGAGTAGGCACAGTTGGACATCGTCGGGCAGCGAACGAGCGCGCACCAGCTCGCGGTAGGTCAGTACAGGCGACGAGCCGGTGGCCACCCCGAGCACCCGTGGTCTTCGTTCTGCGATCAACGCAGCAGCTGCGCGTGCCACCGTGTGTTCGTCGGCGCCGACCAGAACTCTCATCCGATCAGCCCACGCGCAGCGCAGCGTGCACCGCACCGAGGACTTCGTCGTTGACGACCAGCCCGTTCGCCTGCGAGAACCACAGCCCCTGCTCCTCGACGAATGAGGGCATCCTGCGCAACGATGCCTCGACCTCCTGCCAGGTGACGCCCAATTCGTTCAGGTCGGTGCGCATCTGTGCCAGCTCGGCGATGCGGCGGGGCCGGGCGGGATCATTGCCCTGCAGGGTGGACATGATGAGGACGCCCAACGTCACCAGTTCTCCGTGCATGATGGTGCGCCCGGTGACCTCCTCGAACGAGTAGGCGAAGAAGTGCTCGCTGCCCTCCTCGAAGCGGGCGTGGCCAAGTGCGTGACAGCGCCAGCCGATGTCGCGATGGCACTCCATCAGCCGACGCAGCCCGTCATCGGTGCCGGCTGCCAACGACGGCGCAAGGTCCTCGAGCTCGTCGAGGTACGCCAGGGACATCGTTGCGGCCTCCTCATCCCAGGGTTGGTCCCTGCCCGCCGCTGCGGCCAGTTGCCAGTCGAAGCGAGCGGTGTGACACGAGAGCACATCACCGATGCCGCCCCGTACGAGAGCGGCGGGTGCTGAAGCGATGAGATCGAAGTCGACCAGTACTCGTTCGGGTACGGCGTCGCCTTCGTAGCGAACGCCGCCCGCGTCGCGCAGCGCAGTCATCCGCGTGAAGCAGGCGTTGACGGAAGGAAGCGAGGGCACCTGGTAGAGCGGCACTGACCGACGCCAGTGCAGCCACTTCGCGGCGTCCATCGCCGAACCGCCACCAATGCCGATCACCGCGTCCACCGCCGGCATGGTGGCAACAAGGTGCTCCAGATGCGAAGGCGTGAGATCGCCGGCCGGGATCACCGCGGCAGGCGGATGAGGCAGCGTCGGCTCCAAGAGCGCCCACGGCTCCGGGTGCGTGACGACGGCGTACGAGGCGATCCCGGTCAGTTCGTTCGCAAGCAGGTTGCGCCCGTACGACGTGGCGAAACCCTGCGCCCAGTCACCGTGCAGGACAGTCGTAGTGCTCATGTTCGCCGAACACCTAGATGCTCCAGATACCCCGCCAGCCCGCCGAATGTGACGATGCGGAACTCTTCTGCGGCGCCGACACCGTGGGCTGCGCCGGTTGCGGCTGCACCAGCCGCCACCAGTGCCTCCATCATCGGACGAATGTCGCCGGTGGCGACCACGGAGGCGGCCAGTGGGAGGTCCCATCCCCCTGTGGCTGCTTGCAGACACAACTGGTTGGCGAAGTTGGTCATCATCGTCGTGTGCTGACAGGCGGCCTCGATCTTGCGGTCGAGTGTGCCCGAGATGTCCACAACGTCGGTGACGTCGACCACCTTGCGGCCGAAGTACCAACGCTCGAAGCAACCGTGCAACTGCAGGCCCTCGGCAAGGTGTTCGGGATGATGCTTGTCGAACTGACTGGTCCAGAACGCTTCGTCGGCAGCGGCTGCGACCTTGATGTGGTCCTGGTTGTCCTCGCCGTACATGGCATACGGGTCGAAGGTGACGAGTGCGTACGGGCGGTGCAGTCGGATCTGGCGGATGAACTGTTCGCGCAGCGCCACTTCGCTGACGTCGCCGAGGGTGTCGGTGGGGTAGTCCAGCTCCACGATCTCGGCGACCCCGAGGGTGTCCGCAGCACGTCGGAACTCGGCGGAGTTGGCGGCGATCGTGTCCTCCTGGGACAGACCAACGGAGTCCCACCGGTCATCGGTGACTCTGACCACCACCACGCGCCACCCGGCCGCTGCCCACGCGGCAACGGTGCCGCCGAGGAAAAGAGCGACGTCGTCGGCGTGGGCCACGATGAGCAGGACGACACGCTGGTTCCCCGATTCGATCACGCGCATCGCAGCCATTGATCGCAACTCTAGCACCTGCACCATTTCGGTCAATAGTCTTGACTGAAGTCGACAGTTGAAGTTTGCCTCTTGTAAGGAAGGTTTCCTTACCGTAATCTGATCGATGTGAACGTCCGCCACGGCTCGCAACCGGCGCACCTACGAGACATGAACGAACGCGTCGTGTATCGAGCCGTTCGTGAGTTGCGGCCCATCACGCGCGCCGAGGTTGCCCGTCGCACACAACTGTCGAAGCCCACCGTTTCGCTGGCTCTGCGAAGCCTGCAGGGCGCCGGCCTCGTAACGGAGTCCGAGTTGCAGACCATCCACAACGGTCAGTCGGGCAGGAGTGGTCGTTCGGGTGTCTTGTACGAGCCCGTTGCTCAGGCGGCGCTGGCCATCGGCGCCGAGCTGGATGTCGACGTGGTTCGCGCCGCGCTCACCGATCTCGATGGCAACGAGCTCGATCGCTGCGAGGTCGCCCACGGAGCGGCCTCGCCCGCCGATGTGTTCGGTGCCCTTGCAGCTGCGGTATCGAACCTTGTCAGCGCTCGACGTCGGCGCCGGCTGCGCTCGATCGTGGTGGGCTCGCCGGGAATCATCGACCGCACGACCGGGGTGCTCAGCCAATCGGGTCCTCTTGCAGTGCTCGACGGAAGTTACCCGTCGTCGACGCTCGAAGCGATGCTGCGGGTTCCAGTGATGGTCATCAACGACGTCGACCTTGCAGCGCGCGGCGAGCAAGCCCGTGGTCACGGTCGCTCGCGAACGGATTTCGCCGTCGTCTCGATCGGAGCCGGCATGGGTGCCGCCCTTGTGCTGGATGGGCGGGTGTACCAGGGAGCCCGGGGCGGCGCCGGAGAGATCGACGACATCCCGTTTCGCCGACTCATACGCTCACCGGTGCCGGTGAGCCCAGCGCTCGACGGGCTGGTAGGGCTGGCCACGGTGATGGCCCCCCGGTTCCGGAAGACCAATCTGCGGGCCCCGTACACCGCCGACGCTGTCTTTGCGGCCTTCGAGACCGGCGATCGCCTCGCGATAGCGGTGATCGAGCGGCTTGCCGAGTGGACGAGTTGGTTCTCTGCCGCGATCGTCGCTGTGGTGGACCCTGAACTGATCGTGCTCGCCGGGCCCATCGGCGCCCGCGAACCCCTGGCCGACCGGGTGCGTTCGCACCTCGCGCAGATGCTTCCGGTGGCCCCGGAGGTTGCCGTGTCCGAGTTGGGCGCCGGGTCGGTGATCGCCGGAGCGATCGCCGTCGCCAGTGACCATGCGTTGCAGGCGGCGCTCGATGAGCGAGGCGGCCGATCGGCATGAACTGGGCGTGTCACGAAACTTCGCCAACCACACCAATGAGGGGGACCAACAATGCACATCAAAACGTACAGCTCGACTCACGGCAGGACTCACGACCGGCGCCGGGTTCGAGCGCTCGCCCTAGCGGTCGTGTTGGTTGCCGGATGTAGTGGCAACGACTCGAGTGGCAGCGACTCGAGTGGCAGCGCCGAGACCAGCGATGCCGGCAGTAGCACTGTCGTCACCGCCGCGCCCGTGACCCAGCCGACCGACACCGCAGCACCCGACTCGACGACGGACACGACCGCCAAGGTCGAGTTCGAGCCGACAACGCTCACGCTGTGGGCCGGGGTGACAGACCCGGAAGGTGCGGCGGCGTTCCAAGGCATTGTCGACCGCTGTGAGACCGACAACCCGTGGCTCACCATCGACTTCGTGGGCAAGGACGACATGTCCACTGCCTTGCCCGCAGCGATCGAGGCAGGCAGCCCGCCGGATCTGGTGCAGGCAGACTTCAGCGGTCAGCTGGCAGGCATCGATGCCGGCGGTTTGATCGAGCCGATCGACGAATTGTTCGCTCGCGATGGTCTCGACTGGGGTGCCTTCGTGCCAGGTGGCAAGGAGCTCGTCGACTTCAACGGCCAGCACTTCGGGCTGCCGTTCTCACTCGATTCTGCCGCACTTTTCTACAACCAGGACGCACTCACCGCCGCGGGCATCAACGCCCCTCCGGCAACCTTCGAGGAGCTGCTTGCCGCCGCCGAGAAGCTGCTGGTCGTGAATGCTGATGGCTCGATCGAGCGGGTCGGCTTCGTCCCGGATGTCGGCGACGGTTCGTACGCCCTGTTCCTGACACGGCTGTTCGGTGCCACAATGTTCAGCGACGACGGGGCCACCATCACCATCACCGACACGCTGGACCAGTGGGTCGAAGCGTTGCAGTGGCAGAAGCAGTTCTTCGATCTCGTGGATGGGGACGAGTTCAGCCGGTGGGCCGATGGTCTCGGTTCGTACGATTCGGCCGACAATTTCTTCATCACGGGTGAGCTTCCCCTGTACTTCGAGGGGTCCTACTTCATCACCTGGCCCGGTCGTTTCGGTGAGGGCCAGCCGGAGAACTGGGGTGTTGTACCCATGCCCGGGCCCGATGGTGTGGCCGACGCCGACGAGGTGTCGCTGATTCCGAGCGGCAACTGGTTCATGATCCCGACCGGCGTCGACAACCTCGACGCTTCATGGGAGGCCGTCAAGTGCATGGCGCTGGCAGGTGACGAGATCGCCGCGTTCCAGCAGGTGTACGGCAACATCCCGGCCAATGTCGCAGCCCTCGACATCTTCGAGGCGGCCGCCGTTGCGGAGATCCCCGAGTATCAGACGTTCATCGACCTCGCCCGATCGCCTGCCGCAGTGCTGCCCGACTCGGCGGTCGTTGCTGGTGCGCTGCGTGACGAGGTCAGCTCGCTGATTCTGGACTACCGCCGTGGAGACTTCAGCGACGATGACCTGCGGGGTGCATTGGAGGATCTGCAGGCCCGATATCAGGAAGAGTTGGATCTCGAGCTTGGCAACTGACGCCAGCATCGTTGACGCCCGCCGCGCCGCACGGAGACGTGTGGCGCGGCGCAAGCGATGGACGGTGCTCGCCTTCCTGTCGCCGTGGTTGATCGGTGTGGTGGTGTTCGTCCTCTACCCGATCTTCAACTCGTTGTACTGGTCGTTCACCGTCAAGCGCTACGGCCAGCCGGCCAGGTGGGTTGGGCTGGGCAACTACCGGCTGTTACTCGACAACCCCGACCTTTCCATGGCGCTGAAGAACACTGCATACCTGGCTGTGCTCGGGCTGCCGATCCGGTTGTTCATCGCCATCCTCGCGGCGGCGTTGCTCGCCCGCCCCCGCCGAGGCAATGGCGCGTACCGGCTGTTGTTCTATGTGCCCTCGGTCCTCCCCGCGGTTGCCAGCGGAGCCCTGTTCTTCTTCCTCTTGAAGCAGGGCGGGCCGGTGGCAAGCCTGCTCGACCTGTTCGGCATCGAGGCCCCGCTGTGGTTCCGCGATCCTGACTGGGCCAAGCCAGCGCTCATCATGGTGGGTACCTGGGCCCTGGGTGACGTCATGCTGATCTTCCTTGCCGGGTTGGTCGACATCCCCAGGTCGCTCTACGAGGCCGTCGAGCTCGACGGCGCGGGACGCTGGGCGAGGTTCCGCTACGTCACCTTGCCGATGATCTCACCGGTCATCTTCTTCACCGTTCTGACAGGGGTGATCGGTGT
>Ga0105044_10013268_pt1 | contig 11189 bp, 9 predicted proteins | sample MAT01_FD_78092 | JGI IMG/M metagenome (GOLD analysis project Ga0105044, IMG submission 78092) | Freshwater microbial communities from Lake Fryxell liftoff mats and glacier meltwater in Antarctica - MAT-01 | ecosystem: Environmental > Aquatic > Freshwater > Ice > Liftoff microbial mat | place... | reverse complement strand
CATTACGCTGCGGAACATGGTGATCGACGATAGCTTCGAGCTCGAGACAGGCGGGGGGAAAAAGGTCGCCAATGTGGATGGATTTAAAATTGAAAAGTTTCGCGTGGAAAATACGATCATTGGCAAGTCGTTATCGCTGACCAAAGTAAAAGGTGTAGTCCTCAAAGGTGTTACCGTGGCTGGGTTGAAGATTAAAACGAAGGAGGACGCGGCTTCGTTTTTACCGGACTGCACGGAAGTCGTGGTTCAAGAATAATTACCATGCGCAACTTTAAGAAGATTGCCTTTACTACCCACAACCACCCAAAAACGATGTTAAATCAAATGACCACTCGCATCGTCATCCTTGCGGCACTTACTGCTGGCACGATTAGCGCCGTGGAGCCGACCACTCCGACCTCTCCTGCTGTTTCACCCACGCCCGCCGCCGCGCCGCCTTCGAATAATGGACGGAAGGGGTTTGTCTGGAGCACCCCCCCGGTTGAAGCTGGGGCTACGATAACGGACGCGCAAATCATCCGGCTCTATCAGGCTGGAAAAGTTCCGCATTTCCCCGCCACTGCGCTAGCCACGGAGAGCGACGACGTTCCCACGATTCAGGTTTTCCTGCCGAAAGCCGGCACGGCCACGGGTGCGTCAGCGATTGTCTGTCCGGGCGGCAGCTACAGTCATTTGTCAACTGTCCAAAGCGAGCCGGTGGGTAAGTGGCTGGCTGAAAATGGCATCACGGCGTTTATCCTGAGATACCGCCGTTATGCGGACTATCGCGCGGATGGCCCCCACTACCTTTAGCCCGTTCCGCTGGAGGATGGGCAGCGGGCAATTAGACTTATTCGCACGAACGCCAAAAATTGGAAGCTGAACCCCGACCGGATCATTGTCATGGGATGTTCCGCGGGAGGCCACCTCGCCAGTTGGCTCGCCACCCATCAGGACAAAGGCCTGCCCTCGTCACTGGATCCCGTGGAACGCGCTTCGACGAAACTATGCGCGCAAGTCCTGCTCTCCCCTGTGTCCACCATGCAGGCGGACTACTCCGGCACCCGCAGCCACTTTCTCTCCCCGGAACAAGTCAAGGATGTTGCCTTGCTAAAGGCGCTCTCGGCAGAAAGCAATGTGACGCCAGAAACACCACCGGCCTTTCTCTGGCACGCGGAGGACGATTCAGCGGTTGGCGCAAAAGGTAACAGTGACCCCTATGCGGCAGCGCTAAATGAGAAGAAGATTCCTGTGACCTACGTCCGATCTGCTAAAGGTGGGCATGTAAAAGCCCTGATCCCGATCTGGTCCGATCCTCTCTTGGCATGGCTTCAAAAAGAGAAGCTCGCGACTGACGCTAAATAATGGCGTTTTTCGGATATTCCAAGAATACTTCGGCAGATTGGGCGAGGCAGAGCCCATACATTGAAACGAAGCGTCCCCAATGGATGTCTGCGCGATGGCCAACCCCGACCAGTTCACCAGCCTCTACACGAAGCACGAGCGCCAGCTTTATCGCTTCCTCGCGTCCATGCTCGGGCAGCCCGCGGATGCGGAGGATCTCCTCCAGGAGACGGCGAAGAAGCTGTGGCGCGAGTTTGAGAGCTACGATGCGGAAAAGCCGTTCCTCCCCTGGGCCTGCGCGATTGCCCGTTACGAGGTGCTGAGCTTTGGAAAGAGGCAGAAGGTGAAGCGCAAGTATTTCAGCGACGAGGTGGCTGAAGCGCTCGCCGAGGAGTGGCGGGACGCGGAGGCGGACCGCGATCTCCGGGCGCTCGCTCTGGAGCAGTGCATCGAAGCGCTCCCAACCAGCGACCGGCGTCTGCTGGCCGATCGTTATGCGGGCGAGGGCTCGCTCAAAGATCTCGCCGAGCGCAGCGGCCAGACTCCGAACGTGCTCTACAAATCGCTGCAGCGCATCCGCGAGATGTTGTTCGACTGCGTGACGCGCAAAGTGGCTTTGGAGCACTAATGGCCACCCCGCATCCAATCCTGGCGCGGGTGCGCGGACTAACCCTGCGAGTCGCGGACGGTCTCGCCGACGAGGCCTCCATGGAGGAACTCGATGGGCTGCTGCGCGGCGACCCGGCGGCCCGGCGCTCCTATCTGCGGATGATGGACATCCACTTCGATCTCGAGCGCAAGGCAGCGCGCGGAACCCTGGCCGTGGGAAACGCTGGCGCGGACCTGATCGAATTTCCACCGGAGCTTTCCGACCGCCGCGTGCGCTTTATCCAGTTCCGAGTGCTGGCTGCCGCAGCGGTTCTAGCCCTGGCGGCCGTGGGGGTGTGGTGGGCGGTCAAGCCGGCGAAAATGGTCGCGACGATTGGCAAAGGGGTGGGGGAAGTCTGGCAAGGACGTGGCGCGCAGGATCGTGTGGTTCGCGATGGAGAGGATCTGAAACTCGCCGCGGGTCTCGTGGAAATGGAAACGTCCGCAGGCGTGCGGTTGGTGTGGGAAGGGCCGTGTCACGGGCGCTTCGATGGGCCGCAACAGGTTCGGCTGCTGGCAGGGAAGCTTTACGCCGAAGTTCCCAAGGAAGCGCATGGGTTCACCGTGATTACGCCGGTTGGAAAGGTCGTGGATTTGGGCACGCGCTTCGGTGTAGAGGTCAATGGTCGGGAGGCTGTCGCCGGGGTTCAGGTTTACGAAGGCCGGGTGATCGCGAAGCTCGATCGTGCCGTGGCCTCTCGCAGCGCGGAACTCATTGCCGGCGAGGCTGGCCGGATGGATGGCTCCGCGCAAGTGATCGAAGCGGCGCCATTTGACGACGATCGATTCGCCCAGATGATCGGTGCTTTCTACGAGCCATTTGAAAATCGCGGGGAGTCAAAGCCGCTTGCCGGGCGTCGGGGCTGGTTTGAGGCCGCGTCGGAAAAAGGAGCGTCACACGCTCACGTGCGCCACCGCGGCATGAGCTATCCCGGACTCGCCTCCGCCCAGTTCGACTCGCTGGAAATCTGGCCCGGCAAGGCGCCATTTTCTCCGCCAGGACATCGCTGGCCATTCCCGTTCGCGTCGGCGATTCTTCAGCTCGATGACGACTTGGTGAAGCAATTGCGCCATCGGCCCGACGTTGAAAATGTAACTCTGCTAACTCTCGGCGTCGGCAACCTTTCGGAGCCGGATCGCGTGCGGGTCGTAGTGTGCGCGGACGGGGAGTCAGGATCGCATTGCCGGCTCGGGCTCGCCGCCAGCGGTGTCGCTACCTACAGCTCCGATACCTATCATCAAACTCAGGTTTTCTTTGCCGTCCTGAAAGTGGAGGGAAGCGTCGCACAGCTATGGATCAACCCTGCACCCGAATCACTCGGAACCAACCGCGTGCCTCCCCCGGATGTGTCACTATCCTTGCCTGCCGCCACCCCCGCAAAGACTCTCTGGATCGGCCAGTCTGAAAACCCGACTTATACCTATTGGTGGCTGGATGAGCTGCGCGGTGGCCATTCCTGGGCCGATGTCACCCCCTCAATCAACTAGAGTTATGAAGCTCCCCCTTTCAATCCCCGTCTGCCTGCTGCTCACCGCCGGCATCGGCCTCGCTGCGCCCGAGACGGACATGGCCGGCTATAAGAAGATTGTCGCGCCCTTTCTCGAGACCTATTGCCTGGACTGCCACGATAAGGAGACGAGCAAAGGCAAGCTCTCGCTTGAAGGAATTGACGCTTCGCTCAAGGGCGATCAGCTCGAAGTCTGGCGCATGATCCGCGACCAGCTTTTCTTTCACGACATGCCGCCGCAGAAAAAGAAGCAGCCTACGCCCGCGGAACTTACCGCCGTGATGGAGTGGGTCCGTGGGGAGATGCTCAAGACGCAAGGCCCCGCTTCCGTGGTGGAGGAGAAGCTCCTTCAGCCTCAATTCGGGAACTATATCGACCATGAGTTCCTCTTCGGAAAACGCCTGCCGCGTGTCTATCCGGCGCCGCCGCGCATTTGGCGCCTGCGCCCTGGCATTTACGAGACCGTCTTCCCCCGGCTCGCTTCAAACGTGGGTCCGCTCTCCAATGGGCTGGCTTCGGTCGATGGCTCCGAGTTCAAAGACTACTCTTCGGCCTATTTCCTCGACGAAGGATCTACCACTCCCCTCCTTGGGAATGCCAAGCGCATCACCGAGGCCATGGTCGGCCCGAATTCGAAAGACGCCATTTTCAAGCAACTGGTCAGCGATGCCGGAGCCCCGGACACGAAGACGGTCGCCTCCGCCATCCAGGCCGCATTTCAGAGGATTCTGGGCCGCGCTCCACTGGGGGAAGAGGAGCAGCGGTTCGCAGGCTTTTACCAGCAGGCAGTGAAAACCGGGGGCTACGCGCTGGCCGGCAGGGCTCTTCTCACCGCCGTCCTCATGCAGCCGGAGGTGCTTTACCGCGAGGAGCTCGGGGACGGCACCGTGGATGCGGATGGTCGCACCCGTCTCGCACCACGCGAGATTGCCTATGCGCTCTCCTACGCGCTCAATAACAAACCGGTCCCCGAATTTCTCCAAGCCGCAGCGGCGGGCAAGCTCGCCACTGCCGCGGAGGTGAGCGCGCTCGTCCGCGCCCAATTGGCGGACACGTCTTACAACTACGAGAAGAATCCACGGCTCCTTCAGTTCTTTCGGGAATACTTCCACTATCCAAACGCGGAAGACGTTTTCAAGGATAAGCCTGAATTTGGGGATTACTCGCCCGCGCGCCTGGTGGCGGATCTCGAGATGACGATCATCGCCATCCTTAAGGCAGACAAGAAGGTGGTGGCGGAGCTTCTCACCACCCGCGACTACTACGTGAACGCCAGGTATGAGACCAAAAATAAATCGGGTAAGCTGGAACCAAACGACGCACGGCGGGATAAGTATCAGACCGCGTTTAATCTGCCTCCCGATTGGAAATGGTCAGCCGAACTCCAGCCCGTCCGCTTCCCCAAGGACGAACGCGCCGGTGTCCTGACCCATCCCGCCTGGCTCGCGGCATGGTCGGGGAACTTCGATAATCATCCGGTGCAGCGGGGTAAATGGATCCGCACCCATCTGCTCGGCGGCGCTGTCCCCGATGTGCCGATCGGCGTCGATGCGCGCGTCCCGGAACTTGAACACACGACTTTCCGCGACCGGCTAAAGGTCGCGACCAAGGCGGCCGAGTGCTGGCGCTGCCATAAAAGCATGGATCCGCTGGGTTTGGCCTTCGAGCGCTACGACCACTATGGCCGCCTGCAGCGGCTTGATGCCGGCCAGCCCGTCGATACCAGCGGCGAGATTTCCCGCACCATGGTCCCGGCCCTCCACGGTCAGTTCACCGGCCCCATCGAGTTACTGGAGGCGCTGGCCAAATCCGAATACGTCGAGCAGGTCTTCGTCCGTCACGTCTTCCGCTACTTCATGGGCCGGAACGAGACCCTCGGCGACGCCAATACTCTCCAAGACGCGCACAAAGCTTATCGCGAAAGCGATGGGAGCTTTAACGCACTGGTCGTCTCCATCCTAAGTTCTGACTCATTTCTACTTCGGCAAAAGCCCAAGTCTTAGTTGTCCCCATCTAACCAAACCAAAACACATGATCACACGACGCACCTTTTTCCGCGGAACCACCCTTGGCCTCGGTGGGTTATACTTTGCGCCTTTCCTCCGACAACTCGAAGCAGCCAATGCCACGAGCCTCAAGCCCGCGCGCATTCTTTTCTTTGTCCAGGGCAACGGCGTCTATCCTGGGGAGATTCAGCCTCCCGGGATTGCGCGACCCAATACTCCTTCCTCCCTCGAAGATCGTCCGCTGACGGGCCAGAAGCTGGCCTTCAGCCTGGAACCCCTCCAGCCTTACATCGACAAGGTGACGATGATTGGCGGGCTTTCCGGGCGGATCGCTCGCGGCAGCCATGACTCAGGGTTTGCAGCCCTCGGATGCTGGCCCATGACCAAGAGAGCCTATGGAGAAACCATCGACGCTGGCGTCGCCCGCAACCTCGGGGGCATCTACCAGCATGTCGGCCTCGGTGTGTCCAATGTCCCTTCGTCGCTCACTTACAACATGACTTCATCCGCGAAAGGCAAGGCCCTGCCCACGGTTCTGGATCCAGTGCTCGCGCACCGTCAATACTTCGCCGCCGGTGCCTCCAGAGACGCGCGGAAGGAATTCGATGTGGATACCAATCTGCTCGATTTCCTGGCTGACGATGTGAAGCGCATGGAAGCACGCCTGGATGGATCGGAGCGGGAGAAACTGGACCGCTACCTGGAGGCATTTCGCTCCATGAGCGACCGCCAGGGCAAGCTGGTGGGCATGGGAGATCGTATTGCGAAAGCGGCGCCGCCCATCAACCCCAATTTGGGGCAGATCATCCAATCGAAAACCGCACCCACCGGCGTCTTCGATCGCCTGGAGGCTCAGTTCGACATCGCCGCGGGGACAATGATTGCGGGATTAACTAACGTCGTGACCGTGTCCGCCGGCGCGGGGCCGGATCAAATTGGCCTTGACTGCATGGGCAGCGAGGTCGGCAAGGGTGATGGTTACATCGGCTCCCACGGCATCGGCCACGGCAGTGCCCATGCTGGGTTGTCGGCTGCGGAGTGTCACGCGCTCATCCGGCGCAAGTGCATCGAGAAAATCGCCCGCTTCGTGAGCAAGCTGCAATCAATTCCTGAAGGCAGCGGAACCATGATGGACAATACCCTCGTCGTCTATCTGTCCGACTCTGCGGAAGGTCATCATCCGGTTTGCCAGGAGTGGCCGTTCATCCTCATTGGAAACCTCGGCGGCAGACTAAAGTTGGGCAACCGTTTCCTCCGCTATCCCTGGTATGGGAAGCCCGGTCACCGAACCATCGCCAACCTTTACCTCTCGCTCCTCCACGCAGTCGGAGAGCGCCGCGCTAACTTCGGCGTCAAAGACTCCGCCATTCTCGATCTTAACCAGGATGGTCCGCTCGCTGAAATCATGGTCTGACGTTGCCGAATGAGATGTCACCTCTCTACCCTGCTTGTCTTTCTCGCGTCCTTCACCCTTGGCCGGGCCGAGTTCCGCGTCGCTCTGCTGATCGATAATGATGGCAAGGATCTTCGACCCGTCGTCACAGGCCTGGAGAAATTCGGATTCCGTTGCGAGATCGCTGAAAAGCTCTCGGGGCAAAATCTGAGCAAAAAGATCGGAGAATGGGCGGGTCGCACTCCCACCAATTCCACGGCACTGCTCTATGTTGCGACTCCGGTCGAAAAGGCACCATCGCCGGGCAATCCCGCCCTCGGGTCCGTGCCCATAGGCGATATCTTCGGACTTCTAAGCACCCGCGGCGGTAGCCGCACGAACGTCGTCGTTGCCCATGGCAAAGACACGCCGGAGTTCGGCGGGAAGCTACCCGAGGGTAGCTTCTTCGCCTTCGCCGACCTCGGCGAACTCGCCACCCGAGCTGCCGGGACGGCGGACCTGCTCGCTTCCATCCGCCTGGCTGGGAAGTCTGTGCAATCCACACTTCCTCCTACAGCCACCATCAGCGGCCGGGGCTCGGTCGCAATCTCGCCACCTGATAAGTTCGTTTCGGGAACCAAGGTTGGAGACGAATGGGTCAACACCCGCGGCATGGTGTTTTGCTGGTGCGCACCCGGAAAATTGATCGCCGGCAGCCCCAAAGGAACACCGGGGCGCTTCGATGACGAGGAGCAGCGCGAGGTCGTCATTCAAGAGGGCTTCTGGATTGGAAAATATGAACTTGCCAGCAGCCAGCGCCTCGTCTCTCCACCCCGCAAGGCGATCGTCGGCCACAAGGCATTCCCCGTTAACATGGTGCATTGGGATGATAGCATCCGGATGATCAAGGTAACCATGACCGAAGACGAGCGGAAGGCCGGGCGCCTGCCTGAAGGGTGGCAGTATCATCTGCCTTCCGCCGAGCAGTGGGAATATGCCGCCCGTGCCGGAACTACCACCCGCTTCTACTTTGGCGACGACATCAGCCTCCTGCCACGCCACGCAAACTTCGCGGACAAGAGCTTCTACGATACCAAGGATATCTATTCCAACTACGGCCACCGTACCCTGAACGATGGGTTCGCCTCACTCGCTCCGGCGGGCTCCTATCTGCCGAATCCTTGGGGGCTGCACGACGTTTACGGCAACGTCGCCGAGTGGTGCCGCGACCACTTCGCTCTCGGCGGGAGCTGGTCCAGCGTCGGCGACAACTGTCGCAGCGCCTACCGCATTACCTACTCATCTCGCGACGAGCAGCGTTTCCTCGGCTACCGCCTGGTCATCCAGCCCAACGTGCCCGAACCAGTCCCACCACCCAAGCCAGAGAAAAAGCCGAAGAAATAGCCGCTGGCCCCAGGAGCGTGATCCTTCCGATCGCCTCATCCGCCGCTCCAAACCCACCTGCCATGACCTTCAAAAAACTCGTATTCGCATTCGCAGCCCTTTGCTTTGCGCCAATGAATCAAGCGGCTTTTGCGGCCGCAGAACCGGGCAAATCTGCGCCTGCAACTCCTGCGAGCGAACCCGCCAGTGCATCGCCGCCGGAAGCAGCGGTCGAGAAAATCAATCCGTTGATCGCCTCGGACGCAAAGGTCGAGAAGCTCGCGGACGGATTTACTTTTCTGGAAGGTCCGGCGGCAGCTCCGAATGGCGACCTCTATTTCGTGGACATGCGCAAGAACAAGATTCTCCGCTGGGACATTGAGGCAGCCCAGGTATCTACGATCACCGAGGACTCCCAAGGGATGAATGGAATGCAGTTCGATGGCAAAGGTCGTCTGCTGGGCTGCCAGGGCAGTCTGCGCCGCATCGTCGTTTTCAAGCCGGAAACCGCGGAGATCCTGGAAGTGCTGGCCGACTCATTCGAGGGCAAGCGCTTCAATAACCCAAACGACCTTTGGATCGATCCCAAGGGCGGCATCTACTTCAGCGACCCTGACTACAGCCGGAAGAAAGAAGAGTTGGAGCAGGATGGGAATCATGTCTATTACATCAATCCCGGCGACAAGAAGGTCATCAAGGTGGCTGGCGACTACAACAAACCCAACGGCATCGTCGGCTCGCCGGATGGGAAGACGCTTTACATTACCGACCGGCGCCTCGGGCGCACCTATCGTTATACCATCCAGCTCGACAGCTCGCTCGCCGACAAACAGCTATTCTGCAAGGTCGGAGCGGACGGCATGACGCTCGACGCAAAGGGAAACCTTTACACCACGCCGCAGGACAAACTCATCCGCGTCTTCGACCCGGCCGGCAAAGAACTCGATGCGATCCCGATCCCGTCACCGGCTTCCAACCTTTGCTTCTCCGGGAAAGATCGGAAGACCCTGTTCATCACTGCCGGAAGCGTCCTTTACTCGATCCGGATGACGGTGGCGGGACAGTAAGAAGCTCTCCGATTACTGCGTTGCTGCGCTGCTAGGAATTTGCTTTTCACCGCGGCGCGCCGGAACCGCGTCGGGCGTCGGGCGGTGCCGGGAGTGACGGGGGGGCTGGTCCCTTTAGGGGTCTCGATAAAAGGTCTGTCCCTTTGTCTTGCCTGTCTTCGGTCCCTGCATGGGATTGGTTGGAAATGGAATGGCGGCTTGCTGCGGCGGCCATGTGCAAACCCCGCCGCACGCATTTGGTTGTCAGCCAGAGCACACTGGATGCGCTCAGGCGGCTTGCGGGGGAAGCACGTGTCTGGCGGGGAAACTGACGGTGAATGTGGAGCCGCGGCCGACTTCGCTCGCGGCCCCGATTTTTCCACCGTGTGCGGTGACCAGCGTCCGGACGATTGCGAGGCCGAGGCCCGCGCCGGGCTGCACGCGCGGGCGGGACTGATCCACGCGGTAGAAGCGCTCGAAGACGTGCGGGAGATGTTCCGGCGAAATGCCGGGGCCGGTGTCGCTGACCGCGAGTTGCACGGTGCCGCCGGATTCCGCGAGCGTGACACGAACGGATTCGCCGGGTGGCGAGTGGTTGATGGCGTTCTCGATGAGGTTGAACGCGACGCGTTCGAGCGCGACGGCATCTCCATTGACCCATGCAGGCTCGGGCGCGGCGACCTCGATTTCCACTCCGCGCGCGGAGGCGAGCGGAGCGAGGCGCCCGGCGGTGTTGCGGATCACGTCGGCAAGATCAACAGGCTCGCGTGCGAGTGGCGATTCCCCCGCATCGGCGCGCGCAAGCTCGAGGAGATTCTCGACGAGACGCCCGAGGCGTTTGATTTCCTCGAGGTTGCTCTGGAGCGTTACGGCATACTCCCCGGTGCTCCGTGGGCGGCGGAGCGCGACTTCGATTTCACCCCGCAGGATCGTGAGCGGTGTGCGCAGTTCGTGCGAGGCATCGGCCACGAAGCGCTGCTGCGTGGTGTGCGCGGCGTCGAGCCGGTCGAGCAGTTCGTTGAAGGCCTGCGCGAGGTGCGCGAGTTCGGCGTCATCCGACGCCACGAAGACGCGCTGGCGGGAGAGGTTCTGCGTGCTGATCTGCCGCGCGGTCTCCTCGATCGTGTGGACGGAACGCTGCCAGCTCGCGATGAGCAGCCACGTGACCGCCATCGCTGCGGCAAAGACGAGCGGTGCGGCAGCGATGAGCCACAGGCGCAGCGTGCCGAGCCGGGCATCGCGTTCGGCGAGGGCGACGCCAGCCTGTGCGAAGAACTGCGCCTTCCGCGGGAACTGCGGGCCGTCCGCGCGTGCATAGGTCGCGAGGCGCACGCGTCCGCGCGGCGAATCGGCCTCGCCGAGGATCGCCTCCGTGCGGCTCGATGCGGCGGTGCGCACAGTGTCCGGGAGCGGCAGCGGCTCGGCGAGGTTCGCGGACTTTGCGAGCAGTTTTCCGTCGCCGCCGAAGAGCTGGAGGAAGAAGCCGCCGCGTTCGAGTTCCAGCCCCTGTTCGACATAAGGCAGCACGCGCGGGGAGTTCATGTCCGTGAGCCGCGAGAGCGCGAAGGCGCGCGTGCGGAGCTGCGAATCGAGGTCGGCATCGAGGCTGCGCGCGACCAGCAGGTAGGCCAGCGTGGCGAATGCGCCGACGGCCACGGCAAGCACCGCGGCCGCGCCGGCGAGGAGTCGGTGGCGGATGGATTTCATGTGGCTTCGCGCAGCACGTAGCCGACGCCGCGGACGGTATGGATGAGCGCGGGCTTGAAGTCGCGGTCCACCTTTTCCCGGAGGTGGTGCACGGTGACATCAATGACGTTGCTGGTCGGGTCGAAGTTCTCGTCCCACACGTGCTCCGAGAGGCGCGTGCGCGAGATGACCTGGCCCGGGTGGCGCAGCAGGTATT
>Ga0105044_10013264_pt1 | contig 11192 bp, 8 predicted proteins | sample MAT01_FD_78092 | JGI IMG/M metagenome (GOLD analysis project Ga0105044, IMG submission 78092) | Freshwater microbial communities from Lake Fryxell liftoff mats and glacier meltwater in Antarctica - MAT-01 | ecosystem: Environmental > Aquatic > Freshwater > Ice > Liftoff microbial mat | place... | reverse complement strand
GTCGACCAGCGTGTGCGCCGGGTCGCCGGAGGCGACTTCGCGCTCGTATTCAAGTCCCGCTGCCTCGACCATGACTTTGCCCGCCTCGATCGCATGCAGACCCGCCGCTGCGCTGGCACGCGCGAGCACTTCGGCATCGGGCGCCACGATCACCTCGTACAGATGTGTCGGCTCCTGCACGTTGGCCAGCACGAATGTCGCGCGCAACCCGTCTTGAACCAGGCGGATGGCATGGCGCACCGCTTCGAGTGCGGCATCGGACCCGTCAAGGGGCAGCAGGATTTTCATGATTCAGTTCTCCATGGCAATTCGGCAATCGGCGTTGCGTTCCAGCAACGCATCATGCACTGGTTCAAGTCGTCAGGCACACGGCACCAGAACGCCGAGGCGGCGCAGTGCATCGAAGTTGTGCGCGCCAAGCAATCCCATCACGCGATCGATCTCGGCGCGATAAATCGCCAGCACCTGCGCCACGCCCGCCTCCCCCGCCACCGCCAGGCCCCACAGATGCGGCCGCGCAATCAGCACGGCGGTTGCGCCGAGTGCAATGGCCTTGACCACATCCGATCCACGCCGGATGCCGCCGTCGATCAGTACCGGTATCCGGTGATCAACCGCCGCCACGACCGCAGGTAGGGCCTCCAGCGCACTGTACGCGCCGTCGAGCTGCCGGCCGCCATGATTGGAGATAATGAGGCCGTCCACCCCCAACGTTACCGCGCGGCGCGCGTCGTCCGGGTGCAGAATGCCTTTCAGGAGCAGTGGACCTGGCCAAAGCTTTCGCAAGGCAGCGACATCGTCCCACTGCATCGCGGGATCGAGCAACGTTCCCATACGCCCCGCGAGTGTTGCCAGCGACTCGGTGGACCCCGGCCGCACGTAGTTGCCGAACGTCAGGGTACGCAGCTCATCGCGCATCGACCACGCCCAACGCCACTTCGTCGTCATGGCCAGCCACTGCCGGCCGGAAAATCGCGGCGGGATTGAAAAGCCATTGGCCAAGTCGCGCTCGCGCTTGCCCAGCAACTGGTTGTCGATGGTCAGCACCAGCGCGTGATAGCCGGCCGCCTGCGCGCGTTGCGTCAGCTCGCGCGTGAAGCCGCGGTCCTTGTAGATGAAGACCTGCATCCAGCGTTGGCCGTGGTGCTGCGCCGCCATGTCTTCGAGCGAGCACACGGAGCCGTGACTCAGGCAATAGACCGTGGAGGCGGCAGCCGCGGCGCGTGCCGCGGCGATCTCGCCCCGCGGCCAGAACAGTCCGGCGAGGCCGGTGGGACCGATGATCACCGGCGACGACAGCGTCTGGCCGAACAGCTCAACCGACTGGTCGCGGCTTCCGGCGCCTTCGAGCGGGCGCGGGAGAAAGTTCCAGCGCCGGAACGCGTCCTCGTTGCGGCACAGCGTCACCTCGTCCTCGGCACCGCCGTCGGCAAAGTCGAATATCGGCTGCGGCAGGCGCGCGCGTGCCGCCTCTCGCAGCAGGCGGATACTGGGGCAGCGCTGGGCGGTGCGATCAACGGACGTCATGCGTTCGCAGGTCGGGACGGTGTCAGAAGTGCATCCGGGATTGGGCGTGGACGCTTGGAGCGAGGATCGTTACCATGGTCATCCCACCCGACGAGGATAAGTCAATGATCGACGAAGCGCCAAGTATTCAACGCAAGGACGTGGTTCGGCCCGCAGCGGCGCTTGTCGACGCACTGCGCGGAACGCCCACCGGCTTCATCGTCGATGCGATGGGAGGCAGCGGGGCGCTCGACTACCGGATCAAGCCTGCAATCGCCGATCAGGCAACGTTTTGCGGCGTGGCGCTGACATGCGATGCGGGTCCGGCGGACAATCTGGCGCTGATTGCCGCGCTCGAAGCCGTCATGCCCGGCGACGTACTGGTCTGCACCACCGGCAATTACACCGGCTGTGCCGTCACTGGTGACCTGGTACTGGGGATGGCCCGCAACAGTGGCGCCGTGGGTTTTGTCACCGACGGCTGTGTGCGTGATCTGCCGGGAATACGCATGGTCGGGTTGCCCAGCTACTGTATCGGCGTCACCCCCAACTCGCCGGCCCGCAGCGGGCCCGGCACGGTGGGCTATCCGGTCACCGTCGCCGGCCATCCCGTGGCCAGCGGGGACGTGATCGTCGCCGATCAGGACGGGGTCGTGGTAATCCCGCAGGCTCGCCTCGAGGAGGTGATTGCACGGCTGCCGGCCATTCGCACTTCCGAAGCGGCGATGGACCAGGCGGTGCGCGATGGCCTGCGGGTGCCTGTTTTTCAGGCGAAGGATTGAACCGGAGGCACCGGTCGATACGGAATACCCGATGGCATCACGAAAAACGTTGTCGTGATGACGGCGCATGGTGTCGCGGAAGAGTGCTCTGACCTGATCGCACCACGTCATTGACCCATGTCAATGTGCGTGGCCGGTCCTCGCGTAGTCTCTCCATGCGTATGGTCCCACCGAGGAGCATAACCAGACTCCGCGGGACGCTGGCATCCACAAGGAGACCCGCCATGAGTGACTCGATCGTCGCCAAAATCGAAGCCAATCCCAAGTACCACGAGCTGCGACACAAACGAAATACCCTTGGCTGGTCGCTGACCGCGTTGATGCTGATCGTGTACTTCGGCTACATCGCGCTGATCGCGTTCAACAAGCCGTTTCTGGCGCAGCCGATCGGCAACGGGGTGACCACGCTGGGCATTCCCATCGGCCTTGGCGTGATCCTGTTCACGATCCTGATCACAGGCATCTATGTGCGCCGCGCCAATGGCGAATATGATCGGCTGACTGCAGAGATTCTGGAAGAGGCCGCCAAGTGAACCATGCCTCCAGGACGCTGTTGGGTTCCGTAGTCCTGTTGATCGCCGGCATCGCGCTCGCCGCTGGTGGCGACATCGGACAAGTCGACAAGCAGGCCACCAACTGGACCGCCATTGGCATGTTCGCCGTATTCGTGGTCGCCACGCTGTTCATCACCAAATGGGCGGCCGCCAAGACCAAGTCCGCGGCCGATTTCTACACCGCAGGCGGCGGCATCACTGGCTTCCAGAACGGATTGGCGATTGCCGGTGACTATATGTCGGCGGCATCGTTTCTGGGAATTTCCGCCGCGGTGATGGCCACGGGCTACGACGGCCTGATCTATTCAATCGGGTTCCTGGTCGGCTGGCCCATCATCACGTTCCTGATGGCGGAGCGGTTGCGCAACCTGGGCAAATTCACGTTTGCCGATGTGGCCGGCTATCGCTTTCAGCAAACGCCCATCCGCGTGTTTGCGGCATCGGGCACGCTGGTCGTGGTTGCGTTCTACCTGATCGCGCAGATGGTGGGCGCCGGCGCGCTGATCAAGCTACTGTTCGGCCTCGACTATTGGGTCGCTGTGGTCATCGTCGGCGCGCTGATGATGGTGTACGTGCTGTTCGGCGGCATGACGGCCACCACGTGGGTGCAGATCATCAAGGCGTGCATGCTATTGGCCGGTGTCACGTTCATGGCGATCATGGTGCTGGCGCAATATGGCTTCAGTCCCGAGGCGTTGTTTGCCAAGGGTGTCGAGGTTCGCACGCAGATCGCGGCGAGTGGTGGCAAAACCCCGCCCGAGGCCGCGGCGATAGGCCTCGCCATCATGGGTCCGGGAGGATTCATCAAGGATCCGATTTCGGCCATCTCGTTCGGCATGGCGCTGATGTTCGGTACCGCCGGCCTGCCCCACATCCTGATGCGCTTTTTCACGGTGCCTGATGCCAAACAGGCACGCAAATCCGTGCTGTGGGCCACGACGTGGATCGGCTACTTCTACGTGCTGATCTTCATCATCGGCTTTGGCGCGATCACGCTGGTGCTGACCAATCCGGAGTTTGCGGACACGGCGACGGGCATCATCAAGGGTGGCGGGGGTTCGGCCAACATGGCGGCCGTGCTGGTCGCCAAGGCGGTGGGCGGCAACATCTTCTTCGGCTTCATTTCCGCCGTTGCCTTCGCGACCATTCTGGCGGTGGTGGCTGGCCTCACGCTGTCCGGCGCGTCGGCTGTGTCGCACGACCTCTATGCCACTGTATTCAAAAAAGGCAAGGCCGATAGCGACGCGGAATTGAAAGTGTCGCGCTGGACCACCGTTGCACTCGGTGTGGTCGCGGTGGCTTTGGGCATTGCCTTTGAAAAGCAGAACATCGCCTTCATGGTGGCGCTGGCCTTTGCGATTGCGGCATCCGCCAACTTCCCGGTGCTGTTCATGTCGGTGCTGTGGAAAGATTGCACCACCAAAGGAGCGGTGATCGGCGGCTTCATGGGGCTGATTTCCTCGGTAGGCCTGACCATCGTCTCGCCATCGGTATGGGAAACCACGCTCGGCAATCCGGTGGGCTCGGCGCTGTTCCCGTATTCGTCGCCCGCGCTCTTCTCCGTCACCATCGGCTTCGTCGGCATCTGGCTCTTTTCGATCCTTGATCGCAGCCCGCAGGCAGCCGCCGAGCGCGCGGCCTTCAAGGCGCAACAGGTGCGATCTGAAACCGGGTTTGGCGCGTCGGGCGCATCCGGACACTGACGGTCCGGCCACTCCTGGCAGCTATGCGGCTGCCAGGAGCCGTTTCAGTTTGACGAAGGCCAGTGCGGCCATGATCGCGTCGTTCAGCGCGTTATGCGCATGGCGCTGCGGCAGGTCGAGATCGTTCATCAGCGTGGCAAAGCGCAAGTCGATCACCGGATTGTCGCGGCGATGCCGCGGCAATTGCCGGTACTTGTAGTCGTAATACATGGCCGAGACCTCGTGGCGCGGCTGCGGCAGGCCCATATTGACGCCCAGCATCGGCGCCAGTGCCCGGTCGATCATGGCGATGTCGAACTCGAGGTAGTACCCGACCAGCGGCCGGCTGCCGATGAAGTGCATCAATTGCGTCATGGCCACTTCGGGCGCCATGCCACTGGCCACGTCCTGTTCGCGCAATTGATGAATGCGCACACTTTCGGCCGACACGCGACGCTCCGGTCGCACCAGCAATTCGAGACGCTCGCTGGTCATCACCCGATTGCCGACGATGCGCACCGCGGCGATGGCAATGATCTCGTCCCGGTTGACATCGAGGCCGGTGGTTTCACAGTCGAGGGCCACCCACTCGTCGGCAGGTGCCGGTGCAAACATGAATCGGAAGTGCTTGTTTTCGAGGTGATACAACAGCCACTGGCGAGTGAGATACGCCAGCCAGTCCCTGGGCGAGATCGTGCCGATCATGAAACCATGTCGAGGTGGAAGTGCTGCCGCATCAACCCCTTGAAACGCTTGACTACGGCCAGCGTGTCCTTCAACAAGTCGCGATCGAGGCTGCTCAACTTCGACATCTGGATGCCACCCGACACCGGACGGTTCATGGCGATGTCATTCAATCCGACCTTAAGCTTCAACGCCATGAAGAAGTGCAGGCTCTCGGTCAGGTCCGCACCCATTGCGGGCGTCAACTTGCCGGCCGCCACCAGCGCCGCAATGCGGGCCGCGGTGCCAAGCTCGGGGATCTTCTGCTCCAGCGCCATGCTGCGGATCCCGTGGACGAGCGGAAATATACCGGCCTTCTTGAGGTCGAGCGTTGCTTCGTTCTGCTCGGCACGCAACAGCAACCGATTCCACCAGCCACCACTTTCAGGAAACGAATTCATCGCCGATGCAAAGCGCGCCAGCATCGCGTCGTTGTCGGTCACGAGATCAAAGGTCCCCTGCCGCACGTCTTCCAGCAGCTTCGGGTCGCCGCATACGGCGTGGGCGTCGAGGAAAATGGCCAATGACATCAGGCTGTCCGGGGTCGGCCGCAGCATCCATTGGCGCGTCATCTGCCCGAACGCGCTGGCGGTCTGCCGCCACACCGGATTGCTGACCATGATGTTGCCCGGACAATCGGGATAGCCGAAATCGCGCAGCGCCGCGGAGAACCGGGCGCAGATCGCTTCCAGATCGGCTGGCGGCACGTAACCGTCGCGCAGGATGAGACCGTTGTCCTGATCGGTCTTCAGCAGTTGCTCGCCGCGGCCCTCGCTACCCATCACGAAGAGACAGCCGTTGCTGACCAGTTCTGCGGGCGCAATCAACTGCCACGCGCGCTCGAAGAGCCGCGCATTGAGCTCCTGGACCAGCATGCCGATGAGGCTGACCTTGGTACCACTCTGCTGCAGCAGCGCAATCAATCGATTGATGTGCTGCGCCGCCTGGGCGAGTTCGGTGATGCTGGTGGACTCGATGATCTTGATGCTGATCAGGTACGAGTGATTCGACAGGAAGCTGAAGAGGTCAAGCGCCTCCAGCACGCCGACGATGTGTTCGCTGTCGACCAAGCCGTCCGGGCTTGCCTCAGTCACTACCACACGGTGCACCCGCTTCTGGATCATCACTGCAAGGGCATCGCCCAACTGGTCCGAAGGCCGGACCGAGATCACCACGAAATTGGCCAGCCGGCCAACCGGCAACTCGTGCAGCGGTGTTCCACTCAGGATCGCACGCTGCAGGCCGGTGTGCGTGAAGATGCCAAGCCGTGGCGGTTGGGTGGTGCGGTCACGTACCAGCACGGTGGTGGTGCGCTCCGCCTGAAACAATTTGACGACCGAAACGATGTCGGTGTCGGCGTCGACAAAGTGTGCTGGCCGCACAAAGGCTTCGTCCACGCGCGCCATGCTGAGCGACTGGAGTTCGTGCTGACTTTGCCGTTGCGAGATCGCGGAGAGCTTGTTGGAAAGATCCGAAAACAGCATCGCGCCAAACGTCGCGTTGCTGGCGATCAGGCTGCTGACCGCTTTTTTCGCCAGTTGATAGGCCACGACCTCCTCGGCCGCCTCGAACCGGCTGCTGACCTTGTCCGCCACCAGACCGCGACCGTCAAAGCAATCGTCGACGCCATAGACGTTGCTGACTTCGGTGCCATCGTATTGGTTGACGACGCCCTTGATGATGACGAACAGATGGGTCGGCTGGACGCCCACATCGAGGATGGTCTCGCCGGCGCGAAAATACGCGATGTCGACGCTGCTGCGGACGAGACCCTGTTCGTCCGGATTGAGACTATCGAACGGCGATTCGGAAAAATTGAAGGCGTTGGGCATGGTCGGCCGTGCGCGTGGATGCCTGGTCGAAGTTCGGCGCCATGCGACGTTGCGTCAGGACATTTTACGGCGAAATGGGGGGCACTCCGACGGCGCGCTGACGATATCCGCGTCACGCGAGCAGGCAGGCAGCAACGCCCTGCCCGACTCTGCCTCCTTTGCCCTTCGGGATAACGCGTCTATGATGGGAAGCTGAGGCATGCGAATCGGGTTCTGCGCCTCTTCACAGCAAGGAGGAAGACACATGGCCAAGAAAAAGAATCAGTCCGACGGTGTTTACCGCGTCACCGAAATCATCGGCACCAGCAAGGTGTCGTGGGAGGCTGCCGCCAAGAACGCGGTGGAGACGGCCGCCAAGTCACTGCGTGATTTACGCGTGGCCGAAGTCAGCAAGCTTGACATGAAGATCGAGAACGGCAAGGTGGTCGCCTACCGCGCCCGCGTGTCGCTGTCGTTCAAGTACGACGCTTGAGATGCAGCCGACGTTCACTGCCACGCGAGTGGCGGTGAACGTCAGGTCAGCCTGACCGTAGTGCGCACCACGCCCGCACGTTCGTGCCGGGCGACGAGTTGCAGCACGTCCCCGGGGTTGCCGCGCACGACCCACTCGACCTTGAGGCGGTCCTCGGTCGTGTGGGCATCGCCCCAGAACGAGATGCCGGTGTGCTTGTACGCGCGGCCTTCGAGCTGGCCGACCTCGATCACGCGCTTGCCCTGCACCAGCGTCGCGCCGTCCGGCAACGCGACTTCCGCCACGACGCCACGCACCGTCTTGCGCGCCAGTGCGCGCTTCGACAGATACGTGGGCAGCCAGCCGGTGTTCTGTACGACCAGCGTCACCTTGTAGTGGCCGCCACCCATGGCTACCGCATCCGCATGCACGCATTCGAGCAGCGGCGAGATCAGCGCCTGCCACAGCAGCCATTTCGGAAAGCGCTTCAACTCGTTTTCGAGGAACGGCAACGGCGGATTGCCGAACGCGTACATCCGGTCCCAACCGCCGATTTCCACCGGCCCCAACTGCGGATGATCGAAGGGTTGCCACGGATGATGCGCAAGTCCGCCAAGCGTCGTGTCGCTCCAGCGCAAGATCTTCAAATCGTCCTCGATCGGATGATCGCGGAACCAGTCGATGTACTGGTAGTCGGTGACGCCCGCCTCGCGCATCGGTGACCAGATCTCCACCACCCAGCTGTAGATGCCGAGGTGCTCGTAAAGCCAGTCGAAGGTGCCCCCGATCACTTCCTTCGGGTGATAGCGAAATTCGTGGAACACCGAGAGGCTGGGGTAGCCGGTGAGTTCGGTGCCCTTCTTGCCCATCGCCTGGTAGACCCACAAATCTTCGGCGTGCATATCGGCATCGGGCTGGTTCTCGAAAGGTCGCAGCAGCACGCCGCTCCACGTGTGGAACGCGATGCCGCCGGTGACGTTCGGATGCGCGACGATGAAGTCCACCACCGCGCGCACCTCAGGTTCGGACGTCGGGTACGGCCCGGCGCCGCGCTGCTCGAATTCCTGGCGCCACGAGCCCGGGAAATTGCGGTTAAGGTCGAGGCCCTGCGGGATCGACTTCATGAAGATCCTGTGGCCGTCGTAGTTCTGCAGCGTGCCCTCATGCAGCACTCGGTAGTAGGTGCCGCCCGTCTCGATCGGATCGCGGCGGATCATGAGTCGCGGCTCCTCCGGGTGCGCCTTCCACACGCCGTTGGGGTCGACGATGCGCATCTGCAGGATGCGGCCGTCGCCGTTGACGTCCTCCACCGTCAGGCCTTCCGGATCGTCGACGTCCGGATCACCCAGCTTGTCCGGCCGCGTGCTGGAGCGGATCCATTTCGGATGGTCGGCCAGCGCCCACTCGGCGCCATCAGGATTGATGCGCGGACAGATGTAGAACGCGCGCGTATCGAGCGCGCGCGTGATCTCCGCATCGTGGCCGTACCCGGTGACGAGTGTATGCAGGAAATAGAGGTTGGCGGCCGAGGCGGACACCTCGGTCGCATGAATGTTGCCGTCGATCCAGAACGCGGGCTTGTCGGCCGCCGGCCCGGTGGCGGAGTTGGTGACCGTCAGCACCCAGATGTCGCGGCCTTCGAAGCTCTTGCCGATGGACTCGATGGCCACGAGCTGCGGGTGCTCCCGCGCCAGCGCCTGCAGGATGTCGGTGAGTTCCGGGTAGCGGTAGAAGCGGTCGAAGGCGATGGCGGGCATGGTGGAATCGTGGGCGGCGCGACGGTCGCGGCGTGAATGACGTGTTCTCATCTTAGCCGTTCCAGTTTGGCGATGACCTTGCTGGTGCATCTGCAGCGGTGTAATTCTGCCGTTGACAGCGATGGGCCACCCGGCACACTACCGTATATTCATACGGTATACTGGCGGCATGCTGCCCGCGTACGCCGAAGTCCATTGCCTGTCCAATTTTTCGTTCCTGCGCGGGGCCTCGCACCCGGACGAACTGGTCCTGCGTGCGCACACGCTGGGCTATGCGGCGCTGGCACTGACGGACGAGTGTTCGGTGTCCGGCGTGGTGCGCGCGCACATGGCGGCCAAGGACGCCCGGCTGCCGTTCATCGTCGGCAGCGAGTTCACGCTGGCCGACGGCATGAAGCTGCTGCTCTACGCCACGAATCGCGAAACGTACGGCGATCTCGCCCAGCTCATCACGCGTGGCCGGCGGCATGCCACCAAAGGCACCTATGCCCTCACCCGCGAGGATGTCGCGCAGGTGGCACCGCAGTGCCTCGCGGTGTGGATTCCGGGGAAGGACGGCAGCGGAAAAGGGGCCAGGCTCAAAAAAGGGGCCAGGCTCGATTTTTCCGAAGGAGAATTCCCGGCACGCGAGGCCATTCCCGGAAAAATCGAGCCTGGCCCCTTTTTTGAGCCTGGCCCCTTTTCCGAGCCTGGCCCTATTTTTGTGCGTTGGCTGGCCGATGTCTTCCCGGGCCGTGCGTGGATCGGCGCGGGGTTGTTCGCCCGCTCAGGTGATCGCACGCGGCTTGCCGGGTTGCAGCAGTTGGCGAAAGTGTGCGGCCTGCCGCTGATCGCCACCGGCGACGTCCACATGCATGCCCGCGCGCGGCGCGCGCTGCAGGATACGTTGACGGCCATCCGGCTGCGCACGCCGCTCGCGGAATGCGGCTACGGCCTCTTCCCCAACGGAGAGCGGCACCTGCGTTCGCGCGCGCGGCTGGCCACACTGTTTCCGCGCGCGCTGCTCGATGCCACGATCGATCTCGCGCAGCGCTGCACGTTTTCGCTGGACGAACTGCGCTACGAGTATCCGGAGGAAGTGGTGCCGCCCGGCGCCACGCCGGCCGGCCACCTGCGCCATCTGGTGGATGCGGGATTGATCCGCCGCTATCGCCGCGCCGAGGCCACGCCGCCGGAAGTGCGCCGGATGATCGAGCACGAATTGGCACTGATCAGCGAGCTGTGCTACGAGCCCTACTTCCTCACCGTGCACGACATCGTGGCCTTTGCACGCTCGAAGGACATCTTGTGCCAGGGCCGTGGTTCGGCCGCCAACTCGGCCGTCTGCTATGCGCTGGGCATCACCGAGGTCGACCCCTCGCGGATGAACATGCTGTTCGAGCGCTTCATCAGCCGCGAACGCAACGAACCGCCCGACATCGACGTCGACTTCGAGCACGAGCGACGCGAAGAAGTGATGCAGTACGTCTACAACAAGTATGGCCGCGACCGCGCGGCGCTGGCCGCCACGTTGATCACCTATCGTCCGAAGAGCGCGGTGCGCGACGTGGGCAAGGCGCTGGGGCTCGATCTCGCGCAGGTCGATCGCCTCACCGGCATGTTCGCGTGGTGGGATGGCCGCGCGATCGATCCCGCGCGCATCCGCGAAGCCGGCTTTGATCCTGACAATCCGGTGGTGGTGCGGCTCACCAGGCTGGCCGGCGCGCTGCAGGGCTTTCCGCGGCACCTGTCGCAGCACGTGGGCGGTTTTGTCATCGCGCGCGGGCTGTTGGAGCGCATGGTGCCGGTGGAGAACGCGGCCATGAAGGATCGCACCGTCATCCAGTGGGACAAGGATGACCTTGATGCGATGGGCCTGCTGAAGGTCGATTGCCTGGCGCTCGGCATGCTCACGGCCATTCAACG
>Ga0105044_10013263_pt1 | contig 11192 bp, 6 predicted proteins | sample MAT01_FD_78092 | JGI IMG/M metagenome (GOLD analysis project Ga0105044, IMG submission 78092) | Freshwater microbial communities from Lake Fryxell liftoff mats and glacier meltwater in Antarctica - MAT-01 | ecosystem: Environmental > Aquatic > Freshwater > Ice > Liftoff microbial mat | place... | reverse complement strand
CGCCGGCCAACCGGACCGCCCGTGACGTCCTGGAAAACTACCGCAGCGATCTGCGGGGACTCTTTTCACGCCACGCCGCAACGCTCCTCGCGGAGAATCGGTGACACGGAATCATTCACCGCGCCCCGCATCGGTGCCGCCATGCTGAGCAACGGACAATCGTGTGCCGTGGCGGCAGCGGCGATCAGGTCGTTGTTCGTATTGAGGTGCCACCAGGTTTTTTCCGGACAATCCGGTCGCGGCAACATGTGGTATTGAAGCAGCACCCGCGGGCAGACTCCTTTCACACGCTTCAGAATCGTGTCGAGATTCGTCGCGGTTGCTTCACGGGGACATTTTGTTTGGGGCAGTCCCTGGAGTGGCCCCGGCCAGACTGATCCCGCATAGCGAGACCGGTCCCTCGGTTCCCCCGGTGCGGCTGAAATCGATGCGGGTCGTTGCCATGTCCGCGGGGACCGCCAATGACACCATGTAGTGATTCCAGCCATCCTTCAGCGTGAAAGGGAACGTCCCGACCTTATCGACCCGGATCGTGACCTGAGCTCCCGCCGGACCGGAAATCCAACATCCGATCTCAGCCGCACCATGCGGCAGCCCGCCCAATCCCGGCATGCGCAGGATGACCCCCGCGGATTCCACGGTCAGCATGTGGGTTTCGGGAAGCCCTGCGTCCAATGGGGCAGGCCCGAATTTACTAACACCAAGATCGTATCCGTCCGGCTTCCCGTCGCCATCGAGGTCGCGGTCCAGCGAAGGAAAGATGTTTCCGGTGAGCTTCGAATCGGAGCGGTAGAGAACATTCGCCCATTCGGCATGAGATTTTATCGGGATCCTTTTCTCCTTCAGCCACGCGAGCAATGCGTCCATTTTTTCATAATAGGCGGGCCAGACATCTTCCTTTGAAAGCTGATGACTTCCAACAATAACCACCTTGTTGACGGCGAGGAGATTCGCGATGCGATTCTTGAGCTCGGCGATTGTGATTTGCTCATCGGAAACATCGCCCCACTGCATCGCGTAGGGAGCCGTCCCGTCGGGATCGGCTTCGTTGAAAACGCGGGCCACCGCTTCGGGATAAACAGCAGCGGATCGATAGCCATGCTTCTCCCCATACGTGCGCTTAAAAAATTCCTTTGTCAGCCGCGGTTGACCGCCCGGCGCGATGTATGTCACCGGGGGAGTCAGCTGATGGCGGGCGCACACCCGACGGACCGACTCCACCAACACATCGACCGCCTCCGGGGTCGGGAGCACCTCATGCGCCGCCACCCGTTGGACCGCGACGTCCGCGTGGTCTCCCATCGCAAACTCCTTCTCGCGCCACGGTGAAACGAGCGTGTAGACACCGTTCTTCCCGTCGCGGTCGTTATACCGCGCCAGCGTCTTGAGTTCTGGAAAATACAAAAACTCGTAGTCCTTGAACCACCGGTCTGCACCCTCATCCTTCAAAGGCGAGAGCTGATTCCCGGAGACCTTGACCCGCCGGCTCTCGCGATCCACCGGTGGCACTGTAAGGTCATACTTCAGAAACGCTTTCTTACTCTCAAAATGGTCCACCCCGGCGTGCTTGCGAAAGAATTCCACGTCCTCGTCGCTGACGAAGTTGATCGCAATGTTGTCATGAGTGGGCGCATGGTCCATGAGGTCATGACCGGACTTTTGCATCTCCTGAAAAGCCGCTATCAAGTCGGGATTTCCCTCGGCAGCAACCAGGTTGACCGCCGCGCCCATTTTCGCTCCGTGCTTGTCGAACACCCCGGCCCGCCCCCGCCAGTAGCCGGGCTGGCCATTATCATCGGTCCGGAACATTACCCCTCCGGCGACAGGCGGAGAGCTTTGGTCCGCGCCGAATCCGGTCGATGCAAAGGGGAACAATCCAAGAAGGGCGAGAGTTCGAAGCAGGTATTTTTTCATGGGTAGATTGGATTGTTCGCAAGTCGTTAAGAAACGACGATCCGATGATGCCCGGTCAAACCGGCTGGGAGGCTATTGCCGGCGACTAACTCGCCGTCGAGGGTGACTTGCCGCGGCGCGTGTCCGCGAATTTCGATATCCAAACTTGCGTCGCGCCACGGCATTCCCCAAAGCACGAGATGATCCATGCCCTTGGGCAAATGCGGCCGAAATGCCAGACCGGACGGGCTGCACTCAATCCCGAGCAGACCAAACAAAACCATCCGCAAATAGCTCGTCGCCGACCAGGTCTGGCGGTAGCAGGAGGCTGTTCGGTCAATCGTCTCGCGCGTGCCACCGGCTTCAACCAGAGCCCCGCCAGGCGCTCCGCAATCGGGATGCACGATCTCCGGGGACTGCACTGCACGACAAAAAATCTCCGCCATCAAATGCAGCTCGCGCTCGAACAGATCCGCGCGGCCCTCGCGCAGCGCCATCTCGCCATGAATGCCCATCATCAGCGGCCAGACCGCGCCCCCGTGTCCGGCGATCCCTGCGCGGAGTCCGGTAAATTGCGAAAGCACGAGATTTTCCGCTGCGATATCCGGTCGTCCCTTCGGGGTATGCTGAATCGGGACTCCGGCCTCGGCGTAGCGCGGATAGTCCGGCGAAACCGCTGGCGGACCGTATTTGTCGAACGGTTGGTTTTCGAGAATGCGTGCCCGCTGCTCCTCAGTGGCCACGTTGAAAAGCAAAGCGAAACAATTCCCCAGGCATTCCTGGCGAGGCCCGGATCCTCCCCACGGATCGCAATAGACCCGAAAAAATCCACCCGCCTCATCCCAGAGGTGAGCCTGGATCCCACGGATCACCTTCTCACGCATGCCATTCCAAGCCGGCTCGACCTCCCCGCTGAGTTCCCGCGCCATCTCGCTGGCAATGCGATAGCCCTCGACGTAGAGGCAATTACTGGACAGCGCCATCAGGGGCAGTCCGGCCCCCTTCGGATGCCGCTTATCCGGGTTCTTTTTGGGCCACTCGTAGATTCCTGAAGTTCCGACGTTCGAGTAAACATCCCCGTAGGCCCCCAGCCCATCGGCGATGCAGGCACCGCCGCGGAAAAGCCCCATCCCCTCATCCCATTCGTTTTCCTCAAGGTAAGTGAGACTGTTCCGCACCGCCTCGAGGGCAAGTGCAAGAAACTCCCGGTCGCCATTCTGGCAATAATAAGACCACGCGCCGACCGCCCAAATGATCCGGTCCCAATATTGGCCGCTGATTGAAACCACGCCTTCCGGCACGCGACTGCCATCGACATCATTGCAATCCTTCCCCATTCCCGCCGAGGCATCGCCGCGGGTCAGACAGGAAAGCAGCGTGTTCTTTGCCACGTCGGGGATCAACAATCCCGCTCCGCTCCAAGTATTAAAGGCCGCGTCACGCGTCCAGGGGTCCGGATAACTCAAACCAGCCACTAAACAGGGCGCCGGAAACTCCAGAAGTCCGCTCCGATAATGCACCACATTCCCCAGCATATCCCCCATCGCGATCCGGAAGGCGCGGTCGATTTCGAAATCACCGGTCGAGAGAGTCATTCCAATGGGCGTTGGCATGGTCAGGATTGAATATATTGCAGAAATATTTTTTAAAGAAGATGCCCGATTCAATTCGCTCTTCTTATGGCTTGGCTTTCTCCGAGACCCGCGACACCGAGTCTAAGTTGCTTTTGATTCGTCATTGGGTTTTGCTATTTCGGAGGCTCGGCTTTGTTTGAGAAAACAAAGTCGCTCAGGCGTCCAGCGAATTCGCACGTATCGGAGTTCTCATCATGGAAGACCGTAATGGGTTTGTTCTGTTTGTTGTAAGTCATGCCTCCCAGCCGTGGGGGGCAGTAGCTGGCGGGAATCCGCATTCCAGGCCCCCTCCCCGCGAGCTTGCCGTCGAGGTAGAGCGAAAGTTTGTCGGGTTGGAGCGTATTCGAAGCCCCGTCCAGAACGAGGGTGACGTGATGCCAAACTCCATCCTTGACCGCATCGGAGGAAATCCAATTGGTCGCATCCCGCTGCTGATCTTTCCATGTGCCCGCATAGAGTTTGCCCCCCAGCAGGTAGATGTTGGTTCCGAGGATGTAGGATCCATCTGCGTAGAGGATCTGGCGGGGTTGGGTGGAGTTGGCTTTGAACCAGAACGAGATCGTCCGGGCCGGGTATCCGTTCTTCTCCAAGACCGTGTCTTTGTCCATGGCCAGCCAGACGCCTTCGTTCAGACGATGATCGCCGGAGAGCTCCAACACATTTCCCCGTTCGGGATCGGAGACAATCTTTCCACCGACCACCAGCGCGGCTCCTTTTGAGCCAGCGTTGGGCAGATGACTGTATTGCAAGAGGATCTCCGCGTTTTCGCCGGTCCATCCCCACGGACCGCGCCAGGAGAACATTCCGTTCATCGGCAATTGATAGAGAATGTCGGGGGCCGGCTTCGGGCCGACGAAGATTTCGGTTTGACCCACCACGGTGCGTCCGTCGGCCGTTTTTCCGGTGACCGTGACGATGTCCGCCCCCGGCTGGTCAAACTTCAACTCCACCGGGTCCGGGCTCTCTTTCACAAGAGATTTTCCGTTCCCCCATTCCCACGTGTAAGCAGTGATCGGGCTGGCGGTGGCCGGCTTGATTTGGAACTTGGCCACCGCTCCCGGCTGGATGAATTTCTTGTCGGTGGAAATCAGAATCTCTTCGGGCCCGCCCCTCAGGTGGGCGGTAACGGATCGGTCGGATTCCTTCACGACAAAAAACGATCCGGATCGGGGAACCACATCGAGGAGGACATCCCCAAACCCCGGAAGCTGGACCTTGGCACCGGCCACGATCTCCAGCGGCGAGTGGGCATAAATCATCCACTCCCGGCTCGGGGCCTCCCCCTTCACCAAGGCGATCGCAAAAACCCGGATGATCTGCTCCCGCCAAGGGTCCTTGCCGCTCTCATAGAACGGCACCTTGTCAGCCGGAGCACCTTTTTTGAGTTGATCTTCCGGCACCCACTCGCCGCGGGGAGGATTGGCGTCGGACTTCAGTAGAAACCAGCGGTCCAAGGCGAGGGCTATTTCGGTCCAGGTCGGCCCGGGAAGGCGCACCGGAGGCTCGAAGCGATTGGGCACCAGCTCCCCGTTTTGCCAGAAGTCCCTCAGGAGCGGATCGTGCCAGGGACGGTCCACCATGGCCAAGACCCTCTGCCATGCACCGTCGTTATAAGCGTTTCTCTGGGGATCGCCACGGAACTCGCGGAATTCCTTCGGTCGCATGATCCACAGTCCCAGTTGAAAATTGCCTTCATAGCGGTCGAAGTCCCACCGTTGTCCCGCGCTGGCGTATTGGAACGGTTTGGCCGGAGTTGATACTCCACGCCCGCGCGAACGCCAGACTTCGCTCACGTGGGAGCCGTCCCAAATGATCGTGGACCAGTGGAAGTTCGGATTCCCGTCAAAGACCCTCTCTTGGAAGGCGAACATGTTCATCGCATCGGACTGGAGGGTGGCGCCGCGAAAGTCGGTTTTCGCCGGTTGCCAATCGTTGTCGTAAAACTCCGGCATTCCCCCGTCGTAAGGTGCCGCAAGGTTATTGTAGGCGACGAACCGGAGATTATTGCGCCAGGCCGGCTCGACCGCCCCTTCGCGGAAGCCATCGAACATGGCCTGCAAACGCTCGGAGTAGCCCTCATTGAGGACCTTCGCAAGAAAGGCCTCGTCGTGCGGTCCGGTGCCATATTTCTCCACGAATCGATCGGCTTTTTGATTGAGAGCTTTCGGAGAAATCTTTCCGACTTCGTTATTATCGAGGAAAAAAACTGCGGGAGGATTGGGGTAAATTTTTTGCACCTCCTTCATGAGGGGATTGTCGCTCCACCGTCGGCCCATCTCCTTCCAAGCGAGGAGCGGACCCAAAGGATCCACCGAAGAGAGTTTCTCGTCCACCTTGCCGTTGACGACAAATCGCGTCTGCCGTTCGAGGGGAACGCTCTCGCCGGTGCCCTGCGCCCACCTATGCTCCCAAGCCTGGGGATAGGTCAGATAGTTGTGTCCGCGAAAGGCAATCGGGAGACGGTGTTCGCGGCAGTATTCCAGAACCGGCCGCCACCGCTCCATGAGCTCCTGCAACTGGGAGAGCGCTTGCTTCTGGCCCCCGCCCCCCTGCCCCTCGGGCGCCGCATAGGCTCTTGCCAGGAAAGAGAACGGATCGATAAAGGTCGGAAGGACGTGGTGGCCCGTTTTGACCAGTTCGATGAAGTAAGCCGGATCCCAGCCTAGTGAGCTATTCCCGCGACCGGGAGCCCCTTTGGGAAGTTCGCACATCCAGTTTCCAGTCAGGGGCAGCGGACGCCCTTTCCCGGAGCGGTAGCCCATGCCTACCCATTCCCGTAAATCGGCTTCCGCACCGCTGGAGGGCGGAAATTCACCATCCGCAGGTTTACCAGCCGCGTCCTGGGCTTTCGCTTTGGCGGCATCTTTGCCAGCGACAAGGTCGTCTGGCGTCCAGCCCTCTCCGTAGTGCTCTGCGGGGTCGAAGGCCAATGCAGAGGAGATCAGAAGGAAGGCTGCGGCGCTTCGGAGCGCACGTTGACAAAGTTGGGAGGAGATTGGGATAGACATGAAGGTGTTAGAGGTAATTTCGTTGATCTATTGCGATGCGCGCTGCGGGCCTGGCTGAGGGCGCTTCACTGCCGTCAGCGGGCGCATCTCTGAAATGTGCAAACCAAAGGAATGCGGGCAAGATGCCCACGCTCCCTTGAAGAGGCGTCTTTGCACATTTCGGAGATGCGCCCCGCCAGCCGAGGTGGGATAAAATGATTGCCTCCGCGATTTTTGGTCAAAGCCGGCCAGACGGTCGAGGTGGAGGATGATAGCCTGTGCACGTCCTTTATATCCGGTGCACGCGGCCAGATGTTGGCCGGAGATGACATCCAGAATGTTGTAGGCCTTGGGTGGGGAGGAAATCATTGAGGGGAACATATTGCAGATATATTGATTGAAGCAAGGGATTTCATGGGTTCGCGGTTGCTGCCGATGTAATTTCTGCGTCAGGCAACCTGAAAAATCACCCGAAAAAATAGACACCACCGCTACCGACAAGTGAATATGTGATTGGAACGATGATAGCTTGCTGTCACTATTTCCTTCTGCTCCCAAACCACCCAACCCAATGGTTCCGCGTTTTTTTTGCAGTTTTCAAACACCTTTCAGCAAGTTGCATAAAAAATATATTGCATCTATATCTAGCAACACCCTCATACTTGCCGAATGAATGACAGCGCCCTGAAGAACGCCGACTCCATCCGTCGCCCGCATTTAATCCAGATCCTCTCGGATGAGCACAGCGGCTTTGCGGCATCTTACATGGGAAACCCGGATGTCCAGACGCCTCATCTCGACCGTTTAGCGGCGGGCGGGGCGGCCTTCGAACGGGCTTATGCGAATTGTCCAGTTTGCACCCCCTCGCGGGGAACGATTTTTTCCGGCCGCCACGCCCACTCCGGCCCCGTGCCTGGGTTCTTTGACACCTGGAAAGTCTCGGCCCCGAGCACGGCAACCGTCCTGGCCGGGGTCGGCTACCAAACGGCCTACTTCGGAAAATGGCATTGCGGGATCGTCAACGACCAGATCCCTCCCGGGGTAAATCAGGATCCGAAGGCCTTTCACGGAAAATCCAATCGCACGCCGGAGGACCGCCGCGCCGGGTTTCAGGATTGGGGAGCTTTCGAGGCCATCGGCTCCATGTTCGATTCCTACTACTATCGAAACGATGCGCTCGAGCCGACCCGCATGGATGGTTACCAGACCGACGTGCTCACCGATCTGGCCATCGAAAGGATACGCGCCCACACCGGGCCGGAGCCGCTTTACCTGGTGCTCAGCGTGGAGCCCCCGCATTTTCCGCTCCAGGTTCCCGAGCGATTCAAACGATGGGACCCCGCAACGCTAACGCTGCGCGGGAACTGCGACGACACTCCGCAGCGGCGCCGGGAGATTGCCAATTATTACGCGATGATCGAGAATCTGGACTGGAACATTGGCCGCCTGCTCGATGCCCTCGAGGAACGCGAAGAGTTCCGCGGAGAGCGCACCTGCATCCATTACATGTCCGACCATGGGGAACTCATGGGAAGTCACGGCCTTTTCTGCCGCAAAGAATACCCCTATGAAGAAGGCGTCCGGATTCCGGCGATTTTTCACTGGCCCGGACACATCCCGCCGCAAGGGATCCGGAGTGGTCTCTTCTCTCTGGTGGATTTTGCCCCGACCTGGATCGCCCTCGGCGGCGTCCAACCTCCCGGGTGGATGCAGGGATTTGACTGGTCCGAGTCCCTGCTGAACGGCCAAACCAACGGTGGCCCTCCAGAGGTCTTGCTGGAAATGACCGAATCTCCGATGTGGACGCCCTCTTACCTGAATTGGCGAGGCTTCACAGATGGAAAATGGAAATATGCCTTTTACGAGAATCGACACGAGGAATTGTTCGATCTCGAAAAGGATCCTTTTGAAAAACGCAACCTTGCCCCCGGCCATCCGCGCCTAGCGGAAATGAAGAACCGGCTGCTGGCGCTTTTGGCCGCCACCCGCGAGCCATTCTTTGACGTGATCATCGAGCACGGCGCGCCCCCGCCCAGCCAAGGCCACCACCTGCCACCCGAACATTCCGACATGGGGCTGCCAACCGACTGGACCGGACCAAGCTACCCTCCGCCCCCGGGATATCGCGGGATCGGGCAGCCGTAGGGCTGTTGATTTCCGACCGTAATGAAATCTTCGCAGCAACACCCCGAGGGGACAGATCTCCTTCCCTGGCGTTCCATCGCATTAGCCACCGAACACGTGCAGCCAGATCCTGGAATCCAGGCTCGCTATCACCACTGGCTTTTGGGTGGCGAGTCCGGTTCGCATGCTCTGCTGGTTGCCGGGAGAACACGGATGGAAGAGGACGTCCAGAAAGGGTGGGAGGAATATCGCAGGATCGCCACCCTTGGCTGGAAAAACCTGCCAGAGCTCAAAGCCGGACGCGGCCCCGATGGGGAAATCACGAGCCACCACCTGACCTTCAACGTTTTATTCCCGCTGGCCTTGGACCGCCACCGCACCGGCAACCCGGCCGCGCTGGAGGCCTGCCTGGAGGTGCTGGATTGCTTGGAGGCAAATGATTTCCGTCCGGGAAGTGCCAAAGGCCGGCAGTTTCTCGGGATTTTCAGCGTCGCAGCTTATGCCCATTCGGTGGCTCTGCTGCGGACGGATTTGCTCGAGGCCAGACGCCTGGATCGCTGCATTGACTGGGTGCTCTGGTATGCGGGATTTGATCAGGCGTTTCGCATCGGCCACGACGCGTTTGTCGAAATCAATGCGGATCAAATGAGGTGCTCCCTGTTTAACAGCCTGGTCGCGATCCTCTCAATGCCAGAGGGAGCGGCCCGATCAGGAAACCTGGGCATTTGGAAACGCTGGCTGGAAACTGCACTCACGGTGACGCCCAGCTTTGCCGGAGTCTTCAAACCGGATGGCATCGGCTATCACCATCGCGGAGTGTATACGAGTGCTTACATTCCCCACGCCATCGAGTTCGCTGCGCTTTACTGCTATTTGCTTGAGGGAACGCCCCACGCTCTAGCGGACGAGCCACGGCGTATTCTAGCGAATGCCTTACGAACTCACCTAACGCTTTCGCAAAACGGAAAGCCGCCTGCGGCCACGCGCGGCCGTCTTCTCAGCCATGCCCCGATCCCCGCAGCGTGTGCTTATCTCGCTTTGGCCGAGATTCCGGAATCCGCAGAGATGGCAGCGGCTTTCAAGAATCTTTGGGAGGAGTTGCCTCGCATCGCACCGTGGGAATTGGAGGTCGATGTGGACGGCTACGAACACGGGTTTCTATTCGACAAACCACTGGGGCGTTTGGAACTCCTGCTCAAAGCGGCCGAGCTGCCTCAACCGGCGCGGCAGCCGGACGAGGGATTTTTGGCAAAGCCATGGGGAGCGATGGCGCTGCACCGCCGGAAAGACTGGCTCGTTTCCGTCAAGGGCTGGAGCCAGTATGTCTGGGATTTTGAAATGCATCCTCTCCAGTGGAGCGATATGGAGCAAAACGTCTTTGGCCGTCTCGCCAGCCATGGAACTTTGCAGACTTCGGTCCACGGCGAATCCATCAATAGTGGCTGGGATTTTGAATGCGGCTGGGATTGGTCACGCTGGCCGGGCACCACGTGCACGCGGCATTCTCTGGCGGATCTCTACGACCCGAAAACTTCTTGGGCCTGCCGGGTCTTCTCCGCCGCGACCTTTGTCGGAGCAGCTTCCTGCGAAAACAGGGACGGCATTTTTGCGATGCGGCTGCGCGACCACTTCTATGAGCCAGGATTCCATGCGCTCAAGAGTTGGTTTTTCTTCGACGACAAGATTCTCTGCCTGGGATCCAACATTGAGAGCCGCGACCAGCAGCGACCGGTCGAAACGACGCTCTTTCAATGCGCGATCTTAGACGCCAGCCTGTCGACTCGCATGAATGGCGAGGACTTGGGACCCGCCGATTGCCAGTGGCAGGGTGAAGCGGGTCGCCCCACATCCTTCTTGGACCCCATGGGAAATGGTTACGTCATTCCCGACTCTGCCCGGCTGAATTTGCGTCAGGGCGAACAAATTTCCCGGGACAACCTGAACCAATCCGAAACCCGCGGGCGTTTTGCGACCTGCTGGATCGACCACGGCCTGACCCCGGCGGACTTGGGTGGAGACGAAGCGAGATACCAGTATGTTCTCCTCCCGCAGGTTCGCCCGGGCAACCTCGAAGCGGAAATGGCCAACCCCAGCTTTCGAGTCCTGCGTTGCGATCACCGCGCGCACGCGGTGCGCCATCTCCCAACCCGAACGACCGCGCAGGCTATCTTTGAAACGGACTGGCTCATGGATTCGGGCTATGTAATTCGCTGCGATCTCCCGTTGCTGGCCATCGAGCGCGAACGGGAAGATGGCTCTCTCGTGCTCAGCGTGGCAGACCCTGATCTGCGGCTGCCCAAACGTCGAAACATGATGTTTGTGGACCAGGAAGCCGCGACCACGACTTCCAAGCCGTCCGTCGCCCATCTCCTCCTTCGTGGTTCCTGGCAGCTCCAGGGCAGGTTCCCCGGCGTCGAACTCTCTGCGGATAATGCGAGTCAGACATCGCTGACAATCCCGCTCCACTCGGGGCTCACGGTGGAGATCCACTTGGCACCCATCCAAGCCAGCACCAAATCGGTCTCATGAAAACATCCTGCCCTCCGTTGCTCCT
>Ga0105044_10013261_pt1 | contig 11194 bp, 11 predicted proteins | sample MAT01_FD_78092 | JGI IMG/M metagenome (GOLD analysis project Ga0105044, IMG submission 78092) | Freshwater microbial communities from Lake Fryxell liftoff mats and glacier meltwater in Antarctica - MAT-01 | ecosystem: Environmental > Aquatic > Freshwater > Ice > Liftoff microbial mat | place... | reverse complement strand
TGCGTCTCAAATAGAATTGTTTAATTTTTATTTCAATAAGCAGGGATAACCGACACCTAATTCGAATCAGATGCCCGATAAATTTCATGGAAAATATCGAATACCATCGGCCCGTTTACAGGGCTATAACTATGGACAAAATGGGGCCTATTTTATTACGATTTGTACAAAAGACAGGATTCATAATTTCGGCGAAATTGTTCTTTCGGCTGGTTTAGAGACGCAAAATTTTGCTGGTTTAGAGACGCAAAATTTTGCGTCTCTACGAGCAACGCCAATTGGTTCAATCGCCGGTGAATACTGGCGAAAAATACCTGAACATTTCCCCTTTGTAATACTGGATGAATTTGTGGTAATGCCTGATCATGTACATGGAATAATAATTATTTATAAGGAAATACAAGATATTGCGTCTTTGCAGCAAATTGGGTATGTAAACAAATTTGGACCTCAATCGGGTAATATATCATCTATCATCAGAGGGTATAAAGCAGGTGTAAAATCATATGCAACAATAAATAAGATTGATTTTGCATGGCAACCCCGTTTTTATGACAGGATAATAAGGGACGATGAAGAAATGAAACGAATCAGAAAATACATTGTTGAAAATCCTGATAATTGGTTTAAGGAAAAGGATAATAAGGAAGACCTTTATATGTAATAAACAAAATGCCAGACAAACTCCATAAAACAAAAGGCATTGTACTTCGTACCGTAAAGTATGGCGAAACAAGTATCATCGTTACCATGTTTACCGAATTGTTTGGTGTACAACCGTACCTGGTGAATGGCGTAAGAACATCTGCCAAAAAAGGACCTGGTAAAGCCAGTTTATTTCAGCCCTCAGCAATGTTGGATTTAGTGATTTACCACAATGAATTAAAGCACCTTAACCGTATTAAAGAATTTAAGTGGTCGGTTATCTATCAGTATATTTTAACCGATGTCCCAAAAAATGCTGTTGCATTGTTCATGGTTGAACTGCTGACCAAGTGTTTGAAACAACCAGAAGGCAATCCCGATCTTTTTCATTTTATTGAAGATATTTTTATGAAGCTTGATGAAAGCAGCGGAGCAATAATGGCAAATCTGCCATTGTTTTTTGCATTACATCTTCCTTTTCATTTTGGTTTCCGGATCACCGATAATTACAGCAAAGAAAATCCTTACCTGGATTTGCAAGAAGGCAGTTTTGTTGCCGAACAACCCCGCCATCCGCATTTCTTAGAAGATAAACAGGCTGCTGTTACTTCTCAATTATTAAAAGTGATGCAGCCGGAAGAACTGGCAGACATTAAACTCAATCATGATTTTCGCCGGAACTTATTGTATGTGTATGAAACCTATTATGCCTTGCATATACCAGATTTTGGAACTATGCGGACGTTGCCGGTGCTAAGGGAGATATTAGGGTGATGGATTAAAAAAAATGTTTAAATTTGAGACGTAATGAAAACAATTATAAGAATTCCTGATGTGCCTGTATCTGCCTTAGATGTTTTTCGGATGCTTCCTGAAGGTACGAGGGCAGAGGTGATTAATAATGTATTATATATGTCCCCATCTCCTATATTCAATCACCAGAAACTTGTCAGCACACTTTTTTTAAAATTGGGAAATCATATAGAGGAAAAAGCTCTTGGCGAACTAATAGTTTCCCCTTTTGATGTTTACCTTGATGAGTATATTTCGGCAGTGCAACCAGATTTATTATTCATTGCCAGACGGAATAAGGGAATATTAAAAGAAGATGGTTATGCCCATGGTGCCCCCGACCTGATAATTGAAATATTATCTAATAACGAAACCCGGGATAGAACGCTGAAAAAAAGCCTGTACGAAAAAGCCGGGGTAAAAGAATATTTTATTGTTGACCCTAAAACAAAGATGACAGAAGCTTTTGTACTCAAGGGAAAAAAATACCAGGTAAATTATTCTCGAAAAAAATATTTTCAATCTGCACTTCTCAAGCTGGAGTTTACTTTTTAACTTTCGCCGGAACTTATTGTATGTGTATGAGACGTATTATGCATTGCATATACCTGATTTTGGAACGATGCGGACGTTGCCGGTGTTGCGGGAGGTGTTAGGCTAATCTTTTCACGGAGGTAAAGTTGTTTTCGATTAGAATAACCCCCGGCCTTTTTCCCTTCACAAAACTACCCAGTAAAGAATCCATCTGCAAAGCTTTTGCTCCTTTACTGGTTGCCCATTGCAACATCATTTCCATTTCAATATGTGGAAAATGTTGCTGAATAGTTTTCATTTCTTCCAAAATACTCAACTGGTGGTTAGAAGCAAGACTATCCGTTCCTAACACAATCTCACAATCATGTTTTACCAGCAAATCAATATCAGGTAGTTGACGGGTGATGTATTGATTGGCATTCGGGCATAAGCACCAGAACAATTGGCAATTGACAATTGGAAATTGTGAAAACAAGATATCTGCTTCGCTTGTAACTACATTATGCACAAGGATGATTGATTGGTTGTTCAAAAATTTCGGCAAATAGCTTTGCAAACTGCTTTTACCAGAGGGTTTAAAAAACGGAACATCAATATTCATAGCTGCATACATTTCTGCAAACTCTCCCTGCTTATTCATAAACCACTCATTTTCTCCAACCGTTTCCTGGTTGTGAATAGTCATTAAATGATTGCCTGGAAAGTTGATTATCAAATCCCATAATTCATCAGCAACAGAATAAGGTGCATGAGGAACAATGCTCCCAACCCCTGAAGGGGAGTTAGCAAATTCATTATAAATCTGCTTTACTTTTTCAAACCGGGAGTTTGCTATCTGCGGATTGAAACCACTTGCCTCAATAAAATTGTGATAATACATCCTTCCTTTTGTCTTTTGAGAAACCGTTAAGGTATTATTACAAATATCTCCCACGGCTACAATTCCATTCGCTATCATTTCATCTTCTGCTTTGCCAATAGCCTGTAGAATTTCCTCCCCGGGAAAATGACGTTGCTGCACCACATTTAGTACAAATTTTCCTAGCCCGGTTCCTTCAGGAATTAATCCTTTCAGGTGGCTTAACTCCAAATGGCAGTGACAATTAATGAAACCGGGAGAAAGGATTCCGCTGAATGTCTGTACATCGTCTCCGGCTTCGTTTTCTGCCACCATGTCCTGCACTACACCTTCTTCATCAGTAATCAACACTGTATTATCTGCTGCAAAGCGGTACCCGTCAAATAGTTTATCTGCCTTGAATTTTAAATAAGCCATGAAGTGATTTCGTTTAACTTTACCGACCTTATTACTGGGACATTTTTTAAAAATGCACAGTAGAATTACAGAACCCTGAAGAGTGCGACGCAACGGAAGTTGATAGTAGTACTACAGCCGGGTACCTCACCTTCGCTACATGCCGTCGCTAAAGCTATGGCAGTTAAAAAAGCTACGGTGGGCAAGCATAAAAATAAGCATTAGAATGTTAGACAGATTAGAAGCCATAAAAGCAAGATTTGACCAGTTGGGAGTAGCCCTTACCAATCCGGAGATAGTTGGCAACAATAAAAGATTTGCTGAAACCAGTAAAGAATACCGCAGCCTGGAAAAAATAGTAACTGCATATACTGATTATAAAAAAGTATTGGACGATATTAATTTTTATAAAGAAGCAATAGCCGGTGATGATGACGAAATGAGAGAGCTGGCAAAAATGGAATCACCTGCACTGGAAGAAAAGAAAACGCAGATGGAATCTCACATCCGCCAGTTGCTGATACCAAAAGACCCACAGGATGAAAAGAATGCTATTCTTGAAATTCGGGCAGGTACCGGTGGCGATGAAGCAAGTTTATTTGCGGGAGACCTGCTTCGTATGTATATGCGTTATTGCGAAAGGAAAGGATGGAAAATAGCATTACTAAGCGAAAGCGAAGGAAGTGTGGGCGGATATAAAGAAGTACAATTAGAAGTAACAGGTGATGATGTATATGGTACGCTGAAATTTGAAAGCGGTGTACACCGGGTACAAAGAGTTCCGGATACTGAAGCCAGCGGCAGGGTGCATACATCTGCAGTAACAATTGCCGTGATGCCCGAAGCAGAGGAAGTGGATTTTGAATTGAACCCGGCGGATGTAAAAATGGAAACAGCCCGAAGTGGTGGCGCCGGCGGACAGAATGTAAACAAGGTGGAAACAAAAGTATTGCTGACGCATATTCCAACCGGCACCGTGGTGGTTTGCCAAACGGAACGGTCTCAATTAGGCAACCGGGAAAAGGCGATGGGAATGCTGAGAACCAGGCTATTTGAAGAAAAAGTAAGGAAGCAGGAAGATGAAATTTCCCGTCATAGAAAAAGCCTGGTAAGTACGGGTGACAGGAGTGCTAAAATAAGAACCTACAATTTTCCACAGGGTCGTGTTACCGATCATCGTATAGGTCTAACTCTCTATAATCTTGATGCAGTGCTCAATGGCGACATCAATGAACTGATAGATGCCTTACAGTTTGCCGAAAATTCTGAGAAACTTGCTAAACAGAATTAAATTTTATGCAGCACTCAACACCCCAATTTTAGTTTACTGCTGTGATACAAAAAATAATTTTAGGGGCTGAATACAAATAACTACTTTTCCTGTTATCATTTTTAAATATTTTACAGTTTCAAAAAATCAATTATTATGTTAGATCAGCTTTTCAACATTGTAAAACAATTCGGACAGGACACTGTCGTAAACAATCCCGATGTCCCCAACGAGTACAACCAGGAAGTGATGGCCGATGCCACACAGACTATTGCGGGAGGATTTAAAAACATCGTAGCTGGTGGCGGCCTTCAAAACATTCTTGACCTTTTTAAAGGTGGCGGCAACACATCCGGAGGCAATGGTAGCAGTGGGGGAGGAATTGGAGGATTATTAAAAAACCCTATCGTTAGCATGATGGTCGGTTATTTTATCAGTAAGCTGGTGAAAAAGTACAGCATGAGCCCTTCAGTGGCCAGCAACGTAGCAAACAGTCTCATTCCTAATTCACTCAATGGATTGATAAATGAAACCAAAGACCCCAATAATGCTAGCCTGAACCTGGATGGGTTAATTGGCTCCCTGATTGGCGGTGGTGGTTCAACAGACGGGCAAGAGCAATCAGAACAAAAAGGTGGTGGATCACCTTTACAGGATTTGTTGGAGAAGTTTACCGGCGGCGGTGGTGGCAATTCTTCTGGCGGTGGCGGTGGATTTGATTTACAGGATATTATCAGCAAGTTTACCCAGAAATCGCAGAATAGCTTTCAAAATGAAAAAAGCGGCGGTGGTGGAGGCTTAATGGACCTCATCAAAGGGTTTATAAAATAAGTGGAATCAGCTTTAAGAAAGAAGCCGTTTCGCAGTCCTGAGTTTATCGGGGGAGCGAAGCGGTTTTTTATTTTAAAAATATTTTTTTAGCATGAATTTTTGAAGGTATGGAATGGATTCGTCGTCTAATATTTAAGTACGGCTTATTTGTCAATTGATTGTCAGCCTTTGAGATAGAAAAATATTTATCAGAAATTGGCAACCATTATAAGTAAAGCTTTGTTATAGAATGGTAAGATTACAAAACGCCCAGGGGAATCTACTTTTTTCAGATCAGGTGTTATTACTAAATATGTTCTTTTAGACTTTCGTTAACAACAAATATCATACTACCGGTAGTAAATTTGCGTTATATATATGAACAACGATTATTTGAACTCATTATAAAGACATTAAATTTTCTCATAAGCAGTTAGTTTTGGTTGCGACCCCTGTTTCTACAGGGGTCAATTTTTTATATATACCTCCTGCTGCTGTAAATAAGCCCCACCAAACAACCCACTCCATCCGCAATTATATCTCCGTTATCAAATGATCGGTTTTCAACCAGGTATTTTTGAACGAACTCCATCCCAATGCCATAAGCTAGCCAAAGCAGGGCAATAAGAATAAATGCTTTTTTTAATTTCTCTTTAGTAAGATTCATTTTTAACATAGCCCAGCACCATAGAAAAACCATAATGGTAAACATGCCGATATGCACCCATTTGTCAAACCATATTTTCTCCAGCCAGTTTTCTTTTGGAAAGGCCTGGCCGGGAATAGTCAGCAGAATAGTTGAGATGATCAACCACAGAATGGGAAAGACGAATGAAGGTTTTATTTTTTTCAAATCAGAAATAGTTTAGGCAATATTAAGTAAGATTTCAAACGGATGTTTTTCTTTGTTTCTTTTTAGTATCATACAAAATAAAAGGAGCCCCAAAAGAGGCCCCTCTATTTAACCAACTATAGAACCAAAACTACTATAGCAATAGTTCTGCCTTCTCAATTACGGAAAAGCAGGAATAACAGATTGATTAAAGAAGGGGAATCTTAGAGTTTGCCCATTACGACCATGGTGCCTTCAGGAACTGTAGTATTACTTCGACCTTTCTTTTCCAGTGTAATGGCAAACGCTTCTGCGCCTTGTGCATTTTTTGCCTGAATAAGCAGCTTTTCTTTTTTAAAGTCAAAAACACCAAGGTCAACAGGCTTGCCATTAAAGATGGCCCAAAGCTGGTATTGTTTATCACTGGCAGCCGCAGGAAGATTATTTGCTAAAAGATAAACATCATGTGAGGTGGTATCCCAATAAACGGTAGCATAAGATTGTGGTGAAGCATCAAGCCCCTTCATGGAAGCCATTTTAATATTAGGGTTCTGTTGAAGAACCTGCATATCCTTTTCTACCTCATTTAGCCGGGCTACTGTATTATCGTAATTATTTTTAAGGCCTTTATTTTTATTGTACAACGAAATATTGTAATAAACACTTCCTGCTAATAATAGTACACAGGCAGCGGCAGCATATTTTAACCAATTCGTTTTTCTTGCAGGTGTAGCATTCATTGAAACAACTTTACCTGTTCCACCAATTTGCCCAAATATTTTTTCTTTTAATCCCGGAGCTGGTACAATGGCATTTTCCATAGCTTGTTTTTCCAATGCCAGTTCAAAGGCAGTTCTTGCTGCCAGCACTTCAGGATATTGTTTGCATAATTGCTCAAATTCCTTTCTTTCTTCATCAGAAACAAGTCCGAGAACATAGCTCTCTATAATTCCACTTGATATGTATTCTTGTGTATTCACTTTTTTATTAAATCATTGTTCTTAATTGTATTAAAGCACTTCGTATTCTTGTTTTTACAGTTCCCAAAGGGATATTCAGTGCTTTCGAAATTTCTTCATGGGTAAACCCCTGGAAGTATGACATATCTACTAATACCCGTAGCTCACCCTTCAATTTTGTCAATACTTTTTTAAGCCCCACATCATCTATTGCCGGAGCTGTCACTGCTCCTGCAAAATCTGCGTTTTCACTCAAAGATTGGTTTTTTTGCGAATCTCTGAAACCTTTTGACCTCACTTCATCTATCGCAGCATTCCTGGCTATGTTAAGCATCCAGGTAAATAGTCTTCCCTTGGTGGCATCATACAACTCTATCTTTCTCCAGATGTTTACAAAAACATTTTGGAGTACATCGTTAGCAATCTCCTTGTCGGTAACAATTGAATTTACGATGCCATATATGGCACCGGAGTAGTTGTCGTACAAATAGCCGAAAGCTTTCTCATTGCGTTCTTGCAACAAGGCCACCAGCTCTTGTTCGCTGTATGTACTTTTGAGGTTCAATTTGGTTGGTTAAGACACAATGATTAACAAAATAATTGTATCCTTGTTCAATTACGGAAAATTTAGAAAATCGGATTTATCCAACTACGGCTTCATATCCGGCGGCATTCAGTAAGGCATCTACATCAGCCGGGTTGTTTACGGTCATTTTCACCATCCAGCCTTCACCGTAAGGGTCGTTATTCACTGCCTCCGGAACACCGGCAAGACTGGGATTCAATTCCGTAATAGTTCCACTAACCGGCAAAAACAGGTCAGATACAGTTTTCACTGCTTCCACCGTACCAAATACAGCACCTGCCTCTAATTCTTTACCTATCGTTTCTACTTCTACATAAACAATATCCCCTAATTCTCCTTGTGCAAATTCTGTAATACCAATGGTAGCCACATTGCCTTCAAGCCTAACCCATTCATGGTCTTTTGTGTAACGTAAATTATCCGGAAAATTCATATTTATGATTTTGATCCTGCCTGACGATAGGCAGTTTGCAAACCTAAGGGAAATTGTGATAAACATCAGGCAGGCTGATGTGCAAAAATTTGTAAATCCTCACAATTAATTAATCAGTTCACCGGGAAAAACATGCCGTTCATGCAAACAAATACACCATTAGTCGGTTTATGCTTTTACAATTGTATGACACAGATTTATATTTGCGGTCTAAATCAAAAAAAGTATTGAATATGAGAAAGTTAGTTTCGTTTTTTGCCGGATTGATGATGTTGGTTTCATTTGCAGAGGCTCAGCAGATTTCCGGTGTAGTAAAAGATCAGCAGGGAAAAGGACTTGAAAAAACCACTGTATCGCTTTTAAGAGCAAAAGATTCTTCTGTTGTTAAGTTGGTAGTTACTGGGGATAACGGTAAGTTTTCCATTAATGCCCCTCAGCCAGGACGATATCTCTTAAATGCTTCCTATGTAGGTTATTTATCATCTTATTCACTTGTTTTTGACGTATCCGGTACAGGCTCAATAGAAGTACCTGAACTGACAATTACAAAAGCTACCGGTAACCTGAGAGAAGTAACGGTGACAGCACAAAAGCCAATCATTGAAGTAAAAGCAGATAAAACTATTTTAAATGTAGAGGGCACTATCAATTCGGTAGGATATGATGCACTGGAACTGTTACGCAGAGCCCCGGCAGTAATGGTAGATAAAGATGATAATATTAGCCTTGCCGGCAAAAACGGTGTCCAGATTTTTATTGATGGCAAACCTTCACCACTTTCCGGTGCTGATTTAGCGAATTACCTGAAAAGCCTTCAGTCTGCACAGATAGAAGCAATTGAAATCATTACGAATCCTTCTGCCAAATATGAGGCAGCAGGTAATGCAGGCATCATCAATATTAAATTAAAAAAGAATAAAACTTTTGGAACAAATGGTTCAGCAAATCTGGGTTATGTGCAAGGGGTTTATCCGAAATATAATGGCGGTATCAACCTGAACCATCGCAATAAAAATATTAATCTATTTGGAACTTATAACTACAACAATGCCCAATCGCTGATGCTTATCAATTCAGAAAGGAAACAGTTTGATACCTTGTTTGATCAGAAAAACAGAATTGTTTCCATCAATAGTAGCCATAGTTATAAGGCAGGAATAGATTATTTCATTGATAAGAAAAGCACTTTGGGTGCAATGGTGAATGGTAATATTGTTGATGTGGATATCAATACAGGTGGTCCGATGTATTTTACCTATATGCCTACCGGACAGCTGAATCGTATTTTACAAGCCACCAATCGCAATGAAAGGAGTCAAAAAAACATTAATGCCAATTTGAATTACCGTTATGCGGTTTCCAGTGGTAAAGAGCTGAATATAGATGCTGATTATGGCAAATTCAAAATTAGTTCGGATCAATATCAGCCTAATTTCTATTTTCAGCCAAACGGAATAACAGAAATAAGCCGTGCTATTTACAGTATGATTGCGCCAACAGATATTGACCTTGTTTCAATTAAATCCGATTACGAACAAAATTTTAAAGGAGGCCGGTTAGGTATTGGCGGAAAAGTTGGAATTGTCAACACAGATAATGATTTTCAGCGGTATGATGTTTTTACAAACAGAAAAGTAATGGATACTTTAAAAAGTAACCGATTTGGCTACAAAGAAAATATTAATGCCCTGTATGTGAATTATAACAAGCAATTGAAAAAAGGAATTATGTTTCAATTTGGTATAAGGGCTGAAAATACTAATATAACAGGAACATCTACGGGTTTTAGACAAGCCGGAAATGTACTTGTTCCATTTGATTCTACTTTCAAAAGAAAATATACAGACCTGTTTCCCAGTGCGGCCATCACTTTCAATAAGAACCCGATGAAGCAATGGACACTCTCGTATAGTCGGCGTATTGACCGTCCGGCATACCAGGATTTGAATCCATTTGAATTTAAGCTGAATGAATACACTTTTATGAAAGGTAATACTCAATTAAGACCTCAATACACCAACAGTGTTGATATTACCAATATTTATAAATACAGGTTAACAACCAAGCTTACGTTCAGTCATGTAAATGATATTTTTGCACAGATACCGGATACGATTGATAAAACAAAAGGCTTTTTAATTAAAAAGAACCTGGCCACACAAAATGTGGTAGCCTTGAGTATCAGTTATCCTTTCCAGTATAAATGGTATAGCTTCTTTGCTGCCTTAAATTCCAACTATTCGCATTATAAAGCAGATTTTGGTGGCGGTGATAGAATAGTGGACCAGAAAGTTTTTTCAGTTACCTATTTCATGCAAAACAGTATTGATTTTGGTAAAGGTTGGAAAGGAGAATTAACCGGGTTATATATTTCGCCTTCTGTATGGCAGGGATTTTTCCGAACAAATGCAATGGGAAGTGTTGATGTAGGATTACAAAAAGTATTATTGAAAGGTAAGGCTAATGTAAGAATGGCTGTCAGTGATATTTTCCAGACAATGAAGTGGAGTGGTACTTCAGACTTTGCAGGTGTTTCTAGTTTTTTTAACGGACAGGGTGAAATGCCTCAGTTCAAATTAAATTTCAGTTATCGCTTTGGTAACAGCCAGGTGAAAGCATCCCGTCAGCGTAAGTCGGCTATTGAAGATGAAAAGAAAAGAGCTGAAGGAGGAGGACAACAAGGTGGTACAGGACAACAATAATTCGATTAAATAAATAAAGCCCCGCTGATGATTTACAGCGGGGCTTCTTTGTTAGTTATTTAATTTCTTTTTTCGTTTTATTAGTTTCATTTTAAGAATTCTAATATCGGCCAGCGGCCTGTCACCGCCTCCCTTTTTGGTTTCTACTGCAGCAATTTTATCAATTACTTCCAAACCTTTTACTACTTCGCCGTAAACAGTATAGCCCTGATCAAGATGAGGAATGCCGCCAACCGTTTTATAAGCCTCCCTGTACAGTGCAGGTATTTTTTTCCCTACTCTCCCTGTTTCTAATGCGTCAAGTTCTGCATCAGTATAAACTTTTCCCTGTGCAATATAAAACTGGCTGCCGCTGCTTGCTTTTTCCGGATTGTTA
>Ga0105044_10013256_pt1 | contig 11197 bp, 17 predicted proteins | sample MAT01_FD_78092 | JGI IMG/M metagenome (GOLD analysis project Ga0105044, IMG submission 78092) | Freshwater microbial communities from Lake Fryxell liftoff mats and glacier meltwater in Antarctica - MAT-01 | ecosystem: Environmental > Aquatic > Freshwater > Ice > Liftoff microbial mat | place... | reverse complement strand
GAGTTCGGAACTGGTGAGGCATTCCGAAGTGCCTATGTATTCGCCTCTAACGGAGCCTTTTCAGGCCAAGTCTGGTAAGCACTGAGGCTAAAAGCCCCTCCCTTTAGGGATGGGGATGCTTACGTTACTGAGACCTCGAAGTCTTCTGGCGAACGGCGTAGTTTACACGCCTTGCGCCTCTTATTCAATATCGGCGTTGCAGTTTTTGCACACGCGCACTTTGAAGCCGTCGGCTTCACGGATGTGATAGCCCACGCGAGTGGCCTTCTTGCAGGTGTTGCACACGATCATCACGTTGGACAGGTGCAGCGCTGCTTCGCGCTCAACAATTTGGGCCGGGATCGTCTGACCGCTGGCACCGGGCCGCGCCTTCTGATGCTTCTTGACGATGTTCAGGCCGTTGATCACGACGCGATCCAGCTTAGGCATGACGGCCACAACTTCACCGATTTCGCCTTTGTCCTTGCCTGCGATGACCTTGACGGTATCGCCCTTTTTAATGCGTTGCATAGTTGCCTGGCTCCCTAAAGCGTTTCAGGTGCGAGCGAGACGATCTTGGTGAAGCCCTTTTCGCGCAGTTCACGCGCCACAGGCCCAAACACACGCGAGCCGCGCGGGTTAAGATCATCGTTAATCAGCACCACTGCGTTATCATCGAAGCGGATGTATGAGCCATCACGGCGACGCTGTTCTTTTTTGCAGCGCACCACAACCGCCTTCACCACATCGCCTTTTTTCACAGCACCACCAGCGGACGCCTGTTTGACGGCCCCGATGACAATATCACCCACATAGCCATAACGACGACGTGAGCCGCCCATGACGCGGATGACGAGAATTTCCTGTGCGCCCGTATTATCGGCCACCTTGAGGCGTGACTCGGTTTGAATCATTGTTCCACACTCCCCTCAGTCGGGGCGGCGGTTGTGGTGGCAGGACGCGCCACGAGAACACCATCCGGCGTCTGGATCACTTCTTCAACCACCCAGCGCTTGCTCTTGCTCAGCGGGCGGCTCTCAACGATACGCACAACGGAACCGGTCTTGACGGAGTCGGTTTCATCATGCGCCATCACCTTCTTGGTGAACTTGATGACTTTGCCATATTTAGGATGGGTCGTGCGGCGTTCGATGGCGACAGTCACTGTCTTCTGCATCTTATCGCTCACGACGCGCCCCACCAGGCGACGACGATTGTTAGCCATTGCTATTGATCCTTTTTCGCGGCGGCGCTGGCGCTGGCATGGGCTGCCAACGTGCGCTGATGCTGCACCGTAAGGATACGCGCAATCTCGTGCCGTGCTTTGCGAATCTGGCTGGTGTCTTTCAACTCACCCATCGAGGCATTAATGCGGAGCGTGTGCATATCCTGCTTTTTGTCTTGATAGAGAATGTCCAACTGTTCGTTGGTCATGTCTTGCAGTTCTTTACTGACCGCCATGATTCACCTCCGAACCGGAGATCGGATCGATACGCTTGACGAACTTGGTACGGATGGGCAGTTTCGCCGCCGCCAGCGTCAAGGCTTCTTTGGCGAGGGCTTCGTCGATGCCCGCCATCTCAAACAGGATACGGCCCGGCAGAATCACCGCGACATAATACTCCACAGCCCCCTTACCCTTACCCATGCGCGACTCAGCGCCACGCTTGGTGTAAGGCTTGTCCGGGAATATGCGAATCCACACTTTGCCACGACGTTTAATATTACGCACAATGGCTTTACGGGCCGCTTCGATCTGACGGCTGGTCATCCACACGGGTTCCAGCGCCATGAGACCGTAGTCTCCAAAGGCGACAGTGGAACCACGATAGGCTTTGCCGGTCATGCGTCCGCGCATCTGCTTGCGGTATTTCACCCGCTTTGGCATTAACATAGTGATCTCTCCTGCTGACCGCGAAGCGGTTAGGCTTCCGGCTGCGGCTGGTTGTTATTGCGCTGCGCTTTGACCTTGTACAGATCGTCGCGCATCACATCGCCCTTATAAACCCACACTTTGATGCCAATGCGCCCAAATGTGGTCATAGCTTCGGTAAAGCCATAATCAATGTTGGCACGCAGCGTGTTACGCGGCACACGGCCGACGCTCATCATTTCGCGGCGGGACATGTCCGAGCCGCCCAGACGACCACTGATCTCAATACGTATACCCAGCGCACCGCCCTTAACCGCACGATCCATTGAGGCTTTCATGGCACGGCTGTGACCAATACGGCGCTCCAACTGTCCGGCAATACCTTCTGCCACCAGCAAAGCGTCGAGATCGGGCTTCTCAATCTCGGTGACATCGACCTTAACCTGCTTGCCGTTGGCGAGATCCTTGAGCGCTTCGCGCAGAATCTTCACGGCTTCGCCCTTACGCCCGATGATCAGGCCAGGACGAACAGTATGGATGTTGATGTTGACGATATCGGGCTGGCGCTCAATTTCAATGCGCGACACGCCCGCGTTTCCGTGCTGCTTCTTGATGTGCTTACGCAGCTTCAGATCTTCGTGGATGAGATTCACGTAGTCCGCGCCTTCGGCGTACCAACGGGCATCCCAATCGCGCGTGATCTTCAGGCGCATCGCTACAGGGTGTACTTTACGACCCATCGGTTATTCCCCTTGCTCGGCCAACACGACCCAAAGATGCGACTGGCGCTTGACACGCGGCTTATAACGCCCACGCGCCCCGGCCTTAAAACGCTTCAATTTTGGGCCTTCGCCCGCCCAGATCTGGCTGATGCTGAAATCGGACGGATTGCGGTCAAAATTGTTCTTCGCGTTGCTCAACGCCGAGAAGACTGTTTTGTACACGAAGTCTGCGCCTTTTTGCGGCATAAACTCCAGCACAGTCAGGGCTTGTTCGGCATTCATTCCCCGCACCTTTTCGCACACCAGAGCTAACTTGGTTGGTGCAATCGGCAGATTCTTGGTTGTGGCTCGGACATCCATCGCGGCCCCCTACTTCTTCTTTTTCTTCTCAGCCAAGTGGCCGCGGAAGGTGCGCGTTGGCGCAAATTCCCCGAGCTTGTGGCCGACCATGTTTTCCTGGATATAAATCGGCACATGCTGACGGCCATTGTGAATGGCAATCGTGTGGCCTACCATTTGCGGGAAAATTGTGCTCGCACGACTCCACGAACGCACAACTGTCCGCTTATTCGCTTCGTTGAGCTTTTCAATTTTGCTCAACAGTTTGGGGTCGACGAACGGCCCCTTCTTCATTGAACGACCCATCGGGTCTCTCCTCCTACGCTTTAGCGCGTTTTGCCGCGACGGCGGATGATGAACCGATCCGTGCGCTTGTTCGTGCGCGTCTTCACACCGAGGGCGGGCTTGCCCCAGGGTGTCTTCGGGCCAGGCATACCGATACCGCTGCGGCCTTCACCACCACCATGAGGATGGCTGCCAGGATCCATTGCGACACCACGTACACCAGGACGCCAACCCTTCCAACGATTACGACCTGCTTTGCCCAGCTTGATATTGCCATGTTCGGCATTACCCACCTGGCCGAGCGTCGCCATGCATGTCTCATGCACGTAACGGGTCTCACCGCTGGGCAGACGCAGCGCAGCGTACACGCCTTCTTTCGCCACAACCTGGGCCGACACACCCGCTGAACGGGCCATCTGGCCGCCCTTGCCGGGCTTCAGTTCGATATTGTGGACGACGCTGCCCACCGGAATCTGGCTGATGTAGAGCGCGTTTCCGGGGCGCAGTTCGGCCATCGGGCCGTTGCCAATCGTGTCGCCAACCTTCAAACCGAGGGGGGCGATGATATAGCGCTTTTCGTTGTCCATATATTGCAGCAGGGCAATACGGGCCGAACGATTGGGATCGTATTCAATCGCAATGACCTGCGCTTTGCAGTCAAATTTGTTGCGCTTGAAGTCGATGATACGATAACGACGCTTGTGTCCGCCGCCGCGATGACGAACCGTGACGCGACCCCGGTTATTACGCCCACCATGCTTACGCAGGTGCGTCGTCAGGGAGCGTTCCGGCTTGCTTTTGGTAATTTCTTCGAACGTGTAAGCCGTCATATCACGGCGACCCGCCGAAGTGGGCTTATACAGTTTAATCGGCATGGGGTGTCTCTCCGCCGTTAGACGTTGAACAGCTCAATACGGGCATCAGGCGCGAGCGTGACAATGGCTTTTTTCCATTGGCGCTGGCGGATGAATTCCCGGCGGCCACGACGACCCCGCTTGGCGGGCATGACCATCGTACGCACACTTTCCACTTTGCCTTCCAGACCAAACACAAGTTCCACCGCTTGTTTAATTTGCGGCTTGTTGGCGTGGGGGGCAACCTCAAAGACAACCTTGTTCAGGTCGGCAACCATCCCGTTCACTTTTTCGGTGATGACGGGGCGGAGAATAATATCATACGGGCTGAGTTCTGGCATGGCCTAATTCTCCTGCCCCCAGATGCTCTTAATGACATCCAGCGCTGCCAGCGGCACGACGACTTTGTCGTACTGAAGCAGATCGCGGATGTTGAGGAAATTCACCAGCAAAGCATGGGCATTTTGCAGGTTATTCACACTGCGCTGCACATTGGCTTGACCATTGGTGAACAACACCAGCGCGTTGTCGCTGCCCGTGAGGGTGGTGAGCGTCTGTTTCATGATTTTGGTTTTGGGCGTGTCAATTGTCAGCACATCGACAAAGACGAGCTGATTTTCACGCATGAGGGCGCTCAGAGCGCAGCGGATGGCCTTACGGCGCATCTTCTTGGGCATGGACTGGGTGTATTTGCGCGGGTGTGGCCCGTGTGCAATACCGCCGCCCACAAAAATCGGTGCGCCGCGTGACCCGTGACGGGCCTTGCCTGTCCCCTTTTGACGGTAGACTTTGGCGGTGGTGCGGTTGACTTCACCGCGACGCAGAGTGCTGTGTGTGCCTTGACGGGCATTTGCCATCTGGCGCACATATGCCTGGTGCATCAGTCCATTATTCATCTCAACGCCAAAAATGTATTCCGGCAGTTCAATCGTCTGGACCTGCTGGCCCTGAATATTCACAACGGTTGCTTGCATCGTTTTCTCTCCCGGCTGCCTTACTTCTGTGCTCTCACAGCGGAGCGGATAATCACGATGCCGCCGCGTGCGCCCGGAATCGAGCCGCGCACAGCCAACAGATTGTTTTCCGCGTCCACCTTCACCACTTCAAGGTTTTGAATGGTGACGCGCTCATCGCCGAAGTGTCCGGCCATTTTCTTGCCTTTAATCGTGCGTCCTGGCAGCGCGCACATGCCCACCGAACCAGGAGCGCGTTCACGATCAGACTGACCGTGTGTACGGCGCTGGCGATGGAAGCCATGACGCTTAATCGTGCCTGCCCAACCGCGTCCTTTGGTCGTGCCAATGACATCGACCTTCTCGCCCTGGGTAAACACATCCACTTTGAGTTCCGCGCCTTCGGCCAAATCTTGGGCGTCCCCGTCACGTAGACGGAATTCACGCAGGACGCGAAGAGCGGGCAGGCTTTTCTTCTGGAGATGACCGAGTTGACCCTTTGTCAAGCGCTTGGGTTCTGCGGCTCCAAAGCCTAATTGAACGGCGGTATAGCCGTCTTTGTCAGCAGTACGGATCTGTGTGATATAGCACGGACCCGCTTCAATAACTGTCACCGGAATAACGTTGCCTTTGGGATCAAAGATCTGCGTCATGCCGACTTTCTTACCGATAATGCCCTTCATACTGCCATCTCCAGAGGGGGGGATCGTCGCGCCAATCAACTCACGTCGTTCAGGCGCAGAGGGCGAAACCGAGTTCCCCTTCCAATGTTTTCGTTCTAATGTGTGTGCGAGGGATTTAGACCCAGGTGGCCTTAAATCTTGATTTCGATGTCCACGCCAGCGGGCAGATTGAGGCGGGTGAGCGTGTCAATTGCCTTGCTGTCGGGTTCCAGTACATCAATGAGGCGCTTGTGAGTGCGGATCTCAAAATGTTCCTGCGAGTCCTTATCGATGAAGGGCGAACGCATGACGGTGAAGCGTTCGATCTTGGTCGGAAGCGGTACCGGCCCGATGACTTTCGTGCCTGTGCGCTGCGCGGCTTCGATGATGCGGGCGGCGGATTGATCCAGCACGCGATGATCATAAGCACGCAGGCGGATACGCATTCTGTTCTTAGCTGCCATTAGTCCAACCTTCTTAGAGATAAAGATGCCGGGCCAAATCGCGCCCGGCATGTTGACTGGAAACAGAAGCGGCAGGATTAGTCCAGCACTTCAACGATGACGCCTGCGCCGACGGTCAAGCCGCCTTCGCGGATGGCGAATTTGGAGTTCTTCTCCAGCGCCACCGGGATGATGAGTTCCACATCCAGTGTCACGTTGTCGCCCGGAACAACCATTTCCACGTTCTCAGGCAGGGTGATCGTGCCCGTCACATCCATCGTGCGGATGTAGAACTGAGGACGATAGCCCGTGAGGAACGGCTTGTGACGGCCACCCTCTTCGCGCTTCAGCACGTACACTTCGCACTTGAATTTCTTGTGCGGCTTGATGCTCTTGGGCTTGGCAAGCACCATACCACGTTCCACTTCGTCACGCTGTGTACCGCGCAGCAGAATGCCTGCGTTGTCGCCAGCCTGGGCCTGATCCAGTTCCTTGTGGAACATTTCAATGCCCGTGACGATAGTGGTGATGATTTCTTCGCGCAGACCAATGATTTCGATGTTCTCACCCTTGTTCAGGATGCCACGTTCGACACGGCCTGTCACCACAGTCCCACGACCCTTGATGCTGAAAACATCTTCAACCGGCATCAGGAACGGCTTGTCGGTTTCACGAATCGGATCCGGGATCCAGGCGTCGACGGTATCCATCAACTGGAGGATCGGCGCATATTCCGGCGCGTTGATGTCTTTGCTGGCGCTTTCATAGGCTTTCAGGGCCGATCCCTTGATGACGGGGGTATCCGCGCTGAAGCTGTAGCTGCTCAGCAGTTCGCTCAGTTCCATCTCGACCAGTTCGATCAGTTCGGGGTCATCCATCTGATCGATCTTGTTCAAGAAGATCACCAGCGCAGGCACTTCGACCTGACGCGCCAGCAGCACGTGTTCGCGTGTCTGGGGCATCGGGCCATCGGGTGCGCTGACCACGAGGATCGCGCCGTCCATCTGCGCCGCACCCGTGATCATATTCTTGATATAATCGCGGTGGCCTGGGCAATCGACGTGTGCGTAGTGGCGCTTGTCGGTCTCGTATTCAACGTGACGGATGTTGATGGTGATACCGCGAGCACGCTCTTCCGGCGCGTTGTCGATATCTTCGTAGTTCATGATCTGGGCGTTCCCCTTGAGGCTGAGAACTTTGGTGATCGCCGCTGTGAGGGTGGTCTTGCCGTGATCGACATGACCAATCGTCCCGATGTTCACATGTGGCTTGCTGCGCTCAAACTTAGCCATTGCTTATCCCCTAAACTGAGACAATGAACGATCTGATACTGGGTGTTTCTCACCGAAGGAGGAGAATATCTCCTCCCCCAGTCTTAGGAACGACGCTGCTGTCCGGCGCTGATGACTTCTTCAGCCACCGCCTTCGGCGCAGTCGTGTACTTCTCAAATTCCATCGTGAAGTTGCCACGACCCTGGGTCATGTTACGCACATCCGTCGCATAGCCGAACATTTCAGCCAATGGCACGCTGGCACGAATGCTCGTGCTGCCCGTACCACGCGGTTCCATGCCTTCGACCAGACCACGACGTGAGGACAGATCGCCCACGATTGAACCAGTGTATTCATCCGGCGCAACGACTTCAACGCGCATCGACGGTTCGAGGATCACGGGAGCGCCATTCTGCACGCCCTCCTTGAAGCACATCGAGCCAGCGATTTTGAACGCCATTTCGTTCGAGTCGACATCGTGCATGGCACCATCAATCAGGCGTGCGCGGACGTTGACGACGGGATAACCTGCGATCACGCCGCCTTCCAGAGCCTCACGCATGCCTTTTTCAGCAGCGCGGGCGAATTCGTGGGTGATCGAACCACCACGAATATCATTGGTGTAAACCAATTCGCTGCCCTTTGCTGCGATGCGTTCTTCTTCCGTCATCGGCGAGAAGGTGACGACGACGCGAGCATACATACCCGAACCGCCCGACTGACGCTTGAGAACCGTGTCAGCCGTGTATTCGCGGGTGATGGTCTCACGGTAGGCCACACGCGGGCGACCCACGCGGGCTTCCACGCCGTACTCACGCATCAGGCGGTCAACCAGAACTTCGAGGTGGAGTTCGCCCATGCCCTTGATCTTTGTCTGACCAAGCTGTGAGTCAACTTCGACCTTGAAGGTGGGATCTTCTTCGGCCAGCTTACGCAGACCGATACCCATCTTGTCCTGATCGGCTTTGGTGTTCGGCTCAATCGCCACTTCAATCACCGGTTCCGGGAAAATAATGTTTTCCAGGATGATCGGATTGTTGGAGTCGCACAGGGTATCGCCCGTGAAGGTTTCCTTGAGGCCGATGATGGCTGCAATGTCGCCTGCACGCACTTCATCGATATCTTCACGATCCTTGGCAAACATACGCACGATACGGCCAATGCGCTCTGTCGTGTCCTTGACCGAATTGTAGACCGATGTCCCGGTCTTGAGCACGCCGCTGTAGACGCGCACGAAGGCCAGACGACCATACTTATCCGACAAAATCTTGAACACCAAGCCTGAGAAGGGTTCGCTGTCATCCGCATGGCGAACAATTTCCGCGTCTGTCTTGGGGTGAATGCCTGTGACAGGGGGAATGTCCAGCGGGGACGGCAGCAGATCAACCACTGCATCGAGCAGGAGCTGAACGCCCTTGTTCTTCAGCGCCGAACCGCACAGCACCGGATGCAGCTTGCCAGCGATTGTGCCGGAGCGCAGCGCCACCACGAGTTCGTCGTCGCTGATGGCTTCTTCCATCAGGTACTTTTCCGTCAGCGCTTCATCGGCTTCCACGATCTTTTCGATCATTTCCGTCCGCATGGTTTCGGCCGCTTCCCGATAATTTTCCGGGATGGCCTGTCGGCTGATGGCTGTTCCGAGATCGTCGCCGTAGGTGATCAGTTCCATCTTGAGCAGATCAATGATGCCCTTGAAATCCTCACCGTTGCCGTAAGGGGCATAGATGATGACCGGATTGGCATGGAGACGATCAATCATCATGGCGACAGTGCGCTCAAAATTTGCGCCTGTACGATCCATCTTGTTGACGAAGCAGATACGCGGCACGTTGTAATCATCGGCCTGACGCCAGACAGTCTCAGACTGCGGTTCAACGCCTGCCACGCTGTCAAACACGGTGATGCCGCCATCCAGAACACGCAAACTGCGCTGGACTTCCGCTGTGAAATCGACGTGGCCTGGGGTGTCAATCACGTTAATCTGATGATCGCGCCAGAACGACGTGACCGCCGCCGACGTGATCGTGATGCCGCGTTCCTGTTCCTGCACCATATAATCGGTGGTCGCAGCGCCATCATGCACTTCGCCGATGCGATGCACCATACCGGTATAGTACAGCACGCGCTCAGTGGTGGTGGTTTTGCCCGCATCGATATGGGCAATGATGCCAATATTGCGGACTTTGTTGAGATCGAGCTTGCCAGACTTCTTGCTCATGGGATATCCATACACCTGAATCCCCAGCGGGGATTCGTCTGTTTACTTGAAGTGTGCAAAAGCGAGATTCGCCTCTGCCATGCGATGCACTTCTTCTTTTCTCTTGATCGAAGCGCCCTGACCGCTTGCTGCATCCATCAATTCCCCGGCCAGTTTGCTGGAGAATGTCTTGCCGCTGCGTTTGCGGGCATTCTGGATGATCCAGCGCATTGCCAGTGTCACAGCACGCGACTGCTTCACTTCAATCGGAACCTGATAGGTCGAACCACCGACGCGGCGGGGCTTGACTTCCAGAGTCGGCGACACGTTCCGCAGCGCGGCTTCCAGGACTTCGATGGGGTCACGTTTCTGGCGTTCCTGGATCATATCCAGGGCGTCATACATCAGACCCAGGGCGGTGCTGCGCTTGCCACCGTACATCATACGATTCACGAGCATGGTGAGATGAACGTTATTGAATTTCACGTCTGGCACCACGACCCGCTTGGCAGGAGTTTTTCTACGCATGGGTTACTTCTTTCCTTTCACGGGAGCGGCAGTAGCGCCCTTCTTCCCGCGCTTCGTACCATATTTGCTGCGGGCCTGTTTACGGCCTTCCACGCCACCAGCATCTAATGTGCCGCGCACGATGTGATAGCGCACACCAGGCAGATCCTTCACACGGCCACCGCGCACGAGCACGACGCTGTGTTCCTGCAAACGATGTCCTTCGCCCCCGATGTAAGCCGTGACTTCGATCTGGTTAGAGAGACGAACACGAGCCACTTTCCGCAAGGCGGAATTTGGTTTCTTGGGGGTGGTGGTGTATACACGAGTGCAGACACCGCGCTTCTGTGGTGCGCCTTTAGGCTGGCGCGTGCGCGTTTGGGTGTAAGTGTTGGACGTAAATTGCAGCGCCGGCGCTTTTGTTTTGCGCTTCTTGCTCTGACGCCCCTTACGCACCAACTGGTTAATGGTTGGCATGAAATTCTCCGCGAACTAACGCTGAAATCACTAGGTTTTAGGCACGCAAACGGGCGAACTCTTCACAAGGCCGCCCGTATCGTTATCGCATTCACGAAGGCGGGACACACCGTTAACCGGGGACTATCGCCATCGACTCAATTCGGCCAGGCATTGCCTTCAAATGAGGTTGCGCGGGCCGGGGTTAGCGTCGTGTATATTAACAGCACTCTAGTCGCGTGTCAAGTGCTGTCCCCGCTCTAGCTTATGCAGGGTGACGAAATCGTGTGTGCAGTTTGCATGAGGATGTCGTCATTGAAGAAGAAATGTGGTGTACAAACTGTGAAGGAATATTTTGTACGGGCGATGGTTTTGACATCGCCCGCTTATGATAATACACTCGCGGACAAGAGTCCAGCGCCATATTTGTTAGATTTGCAGCCCGCACATACAAATCAATAGGGCGCGATACATCGCGCCCCTACGGGTTAAAACATGTGATTGTGTAGGGACACGGCACGTCGTGTCCGTTTTTGCAGCAACTTAAGCAAATCACCCGTCGTCCGCCTCGCTTTTGTCCTGTCGTCAGGGGTTGAAAACCCCTGCCTTGCCTGTTGCGGGACTGAAAGTCCCGCTCAAACCATCTTTTTGGGCG
>Ga0105044_10013253_pt1 | contig 11199 bp, 9 predicted proteins | sample MAT01_FD_78092 | JGI IMG/M metagenome (GOLD analysis project Ga0105044, IMG submission 78092) | Freshwater microbial communities from Lake Fryxell liftoff mats and glacier meltwater in Antarctica - MAT-01 | ecosystem: Environmental > Aquatic > Freshwater > Ice > Liftoff microbial mat | place... | reverse complement strand
TCCCTGGTGGTATCCCGGCGATTCCCGCAGTTCTCCCGCCAGCGAATGCCCCGACGGCCCCGGCGATTCCGATGGCTCCGCCGGCCTTGCCCAGTGCCGTGAACCGAACCGAGCGAACGGGTGTGGAACCGGCACCCATCAATCTGCCGGGCTTGCCGCCCGTGGTCTCACTGCCTGAGCTTCCCCGAAACTGACCCAACGTGAAGGTTACCGGCCCTTGAGCAATCGAGGGCCGGGAGCCGCGACCCGAGCCGCGTAACACGACACGCGACATAACAACGACCCGGTGATGGCCATGCTTCGCGTCGCGATCGTAGACCCGAGTGAATCGACCCGCGAGTCCCTCCGCACTCTGCTGTTGGGCGTGGACTTCGTTTGGCTCGACAACGAGTGTGCCCGTTACGAGTACTTCTCGGATGTCATCCAAGCAGCCCTGCCCGATGTCACCATCGTTGCCCTCGATGGGGACAAGGCTCGCGCCTTGCAACTCGTCGGCCAACTGTCGGTCGAACACCCCAAGCTCCCGATCATCACCATCAGCCACGATCATCAAGCGTTGCTCCAGTCGCTCCAGAAGGGGGCGAAGTACTTCCTGACTCACCCAGTCGGGTTGCAGGACATGCTGGCCGCCCTCCACCGCGTTCGAGGCGAGTACGGCACGTCCGACGACAAAACACCAGGGGTTCCGCAGAAGCAGAACAAGGTGTCGTCGGTCACGGCAATTCTCGGCTCGCGTGGCGGTGTCGGCACCACGACGCTGGCGGTGAACCTCGCCGCGACCCTGGCCGCCGACCCCACGCACGTCGCCGCGCTCCTCGACCTCGATTTGACGCTCGGCGACGCGGATATCGCCCTCGAAATCAGCGGCTTCGACAACATCAGCATCGCCGACCTCGCCGTGAACATCGAACGCCTCGACATGAACTTCCTTCGCCGTGCGCTTGCCAAGCACGAGCCGACGGGCCTGTCGATCTTGCGGCACCCCATCGAGATATCCCAGGTGGGCACGGTTCACGAACAGCACGTCGAGCGCATCGTGAACTTGCTGAAGATCAGCTACACGCACCTAGTTCTCGACCTGAGCAAAGGGTTGCTGCCGACCGACCTGATGGGCCTCCGCATGGCGGACAACATCCTGCTCGTCGCCCAACTGGAACTGGCCAGCCTGCGGAACGTGGTGCGGCTCATCCACTACCTCGGCGGCGAAGAGAACCTCGCGGACAAGATTCGCGTGGTGATTAACCGCCAGGGTGCGGACACGGTGGAGGAAGGCATCAGCCTCAAGAAGGCCGAGGAAGTCATCGGGAAGCCGATCTTCTGGCAGATTCCGAACGAGCCGAAGGCCGTCATTGGGGCACGCGTGGCGGGGCATCCGCTGGTCAAGCACTCGCCCAAGAGCCGCGTGCAGCTAAGCATCGTGGGGTTGGTCGAAGCCCTGTTCGGCAAGCCGCCCGTGGCCGACACCAAGGGCAGCGGCAGTAAGGGTTGGTTTGGGCGGCGCTAAGGTCGGCGGAAGCCCCCAGGGTCTCACGACACCTGGCTACCGACTACCGCCCTTCCAGGGCTTTAAGAGGGTGGTTGGTGTTGGTTTTCAGCCCCGGATGGGGCGGCAGTCGGTAGCCAGGTGTCGTGAGACCCTGGCCCGCTTGCCGGGGGTCTGATTTCGCGGGAAGAACCGATTAAGCATCACAATTCATGCGACACATTCAACCCGCCCTGGTTTTGTGAACTATGTAATCATGTCGAAGGACTCGGGGCTTGAGACTGAACCACCAGGAGTAACGAACGATGTCGCGGTTGCAGCAAGGTATCTCGAAACTGAACAGCTTGAGCAATCACGGCGGTGCGAGCAGCATCTCCCGGCTATCTAGCCCGAGCATGGGTGGTAGCACGGGCAACGGGAAGAACTACGACGAGTTGAAGCGGCAGATCCACTCGAAACTCGTGGAACGCCTCGACTTCACTCGCGTCAAGGATTTGTCCAGCGAAGCCATGCGGCGGGACATTCGCCGGGTCATCGAGCACCTGTGCGACACCGAAAACCCGCTCCTGAACCGGATCGAACGCGAGAAGCTCATCGAGGAAGTGCTCGACGAGACCCTTGGCTTCGGCCCGCTCGAAATTCTCCTGAAGGATCCGACGATCTCGGACATCCTGGTGAATGGGCCGAACAAGGTGTACGTCGAACGCCGCGGCAAGCTCGAAAAGACCGACGTGAAGTTCCGGGACAATGACCACCTGCTCCAGATCATCGACCGCATCGTGTCGAAGGTTGGTCGCCGGGTGGACGAAACCAGCCCGATGGTGGACGCCCGCTTGCCCGACGGTTCCCGTGTGAACGCGGTGATCCCGCCGATCTCGCTCGATGGCCCCGCGCTGAGCATTCGGCGGTTCGGGGCGAACCCGCTGAAGCTCGAAGACCTACTGAACTACAAGGCATTCACCCCCGAGATGGCAATGCTCATGGAGGCGTGCATCAAGGCACGGCTCAACGTGCTAATCTCAGGCGGTACGGGTTGCGGTAAGACGACGCTCTTGAACACGCTCTCCAGCTTCATCCCAAGTGATGAACGTGTGGTGACCATCGAAGATGCGGCCGAGTTGCAACTGCAACAGGATCACGTGGTGCGGATGGAAACCCGCCCGCCGAACATCGAAGGCAAGGGGATGGTAACGACCCGCGATTGTGTGCGAAACGCACTGCGTATGCGGCCGGAACGCATCATCATCGGTGAGGTTCGCGGTTCCGAAGCGCTCGACATGCTGCAAGCCATGAACACGGGCCACGGCGGGTCGCTGGCCACGCTCCACGCGAACACGCCCCGCGAAGCACTGACGCGACTGGAGACCATGATTATGATGGGCGGCTTCGAGCTACCGGTGAAGGCGATGCGGCAGCAGATTAGCTCCGCCATCGACATCATCATCCAGGCGAACCGCCTGCAAGGCGGCCCCCGGAAAATCACGCACATCACGGAAGTGATGAACATGGAACAAGACATCATCATCATGCAGGAAGTGTTCCGCTACAAGCAACTTGGGATCGACCAGAACGGCCGGGCTTACGGACAGTTCGAGGCAACCGGCGTTCGCCCATCGTTCGTTAACCGTCTGGAAACGAAGGGCGTCAAACTTCCGTCAAACATGTTCGCCGAGCGAGTCCTCATGCGGGACTGACCGCAGGCGACCCATTTAACCCGGCGTGAACGCTGGGTTCCGACGCGATCAAAAACCCCCGGCAAGCCGGGGGCTAAATGTCTGAAAAGATTCCGAAGACACTCCCAGGGATGGGAAGCGCGGCCAGGATGGCGGGACTCGAACACGACGCGGGGCGTTTGGCTCCGCAGGCACCCCGCGGCAGGTAAATTCGTATGGAATCGTTGTTTCCACTCTTGATTGGTGCCCTGGTCATCGCGGCTGTCGTCCTGGTGTACTTGGCCCTGAACAAGGGTGCCGAGGACGCGGCGGCCGACCGGCTCGATGCCCTTGTTGGGCGGAACACTCGCAAGGATTCGTCCGCCGACTTGCTTCTTACAAAAGCCATCCAGGAGTCGGACAAGCAGACCCTGCTGGACCGCCTCACTCCAGGGTTCTTTAACCTCACGAGCATGTTCGAGCAGGCCGATTGTAACATCAAGCCCAGCGCGCTGTTCGGCGTTTCAATCGGGCTTGCGGTGGTCGGGGCGGCGCTCTCGATCTGGTTGGTAAACCTCTATGTGATTCCGATCACCGCCATCATGTTCTTCCTGCTGCCCTGGATTTGGCTGTACCAGAAGCGCGCCAGTCGGCTCAAAAAGTTCGCTAGCCAACTGCCTGATGCGATGGAACTTGTTGCCCGTGCGTTGCGGGCCGGTCACTCGCTCGCCGCCGGGATGCACTGTGTCGCCGAAGAAATGCCCGCGCCGATCTGCAAGGAATTCGCCCGGGTGTACGACGAGCAAAACCTCGGTGTCGCCCTCGAAGATGCACTCAAGGGAATGTGCGACCGCGTTCCGAACCTGGACTTGCGATTCTTCGTCACCAGCGTGGCCATCCAACGCCAAACGGGTGGTGACCTGGCCGAAATCCTCGACCGAATCGGGCATGTGATCCGCGAACGCTTCAAGATTCTCGGTCAAGTCAAATCCCTGACCGCGGAAGGCCGCCTCTCGGGTATCGTGCTGATCGCCATGCCCATCGGCCTGTTCCTGATGATGCTGTGGATGAAGCCCGACTACATCAGCCTGCTATGGACTGATGAACTCGGCCAACAGATGTCGATTGGAGCCATCGTGCTTGTCCTGATCGGTGCCTACGCCATCAAGAAGATCATCGATATTAAGGTCTGATCGGGAAGCTGTTTGATTTCGCCGCTTGCGGTTTCGCAACCAACCGACTGTAAGTTTAAGACCCCCGGCAAGCCGGGGGCTAAATGAGAAAACACCCCCGGAGAAACGCCGTGAACCTGTTCGCGTTCCTGTCGGCCGAAGATTTGATGCCGGTGATGGTGTTCGTCGCCATCGTGGCCGGCGCGTTCTGGCTGTTGTCCATGATTTCGTCCCGGAACAGCCAGGCCGAGGAACGTCTGGACCGAATCGGTCGGCCGAAATCACTCGTTGAGATTGAGATGGCCCAGGGTGAATCGCGTGGGCGGTTCGCCGGGTTGAAGGAGGCGTTCTCGAACCTTGGCAAGGGAGTGGATAACGGGAGCGAGTTGGATAAGAACTCGCTCAAGATCAAGATGGCGAATGCCGGGTTCCGCAGCGAGGGCGCGGCCGCCGTCTACCAAGGAATCTGCGTAGTTTCCCTGGTCGGGTTCCTTCTTCCTGCTCTTTTCTTCTTCTTGCTCAAAGATGGCTTCACCATGAAGTCGATTCAATGGACAGTGTTCCTCGGGGGCATCGGCTTCTACCTCCCGAAGATCGTGCTGTGGCACATGCGTACCACGCGGCAGAAAGAGATTTTCCTCTCGCTGCCGGACGCGCTGGACTTGTTGGTGGTGTGTGTCGAGTCTGGCCTGGGCCTTGATGCCGCCCTGCGGAAAGTGACCGAAGAGATGAAGGGCCATGCGAAGATCATCTCCGAGGAGTTCTCCCTGGCCAACCTGCAACTGCAGATGGGCCGGCCGCGGCGGGAAGTTCTCCACGACCTGGGTGTGCGAACGGGCGTGGACGACGTGCGAAGCCTCGCGGCGATTCTGATTCAGGCCGACCGATTCGGTTCGAGCATCGCACAGGCACTCCGGGTGCAGTCCGACTCGATGCGAGTGCGGCGTCGGCAACTGGCCGAGGAGAAGGCGGCGAAGACGGCCGTGCAACTGATCTTCCCGCTCGTGCTGTTTATCTTCCCGGCGATCTTCGTGGTTCTGGTTGGCCCGGCCGCCATCCAGATTTCACGGAACCTGTTGGACAAAGAGTGATCGAGTTTGAACACGAGTAAGGAGGGGCAGGACGCCCTTCCGGTCTCAAGCCTATCTCATGGAGGAGAGTCCGATGAACCGAATGATGCGTGCGGCCACGGCCGCGATTCTGGTGGCGAGTACGGTTGGCTCCACGGGTTGCTACCCCCGAACCGGGGTTACCCACGAGGACCGCTACCGCAACGCGGTCGATACGGCGTACCCGGAACGTTACAACTACGCCGCCCGGCAATCCGTCGTCGCCCCGTTCGCCCAACAAGTGGCCAACGGGGAACAGATCAACCAGACCATCGCAACCTGGTACTTCGACGACGGCAAGGACGCGCTCAACGGGGCCGGCAAGGCGAAGCTCGATTCGATTGCCCGCTCGACGCCCCGCCCGAACACCAAGTTATACCTCCAGGCCGCCCGCGATGCCCGAGTAACCGAAGGCAGTGGCGACACGATTAACGCAATCCGCGATGAACTAGACGCCAAGCGAGCCGCCGCCATCCAGAACTACATGGCGACCCAGCCGGGCAACACGGTTGTGTACGAGATCGCAATGGTGGATTCCCCGACCTCGGGCATCTACTCGCCGTTCGCCATCACCGCTTTCCGCGGCCAAGCTGCCGGCTACCAGGGCACCCTCCAGGGTGGCGGCCCAGGTTCGCAGGCGACCCTCAGCAGCGGTAGCAGCCTCGGCACCGGGGTGAACACCGCAGGCACCGGGGCCGGAACCGGGCAGGGCACCGGCACCGGCACTGGCGCTGGAACCGGCACTGGCACTGGCCCCGGCACCACGCCGCGCTAGTTTGGGAACGGGTATGGCGGGTATCGGGGGTCGGGAACGTCAAACCGATACCCAGCCCGCCACCCACAACAACCAACCCACGATACCGATGAACACCCGGTTCCGCTTGTTTGCTCTGGCACTTTGCTTCCTGACCCTGGCGACCTCACCGGCGCTGGCCGGCGACACTGGGGCTAGCGCGGCAAGCGTGCCGTTGTTCGCCAGCTACTGGGAGAACTTCTTCGACTATTGGAAGGGTGCGTTCAAGAAGCAGAATGGTATCGTGATGGCCGTCCTCGCCGTGGGTGTGGTCGCCTTGTTCATCATCACCCGCGGGAAGTGGCAGAAGTAGTTAGAAGTGATGATTGATGATTGATGAGTGATGAGTGAGTTAAGCGGCGTCTCCATTGGGGACGCTTTTTGCACATCAGTCCCCAACAGGGACTATGCTAAATGAGATCACGCACCACGAATTCCCCAGGACTACCATGACGATGACCCGCAACGCGATGGCCGACTGGGACGGCAACCCGGCTCCGGAAGCGCCGCTGTCGCCTGAGTCGCTCAAGGAATCTGGCTTGCCTGCCGGGTTCGTCTGCGACATGTTGTTGCGGACGATCTACTCCCGCGGGTCAATGATCGGCCGCGACCTGAGCAAGCTGCTTTGCCTGCCTTTCAAGGTCATTCGCGACGAACTGAAGTTCCTCAAGGAAGAGAAAAGCATCCAGGTGGATGGCGGCGACCTCGTCGGCGAAGTGAGCTACAAGTTCAGCCTCACCGATCTCGGCCGAAAGCGAGCACAAGATGCGATGCTCCAGTGTGCCTACGTTGGGCCGGCACCAGTCCCGCTCGAAGACTATGTGGAACAGTGCTACCGCCAAACTGTCACCGGGTTGCAATGTTTCCCGGAAGCGCTGAAGGCTCCGTTCTCGCACCTCATCCTCAAAGAGGATATGTTCAACGCCATCGGGCCGGCGATTATCAGTGGCCGCAGTGTGTTCGTGTATGGCCCCCCGGGCAACGGTAAGACGGCCATGGCGCGGGGCATCGGCGACTTCATGAACACGGCCGGCGGCTCCATCTACATTCCCTATGCGTTCGTGGCGGATGGCAACATCATCACCGTGTACGATCCGTCGCTGCATGTGATTGATGATGTGGCCACCGAGTACGACGACGAGGCCGACGCGACCGTCCGGAAGTTACTGAACACCGGCATGACGGATCAGCGTTGGGTGCGCATCCGCCGGCCCGTGATCGTCACCGGAGGCGAGTTGAACCTGGCCATGCTCGACTTGCGATTCAACTCCGATTCCAACTTCTACCAGGCCCCGATTCACTTCAAGGCGAACGGCGGCGTGTTCCTCATCGACGACTTCGGCCGGCAGCAGTGCAGCCCCAAGGAGTTGTTGAACCGCTGGATTCTGCCACTCGAAGACCGGCACGACTTCCTCACCGTGGCAAGTGGTAAGAAGTTCCAGGTGCCGTTCGAGCAGCTCATCATCTTCAGCACGAACCTCGACCCCAAAGACCTCGTGGACGACGCTTTCTTGCGACGGATTCGGCACAAAGTGTGTGTGACCGCACCGGATCGCGGCGTGTACGAGAAGATCTTCGCCGCGAACTGCAAACGCCTGGGAATGAACAACGAACCCAGTGCCGTGGACTACCTCTACGAGCGCTATTACACCCGTGGCCGTTCCACTCGTGCCAGCGACTGTCGCGATTTGCTCGAAACGGTCCAGTCGATCTGCCGATACAGACGGCAGCCCGTGCATCTGACACGCGACTTGATGATCGAAGCCTCGGCCAGTTTCATCGCCGAGTTCGCATGAGCCGGATGCCGCATAACCCCCGAGGTGGCCATGGACGGCCGACTATTTCGCAAGTGGTGGCTTTCCGGTTGCCTCGCCATCGGAGCGCTCGGCTGTAACCGGAACGCGGTTCATTCCCCGTGGGACCCTGTCGGCCCCGGCAGCCCGGTTCCGGGTCCGACGGCCAAGAAGTCGTTCTGGCCCAGCAGCACGCCGGTTGCCCCCATTGAGGTGACCGAGACGGCCACCAAGGGGCCGCCCAAGCCCGAAACGGAAGTCGCCATCGCCGATGTGCGGCTTGCCGCCGCCTTCGACGAATTGACGGTGCCGAGCAGCCGTCAGGGCTTGCTCGATCAGGCCCGCCAGGGTTATCAAAAAGCGATTCAACAGGACTCGAAGAATAAGGCCGCGCAACTGGGTTTGGCTCGCTACTATGTCCGTGTCAACGAGCGGGACAAGGCCGTGGAGATGTACAAGAAGTACCTCTCGGCGAACCCGACGGACCGCGAGGTCGCACACGAAGTCGCTTACGCTCACGCACAGTGGCGCGACTGGGCCGGGGCCGTGTCGTGGTGCGAATTCACGCTGAAGATCGACCCGGAGAACCTCAGCGTCCGCAAGACGATGGCGTTCTGTTTGGCTCGCAACGGCGAGTGGGAACGTGGCTTCAAGGTGATGTGCAAGGTGATGCCCGAGGCGCAAGCCCGCTATCTGATGGCTCGCGCACTCGAACACCAGAACCACCCGGACGCCTGCCGTCAGCAACTGCAACTGGCGCTGAAGGCCGACGCTGGCTACACCGAAGCACGCGAATTCCTCGCCGAACTCGACGGCATCGCGCTTCCCGTGGCCCCATCCGACCCGAATACGTTGCGGCAAGCCGGCTTCACGCAACAACCGTGATGGTGGAAGTGGAAATAGACCCGGCAAGCCGGGGGTCATATCGGTTGGTCCCGGCACTTCCGCCCTGTGCTATGCAAGACGGCCCCTCCGGGGCGAAGACAGATGAGGGTTTTCGCCCCGGATAGGGGCCGGCGTTTGTAGCACAGGGCGGAAGCCCTGTGCTACAAACCCGGTCATTTCAATTTCAACATTTCAACGACCCCGATTGACACGCTTCGCTCAAGTGTGTTAGCACATCTCGCCCGTGTTTCGCTACACCGTAGGAATCCGCAATGTCCCAGGTTGTCGCCTCCCGGCCTGCGGTCCCGCCGTGTGTCGCACGACTGTTTACGCTCGACGTTTCCGTTTGCATCGCCAACTGGAACTGCGTCGGGTTGTTGCGATCGTGCTTATTTTCACTTCTCGATAACCCGCAAGGTGTTACGTTTGAAGTGATCGTCGTGGATAACGCGAGCACCGACGGCGCGGCTGACATGGTCGCGGCGGAGTTTCCCCATGTCGAAGTCGTGCGAAACACGACGAACCGTGGCTACGCGGTTGCTTGCAATCAAGCGGCCTCGCTCGCTTCGGGCGGATACCTGTTCTTCCTGAACAACGATACGGAAGTTCCCGTACACACCCTGAGTCAACTGCTCGAACACGCCAAGGCGAACCCCGCCGCTGGGATGTTCGGGCCACGCCTCCGCGAACCCACTGGCGCGATTCAGATTTCATACCGCCGCCGGCCGACGATGTCCGCACTTCTTCACAAACTCAGCATCCTCCGCTGGACCGGGCTGTTCCGCCGGTCCTACGCCGCGTACCGTCGGCACTCGTTCGAGCCGAACGGCGTCCGGCCCGTGGAAATCCTCATGGGGCCGGCACTGTTCCTTTCGCGCGAAGTGTACGACGACGTAGGCCGCTGGGATGAACGCTTTCGGTTCGGCGTCGAGGACATCGACCTTTCCACGCAGGTGAACCGCACTCGCCAGGTGATTTTCGTGGGCGATGTCGAAGTGATCCATCACGGCCGGGCGTCGAGCAAGTCGAACGTGGGGTACGTCGCGCCAAGCGTGGTGACGGGTTATGTGCAGTATTTCCGGAAGTGTGGGGCCGGGCGCATCCCGCTGTTCTGGTACAAACTCGCGGTGACACTCGACGCACCGATTCAACTCATCGCCAAGAGCTTTGAAGCACTCGCGCGCCGAGTTGCGGGTCAGCGCAACGACGCTCGGCGAAGCTGGGTGGCCGCCGCCGGTGTCTGGGCCTTCCTGCGGCACGAACTGATACGGTTCTGGCGGGCGTGATGTGTTATTCTTTGCGCAGCCAGGCCGTGGTCGTAAACCCACTGTTTTCACCCTGGGAACAGCGGACTTACGTCCGCCGCTCGCCTAAAATCATCCGCCCTGCGGCGTTTACTTCTTCTCGGTCACCTTCAGCACGAACGAGTCCGAGTGCCCGCCGACGGTGGGCTTGTACATCAGTTCGACGCGGGCTGGCGTCAGGCGGAACTCGCCGGCGAACTCCGTCAGCACGACATAATCCGCGTGTACCATGCCGGCCCCCTGTTCGTAGTGGAAGCACGACATCGCCTCGCGGTCTTCACGCAGGACGTGAGCCAGCGCGTCCCCCGAAGTCACGAAGCGCGGGTCGGTGCTGGGCACTGTTTCGCCGCCGGCCGGCTTTGGGCTTTCCAGCAGCGTGTATTGCAGCGTGTTGCCGGGGCCGGGCGTCGCGGTCACTCGCACCTTCACATAGCTTCCCGTGGGCACGCTCGCGCCGGTCTTCAACTCGGTCCACTTGCCATCCGCCCCACGCAGACTCAAGGTGCGTTCCACCTTCACGCCGTGATCGCGGGCCGGGATGTCGGCACCTCGGCCGCGGGTGTACGACACGACCACGCGCGCCAGTGCGCCGCCTGTCGCGTCGGGGCCGGTCACCTTGAAGACGTTCTCGCCGGCCTTCAGGTTCTTGCCGGTGAGCGTGACCACCTTGGAAGCCGCCGAGTCGAGGCGGACGTTCCCGTCGTCGGTGCCGTTCGCGTTCACCTTCACGATGCCCGCTGCGGCAGGGCCAACACGCACGGCGGCGAGGTAATCGCACAGGGCGTACAAGACGCACGCCGTGTCCTTGGTCGAATCCCAACGGTCGCCGCGTTTGGTGCCGTGGAAGTACGCCAGGATGCCGGGAATCAGCGGGTCCATCGTGTCGTGAGCCACCAGCGCCTTCATCACGGTGGCGGTCACTTCCGTGGTATTGTCGCCCCAGTGGGAGAACCCGGCCTTCGTCCAGTACACGTGATCGCCCGACTTCTTGGCCCGCTTCTTCAACTC
>Ga0105044_10013249_pt1 | contig 11200 bp, 11 predicted proteins | sample MAT01_FD_78092 | JGI IMG/M metagenome (GOLD analysis project Ga0105044, IMG submission 78092) | Freshwater microbial communities from Lake Fryxell liftoff mats and glacier meltwater in Antarctica - MAT-01 | ecosystem: Environmental > Aquatic > Freshwater > Ice > Liftoff microbial mat | place... | reverse complement strand
CTCGGCGCGATCGCGCTTGACCGTGTAGCGCTCCATGCGTTGCTCGACCGTGGCGCCGACGATCTCGGGCAGTGCCTTCTCGAGTGCGGCGAGCTCGAAGCCGGGAGGCGTGGCACCGTTGCCGAGGATCTTCGCGAGCGCCTCGGCGTTGCCGCCGAGCGCCGCGATCACGCCGGCGCCGCCGATCCCGCTCGTGATCGATTGCATCAGCGTCGCGGTGTAGCGGCGCACCATGCCCTCCTCGGCATCCGCGATCGCGCCGTCGAGCCCGAAGGTCTCGAGTAACCGCACGGTGCCGACCGGCAGCGAGTAGCCCCGCCACGCGCCGCCGTGCTTGAGGTTGACCTCGAGGCTACCGCCACCGAGATCGAGGATCGCGCGCAGGGACGAATCGGTGGTCGACTTCGAGAGCGTGTTGCCGCCGAGCGCCGCCATCGTCGCCTTGCGAACGAGCCGCGCTTCTTCCTCGCCTTCGATCACCTCGAGCTCGATGCCGGCCTCGTGGTAGAGCCGGTGGAGCAGCAGGTCGCGGTTGGAAGCGTGGCGCACCGCGGAGGTCGCGACCGCGCGATAGATCGTCACGCCGTGGGCGTCAAACCGCTCGCGGAAGTGGACGAACGAGGCGACCGCCTGATCGACGGTGTGCTTGTCGAGCTCGCCGCGGGTGAACGCGCCGTGGCCGAGCCGGACCGGCACGCGCTCGGCCTCGATCCGGATCAGATCCGTGGGCGTCAGCTCTGCGATCACCACGCGGATCGCGTTCGAGCCCGCGTCGATCGCGCCGAGCCGTATGGGTGCCATCGCGGGCACGCTAGCATGCTCCGCCGACGCGCCGGACGACGTGCGATCTACGAGATCTTACTTCTTCGGCGGGCCGGGTGGCTTCTTGCCGGGCCCGCCCGAGCCCATCGTCGGATTCGCCGGACCGGCGTTGTCGGGGACCTTGATCTTGTCGGTCTTCGAGACGCCCTCGAGGACCTCGACCTTGATGCCATCCGAGAGGCCGAGCTTGACGTCCTTGCGGACGAACGTCTGCGGCGTGGTCTCGATCTCGACGAACGGCTTCTCGTTCTCGTACTGCACGAGCGCCTCGCGGATCGCGAGCACCTGCTTCTTCTCGGCGAGCACGATGTCGGCGTTGGCGCTGTAGTTCGCGCGGATCTGCGAGTCCTTGCCGGGGAGCACCTTCGCCTTGATCTCGAACTGGATCGCGCCGTCGACGAGCTTGCCCTTGGGGGCGATGTACTCGAGCTTGCCCTCGAGCTTCTCGTTCTCGATCGCGCCGACCTTGATCTGGAGGGTCAAGCCTTCCTTGATCTTGCCGACCTCGGACTCGTCGACGCGGCCTTCAAAGATGATGTCGGTCATGTCCGCGATCACGGCGACCGTGGTACCGGGGTTGAAGTTGTTCGCCTGGATCACCGAGTTGCCCTCCTTGACGGGCACGTCGAGGACCTTGCCGCCGACCTCGGCGGTGATGATCAACGTCGACGCCTTGCCCATCCCACGGGTCGCGCCCTCCTTGACCAGCTGCAGGTTCGACCCCGCCGCCGCGAGCTCTTGCTTGCGCATCGCGAACTCGGTGCGGAACCTCTGGAGCTCGGCATCGGCGACCACGCCCTTGTTCGCGAGCTCCTCGTTGCGATCGAGCTCGCGCTTCGCGCCATCGAACGCGATCTGCGCCGACCGCACGCCGGCCTCGGCCTGATTGATCTGCATCGCGTCGGGCACGATCCGGATCTTGCCGAGCGAGTCGCCGGCCTTGACGATGTCGCCCGGCTTCGCCGTCAGCTCGGCGAGCACACCGGTGACCTTGGGCTTCACCTCGACCTCCTTGCGCGGGACGATCGAGCCCGTCGCGACCGTCTTCTTGACGATGTCGGTGACCTCGGCGCTCTCGGTCTCGTAGACCGTGACCTTGGCCTGCGACTTCCGCCAGAGCGTGAAGAACGCGAGCACGATCAGGAGCACCAGCCCCAAGCCGAAGAACCAGCTGATGATTCGCTTCATACGGACCTCACTCTGCTCGCAGTGCCTCGATCGGCCGGATCGAGGCGGCATGGGATGCGGGCATGACGCCGGCGAACGCCCCGGCGATCACGAGCACGACGACGGCCTGCAACACCGTCCCGAGGCTGACATTCGGCGGACCGAGCGGTGAATCGGGCACCAGGTTGATCGCGAGCTCGGCGGCGGCTAGCAGGCCGACGCCCGCGGTGATGCCGATCAGGCCGGCGATCGCCGTCAGCACGATCGACTCCTTCATCACCATCGAGACGATCGAGAGCGGCGTCGCGCCGAGCGCCTTGCGCACCCCGATCTCCTTGGTCCGCTCCTTAACGGTGATCAACATGATGTTCGACACGCCGACGACGCCGGCGAACAGCGTCGCGCCGCCGACCAGCCAGCTGATCAGCTGGAGCACGAAGAAGAAGCCCTCGATCTTGCCGAACATCACGAACATGTTGAACGAGCCAATCGCAAGCTCGTCGGAGGGCGCGATCTTGTGGTGCTGCGACAACGCCTCGCGGACCTGGCGCTCGAGCTCGGGCCCGTCGGTGCCGGACTTCGCCGTCAGCGCGAAGAAGCCGACGCGGTTGCCCATGTTGAACGCGTTCTTCATCGTCGTGAACGGCACGAAGATCGTGTTGGCGTCGCGATCGCCGGCCTGGCCGGAGCGCAGCGTGCCGGTGATGCCAACGACCTGGAAGTAGACGCCGCCCACCTTGATGTACGTGCCGATCGGGTTCTCGTCGGCCTCGTACAGCTGCTCGCGCACCGCCTTGCCGATCACGGCGACCTTGCGTCGGTCCTCGATGTCTCGCTCGTTGATGAACCGGCCGGCGTCGTATTGAAACGCGACGATCTTCTTGAGCTCGGGGTAGTCGCCCATGATCGTGAACGTGCCGGACTTGCTCTCGTGCGACACCGCGTTGCTGTTCTGCCAGCCACCGAGCGACAGCCGCGGCGCGAGGTACTCGATCGCGGGCAGCCGCCGCAGGATCCCGATGTCGTCGGTGTTGAACTTGACCGGGCGTCCGGGCGGCAGCCCGTCGTAGGACTCGCTCGTCACCTGGCCCCACACGAACATCATGTTGGTGGCCATGCCGCGCATCTGCTTCTCGCTGCCGGACTTGATGCTCGAGCCGAAGCCGAGCATCGCCATCAGCATCAGGATTCCCCAGAACACGCCGAACGCGGTGAGGAACGTGCGCAGCCGGTTCGAGCGCAGCGTCGCCCAGATCTCTTTCCATTTATCGAGATCGAACATGCTTATTGGCCCGCTCGTTTCACTGATCTCGCAGCGCGTGGATCGGGTTGACGCGTGCCGCAGCGCGCGCAGGGAAGTAGCCGGCGAGGGCGCCGGCACCGACGAGGAATAGCGCGGCCTTGATGCCGGTGCCGACGTCGACGCTCGGGTTAGAGAGGAAATCGCTGTTCGCCATCGAAGCGAGCTCGAGCATGCCGACGCCGGCGGCGAGGCCGAGCAAGCCAGCGAGCGCGGTCAGGAACACCGCCTCCTGGATGATCATGAAGATGATCGAGGAGGGCGTCGCGCCGAGCGCCTTGCGCACGCCGATCTCCTTGGTGCGCTCCTTGACCGCGATCATCATGATGTTCGACACGCCGACCACGCCGGCCGCGAGCGTGCCGAGCCCGATCACGGTGACGAACACCGCGATCATCCAGAACAGCTTCTGGAACCGCGCGAAGCCCTCGATGTTGTTGTGGACGCGCACTGCCTGCTTGTCGGCCGGGTCGAAATTGTGGCGTTCGGCGAGCTGGCCGACCACGGTGTCGATGATCGCCTTGGCCTCCTCGGGGCCGGCCTCACCGACGGTGAACTGCAGCATGTTGAGCTTGTCCTCGCCGTTGAAGGCGAGCTGCGCCGTCGACACCGGGACGTAGAGCCTGCGCTCCTGATCGCTGCCGGCGGGATCGGTGTAGATGCCGACGACCTGGAACGGGACACCGTTGATCACGATCCACTGGCCGATCGGATCCTCGCCCTCTTCGAACAGGTACTCCTTCGGTACGCGGCCGAGCACGACGGACTTGCGGCGCTGGGTCAGGTCGGCGACCGAGATGAAGCGGCCCTGCACGATGTCGTGCGACTCGAGGTAAAGCGCGTCGGGGTGACACGCGTTGAGCTCGAAGCTGCTCGCCTTGTCGTTGCGCCGCACGATCGTGCCGCTGCGGTTGCTGCCGGCGGAGAACCGGCCGGAGATCCGATCGATGCCGCCAACTTGCTTGGCACGATCATAGTCGCGGTTCTCGAACCGGATGCGGCGGGCGATGTCGTAGCCGCCGAACGGCACGCTGGTCTTGTTGGCCCACATCCAGACGCCGTTGGTGGCGTCCTTCGCGAAGTTCTTCCGCATGCCGTTGTCGAGCCCGTTCCCGAGCCCGAGCAGGAACACGAGCACGAAGATGCCCCACGCCACGCTGACGCAGGTCAACGTGGTCCGCAGCTTGTTGCGGCGGATCGTGTCGAACACCTCCTGCCAGCGATCCCAGGAGAACATCTAGGCCTCGGCCTTGGGTTCGCTGACGACCGGCATCCGCGGATTGGAGATGCTCGCGAGATCGCCGTCGGTGACCACCTTGCCGTCCCTGAGGCGGATCACACGCTGCGTGCGGGCCGCGACTTCTGGATCGTGCGTGACGACCAACACCGTGATGCCCGACGCGTTGATCTCGGCCATCAGCTCCATGATCTGCTTGCTGGTCTCGCTATCGAGCGCACCGGTGGGCTCGTCGGCCAGGATCAAGCGCGGCTTGCCAATCAACGATCGCGCGATCGCGACGCGCTGCTTCTGACCACCAGACATCTCGGCGGGCACGTGCTCGGCCCAGTCGCGGATCCCGACGCGCTCGAGGTACTCCATCGCGATCACGTTGCGCTTGCGGCGCGACACGCCCTGGTAGTAGAGCGGCAGCGCGACGTTCTCGAGCGCGGTCTTGAACGGCAGCAGGTTGAACGACTGGAACACGAAGCCAATGAAGCGGTTCCGGTAGTGCGCGGAGCGACGCTCGGACAGATCGCGGATCAGCGTATCGCCGAGCCAGTACTCGCCGGAGTCGTACTCGTCGAGGATGCCGAGGATGTTGAGCATCGTCGACTTGCCCGAGCCGGACTGGCCCATGATCGCGACGAACTCACCGTCGGCGACCTCGACCTCGATGTCGCGGAGCACGTGGAGCGAGTGCGTGCCGACCTTGTAGTACTTGTTGACCTTGGAGAGTCGGAGCACCGCCTGGGCAGGCTAGCTCCAAGCCTCGGATCGGGCCAGCCACGACCTTCTCAGAAACCATGAAGTTGTGTGGCTGCGACAGGTGCGACCCTGGTCAGCCCAGGGTGTCGAGCGCTTCGGTCACGTTCGCAGGGTTCGCCGGCGCGATCACGAGCTTGCCGTGCGGGCCATCGATCTCGCAGGCCGCGGCTTGGTCGCACCGATCGAGGCAGCTGACCGGCACGATCGCGAGCCCCTTCGTGGTCTGCCAGCGCTCGACCAGCGCATCGAGCACGTCGAGCGCACCCCAGCGCTGACAGGTGCCGGCGCAGACGCGGACGGTCACCGCGGCGGCGGGCTCGACGCGATAGGGCTGGTCGTCCTCGCCCGACGTCGCGAGCGCGATCGCCGCGAGGTAGTGGCTCGGCGGCCGGCCGCGATCCTCGGCGAGGTCGATCAGCGCAGCGAGCTGCACCACGCCATCCTCGGCGATCTCCTCGAGCTCGAGCCCCATCGACGACAGCCGGCGAAGCTCGATGTCCTCGTGGGTGACCGAGCGCGTCGGCGTCTTCATCGATGCCTCGGCAAGCATCGGCCACCGCTTCGCGGCAACGCCATCATTGCGCTTGCGTCGCGGTGAACCGGAACGCGAACGACGCCTGCGTGTTCGTGCTGCCACCCGGCTTCTGGAGCTTGAGCGAACGCATCGCGACCACCACGCACTGGCGAACCGCCGGATCCTGGACCTCGTCGCGACGAACCACGACGTCCTTGAACTGACCGGTCGCGCCCTCGACGACGGCGTCGACGGTGAAGAAGCCGGCGCCGAGGCGGCGATTGCGCGCGAGCGCGAGGTTGTAGCAATCGTCGAGGCCCGGCTTGACGCTCTGGACGGCGACGGTGATGTCCTGTCGGATCTGCGGATTGCCCGACTTGCAGGCGACCAGCGAGGCGGTGACGAGCCCAAGGGTAATGTGGGCGATATGGCTGATATGCTTGGTCATGTTCGTTAGTCCTTCACGATCGTCTTGATCGGGCCCTGCTTGACGATGTTGAACTCGACGCGACGGTTCATCTCCTGACCGTCGGGCGTGTCGTTCGCAGCGATTGGCCGCTCGGGGCCGAAGCCCTTCGCGGTCAGCCGACCTGCCGGGATGCCCTTGCTGCTGACGTACTTCATCACCGACTCGGCGCGCTTCTGCGACAGCGTGGTGTTGTAGTCGGCGGCGCCCGTCGTATCGGTGTGGCCCTCGATCTGGACCTGCTCGATCTGCGGGTTGGCCTTCATCACCGTGACGACCTCGTCGAGCAGCGGCAGCGAGACCTGCTTGAGATCGGCCGAGTTGACCTCGAACTGGATCTTGTCGGAGATCACGATCGTCGACGGCAGCAGCACGATGCGCTCCTGCGGCGGCGGGCGCGTGCCCTGGATCTCGATCGTCGGGAAGGGAGCTTCTTTCGAGTTAGGCAGCAGTGCGCAGCCAGAGGCCAGCAGCAGCCCGAGCAATAGTCCTCGCATGCGCGGCATCCTCGATCGCGCGGGCACCCCAGGCAAGCGATCCGACACCGCTTCTATCGTGATACAGCGCTCGCGTGACCACCGTCCACCACCTCAACAATTCGCGATCGCAGCGCGTGCTGTGGGCCCTCGAAGAGCTCGAGGTCCCCTACGAGATCGTCAAGTACGAGCGCGACCGCACGACGATGCTCGCGCCACCAGCGCTCGAGAAGATCCATCCGCTCGGCAAGTCGCCGGTCGTCGTGGATAACGGCGCGACGTATGCGGAGTCCGGCGCGATCCTCGAGTACCTCGCGGAGACCTATGGAAAGGGTCGATTTCTCCCCGCGGCGGGCACGCAGGCGGCTCGCGATTGCCGCTACTTCATGCACTACGCGGAGGGCTCGCTGATGCCCTACCTGCTGCTCAAGCTGATCTTCGGTCGCATCAAGTCGGCGAAGCTCCCGTTCTTCGTGAAGCCGATCACGAACAAGATCGTGTCGAAGGTCTCGGGCGACTTCATCGATCCGAACCTCAAGCGCCACCTCAAGTTCATCGGCGATCACCTCGCGCAGCACGCGTGGTTCGCCGGTGACGAGATCTCGATCGCCGACTTCCAGATGATCTTCGCGATCGAGGGCGCGCTCAGCCGCGCGGGCGAGCTCCAGCTCTCGCCGAAGCTCGGTGAGTGGGCCGCGAAGTGCCAGGCCCGGCCGGCGTTCAAGCGCGCGCTCGCCAAGGGCGGCCCGTACGAGATCGGGTGATCATCGCGTGAAGGATCGCCAGTTCGAGCCACCAAGTAGGCGGCATCGGCGGCTGCTTCGGCCTGTCGCTCGTGCTCGATCTCGCGATCGCGCAGTGCAACAAGGGCGCGAACGACTGCGACCACGACGCCCCTCCCGAATAGACGTCTAGGGTGCGACGCGGCGGCGGCGGCGCGCGATCAGCGTGCCCGTGCCGAGCACCAGCAGCGCACCGAACATCCCGGCTCCGAACCACATCGTCTTCTTCGCCGCGGGCGTCTTCGGCGGCTGCGCTGGCGCGGGCCTCGACTTCTTGTAGCCGATCTCCCACAGGTCACGCTTGATCACCTGCGCGAGCTGGAGTTGACCGCGCGGAGCGAACGCGGTCTTGGTCGCCGCGATCACCTGGTTTGGCGAGCCGGTCGGCGGACCACCCCACACGCCACGCTTGGGGCTCTGGCAGTTGATCGGCCCGGTCCACCAGTGGCGGATCGCGTAGCGCGCCTGGAAGTTGTTCACGGTCGCGGGCTGCGCCCCGTACTCGAGGCCCTTCGGCCCCCACATCTCGCGGCCGCCACTGATCGGCTTGGCCTCGCGGAATCGCAGGTCGTCTTTCATGTCGGTCTTGCCGTAGCGCGCGTGGAGCCGCGTCAGTGTGTAGCCGCCTTGCTGGACCGGACCGCCGATGACGTCGGCGCCGAGCTGCATCATGTCGCCGTCGATCGGGATGACCTCGGGACACGGATCGCAGGTCACGCCGTAGATGCCCTGTTGCACGGCCGTTGGCTGCGCGGCCCACGCGTACTCGGTGACCACCGCGCCCGGATTCTTCTCGAGCGTCTTGTCGAACAGCGCGGCGTAGAACTCGGCGAAGCGCTCGCGGACCGCCGGCTTGACGTCGAAGTTGGTCGGGATCATCGCGTTCTTGTAGTTCGCGACCTCGTAGCGGCGGTCGGGCGAGATGATGTTGACGATCAGGTCCTGCTTGCCCGACGAGTTCGCCATGCCGAGCCGGATCGGCAGCGAGAAGTCTTCGCTGTCGTAGTGAAACCGCAGCGGCGACAGCGCGGCGCGACCGTCGACCATCGCGACCTTCTTCGGATCGACGCGCGCGACGAAGAACTTCGAGCCCGACTCGATGTACGGCCGGAGCAAGGGCTCGGCATCGGCGGGGATCTTGTAGTTGTTGAGCGTGAGCCACTGCTGCAGACCGGTGGCCTCCGCAGCCGACAGGATCAGGATCTGGTACTCGGCGACGTCGAACTTCGCCTCGATCTTGACGACGTTGACGCGCGCCTGCTTCGCAGATTTGCCGGCCGAGTTCGCGCAGGTCAGCGTCAGGTTGGAGCTCGCGTCGAGCATGATCGGCTTGGCCTGACCGGGCCAGACTTGGCCGACGCCGTGATCGACGGTGCAAGTGGGCGTCGGCCACGGTTCGTTCGCGAAGCTGTACGTCCACGTCAGCTTGGTCGACACGCCGGCGGTCACCGTCTGCGGATTCACCGCGAAGCTCGCGAGGATCGGCGGCACCGACGGGCGCGCCTTCTCTTGCCTGGGCTCCGCCATGCCGGGCTTCGGAGCGCTCGGTCGATCGGCGCTCACCGACGTTGGCATCGGCATGCGTCGTCGATCGTCGCGGTCGATCTCGAGCGGTGGCGGTGGCGGCTGGCAGGGGTTCTGCTCCCAGTACTCGACGAGCCGCGGCGATCCCAGCGAGTCGATGCGCTCGAGCACCGCTTTCGGCAGCACCTTGACGTCGGTCTGCTTGAGCACGACCGGCACCGGAATCACCATCGCGAAGTCCTCGAGCGGACCACGATAGTCATTCTGCATCGACAGGACCGTGCGGGTGCCCGAGCGCATCAGCACGACCTGCGTTGCATCGTTGAACATCTTCTTGTTTGACCCGCTGACGTAAAACCCACAGAAGGCGTGGGTCTGGGCGGGCATCATCATGGCCAGCAAGCTGGCTGCGATCAGCGCTTTCATCGAAGGCGATGAACGCGTTCGCGCGAGCGCAGGTCTTTAAATTATTCCACCGACCCCAAGAAAAAGCGGAGACCTCTCACGCGCGCCCCTTGGGCATCACCGGGATCAACAAGCCGTGCTCGGCGAGCAGTCTTGTCAGATCCGCGGAGAGCTCGCGCTTGCGCTGCAGCTTCTCGGGAGCCATCGCCTCGTTGAGTCGGCGCCGCGCTTCGTGCATGCGCCACGCGATCGTGCCTTCACTGACGTTCTGGACGATCGCGACTTCGCCGTGCGACATGCCCTGCAGCGAGACCAGGATCACCGTCGTGCGCATGTCGGCGGGGAGTGAATCGAGCGCGCGAAGCAGGCGTCCATAGGTCTGCCGGAGCTCGGCGGCGCGACCCGGATTACTGCGCGCATCGACCGCGATCGCGAGCTCGACACGCGGATCCTCGAGCCCGTCTTCGCTGCGCCGCGCGCGATCGCGCCGCGCGTTGAGCGAGCGGTTGACCGTCATCCGGTACACCCACGTGAAGAACTGGCTGCGACCCTCGAAGTCACCGAGCGCGCGATAGGCCTTGAGGAAGACCTCTTGCGTGATGTCGTCGGCCTCGCTCGAGGAGCCGCTGATGTGCAACGCGAGCGCGAAGATGCGCTTGCGGTACCGCAGCACGAGCGCTTCGAACGCGCGCCGATCGCCCGCCTTCGCGGCAGCAACAAGCGCCGTGGCGGTCGCCGCCTCGCGCTCTGCATGGGTCATCGGAGGCACGGCCACGGGATCATCGATTAGACGCATGGCCTGGACCAAGGCTTTGGGATTTGTTTTGCCGGGCGGGGTGAGGCGATGTCTCACCAGTCCAAGTGGTTGGATCAGTTGACGTCGTCGCGGCCGATGGAGAACGGGGACGCCAGCGAGAACGGCGCGATCACCGCGTCGAAGCTGCTGCCGTCGTCACACCACATCCGGTAGGTGCCGTGCATCGTGCCGACCGTCGTGGTCAGCACGCAGCCCGACGTGTACTGGAAGCTCTGACCAGGAGACAGCCGTGGCTGCTCGCCGACCACGCCGTCGCCTCGCACCTCTTCGACCGAGCCGCGGGCGTCGGTGATGATCCAGTGCCGGGTGCGGAGCTGCGCCGTGCGTGCACTCTCGTTGGAGATCGTGATCGTGTACGCGAACACGTAGCGATCGCTCGCCGGCTCCGATTGATCGGACAGGTACTGCGACTGCACGCGCACACGAATGCCGTCGGTCGAAGTGGAAGAAGTTGTCTCGGCAACGACAAGGGGGCGCACGGGCAGAATCTGGACCGAGTGTGTCGAACTTTCAAGCCATCCGGCCGGGTCGCCGCAGACGTGGCATGATCGGGTGTGGCCGTCGATCGGAGCGCTTCATGAGGATCTGGATCCCGTTGATGTTCGCAGCGTGCGGACCGATGTACCCCGACAACCCGGCGGGACCGCGACCGGCGCCCGAGCCCACCACGGTCGGCCAGGGGCCACCTGGCGAGCAATGGACGGAGCCGAACCAGGCGCAGCCCCCAGGTCCGGCCGATCCGTACACCGGTGAGCCCGCACCGCAACCCCCACCTCGATCATCGAACGGCGACCCGTGGAACACCACCACTCCGCCGCCGCGATCACCTCCACCAGCTCGACCACCACCGGAGCCACCGCGTCCGCCGGATCCACCGCCGGCCCGCCCGGCACCGCAGCCCGCCGGACTCTCCGCCGATGCGGCGCAGATCCTGAGCTCG
>Ga0105044_10013248_pt1 | contig 11200 bp, 8 predicted proteins | sample MAT01_FD_78092 | JGI IMG/M metagenome (GOLD analysis project Ga0105044, IMG submission 78092) | Freshwater microbial communities from Lake Fryxell liftoff mats and glacier meltwater in Antarctica - MAT-01 | ecosystem: Environmental > Aquatic > Freshwater > Ice > Liftoff microbial mat | place... | reverse complement strand
TACCCGCACAGCGTGGAAGGCTGTGTTCCGAGTTTACGGATACGCTCTTATCCTGCGAGTCGAACATCCGATCGGCGCGTCTTGAAATATCTTACGGCGTCGGGGTGAAATCCGTGGGCACGCCGACATGCTCCCATGCGGCGCGTTCCTTTTCCGCGTCGGTGAATTTCTTCCGTGCCTTATCGTTCGCGTATTTGCCGAGCACGAGTCGCGAGGGCGGCGTGTCGGATTCCACGGCAGCGATGATGGCCTCCGCCGCCCTGGCCGGGTCGCCGGGTTGCTTGCCTTCCATCGTTTCCAGGAAGCGCAGGAACTTGCCGCTCGTCCGGTCGTAGTCGGCGAGGGGATTCTCCGCGCGCTCCAGCGAGCGGCCGATGAAGTCGGTGCGAAACGGGCCGGGCTGCACAATGGTCACTTTGATCCCGAGTGGCTTCAGTTCGGCGGCGAGCGATTCTGAGACGCCTTCGAGCGCCCATTTAGTCGCGCCGTAGATGGAAAAGCCGGCGTAGTTCGAAATCACGGCGGCTGCGGAAATGTTCACGATGTGCCCGCTGCCTTGCGCCCGGAGGATGGGTAGCGTGGCGCGAATGACCTCCAGCGCCCCGAAGAAGTTCACGCTGAAGTTGCGGGCGATCTGCTCCTCGCCGAGTTCCTCAAAGGCGCCGATGAGGCCGTAGCCCGCGTTGTTTACCACGACATCGATCCTTCCAAATGCAGCCGCTGCTTCCGCGACGGCGCTTTTCACCTGCGCGGAATCAGTGACGTCGAGGGTGATCGCGCGGCACGTCTCCGGGTGACGCTCTGCGAGCGGGGCGATGGATTCCAGTCGGCGTGCCGTGGCGACGACCCACTGCCCGCGCGCAAGGACCGCCGTGGCCAGCGCGCGGCCAAAGCCGCTGGAGCAGCCGGTGATGAGCCAAACGCGCGAGGGTGTTGTGGGTTCGTTCATTGAGGTGGGTCAGTTGAATGACTAATACGCTCCCACCCCCGCCGTGGACGTAGAAGAGCGTCGCTGCGCCATTGGGCGCGTTGGGAAAAAACAACCGGGGTTCTTCGTGCTTACGGAACGCCGAAGAGGAGGCCGCCACCGCGAGCGGTCCAGGCCAGCGTGCGCCACCAGTGGGTCCTCACGAGCCGACGGTGCGCCTCGGGGTCGAAGCCCGCGGTGAGGCGTCGTGGAGGGGGATCTGCACACTGGGTGGAGGGCCAGTTGAAGAGCAGCGGCGGGAAAACTTGCCAGCAGCCACGGCTCGCGCGCGCCGCGCAGGAAGAGGAGGACGGCGGTGAGGAGTTCGGCGGCCAGAGTGGCGCGGACTTTCAGACCGCGGATCACGACCGTCGCGGACGGAAAGTCCGCGCCACTTTACGGCGCGAAATCCCATCGCTCGACCTTGGCGCGCTTCGCCCGGAGCTCCACCCAATCCAACTCGACCGGCGCACCGTGCGCCGGGAGATAGAGCCGCAGCGTGCCGATGGGACCGGATTGCGGAATCTCCACGGACAGCTCCCGCCAGTCTCCGGCGACCACCGCAAACGGGACCGACTTCGCATCCGCGCCGCCCAGGGCCTGTCCCGATGGCACCCACTCCACTTTCCCCGCGCCGCCGACCGCCGTGCGTGCGCGGAAGGCGAGCACCGCCGGGCCGGTCGCCCGGCCGGTCGCGTGCCCGAGGAAAGCGGCGCCTTCTTTTCCCGCCGGGCTGGTCATCTTGAGCAGGCCATCCTGCACCGTGGCTTCGCATTGCCGCGCCTTCCAGCCCTCCAGCGGATCACCCGCGTTCGCCGCCTTCACCGGTCTCGCGGGCACCCCTTTGAAGGCGGGATTGGGCTGCGGAAAAGTCGCTCCGGTATCCGCGAGGAAACCATCGATGAGCGCGTCCAGCTCCTGCACGCGGGTCGCTTCGCGGGCCGCGAGATTCGTCGTCTCGCCCAGATCCTGGCGCAGATCGTACAGCTCGTGCCGGCCTTCCTGGCCCGGCGGCACGCCGAACCAGCGCAGCAGTTTCCAATCGCCCGAGCGCACCCACACGCCGCCGGCACGACCCGGACCACCGCCGTGCGGGAAGTAGTTGAAGAACGCCTTGCGCTCCAGCGTGCCCTCCCCTTTCAGCACCCGTGCATAACTGACGCCGTCGATCTTCTGCTGCGCCGGCTTTTCCATCCCGAGCAGGTCGAGCACGGTCGGGTAGAGATCGATGTGCCCGACCACGGCCGCGCTGGTCGTGCCCGCCGCGATGCGACCCGGCCAGGACCACATCAGCGGCACCCGCGTGCCGCCTTCGTAGAGCGTGCCTTTGCCATCGCGCAGCGGCGTATTCACGGTCGGCGGCTGGACGCCCGCCCACTGGCGCCAGTCGCCGAGGGATTCGCTCCTGGTCTTTTCCGCGCGCGCGGTCTTCGCCGTGTCGGGCACGTTGCTGTGGGTGTTGCCGCCGTTGTCGGAGTTGAAGATCACGATGGTCTGTTCCGCGAGGCCGTTCTTTTCCAGCGCGGCGAGCACGCGCCCGAAGCATTCGTCCACGCTCTTGAGCATCGAGGCCATGATGGGATTGCCCTGCACCCCGCGCGGATCTTTCTTCGAGGCGAAGGCTTTCGTGTATTCCACTTTGTGCCCCCACGGACCGTGGACGCCGTAGTTCCAGAGGTTCAGGAAAAAGGGGCGGTCTTTGTTTTCGGTGATGAATTTCACCGCCTCATCCGCGAGCCGATCGACGATGTACTCCCCCGCCGGCCCATCGGTGATCGTGCCGACTTTGTTTTTGCCGCCGGGTTTGCCATCCGCCGCGACGCCGTAGGGCGAGAAGTAGTTTCCCGGCGGGCCGGGATCGGGATGGCAGTGAAAGGCGACATCGAAGCCTTGCTGCTCCGGCCAGTGCGGCGGCGTGAGACCGAGGTGCCACTTGCCGAGATGCGCGGTGCGATAGCCGGCGTCGTGGAGCGCTTCGGCCAGGGTGTACTCGGCCGGCTCGAGGTAGTTCCTGCTCTCGGGAGTGCGCATCGGGACGCTGGCCGGGGCGGTGTCGGGCAGCCACTGAAAGCCCGGCGCCTGCGGCGGCTGGTGTCCGGTGGCGCTGGTGATGCCGTGGCGCGCGGAGTACTTCCCGGTGAGCAGGCTCGCGCGGGTCGGCGAACACAGCGGCTGCGCATAGCCATCGGTGAAGCGCATCGCCCGCGTCGCAAACCGGTCGATGTTTGGCGTCTCGTAGTACTTCGAGCCGTATGCCCCGCAATCCATCCACCCCATGTCGTCCACGAGGAAGACGATGACGTTCGGTTTCAAAGCGGCGCACTCCGCGAAGTGGCGGCTGGCGAGGAAGGCAAAGAGCGCGAGGTAAAGCAGGGCGTGGGATTTCATGGCAAGGGGGGAACAGCGTATCGGTTCGAGATTGATACCAGCGAGCCGGCGTTCGCTATTCCCGGAAGCGCCATGATCCTGAACGCGAAACGTCTTTTCCAGCGTGCATCGAAACCGAAATGGGTTACTCCCCTGCCCTGCGCGCGGGTTGCGGGACGACCACCGGAACCGTCGTGAAGTGACCCGGGTTGCGCGTGATCACGCCCTGAAAACGTTTCGCGAACGCTTCGATGAGACATCGGCGAGCGGGCGTTTGGCCGCCTGCTGGATGCGCTTGCGCTGCACATGATCGGCCCACTGGCGGTGAGCTGCGTCCGTGTCGGCTTGGGTCCACGGCTCCAGCCATTCGATGCCGTTTTGCCGGAGGAATTGCCCTGAAGCCGCGGGTCGCCATGGAAGGCCGGCGCCAGTTCCACAGACGTCGCTGGCGAGATCACCAACCCATCCTCCAGGTGCGCCTCCAGACATTGCGCCGGGGAGAGTCCGAACTTGGCGTCGGCCAGCCGCACGTCCAGCAAGACGGCCGTGTCCACGACCCACGCCATCAGTCTTCCTCTCCTTCCCGGAGCATCTTCATCCACTCGTCAGTCGGCATGGTTTCCAAGCCGTGTTCCTTGGCGAAGTTGAGCGCCGCGATCGGGTCCGGCTGCACACTTCTGTTTTCGGCGGGACGATGACCCGGCATTCCGTCGCGGAGATTTTCTGCCAGATGAGGGTCTGCCCAGGGCTGAGGTGCATGTCCCGACGCAGTTCCGGCGGGATGGAGACTTGGCCGCGTTCAGTGATCGTCGTTTTCACACGGCGTTTTTATCATTTGAAAGGTATGGCGACAAATTTATGGCGTGTGGAGTTGCCTGCAAAGCAGGACAACCGCGTGCGGCTCCACAGCGCCCTCGGCGACCAATCCCCTGTGAGCTTTAAAAATCCACTCGACTAATAACTCCCACCCACCGCCCCGGGGTGACCACTGAACCGGGGCAAGTTCATCCTTCCATGGCCACCCTCACCATCCCCCAGGCAATCGATCTCTCGCGGCACTGCGTCGAAACCGGTCGCTGGGCGGACGCCGAGGGCGTGCTACGGCAGATCCTCGCGCAGGATGCGCAGCAGGCGGAAGCCTGGCACCTGCTCGGCGTGGTCGCCTACCAGGTGGGCCAGCACGAGGTCGCCGTGGGGCTGGTGCGCCAGGCGCTCGTGCTCGATCCCATCTCGCCGCACTACCGCAATACCATGGGGCTGGTGCGCCAGGCGCGTGGGGAGCTGGAGGAAGCGATCGGTGAACTCCGCTGCGCGCTGCAACTCGATCCCCGGATGCTCCAGGCCCGGAACAATCTCGGCAACGCCCTGCGCGCCCAGGGCCGCACGGAAGCCGCGCTCGAGGAGTATCACACCGTGCTGCGGGCCGCCCCGGAGGCCCTCGACGCGCGCAACAATCTCGGCAATGCGCTGATGGAACTCGGGCGGCCCGAGGACGCCGCCGCCGAGTACCGGCAGGTGCTGGCCGCACAACCGGCCAACCCCGCCGCGCAGTACAATCTGGGCCTGTGCCTGGTGGATCTCGCGCAATGGGCTCCGGCGGCGGCGGCCTTTCGCGCGGTGCTCGACGCGAGTCCCGGCTTTGGCGCGGCGCGGCTGCGGCTCGCCCATGTGCTCCGGTGGCTGGGTCGCCTCGACGAGGCCATGCTCGAGTATCGCGCGCTGCTCGCCGCCGGCTCCACCGCCGACACTCCCCCGGCCCTGCTCCCCGATGCCCACAATGGCCTCGGGATTGCGCTGCAAGAAGCGGGGCAGATCGACGAAGCCATCGCGCAGCACCGCGCGGCGCTGGCCCTCGATCCGGCCTTTGCGGAAGCGCATAACAATCTGGGCAACGCGCTCAAGGAACGCGGCGATCTGGAGGGCGCGCTGGACGGCTATCGCGCCGCCCTGGCGCTGCAGCCCGCCGACGCGAACCTGCACAGCAATCTCGTCTATGCCCTGCGCTTCTCCGCCGGCGCCGATGCGTCGCAGCTCCGCGCCGGGGAGCGGCTCTGGAGCGAACGGCACGCGGCACCGCTGGCCGCCGTGCCCGACTTTTCCAGCCACGATCGCGATCCCGACCGGCGGCTGAAGATCGGTTACGTGGCCTCGACCTTCTGGAGCCAGGCGGAGTGTTACTTCGTCCTCCCGCTCATCGAGGCGCACGACCGCACCCAGGTGGAAGTCCACTGCTTTGCCGATGTGCGGCGCAGCGATGAGGTCACGGCCCGCTTTCGCGCCAGCGCGGACCACTGGCACGACACGCTCGCGCTCGACGACGCCGCGCTCGCCGCGCGCATCCGGGCCGAAGGCATCGACATCCTCATCGATCTCTGCATGCACATGCGGCATCACCGGCTGCTCGTCTTCGCCCGCCGCCCGGCTCCGGTGCAGGTCTCGTGGCTGGCCTATCCCGGCAGCACGGGCTTGCCGGCGATCGGCTATCGGCTCACCGATGCCGCCCTGGAGCCACCGGAGGCGGAGGATCCGGCGGAGGCGGAAAAGGCCGTGCGGCTGCCAGATGGCTGGTGCTGCTACGAGCCAGTGGGCGGCGCGCCGGAAGTCGCGGAGTTACCCGCGCTGACGCGCGGTTACGTGACCTTTGGTTCGCTGAACAACCCCTGCAAAATGAACCCCGCCGTGCTCGCGCGCTGGGCCCGGACGCTCCTCGCCGTGGAGGGGTCGCGACTGCTTCTGCTCTGCCCCGACGGCGAGGCGCGCGCTCAGATTCGCGCCGCTTTGCTGACCCACGGCGTCGCGCCCGAGCGGGTGGCATTCACCGGTCCGGTGCCGCGCCAGGACTACCTCGCGCTCTACGCGCGCATCGACCTCGGCCTCGATCCCTTTCCCTACAATGGCCTGACGACGACCTGCGACGCGCTCTGGATGGGCGTGCCGGTGCTCACCGTGCCGGGCACGCTGCCCCAGTCCCGTGCCGGACTGAGCCTGCTCACGGCGGTGGGGCTGGCCGGGAAATTTGTGGCCCACTCCGAAGACGAGCACCTCGCCCTCGCCCAGCGCCTGGCCAGCGATCTTCCCGGCCTCGCGCAACTCCGCGCCACCCTGCGCGCCCGGATGGCCGCGTCGCCCCTGCGCGATGCGGCCAGTTTCGCCCGCGCGCTGGAAGGTGCCTGCCGGAGCCTTTGGCGGGACTGGACCCGCTCCGCCGGGCCTGCGCGAACGCTCGGCTGAGCCGCCCGCGCCGGAGCCGGATGCACTCTTGCGCCCGGTGTCCGCACCGCTAGTCTCGGCCCTCGTGCTGCTCCCGACCGCCGGGCTTCGAGCACCACTTTTCACCTCAACCATCTCCACGTACTTTCATGGCTAATACCATCCTCGTCGGCGCTCAATGGGGCGACGAAGGCAAAGGCAAGATCATCGACTTTCTCACCGAGACGGCGGACCTCGTCGTGCGCTCGCAGGGCGGCAATAACGCCGGCCACACCGTCTATGCCGCCGGCACTAAGTACGTCCTGCACCTCATCCCGAGCGGCATCCTGCGGGCGGGAAAAATGTGCGTGATCGCCAACGGCGTGGTCATCGACCCGGTCGCCGTCGCGGCGGAGATCGCCGGGCTGCGTGGGAAGAAGATCAAAGTCACGCCCAGGAACCTGCTCATCAGCGATCGCGCGCACCTCGTGCTGCCGTATCACCGCCTGCTCGACGAGCAGCGCGAAGCCTCCAGGGGCAAGGGCAGGATCGGCACGACCAAGCGCGGCATCGGCCCGGCCTACGGCGACAAAGCCGCGCGCGTCGGCATCCGCATGGGCGATCTCATTCAGCCTGCTCTCTTCGCCGAAAAACTCGCCGTGCGCGTGAAGGAAAACAACGCGGTGCTCAAGGCGCTCGGTGCCGGACAGCTGAAATTCAAGCGCGTGCTCGTGGACTACCAAGCCGCCGCGGAAGCACTCGCGCCCTTCGTCGGCAATACCGTCGTCTATCTCCACGACGCCCTGCAGGCGGGGAAGGAAATCCTCTTTGAAGGCGCCCAGGGCACCTACCTCGACATCGACCACGGCACCTATCCCTACGTTACTTCCTCGAACACCACCGCCGGCGGTGCCTGCACCGGCTCCGGCGTGCCGCCGCATCGCATGGATACCGTGCTCGGCGTGATGAAGGCCTACACCACCCGCGTCGGCGAAGGCGCCTTCCCGACCGAAAACGCCGCCATCTCCGACTTCCTGCACGGGCTCGGGCGCGAATTCGGCGCCACCACCGGCCGCGCGCGGCGCTGCGGCTGGTTCGACGCCGTCGCCACGCGCTACGCCGGCATGATCAATGGCATGGACGAAGTCGCGATCACCAACCTCGACGGGCTCGACACCCTCGAAACCATCCGCGTCTGTGTGGCCTACAAGCTCGGTCGCAAGACCCTCCAGGTGCCGCCGGGCGACCATGCCCAGCTCGCCGATTGCGTGCCGGTGTATCAGGAATTCTCCGGCTGGCAGACGCCCACGCATGAAGCCAAGTCCTTCGCCGCGCTGCCGAAGAAAGCGCAGACCTACGCGCGCCAGCTCGCCGAGTTCAGCGGCGCCAGACTGCGCATCGTGAGCGTCGGCCCGCATCGCGAGCAGACCATCGTCGTTTGATGAACATCGAACATCCAACTTCGAACATCGAACATCGAATGACGCCCGTGGTCGCTCGGACCCGTGGTTCGATGTTCGATGTTCAACGTCCGACGTTCGATGTTCTGCCTTCGCCATGACCCTCCCCCGCCACATCGCCATCATCATGGACGGCAATGGGCGGTGGGCGAAAGAGCGCGGGTTGCCCCGGATCAAAGGCCACGAGCAGGGTGCGGAATCCGTGCGCGCCGTCACCGAGGCCTGCGTGGAGATCGGCATCGAGTTCCTCACCGTCTATGCCTTTTCGACCGAGAACTGGCGCCGGCCGGAGACCGAAGTGCAGGCCCTCTGGCTGCTGCTCGAGCACTTCATCGCCCAGGAAACGCCGACGCTCATGAAGAACAATGTGCGCCTCCAGGCCATCGGCCGCCTGCACGAGCTGCCCACGAGCTGCCAGCAGGCGCTGCGCGAAGCCATCGCCACCACTTCCAAAAACACCGCCACGACCCTGATCCTCGCGCTGAACTACAGCGGGCGCACCGAACTCGTGGACGCCGTGCGCGAACTCTGCCGCGAAGTCGCCGCCGGCGCGCGCGACATCGAGTCCATCGACGCCGAGACCGTCGCCGCCCACCTCTATACCCGCGGCCTGCCCGATCCCGATTTGCTCATTCGGACATCCGGCGAGCTGCGACTGTCGAACTTCCTGCTGTGGCAGCTCAGTTACACCGAGATTCACGTCACGCCCAAGCTCTGGCCCGACTTCGGCAAAGAAGAGCTGCGCGAGGCCATCGCCGAATTTCAGAAGCGCGAACGCCGCTACGGCGCGCTGTGAGAATGACGAATGACGAATGCCCCGGGGCTAATGTGAAAACTACATTCGTCATTCGTCATTCGTCATTCGGTAACTGCCTCTTATGGAAGCCAACCAAACCATCCTCATCGTCGATCCCGAGACGGACTTTCTCGAATGGGCCGCGCACCAGCTCAAGACACCCAATACCCGCGTGCTCACCGCGACGATGGCCGATGAAGCCCTCAAAATTTTCAACCGCGAAGAGCCCGACCTAGTCATCACCGAGACGCACCTCGCGCCCTTCGGCGGAATGGATCTGCTGATCAAGGTCCGGCAGCGCGATCCCGGCGCCTTCGTCGTGCTCACCAGCCAGTTTGGCTCCACCCAGATCGTCATCGAGTCGATGAAGCTCGGCGCCTTCGATTTCGTGCGAAAGGAAGCGCTGCCCTTCAATCTCAAGATCGTCGTCGATTCCGCGCTGAAGGCGCGGGCCGAGATGAAAGCCGCCACCGCCGTGAAGGCGCAGCTCACCGTCGAAGAGCACCAGGATTCCATCGTCGGCAAATCCCCCGCGATGCAGCAGGTCTTCAAGATGATCGGCCGCGTCGCCCATAGCGACGCGCCGGTGATGATCACCGGCGAGAGCGGCACCGGCAAGGAACTCGTCGCCCGCGCCATCCATCACTACAGCCAGCGGAGCACAAAGAGCTTCGTCGCGATCAACTGCGCCGCCATCCCCGAGCAACTCCTCGAAAGCGAACTCTTCGGCCATGAGAAAGGCTCCTTTACCGGCGCCACCGGCCAGCGCGTCGGCCGCTTTGAGCAGAGTAATGGCGGCACCCTCTTCCTCGACGAGATCGGCGACATGCCGCTCAGCCTCCAGGGGAAAATCCTGCGCGTCCTGCAGGACGGGCAATTCTCCCGGGTCGGCGGCAACGACAACCTGAAATCCGACGTGCGCATCGTCGCCGCGACAAACAAAAACCTCGAACAGGAGGTGAGCAAACGCGCCTTCCGGGAAGATCTCTTTTACCGCCTCAATGTCGTCCGCGTGCAGCTCCCGCCCCTGCGCCAGCGCGTCGAGGATATCCGCATCCTCGCTGAGTATTTCCTGCAAAAGGTCGCCCTCCAGAAACGCCTGCCCCAGCCGAAGATCAGCGAGGAAGGCGTGCGCGTCCTCGAAAGCTACCCCTGGCCCGGCAACGTGCGCGAACTCGAGAACACCATCCAGCGCGCCTGCGTGCTCGCGACTTCCGGCATCCTCCTGCCCAAGGACATCCCCCTGGGCCTCGCCCTGCCCGAGGAAACCGCCACCCCGGCCAGGGCCGCGACCGCCGCCGGTCCACTGACCACGGAAGCCGCCATCGAGCATCTGCTGAGCGTCGCCACCGCCGACTCCGAAGTGCAGCTCCTGCCCTGGCTCGAACGCGAATTCACCCTCCACGCGCTGAAGGTCACGCAGGGCAACCAGGTCCGCGCCGCCAAACTCCTCGGCATCACCCGGGCCACCCTCCGCAAGCGCATCGAGCGTTTCGCCATCACCAAGGAACTGACCATCTCGTGAGTTGGAACTTGGGGCGAGGACGGCCCCTGCTCCTTGGAAGCGCATGACCGCCGGGCCGTGGAATGGCACCACCTCCGCGACGTGCGACTCGATGCCACTCACTAATCGCAAGTTCCGATACGGGATGCCGCTACACTAACATCCGAATTGCGAAGAAATTCTCTACGTCTTCTCCGGCCACGGCACGCAGAGCTACGATGACCGCACCGTGAAACTCAAACCCGGCATGCCAAAGTTGAAAGAGTTCGACGATGTGTTTTCACGCGTTATGGCCAATCCTCCGATCACAGCAGGTTATGGATACGCCTTAAATCCGGAGTTCAACATCAAGCCCCTCCCAAAGAGTGCAGGAAGAGGCGATTACCACGAGATTCTCTCACAGGGAGATCCCGAGTGGTGGCCAATGTTTATCTTGAGGGAGCTGTCGGGATGTCAATTCCAGGGACTTACGATGGAGCATATTCAAACCCTTAATGAAGCCGGCTATGGAAGCCTGCGGGAAGTTCTCGGGGCCCCCGACCAAGTATTGCTCGATTTGCCGGGAATTGGCCCGAAGCGCCTCTCCATAATAAGAGCCAACAAAAGCACAATGAGATGAGATTCATGCCGCCCACCCGTGGATCAGGACGAGCATCACACAATAAGGTGTGTCACTGCGGTCAGAGCGGAATGGCATTCAGTGAAGCGGTATTCGGGACGAATCCCGCGCGCCGACGATCCCGTTGTAGAGGCGGCTCTGTCCGCGCAGCGGGACGTGCCGCCTCACGCCTCGCGGGCAGCGGTGGTGCGGAGCTTCCGCGCGCCGCCGGCTCCGCGCCGCCGCTGCCCGCGGAAATCAGAGGCGGCACGTCCGCTGCGCGGACAGAGCCGCCTCTACAACTTGGGCGTCAGCGCAC
>Ga0105044_10013245_pt1 | contig 11202 bp, 13 predicted proteins | sample MAT01_FD_78092 | JGI IMG/M metagenome (GOLD analysis project Ga0105044, IMG submission 78092) | Freshwater microbial communities from Lake Fryxell liftoff mats and glacier meltwater in Antarctica - MAT-01 | ecosystem: Environmental > Aquatic > Freshwater > Ice > Liftoff microbial mat | place... | reverse complement strand
TAAGTCCACGCGCCGGTGCCAAATTTGACGGGCGCTTTTTCCTGCGCATCGCCGAGCGAGGGAATGGCGAGTGTGGCGGCGGAGGCAGCGCCCATTTTCATAAAGTCGCGGCGGGTGAGACGATGGGGGAAGAGGTGTTCGGAGTTCATGGGAGGGTGGTTGGTGGAGGGTTGAGGGGGGGTGCCAGACACGGAACCGGCGCGGGGTCGCCGCGCCGGTTCGAGAGTCGTGGGCGGCGCAGTTATTTCAGCACGGCTTGGTGAAACTCATACCAGTCGTCGAGGTTGTTGAGGTTAACGGCGTCGGTAGGCGTGCCGTCGGCGATCCCGCTCGCGCTCAGGATGCCCTGGCGCGTGGCGTCATCGTGCTGGTAGCCGGTGACGGCGGCGTTGTGCTGATCGATGGCGTCAGCGGTGACGGATTTGCCGTTGGCTTTCACCCACGCTTCAAACTGCGGGTAGGTGGGCTTGCTGGTTTTGATGAACGCTTTCACGGCGTCTTCATCGAGGCCAAGCGCGGCGCAGGTCATGGCGTCGTAGCCTTTGCCGATTCCGGGGTAGCCCGCGGCGAGTTTGCCGGCGGCTTCGAGGGAGACTTTCTGCCACAGGCGCGGCAGGTGGAGGACGCCGAGCGGGCCGGCGGTGCCGGAACTGATCAGAGGGACGTAGGTGCTCATAGTGAGTCGATTTTTGGGTTTGTGGTTTGGTTTATCTGGAAGCCACGCGCCCCGCATCATGCGGACCGCGAGTTTTCCAAAAGTGGGTAAAAAGGGGGGCGTGAGGAGTAGCCCCAGCGCCGCTGGACTGGCAAGCGCGAAGAACGACCGCCGCCGCAGTCCGGGCGCGGCGCGCGAAAGCGGGCTATCCCGTGGGAATTTGCAGCGCGCGGGTGCGATCGGCGTTGAGCGAAAGCGACCATTCCTGTTCGCGGCGGCGCAGGTCGATGACTTCGAGGAGCTGCAGGGCGAAGAGGATCCGGAAACGGGCCGGCGAATCGGGGATGTCGAGCGGGATGCTGTGGAGCGGGATGCGCCGTTCGTGCGCGAGGCGGTGGAGTAAGGCGGCGGCGGTCGCGCGTTCGCTGGCTTTTAGCGACAACGCGGCGCTGAGCGTGCCCGGTATGGAGAGGGTGATGCGGGGGAGGGCGAGGAGGAAATCGGAAATGATCTCGCCCGAGGATTTGTCGTCGCGCGGGTGGGTGTCGGGCGTGAAGCGGCGGTCGATCCATGCGTAGCCGACAGCGCACGCGGCAGAGACGAGGAAGAGGCTGGGGAAGCCCTGTGGCAGCGTGGTGCGGGAGGTGCCAGCGAAGATGAAACCGAGCATCAGCACCCAGGCGCAAACTGCGTAGAGCACGGTCCAAAGCCCGCTCGCAACAGCGAGGGTGAACAGCGTGATGAGCGCGACGTGGCGATTGTGCCGGGCGATCTCCCGACGCAGTGCGCGGGCTGTGCTTTCTACGGTGAAGACGCGCGGGGCCGGTGCGGCGGCAAATTTTCCCGAGATCATCTGAGGCGCGGACGCGGGCGGCTTTTCCTACGACGATCCTGTGCGGTAGCCGGCGGGATCGATTTCCACGGCGGCGTAGCCCGCGGCGAGGAGGCCGGCTTCAAGCTCACGGGCGATTTCCGGGAGGCGCGGCATTTCGTCGGGGGCGATCTGCACGCGGGCGTGCGGCAGAGGTGAGTTTCCAGCGATGTGGCGAACGCGGAAGATGCGAAAACCGAGGCTGCGGACGTGCGCCTCGGCACGCTCGATCATGGCGAGCGCCTCGACGGTGACGGGCGTGCCGTGGGGGATGCGCGAACTGAGGCAGGGCTGCGCGGGTGCGTCTGCGGTGGGGAGATGGAGCGCGCGGGAAAGCTCGCGGATTTCGGCTTTCGTGAGCCCGGCGTCGCGGAGTGGGGCGATGATGGAAAACTCCGTGGCGGCCTGCCTGCCGGGCCGGATCTGTTTCATGTCGTCCGCATTTTCGCCGTAGGCGATGGCGCGAAAACCGCGCGCAGGAGCGAGCGCGTCGAGTTTGGTGAAAAGCTCGGCTTTGCAGAAGTAGCAGCGGTTTGGCGGATTGGTGGCGTAGTCGGGATTGGCGAGTTCGTCTGTGCGCACGACCTCCACCTGGACGCCAATTTTCTCAGCGAGGGACAGTGCCTCGGCAAGCGCCTGGCGTGGCAGACTCGGGCTGTCTGCGATGACGCCGAGCACCTGCCCGCCCAAGCACGCATGAGCCTCCGCGAGCAGATATGCGCTGTCCACGCCGCCGCTGTAGGCGACGACGAGCGGCGCATTCGCACAAAGCTGGGCGCGGAGTTGGGCGACCTTTGCGCTGTGCATTTTCCAATAACCTACAGCAGCACGCGGCGAAAAATCTCGTCGAGCGGAAGTTGGAGGCCGACGTAAAATTCGCCGAACTCGGCGTATTGCGCGCTCACGGCGTCGAAGCGCATTTCATAGACGATCCCCTTCAGATTCATCGGGTCGTGCGCGAGGAGCGTGACGCCCCATTCCCAGTCGTCGAGCCCGGTCGAGCCGGTGATGAGCTGGAGGATTTTGCCGTGCCAGGTGCGACCGATTTTCGCATGCCCGAGCATGAGCTTTTTCCGCTCCTCGAAACTCAGCGCGTACCAGTTTTGCCCGGTGGTCCCGCGGCGTTTGTTCATCGGGTAAAAACACATCACCGGCCAAGGCGGGAGCACAGGGTAGAGGCGGTCCTTCATGTACTTCGCCATGCGCTGTCGGAACGCCTCCATCTTCGTCTCGTGCTCCGCCGTGCCGGCGGCGAGGTTTTCCTCCGTGACGAGCGACTCGGCGTAGTCGGCGTCGCTGGTGGTGTATTCGCTGCGCTCGGTCATCGAGAGAAAACTGTAGGTCGCGGCGAGAATGTCCGGGCCGAGAGCGAGCGAGAGGCGCTTTTCAAAGGCGTTGGCTGCTTGCAGGTCGGCGCAGAGGAGCATGAAACCGAGGTCCGCCTTGGGCGAGACCATGGCGAAAGTGAGAAGCTGGGCGCCTTCCGTGGCGCGGATTTCGGCGACGAGTTCCGTCAGGTGCGTCTTGGCGGCGATCTGTTCCGCGCGGCTGAGCAGCGCCCACGCGCTGTGCTCGATCGCGTAGAAAAGGTGCTGCACATGCCAGCCTTCGGCGGAAATCAGGGCGTCGGGAATTTTGTCGGTCATACGGCCGCGAATGTCGCCAGCGCGTGGGAGTGGGTCAACAGGGAAGCCGGGAAGAGAAACCACGGATTTCGCGTCACGCGAATTTGTTCGTTCCGAAATCCGTGTCGTCCGCAAATCCCTGGATCAACTCCCGGCATCATTCCGTTACGGAAAAAGACGTTGCCACCCCGCGATTCGCCCCTATTTTGGGCCGCTCAAAAACCAACCCATCTATGGCCGACTTCGCTAACAAATATCCCGAAAACGTGGCTGGTTCCTTTTACGTGGACGACCAGTGCATCGACTGCGATCTCTGCCGCGAGACCGCGCCGGCCAATTTCACCCGCAACGACGACGGCGGCCACAGCTACCTTTACAAGCAGCCTGAGAACGACGCCGAAACCTCGCTTTGCAAGGAAGCGATGGAAGGCTGCCCGGTTGAGGCCATCGGCAGCGACGGCCCGGCGTAACCGCGAAACGAAAGCGAATTCGGAAAACCCTCGCTCGTGAAGAGTGAGGGTTTTTCTTTGGTCCACGAAAGACCCAAAAGGACACGAAATCGGAGCGTCCTTTTCCGTGCTTTTTCGTGTCCTTCGTGGACACTCCCCCCGCGATGAAACCCGACCAACTCCGCGCCCGCGTCCTCGCCGAATGGCGCGGCCTGCCGGAACTCGCGGTGCGCCCCGACCGTGCGGCTGCGGTCGGCGACGCGGTGCGAAAGGTGATGGCGGGGCTCGGCTTGAAAGACCGCCTGCGCGCCGACGAAGTGCTGGGTGCGTGGCAGGAAGTGGTCGGGGAATTTGTGGCGAAACATTCGTCGCCGCAGCAGCTCATGAACGGCGTGCTGACCGTGCGCGTGCTGCAGCCGACCGTCCACTTCGAGCTCGATCGCTTTTGGAAGCCGAAGATCCTGGCGAAGCTCAAGGAACGCTTCGGCCCGCGCGTGGTGCGCGACATCAAATTCCGCGTCGGCTGAGCGCATGCGCGACCGCATCCTGATCGACGGCCTCGAACTTTCCTCCTGCATCGGCGTTTCCGACGAGGAGCGTGCGGCGGCGCAGCGGCTGACGGTGAATCTCGTACTGGAGCCCGTTCGCGGCTTTGGTGCGCTCGGCGACGCCATCGAAAACACGGTCGATTATTTCCGCGTATGTGAGGACGTGAAAGCGCTCAGCCTCGCTCGTCCGCGCCGCTTGATCGAGACGCTCGCTGAGGAGATCGCCGCTGCTCTGCTCGAACGCTTCGCGCTCGGCGCGGTCGCTGTGGAGCTTCGCAAATACATTCTGTCCGACACAGCGTTTGTCGCGGTCACCCTCCGCCGGGAGCGCGCGGAGTAGGTGCGCTTCGTTTCGGTGAAATTGAACATCACCGGCATGCGCGTGTCTGTTTTCCGCGTCCGCATTTCACCTCCCCTCATGTCCTTCGCATCCGTCTCTCCCACACCCGCCTCACTGCTTTGGCCCTCGCCGGTGCAATCGCAATTCCCAACCGCGGCGCGGCCTGCTACCAAGCCGCGCACGATGCAGGATGAATTGAGCCGCAAGCAAGACGACGAGCTGATCGCCCGCACCCAGGCGGGCGACGCCGCGGCGTTCGACGAACTCATCGTCAAGTACAGCGCGCGCCTTTACGGCCTCGTCTATAACATGACCTCGAACCACGAGGATACGAACGACCTGCTCCAGGACATCTGGTCAAAGGCCTACCGCTCGATCACCGGCTTCCGGGGCAAATCGTCCTTCTACACCTGGATGCACTCCATCGGGGTCAACATGACGATCAACTTCCTGAAAAAGCGCGGCCGCCGCTTTCACCTGAGCCTCGACGACATCGACGCGAATATTCAGAACGACAAGGAGTTCATCGAGCTGACGGCGTCGAGTTCTCCGGTGCGCGACGCGGACCTCGGCGAGCTCCAGAAAAGGTTGAACGAGGCCATGCAGAAGCTGTCGCATGACCACCGCGCGGTTGTCACCATGTTCGACATTCAGGGAATGCCGCACGCGCAGATCGCGAAAATCCTCGGCATATCCGAGGGCACGATTCGTTCCCGGCTCTTTTACGCGCATCGCCAATTGCAGAATTTTCTCACCGAATTCCACTAACCCGAGGCTGAACCATGACCGATGAACAACTCTCCGCACTGCTGCGACTGAAGCGCTACGAACAGCCCCCGGCGGAGTATTTTGACCGTCTCCTTCGGGACATCCAGCGCCGCCAGCGCACGGATCTTCTGCGCCGGCCCCTTTGGAAAATCGCCTTCGAGCGGGTGCAGACTTTGTTCTGCGAGCACAGCATGGGGCACATGCCGTATGCGGGGGCGATGGCCGCGGTCCTCGTGGCGGGCATCGCCGCGATCGGGTGGCTTACGCCCGGCGGCACTGCACCGCCCCAGAATCCGCGGTTCATTCCAGAGGCGAAGTCCGCAGCCCCGCAGCGGCTGCTCAGCCTTCAGTCTGATCCGGCACCCCCATTCGACTGGCAGCCACTTTCAACCGCTCAGCCCGGATTCGCCCCGGTGGTTCCTCAGCCGCGATACGTCATGGATGCGCGGCCCGTGAGTTATGAACCGTCGTCGTCGTTTAATTTCTAGGCGTTTGTCCCGGGGTTTCGCTTTCCCCTTTTGCGGCGCGCTCATGGCCGTCGCTCCCCTCTTCGGGTCGGACGGTGAGTCCGGCAAAATGCTGGATGCCATCCAGCAGCAGGTGCAGGGCGTTTTTGAGAAAAGCGGTCCTGCGGTGGTGCGGATCGAAGCCACCGACACGCACGGCCGCCTCGCCGGGAGCGGCTTTTTCATCGATCCAAATGGCACGCTCTACACCTCTTACAGCGTGGGCGGCGAATCGCAGGACATCACCGTCCATTTCCGCGGCGAGCGGCATCAGGCCACTCGGCTCGTCAGCGATCTCCGCAGCGGCATCGCCCTCCTCAAGATCGAGGCGCAGACCCCGTTCGTCAGCTTCGGCAAGGCGCGGGAGCTCGCCCTCGCCACACCAGTGATCGCGCTCGGCTATCCCATGGAAATGCCGCTCACTCCGTCCTTTGGCATCGTCGGCGGTTTCGACGGGAAATATGGGGGTCGTTTTTTTGCCACCACCCACATCCGGGCCAATCTCCCCGTCCAGCGCGGCGAAAGTGGTGCGCCCCTGCTCAACACGAAAGGGGAAGTCGTCGGCATTCTCATCAGCACGCTCGATAATGGCAGCGCTTCCTTCGTCCTGCCGATCGAGGCGGCCGAGAAAGTCCGCATGGATTTCATCCGCTTCCGCGAAGTCCGGCCCGGCTGGATCGGGCTTGCGGTCAAGGCCGCAGACGCCCCCGCCGCCGGATCGACCGCGCTGATCGACGAAGTCATGGCCGGGTCGCCGGCCCAAAAAGCCGGTTTGACGGCTGGCGACATCCTCCTCCAGATCGGCGCACGCCAGATCAGCGTCCCCGCCGACGTGCTCGACGCCTCCTTCTTCCTCACCGCCGACGATGGCGTCCCCGTGCGGGTCAATCGTGCCGGCACCGAAGTACAACTCGAAGTCCAGCCGGCCGACCCTCCGACGGCACGCCGCGCTTCGCTCCCGCCTGCGGGAGTCGCACCGCACGGTTTGAAAGTCGGGCAGTAGCGCGGGCCGGAACTTTCCCCGGCGATCAGCCTGGGATTTCCCGCAGCATCTGGGCGTTGGTGGGGAATTTCTTGGTGAAGAAAAGGAGGCGCTCGATGGCTTCGACGGGCTTGTGGCCGGCGAGGCCGCGGCGGATGACGTTGATCTTGTGGAGGGAGTCCGCGGGGATGAGCAGCTCGTCGCGGCGGGTGCCGGATTGGAAGATGTCGATCGCCGGGTAGATGCGCATGTCGCTGATCTTGCGGTCGAGGACGAGCTCCATGTTGCCGGTGCCTTTGAACTCCTGGAAAATGACTTCGTCCATGCGGCTGTTCGTCTCGATGAGCGCGGTGGCGATGATCGTGAGGGAGCCGGCCTCCTCGGTGTTGCGCGCGGCGGCGAAGATTTTGCGCGGGATTTCCAAGGCGCGGGAATCGAGGCCGCCGGACATGGTGCGACCGCCGGTCATGGCGTTATTAAAAGCGCGACCGACGCGGGTGATGGAGTCGAGGAGGATGAAGACATCCTTGCCGGCCTCGACGAGGCGTTTGGCACGCTCCATGGCGAGCTGGGCGATGCGGGTGTGGCTCTTGATGTCCATGTCGTTCGAGCTGGCCATGATCTCGGCCTGCGGGACGCTGCGGGTGATGTCGGTCACTTCCTCGGGGCGCTCATCGACGAGGAGGATGATGATCTTGATCTCGGGATGATTCTTCACCACCGCCTGCGCGATGTGCTGGAGGAGAGTGGTCTTGCCGGTGCGGGGCGGGGCGACGATGAGGCCGCGGGTGCCTTTGCCGATCGGGCACATCATGTCGATGATGCGCGTGGTGTAGCGGTCGGGCACGGTCTCGAGGTTGATTTTCTCGAGGGGGCTGATCACGGTGAGTTCATCGAAGGTGGGGAGGTTGGCGGCGAGTTCGGGAGCGTCGCCATTGATCTCCGTGAGGCGGAAAAGCTGCGCCCCGCGGTTGCCGCGCCGGGTCTGGCCTTTGACCCACTGGCCGTCGCGCAGATTGTAGCTGCGGCAGAGCTCCGGGGTGACGAAGACATCGCTCGGATGTTGGGTAAAGCCGCGCTTGGCATCGCGCAGGAAGCCGAAGCCTTTGCCGGACACCTCGACGATTCCCTCGGCTTCGCCGATCTCTTCATCGCGGGGCGGAAGCTCGACTCGGGGAGCCTGCTCGGACCGCGGAGCCTGCTCCATGCGCGGAGCCAGCACGGCGGGCATGGAAACGGGAACCTGCACGTCCGTCTGGCCGGTGGCGCGGGCCTCCTCCTGCATCTGCCGCGCCACATGGAGCGGGATGTAAACGGGGCGCTGTTTCACGCCGGGCGCAGTTTGGGCGGGCGTATCCTGCACGGGTCCGGGAGCGGTCGCGGCGACGGGGTTTGGAGCGGGCGCGGCAGGCTCGGATCTGGAGCCCGACGGGCTCCACTCATCGCTGCCGGTTTGGGAAATGGGCGCTGCCGTAGCCGGGATGGGCGCGGGCATCTCGGCGGGTTGCGCGACTGCGGCGGCGGGTGCTTCCGGGGCGGCTGGCAAGTCGGGCTGCGGTTCCTCAGCGACCTTCACGATCTTCTTTTTGGCCGGAGCTTTTTTCGCGGCAGGCTTGACCGCTTTCACCGCGGTCGGGGTGGTCTTTGTCGCCCGCTTCCTGGCGGGTTTCTTCGGTGTGGTGGTCTGCTCGTCGAGCAACGGTTGTTCTGCGGGTTCGGTCATAAGGAAAGTGGTGGGTGAGGAAATACGGGATGGAAGGGAGGCACCCCGGTCGTCCGTGGGTGCATTTTGGAAAAGGGTCGTCGTCTGTCAGAGCGTGACTGCCCGCGGCTGGGGCATTGGTGATCGTAAAAACCGGCCTGGGTGCAAGCCGGGGAGGCCTTCGGACTGCGGGTCGTGGAACTGCTTTCGGTGATCCGCCATGGATCAGGTTGTGTGTGGGTAAATGATACGGAAACGCGCTTGACTGCTGGCTTGCGAGGGAGCGATCTGCCGAAGAGGTCAGACCAACCGAGGGCGCGAACTGATGTCGCGGAAAGTGCGCGATAGGCCGGGCGGCGTCAACGGGATTTTTACGCCGGCCGCGGCAGGCGCATTTGGAGGGGAAAACGCCGGCGGTGGCTTGCGGGCTTTCCTTTTCACCAGCGACCTCAGCATAAACCCCGCGCCGCCATGAAACGCCTGCCCAAAATCCTGCTCACGCTCGCTGCCATCGCCGCCGCGGCGGCGGGCAGTTTCCTTGCTTTGCAAAAGCCCCGCGATCCGCAGCCGGGGCTCCGGCCGATGGGCGAGTGGCGCGCCCGGCAGATCGCGGGGCTCACGCTCGAAGCGCCGGGCGATTTTCAAGGCATGCCTCTCGATCTCGGCGCGGTCGGGCAGTTCGTGGAAAGCAGCGAGTTGCAGATTTTTAAGACGGCCGATTTCGAGATCGACGTGATGCGGACAATCTACAAGAGCGACATCGAACTGAATTTCGACGGCGCGGCGCAGGGCGCGGTGGATGGCATCGCGCGCCTCGCCGGCATCCGCAATGTGCAGCACACCGCCACGGAGCAGACCGTCTCCGGCAAGCCCGCGCGGCGTCTCTCCATCACCGCCGAGCGCTGGCGCAAGGCGCTCCGCGTGGAGGGGCTGCTCGTTTCCGACGGCCACGCGTACTATCAGGTTCAGGCGATCTTCGATCCCGCGAACCCGCAGTCAGCGAAGGATGCCGGGCGGCTTTTGCAATCGGTCCAACTCGCGCCGTAGCTACGTCCTGAAGCCGGCGGCGAGCCGCAGGATGGCGCGTTTGTGGGGGGCGGCGAGGGCGAGGGTTTCGATCGCGTCGAGGGCAATCCAGCGCTGATGGAGGGCGGCGCGTTTTGCAGCGTGAGCGGCGAAAACACTCAGCGTCACGCGGTGGTGGGTGAACGGATATTCGAGTGCGAGGAGGAGTTTCGCGTCGCGCGGCGCGCTCGTGAGCGGCGGAAGTTTCCACAAGCCGCGCCAGCGTGGGCCGGTTTGCTGTTCGAGCAAAAGTTGGCCGGCGCAAACGATCCACGCGCAGTCCTCGGCGAGGGCGACGGTTTTGCGGCGCGGCTGTTTCAGCGGGAGTGAAGCGGGCACTTTCGCCTGGCAATGGACCCGCACCGGACAGACCGGACACCGCGGCGTGCGCGGGGTGCAGAGCAGCGCGCCCAGTTCCATCAGTGCGGAATTGTGCAGCCGTCCGCCGCGCCCGGGCAGAAGCGCTTCGGCAGTTCGCCAAAGAATCGCGGAGCCGCGCGGGGTGTCGATCGGCTCGCGCAGATCGAGCAGCCGCGCCAGGACGCGGGCGATATTCGCGTCGATGATCGGCGTGGCCCGGTCGAACGCGAAACTGGCGATGGCCCCGGCAGTATAGCGACCCACACCGGGGAGCGCGGCGATGGCGGCGAGGTCATCGGGCAGCGAACCGCCGTGCTGCGCCACGACCTCCTGCGCGGCGCGGTGCAGATTCCGGGCGCGCGAATAGTAGCCGAGACCCTGCCAGACATGCAGCACGTCGGCTTCGCTCGCGGCGGCGAGTGTCGCGAAATCTGGGAAACGGGCGAGCCAGCGCGCATAAAAAGCCAGCACCGTGACGACCTGCGTCTGCTGGAGCATGAACTCGGAAACCATGATGGCGTAAGGATCGCGCGTCCGCCGCCACGGCAGATCGCGGCCCTGCGCGCGGAACCAGCGCGCCAGTGCGGCGCGGAATTTATGCCGCTCGATTTTGGATTGGGGCGTTTCCGCGGAGGTCACGCTGTTGCCGTTTTGGCGGATGTGCTGGCGGAGAAGGCACGGGGCCACCCGCCGTGTTGCTCGATCAAGGCGTCGATTTCTGCCATGAGGCGGATGGTTTCTGAGAGGGCGATGACGATCTTTTGGTAATGGGCGAGGTCGTCTTTGGAGAGGGTGCGGCCTTTGCGGTCTTTGAGCCATTTCTGGCAGACCTGGTAGCCGCCGATGTGGAAGTTCCAGACGGCTTCGGGCACGCCGCGGAAGCCGGTGGTCTGGGCTTTGTCCACCCACACGGTCTGATGCGACCAGGAGGGTTTTTCGACGACGGGAAGCGGAGCGCGGGCATCCTGCCCGCTGTGTTTCGCATCCTGCGGAGCACCCGTGCCGCGCCCGGCGGAGCCGGCATTCCGGGGAATGGCGGCTGCGCCGGCTGGGTTCGCTGTTCCCGGCAGGATGCCGGAAACAGCGGGCTGGAAGCCCGCGCTCCCCGGGGAAACGAAGGTCGTTTGCGGGGTGGCGAGCTGGGGCGCTTCCAGGAGGTGCAGGGCGATGAGTTCGCCGCCGAGCCGGGCCAGCGCGCGGAACACCTTCAGGTTCCCGGTCAACGGCAGGCGCGGGAAATCGATCTTCAGAAACTCCGCGTAGCGGCTCCGGTAGCCGGGACTGTGAAACACCGCGTAGGCGTAGTGGAAGATGTCTTCGGGCGTCAGGCC
>Ga0105044_10013244_pt1 | contig 11202 bp, 10 predicted proteins | sample MAT01_FD_78092 | JGI IMG/M metagenome (GOLD analysis project Ga0105044, IMG submission 78092) | Freshwater microbial communities from Lake Fryxell liftoff mats and glacier meltwater in Antarctica - MAT-01 | ecosystem: Environmental > Aquatic > Freshwater > Ice > Liftoff microbial mat | place... | reverse complement strand
GCGGGGGGTGGTTATGGACGGCCAGTTGGGGGCGGTTGCGGCGGGGTTGTCGGGGTCGGAGTTGCGGCGGGGGGGGAAGAAGGGGGTGCTGCGGCGTGCGTTTTCGGCCGAGCTGCCGGCGGCGGTGTTTAAGAGGCGGAAGATGGGGTTTGCGGTTCCGATCGGGGAATGGTTTCGGTCGTCGCTGAGGGAAATGTTGCGGTCGGTGGTATTGGACCCAAGCGGGTTCGCGGTGGGGCGGTTCGGGCGACAGGCGGTTGCGGGGCTGGTGGAGCAGCACGAGGCAGCCGAGGCGGACCACTCGCAGCGATTGTTTGCATTGCTGATGCTGGAGCTGTGGTGGAAGGGTCGGCGGACGTGAGCAGATTTGCGGCGACGGTTTTCGCGGTCGTGGTGGCGGCGTTTGCGGCGGCGGGGGCGTTGCTGCTGGTGTCCGTGTTCGGGGTGAATCTGCCGTATTGGGACGAGTGGGTGCACTTGCAGGTTCTGTTGAAGTTCTCGGCGGGGGAGCTGTCAGCCGGGGACTTGTTCGCGCAGTACAACGAGTCTCGCAAGGTGTTCCCTCGGCTGGTGATTATCGCGCTGGCGCCGCTGACCGGGGGTGACCAGCGGGGGCAGATGTACCTGTCGGTGGTGATCGTGGCGGCGACTGTTGCGCTGGTGGGGGTGGTGGCTCGGCGGACGGTGCCGGGGTCGTGGGCGGGGCTGACGGCGGTGGCGGCGGTGGTGCTTTTTTCGTGGGCGCAGTGGCAGAACTGGCTGTGGGGGATTCAGTTCGTGTGCTTCGTGCCGCTGGCTTGCCTGATGGGGGTGCTGGCGCTCTCGGGGTCCGCGGTTAGGCCGTGGGTGCGGGTGGCGGGGTCGGCGGGGCTGTGTGTGTTGGCGACGTTTACGTACGCGAACGGGATGCTGCTGTGGGTGCTCGCAGCGGCTGCGCTGGCGGTTTACCGGGAGACGCGGAGGGTGCGATACCTTACCCCGCTCGCGGCGTTGGCGGCGGTGTGCATCGGGGCGTACTTCGCGGGATACGTGCGTCCGGCGTGGACGCCGACGTTCGGCGATTCACTGTCCGACCCGGTTCGACTCGCGCACTACTTCGTGGTGCTGGTGGGCGGCGCGTTTTCCCCGAAGGAACTGGGGCCGTCGGTCGGCGTGCACGGTGTCTTGATGGCGACGGCGCTGGGGACGGCAGTGCTTGGATCGCTGGCGGGGGGGATGTGGGGGGCAATCCGGGAGAACCGCGCGGTCGCGCTGCCGTGGCTGATCGTGGCGGCGTACTCACTGATCTCGATGGCCGCGACGTCGCTGGGGCGGTCGCCGTTCGGGGTGGAGAACGCGATGCTGTCGAGATACGCGACGTTTTCGCTGCCGCTGGTGGTGGCGGCGGTGGCGCTGCTGAGGGTGGGGGGATGGCCGAGGGCGGCCACGGCGGCGGGGGCGGTTGCGGCGGCTCTGACGGTGGCGGCGTCGGTGGCGGTACTCGCGCCGGTTGGGAACGTATCCGAGCGGCAGCGGGCCGGGCGGGTGATGCTGCACTTTTGCCTGACCGCCCCCGATGCAACGCAAACGACGCTCGTCGCCGACGTGGCAGAGCGGCGGCTGATCGTCCCGACGGCCGTGCGGCTGTCGGCGGCTGGGCTGCTTTCGCCGCCGATCTCGCCGGACGGGGACCTTCGCCCACTGCTGGTCGCGGTGCCCGAGAGTCCGACGCGATTCGACGCGATCGTGGGTGCAGTACCTCGGGCGGACGGGGCGCTCATCGTCGTCCGCGTGTTTCCGGCGACGACCGGGCCGGATCGGTTTCCGCCGCTTCCGGCGGGGGCTCGGCTGTACCGCGTGCGGGGCGATACGTTGCGGGCGTTTCCGCTGACGCCGAGGTAGCGAGATCAGCCTTCGAGTTCTTCGGCGGGTTCGCGGTCGAGGCGGGGACGGTCGCGGCGACGGGCTTCGATCTGGGCTTTGACGTCCGACGCGAGGGGCACGGCCCTGCCGGGGGCGCGCTTGCGGGCGATGGCGGCGACGAGCTCCTCCCAGGCTTCGAGCTTGTCGAAGAGCGCCTTGGGGTCGCGCGTTTCCCAGTATCCGCCGTCGTCTTTGACCGTCACGTTCAAGCCCGCGGTCCGGGCCTTGTCGAGCACGCCAACGATCGCGCGGTGGGCGGCGAGGAACGTTCTGGCCCCGCCCCGTTTCATTGCGCCCTGCGTCGCGCAGCCGCTCGCCCAGCGGTACCCCACCGAGGTCGCCCCGCCACCGGCGGCTGGCACGGCACTGGGCAAGGCGTCATACCACGCCAAGCCGAACACCGCCTCCTCCGCCCCCGCCGAGTACCCGCGAAACGCCACCACGTGCGTCGGCGCGATCCGCACCGTTCGCCGGGTGTCGTCGTCGGTGGGGGCGGCGACTGTCACCATTCCCTGCGACAGCGCCCAGGCCCGTTCAGCCATGGCGTCCTCGTCGCCGGCGGCGTGCACCCCGGCCCAGGCTTCTACAACCTCGCCCACCTCGCCGAACCCAAGTGACAGCGCCGACTCGCGCAGCGCCGTGACGACGCGGAGTGCCCCCGCGCTGTCCACCGCGCCGTCCGCCGACAGTTCCCAGTGCAACCCAAGTCCCATTGGCATGGTTCCTCAACTTCAGGGAGGCGGCCCGCGAGTTGCAACTAGGTCGGGGGCTGGGCGGGGGGCTGGGCGGGCTGGGTTTCCGGCGGCTGCTCGCCGGGGTCGCTCGAGGGTGGGGGAGAGACGGCGGCCGCGTCCGGCGACACCGGCCCGGGTTCCTCACGCTCCACAGCCGCCATCGTCACGAGCTTGTCCTTGTCGTCGAGCTTGAGCAGGCGAACACCGGCTGCGTTGCGCCCCGTCTGCCGGATTTCCTCGACGCGGGTCCGCATGACAATGCCCTTTTCGGTCATGAAGATCACGTCGTCGGTATCGCGGACGAGCTTCATGCCCACCACGTCGCCGTTGCGGTCGCCGGCGTCGATGTTGATCACACCCTGCGTGCCGCGGCCCTTCTGCGGGTAGTCCTCCAGCGGCGTTCTCTTACCATAACCAAAGGCGCACCCCGTCAGCACGCACACGCCCGCGACGTTCTCCCCGCCGGGCACGACGACCATGCCGATCACCTCGTCTCCCTCGCGCTTGAACTTCGCGCCGATGACGCCGCCGGCGGGGCGGCCCATCGCACGCACCTCGTCCTCGCCGAAGCGAATGGCAAGGCCCGTTTTCGTGCCCAGCATGATGTGGTCCCGACCGCTGGTGACGGCGACGCCGATGAGCATGTCGCCCTCGTCCAACCCGATGGCGATCAAGCCGTTGGTGCGGATGTTGGCGTACGCCGAGAGCGCGGTTTTCTTCACCGTGCCCTTGGCGGTGGCGAACATGAGGAACTGCTCGGTTTGCGAGAAATTCGTGATCTCCAAAACGCTTGCGACCTTCTCGCCCCGCTGGAATTGCAGGAGGTTGGCGAGGCTGCGGCCCTGGCTGGTGCGCGTGCCCTCGGGAACTTCGTAGACGCGCTTGTCGTAGACGCGGCCTTGGTTGGTGAAGAACAGAAGGTGGTCGTGGGTGTTGGCGACGAAGAGGGTTTCGACGAAGTCGCCCTCCTTCATTTCCGTTCCGCGGACACCGCGGCCGCCGCGACTTTGGCTGCGGTAGGTCTCGAGGGCAAGCCTTTTGACGTACCCGCCATGGCTGAGGGTGACGACGACGTCCTCGCGGGCGATGAGGTTTTCGAGGTTGAAGTCGCTGACGTCGCCGGTGATCTGGGTGCGGCGGGCGTCGCCGTACTTGTCTTTCATCTCCAGCGTGTCTTCACGGATGATGTCGTAGACGTTGGCGGGGTCGCGCAGGATGAACTCGTAGCCCTCGATCTCCTCGACAACGCCGCGGTACTCGCCGACGAGCTTGTCGATCTCCAACCCGACGAGCTGGATAAGCTGCAGCCGGCCGATGGCTTCGGCTTGGGCTTGACTGAGAAGGACGGGCTTTTCCGCGATGCGTTTCATGAGCTGTTCGGGGATCTTCGAAGCCGAGGGGTGGTCGGCTGCGATGCGGAAGGCGCGGGCGCGGAGCTTTTCGATGGCTTCCTCGCGGGTCTTGCTGCTGCGGATGAGGCGGACGATTTCGTCGATGTCGCAAACGGCGAAGATCAGGCCCTCGAGGATGTGCCCGCGCTGCTGGGCTTTCTTGAGGAGGAACTTCGTTCGCCGGGTGATGACCTCGAAGCGGTGGCCGATGAAGTGCTGGATGAGCTCTTTGATGCCCATCGTTCGCGGCTGGCGGTTGACCAGGGCGATGTTGATCATCGAGACGTTGATTTGGCAGGGGGTGAACTCGAAGAGCTGGTTCATCACGACGTCTGCGTCGCCGTCGCGCTTGAGGTCGACGACGATGCGGACCTTGTGCTGCCGGCCGGATTCGTCGTTGACGGCGGAGACGTCCGAGATGTGCCCCTCCTTCACTGCGGAGGCGACGGCTTCGACGATGTTCTTGCGTATCACGCCGTAGGGCAATTCGGTGACGACAACGCTTTTGCGTCCCTTTTTGTCTTCCTCGACCTCGAGCTTCGCCCGGAGCATGACCTTGCCCCGGCCGGTTTTGTACGCTTCGACGATGCCGTCTTTCCCGCAAATGACGCCGCCGGTGGGGAAGTCCGGGCCGGGGATGACCTGCATCAGGCCGTCCAACCCGATGTCGGGGTTTTCCAGCACGGCGACGATCCCGTCGCAGATCTCGCGCAGGTTGTGGGGAACGAGGTTGCACGCCATGCCCACCGCGATGCCCGTGCTGCCGTTGACCAGCAGGTTGGGGAACTTGCCGGGGAGCACGACGGGCTCGTCCTTACCCGGTCGCTCGTCGTAGTTGGGGACGAAGTCGACGGTGTCGAGGTCGAGGTCCGCCATGAGTTCGGCGGCGACGCCGGTCATGCGGGCTTCGGTGTAACGCATGGCGGCTGCGGGGTCGCCGTCGGACGAGCCGAAGTTGCCTTGTGCGTCGATGAGCGGGTAGCGCAGGTTCCAGTCCTGCCCCAGCCGGACGAGCGTGGGGTAGATGACCGACTCGCCGTGGGGGTGGAAGTCGCCCGAGGTGTCGCCGCAGATTTTGGCGCACTTGACCTTCTTCGACCTCGGTCCGAGGTTGAGGTTGTGCATGGCGAAGAGGATGCGGCGCTGGGACGGCTTGAGGCCGTCGCGCACGTCCGGCAGGGCCCGATCCATGATCGTGCTCATCGCGTACGTGAGGTAGCTGTCTTGCAGCTCGCGCTCGATCTGAAGGTCTTCGATCCGCTCGTTGGGCGGAACGGGTGCGCCGGCGGACGGGGGCGGCGGTGAGGTCGGGGGGGGAGGAGGTGTGGTGGAATCTGCCATGGGTGCTCGGGGGACGAATCGGGACCCGGGAAAAACTCACGTTTCACCCGGAAATTCGGACGCGAAACCCGCGCCCGAACAACGTCCCAATTCTAGTCGCAACCGAGCAAAAAATCGACCCCAAAACCGTGCCCAAACCCCTTCACTTCTTCGACCTAAAACACCCAGCCAACCGTGACCTGCGTGCCGAACCGCGGGGCGTCCTGGTCGGTGAGCTGCACCGTTCCGGTCACCGTCACCGACCAGCGCTCGCCGATGACGATCCCCACCGTCGGCCCGCCGTAGACCGTAGTCTCCTGGTAGTTCTTCCACTCGGCGTAGGTGCTGTCGACGAGCACCTCGCCGCCGACAGACAACTCCGAGATCGTGCCTTGGATTTCCCACAGGTGGGCGACACCCGCCGAGTGCCCCAGCGTGCCGGTCGTCTCCTTGCTGCCGCCGTCGAACCCCTCGAAATCGGTCCCGAGGCGGAGGTTGTAGGCGATGTTCCACGGTCCCCTGAGCACCTGCAACGCCAGCCGCGAGTCGTTGGACAGCCCGCGCTCGTTCACCACAAGCCGAGAAAACACGGCTACGCCCACCGGAGCGGCTTCGGGGTTTACCAGCGAATACAGCACCATCGCTCCGGTTCCCTCGTATCGGAGCCCCTCACGTTCGTCGCCGCTGTCGTAGCTCAATTCCGCAAAGGTGAAACCCACCTGAAATCGCTCGGTGGGTGCCCAGTACACTGATGTCGCGCCGTAATAGCTGGTAAAGCCCTTATCGCTCTTGGTGCGATGCGCCGTGTCGAAGGTCTGCTCCAATTGGCGCGATCCGGCTTCGGCGAAGGCGGCTTCCTCCAAGTTGTTGAAGACCAGCGCCCCCGCGGTGACCTCGCGCTGTCGCGGGAGGGCCCGGAGTGACAACGCCGAGGAACCCGGGTCGAAGTCTCCGATCGAAGCCGATGCGTCCCCCGCGGTTACCTCGGCTGACTGGCCCAGAACAACCGAAGACGTCAACAACACCGCCATCGCACATATCCATCGTCCGCACACCGCCGTATGTTGGGATCTTGGCACCATGTCAGGTGCATCGGCATGGACGTATGAGCCCTTAATGACTAAACCGGAGTGCTTCAAGTGCTTCACTTTCACCGGCAGTTCTTCACCGTCGCCTCGCTGGTTATCGGATCCCTTCTGGCCCTCCAACCGGCGACGGTTCGCGTTCGTCTGGTCGTCACCGCACCGGCAGGCACGGCGTCGCCGGTCTACATCGCGGGCAACCACGCCGCCCTCGGGCCGTGGGCACCCGACGCGCTCAAGCTCACACCCAACCCCGACGGCACCTTCTTGGCCGAGTTTGAAGTCCCAGCCGGCACGGAACTCGAGTTCAAGTTTACGCGGGGCTCGTGGGCCACCGTCGAAAAGACCGCCAGCGGCGACGAAATTCCCAACCGCACCCTCACCGTCACCCCCGACCTCGCCCCGAAAAAGCTTACCGTCGCCAAGTTCGCCGACGGCGGGGAACGCCCCGCCTCGCGGCCGTCGACCGTCACGGGAACGCTGCGCCTGCACGAGGGATTCGGGTCGGCTGCGCTCTCAAACCGCCGGACGATCCGCGTCTGGCTGCCGCCGGGGTACGACGCCGCAGGCGACACCCGTTACCCCGTGATCTATTTCCACGACGGGCAGAACCTCTTCGACGCGGCCACCTCCAGCTTCGGCGTCGAGTGGGGTTTGGACGAGTCGCTCACCACCCTGATCGAGGCGAAGTCCGTCCGCCCCGCGATCATCGTCGGTATCGACAACACCCCCGCCCGCATCGCCGAGCTCACCCCCACCGCCATGACCGCGGGCGATGGTGCCCGCGCCGGCGGCGCGGGCGCGCAGTACGGCAAGTTCCTCGTCTCCGAGCTCAAGCCGTTTATCGACCGCACCTACCGCACCCTCCCCGACCGCGCCCACACCACGGTGGCAGGCTCGTCGCTCGGCGGGCTGATCTCGCTGTACCTCATCGGCGAGTACCCCGAGGTGTTTTCAGCCGCAGGCATCGTCTCGCCCGCACTCTGGTGGGACAACGAATCCCTCACCGCCCGCGTCGCCAACCCCGCCACCTTCCCCCTTCCCCCCGGCACGCGCATCTACCTCGACATGGGCACGGCCGAAGGCACCTCCGACCTCGTCGGCACCCAAGCCCAACGCAACCTCGCCACAACCCGAAAACTCCGCGACACCCTCACCCAACGCGGACTCGCGCCCACCTACACCGAAATCGAAGGCGGCCAACACAACGAAGCCGCCTGGTCCAAACGCGCACCCGACCTGCTGAAATTCCTGCTGACGGAATGACCCCGAGGGGAAGAGTTCGACACGGAAACCACAATGGAACGGAGATACGAGATCAGAAGAAACGCGGGTCATCCACAGAGAACACAAATGAACACAGAGAGAACATAAATCAAAAGCGTAATTAGTACAAATGCAAATTACATAGCGTATTCATCTGTGTTCCCTTTCGTTTAATCGCATTTCTTTGTGACTCTGCGTCTCTGTGCTCTGCGTGTCATTCACCTCGACCTAGACCGACAGCATCTTCGACCACATGTCGAGTTGGGCTTGGAGGGGTTCGCCGCCGGCGGCTCCGGGGGAGCGGTATTTTTTGACGACGTTGCGGGCGCCGAGGGAGTCGAAGACGTCGGGGCGGGCGGTGGGGGCGGCGGCTTGGATTTCGGCGAGGGTGAGTTGGGCGAGGGCGTGCCGCCCGCTCTTTTCGCACTCCGAGACGAGCTTGCCGACGGCTTGGTGGGCGGTGCGGAACGGGACGCCGGTGGTGACGAGGTATTCGGCGAGGGCGGTGGCGTCGAGAAACCCGCGATCGAGGGTCGGTTCGATCCGCTCGGGAACATAGTTCGCCGAAGCCGCCACCGCAGCCGCCATCACCAAACACGCATTGACCGTGTCATGCGCCCGGAACACGATGCGCTTGTCCTCCTGCAGGTCGCGGTTGTACGCCAGCGGGAGGCCCTTCATGATTGTCAGCAGCGCCATGAGATCGCCATAGACGTTGCCGCAGCGGCCACGGATGAGTTCGAGCATGTCGGGGTTGCGCTTTTGCGGCATCATCGAGCTGCCGGTGGTGTAGTTGTCGGCGATGCGGATGAATCCGAACTCGGTGGACATGTACATGATCCACTGTTCGGCGAGGCGGGAGAGGTGCATGGACGTCATCGCCAGCGTGTAAAGATACCCGCAGGCTTCGTCGCGCGAGGCGGTGTGGTCGATGGACGACACCGGCCCCTGGCCGAACCCCAGCAGCCCGGCCGTTACCGACGGGTCCAGCGGAAGGAGCGATCCCCCCACCGCCCCGCTGCCCAGCGGGCAGGTGCGGTTGATGGCTTCCCCGACGCTCACGAGCCTTCGCGCGTCGCGCTGGAGCATGGAGCACCACGCCAGGGCCTCGGCTGCGGCCGAGATCGGCTGGGCCCGCTGTACGTGGGTGTAGCTGGGCATGACGACGTCCATGCTGCGTTTGGCGAGGCTGACCATGGCGCGGCAGAGGTCGTCGACTTTGCCCTTGGTTTCCTCGGCCGCGTCGCGCAGCCAAAGCAGCAGGTCCAGCGCGACCTGGTCGTTGCGACTTCGCCCGGTGTGCAGCTTTCTCCCGGGGTCGCCGATCCGCTCGATGAGGGCGGCTTCGATGACCATGTGGATGTCTTCCAGCGACTCGTCGAACACAAACGTTCCAGCCGCGATGTCAGACTCGATGGACCTCAGCCCGCGCTCGATCTCCGCCCGTTCGCCCCCGGTGAGCAGCCCGACTTTCTCCAACATCGCCGCGTGCGCCAACGACCCCGCGATGTCCTGCCGGTACATCCGCCGGTCGTACGAAATCGACTCGACAAACGACGCCGCCAGCGCGTCCGTCGCCTCGGAGATCCGCGCCTGCCATGACTTTTGCGTGGAAGTGTTTGCCATAGGGGTCGATGATATGCACCCCTCACCGCACTCCTTTTCGACTCCTTCGCGCGAAACCGCTATGCTTTGGCCTTCCATGGCCCCCACCCCCACGCCCATCCCCGCAGCATTCACCGTCGGTTCCGTCGTCAAGGTCACGCAGCAGATTGCGGCGCGCAATTACACCTGGGTGAGTGAGACCGTCGGCACGGTGGTCGAGTACAAGCAGAAGCCCACGGGTTCGTGGTACGCCCATTCGCGCGACGAAAAACTCTGGCTGGACCGGCTCGTGCTCAAGCTCAAAGACGGCGAGATCGCCACGTTTAACCTTGACGATTACTCCGTCGTCGAGCTCGTCAAGGGCGTCTGATGTCCGTCTCCCTCCCCATGACCGGAAGCTGGACGGTGCTCGTGCACCGGATCAACCCCTACTCGATTCACGGCGACTCCTACTACGAGCTCGTCGTCGAGCGGCCGCAGGATCCGGGAAAGCTCATGGGGCTCCGCGCCTCGTCGCACGTGCTCCCCCAGCCGCCGCAGGTGCCATTCCAGGCAGAGATCGCATTCCTGATGAGTCAGGTCACCGCCGTTCGCGTCCTACCCTCCCCGCCCGCGTCTCCCTAGCACTGACAAACGCCCCCCCGCCCCGTACACTCGCGGCCCGATGCCCTCCAAGCCCATCATAGCTGCATGGCCCGTCGTCATGGTCGGCGGTTTTCTCCTCCCCGGAGCGGCCCACTTTCTCCGGGGCGAGCGGTTGCGCGGCGTAATCATCGGAACGACGATTCTCCTGCTTTTCACAGCCGGCGTGCTCTTCGGCGGCATACGCATCGTCGAGTTTCCCCCGTCCAACGGGCCCAACCTACTCGCCCGCCTCCTCGCGCAGCCCGCGTTCATCGGACAGTTCTTCGCCGGGCCCATCGCCTTCATCGCCGGATACGCCTCCCAGCACGCCGCCGCAAACCCGGCCACCGCCGGGATCATGTCACACTCCCGCCTCTACGACCTCTCCATGCTCTACACCGCCATCGCCGGTGCCCTGAACCTGCTGGCCATCATCGACGCGACGGCCCGGTCCTTCGCACAGGAACCCCCGCGCGACGCCGCCAAACTCGACCCCCCGCCCACCGCCAAGAGGGCCGCCTGATGACCCTCGCACTGCTCGCCCAAACCGCACTCCCCTACACACGCCCCTTCATCCAGCCCCTGCCCGTCTGGGACTACTGGTGGGCGATGCTCTTCCCGCTCGTGGTGGCCATCTGCATCGTGTACAAAGGCGTGAAGGTCTCACACATTGGTGAACTCCCCCGCGCCGCGGCGACCATGGCCGCTTGGGTGATCCTTGCTTTCGTAGCCGCCGCCGTTGGCATCTATTTTCTTGTCAAACTACTGCGGTAGACCCACCGCCCGCCACCGTTTCCCGGCCGACCACTCGAAGGATCGTAAGCTCCAGCAGTCGCGCGTCCACTGGCTTGGTCAGGTGCACGGCGAAACCCGCCTGCTTCGACCGCGTCAGGTCGTCGTCCATTCCGAACCCCGACAGTGCAATCGCCGGAGGCCGATGCCCCGTCGACTGCCGCATGAGGTCGTAACCGGACCCGTCCGGCAAACCGATGTCCGAGATCAGCAGGTCGAACGCCTGCGACCGCAGCGCCGCCAGCGCCGCCGCCACCGTGCCCACCACCGTTGGCTCGTGTCCGAAACGCTTGAGCAGCCGCTGCATGACCCGTGCCGTGTCGACGTGGTCCTCGACGAGCAAGATCCTCATTGAAGTTGCGGCCGACTTCCCCGGGCCGCCCGTGTCCTCGCCCGCCGGCTGTGCAGGTTTGCCGATGGGGAGAACGGCGACGAACTCCGTCCCCCGCCCCACCCCCGGCGACCGCGCCTCGAGCTCGCCCCCGT
>Ga0105044_10013243_pt1 | contig 11202 bp, 11 predicted proteins | sample MAT01_FD_78092 | JGI IMG/M metagenome (GOLD analysis project Ga0105044, IMG submission 78092) | Freshwater microbial communities from Lake Fryxell liftoff mats and glacier meltwater in Antarctica - MAT-01 | ecosystem: Environmental > Aquatic > Freshwater > Ice > Liftoff microbial mat | place... | reverse complement strand
GCTGTTGCAGTCTGGGCATCAGCTTCTTGGGCGCAGCGGGGTCCAGGAAACCAATGTCCAGCAAGCTTTGCTCCCAGTGCGCCAGCAAGCCGGCCACGGCAGCGCCATCGGCCAGATCAGCGGGCACGGTACGCGCTTGCACTTCGAAGCTGCCCAGCGCCTGGCGCCATTCGTAGGCGATCAGTTGCACCGCCTGCGCCAGATTCAACGAGCCGTCAGCGCCGGGGGTGGGGATGCTCAGACAAGCGTGGCAGCGGTAGACGTCTTCGTTGGCCAAGCCAGTGCGCTCGGGGCCGAAAACGAAGGCCAGGATGTGCGGCGTGGCGGCCATGGCCGCCAGGTGCTCGCGGGGGGCAAAAGTGGGCGGGCCAAAGTCACGCGGCGTCATCGCGGTGGCGCAGGCCCAGCTGACGCCCGTCAACGCCTGCGCCAGGCTATCGACACAACGTGCAGCAGCCAGCACATCGGCCGCGCCGCTGGCCCGCGCGATGGTTTCTTCACGCTGCAAGACATCGTCAAAGCGTGGCTGCACCAGGACCAGATCGGCAAAGCCCATCGCCTTGATGGCGCGCGCGGCGGCGCCCACATTGCCGGGGTGGCTGGGTTGCACCAGCACAAAGCGGCATCGGTCTTGGGGTTCGTTGGGGACTGCGGCTTCTGACACTTGTTTGGGGGATGGCGCGATCACCATCAAATTCAGATTCGCGATCGATGGTAGGAGGCTGCCCAGACAAGCACAAGGAGCGGGATCCTCGGCGAGAGACCAGGACAGTGTGATCCGGTCCGTGGGGTGCCGCCCTAAAATGCGCACTTTGGCGCAATTCTCCTCAGGTTCAGCAGCAGCTCTGTCGCTGTCCAGGACCTGAGATGCCTTGCTGCTGCGCTCTTTTCACATCGTCGCCTTCCAATCCCGCACCCACCCACACCCAGGATCGCCATGTCGCAAGCCTTGCACCCCATGCTCAACATCGCCATCAAGGCGGCGCGTGCGGCAGGTTCGATCATCAACCGCGCTGCGCTGGATGTCGAGGTGCTGAAGGTCGGCAGCAAGGGGCCCAATGACTTCGTGTCCGAGGTCGACCGCGCTGCTGAAGAGATCATCATCCAGACTTTGCTGGAGGCTTACCCGGGCCACGCCATCCTGGCCGAGGAATCGGGCCGCGAGCACGGCGCCAAACACAGCGAATACCTGTGGATCATCGACCCGCTGGACGGTACCACCAACTTCTTGCACGGCCTGCCGATGTACGCGGTGTCGATCGCACTGGCACACCGCGGCCAGATCCAGCAGGCGGTGGTCTATGACCCCACCCGCAACGACCTGTTTTTTGCCAGCAAAGGGCGCGGCGCCTTTAGAAACGACCGGCGGCTGCGGGTGTCCAAGCGATTGCGTCTCAGCGACTCGCTGATCGGCACCGGCTTCCCGTTTCGCAAGGGCGACAACTTCAAGCGCTACATGAAGATGCTGGAGCTGGTGATGCAAAGCTGCGCAGGCGTGCGCCGCCCGGGTGCTGCTGCACTGGATTTGTGTTACGTCGCTGCAGGCTACTACGACGGCTTTTTCGAAACCGGCCTGTCGCCTTGGGACGTGGCCGCCGGTGCACTGATGGTCACCGAGGCTGGCGGGCTGGTTGGCAACTTCACCGGCGAAAGTGACTTTCTGTACCAGCGCGAAGTGGTGGCGGGCAATCTGAAGATTTATGGTCAGTTGGTGAAGATGCTGGCGCCTTTCACGCGGGTGCTCAAGGATGCAGATGAAACCAGGTCGCAAGATCCATTGAATATCGGCGCTGCAACACCTGCCGCCACGGCTTCTGACGCTGGGTCCGGCAGTGAAAGAGACGCCACCGCCAGCTTTGTCGCCGCACAAGGGGGCGCGCCAGCATCTGCAAAGAGCCCCGTGTCAGAAAAATGAGTTCAGCGGCCCCGCGACCTCGATCGCGCAGCAGCCGTGGGCGGCGGCGCGGCACCTTCTCAGCGGCTGTGACGCGACGCCCGACGAACACGTCACCCCGCAAGTCGTAGGCGCCATTGCCGTTCAGGTAGACACGCAACTCGTTGTCGACCACTTTCAGGTACAGCGGCCAGCCGACGCCGCAGCAGCCGTTCTTCTCCCAGTGCGTCCGCCGTCACTGGTTGCCGAAGGCGGTGAGATTGCCGGCGCGCGGAAAGACGGCAGCAGGGTGTTCTTGCCGGCAAGTGCTTCCGGCGCCCGCGTCGACAGATTCCAGCCCGGTGTAACTGGCGATGAATGCACGCCCGGGAACAGTGGTCAAGCTGATCCAGTACAGCGATGTCGGCGTGGTCTCGTTGCGCGACTTCGCTCCGGCGACGTAAACACCGGTGGCCGGACAGCAGCGGTAGCGCCATGGATCGAAGCTCTGCGACGGCACCCTGGTGTCGAAGTGCTGCGGGGTGTCATGCTCAAGCTCTTGGCGGGCGAGGCAGGAGGCGAATCCGCTGGATTGATGTGTTCCGCCCACAGACGCTTGCGCAGCGCCGAGCGAAAAAGCATGGCGCTTGAAAACCTGTTCGCCACGGCCCGGAGGCCGAGATCGGGCCACTTGCCCGGAATACCTGGCCGGGCGTCGCGGCCACCCCACGCGTCAGCCTTTAGGATGACGGATACCCATGCCAAGTCGACCCGCCTCAGCCAGCACCGCCACGGACCACAGCGCCAGTGGTGCTGTCCAGTCCAACCCACAGGCCTCGTCCTCGCTGGTGAGACGGCGACTGGCCATCGCGCTGGCGTTGGCGCCTGCAGCGCTGCCGTGGGTGGCCCGCGCTGCGGCTGCCATGCCATCCGACACGCCCACCGTGGCCACGCCGCCGGGTCGGCCTGCATCACCCGTGCCGATCGACCCGGCCCGGCTGCGCCCCTGGGCGCACGAGATCGTCGCCCGTCTGGCGAGTGCGGCCGACGATGGGTTGGACCCCGCCGACTACGGTGCCGAACAGCTGCGCGCGGCGCTGCACACCGTCATGGCCGACCCGTTGACGTCCGATGCGGCGGCCAGGCTCGATGTGGCGCTGCTCGCCGCCTTGCTGCGCTACCTGTCCGACCTGCGCATCGGCCGGGTCAACCCGCAGCAACTCCGTCAGGCCTACCGCGCGCCCGCCGGTGGCGCCTTCGACCCCGCCGCGGCGGTCGAGGCGGCGCTGGCCCTCGGGTCGCTGGGCCCGGCCTTGCGCACCGCCACGCCACCGCTTCCGATGTACGGCGAGTTGCGCAAAGCATTGGCCAGCTGCCGAGCGCTGGCAGCGCATCCGGCATGGCAGCAGCCGCTGCCGCCGCTGCCGCAGCTGCCGGGCCGCAGCGCCTCGGCCAAGCTGGAAGCGGGGCAGGAGTGGGCCGGCGCGGGCCAACTTGCCCAGCGCCTGGCAGCCTGGGGCGACCTGGCAGCGTTGCCCGTGCCCGAACCGACGCGGCTCGACGAATCGCTGGTCGAGGCGCTGCGCGCATTCCAGCGCCGCCATGGTCTGAAGGACGACGGCGTGTTGGGCCGGGCGACCTTGAACGCACTGCAGATCACGCCTGCGCAGCGCGCGCAGCAGATCGTGCTGACGCTCGAACGCTTGCGCTGGACGCCGTTGCTGCAAGGGCCGCGCATGATCGTCGTCAACCTGCCGGAATTCGTGCTGCGCGCCTACGAGGTGCAGCCTGACGGCCGCGTCGTCGTGCGCGAGCGGATGAAGGTGATCGTCGGCCGCGCGCTCGACACACGCACGCCCCAGTTCGACGAGTTGATGCGTCACGTCGAGTTCAGCCCGTACTGGAACGTGCCGTCGTCGATTGCGCGCCGCGAACTGGTGCCGCGCCTGCGTCGCGACCCGGGTTATTTCGTACGCGAAGGCTTCGAGTTCGTCGACGGCAGCGGCCAGGTGACGAGCGGGCTGACCGCAGCGCGGCTCGACGCGGTGATGGCCGGCGCGTTGCGCATCCGCCAGCGCCCGGGTCAGCGCAATGCGCTGGGCGACGTCAAGTTCGTATTCCCGAACCGCGACAGCATCTACCTGCACCACACGCCTGCCACCGAGCTGTTCGCACGCGATCGCCGCGACTTCAGCCACGGCTGCATACGGGTCGAGCAGCCGGTGGCGCTGGCGCGCTTCGTTCTTCAGGACGAACCGGGCTGGACCGAGGCGCGCATCCGCGCGGCCATGGCCGCCGGCACCTCGACGACGCAGCGCTTGAGCCAGCCGCTGCCGGTGCTGATCAGCTACGGCACGGCACTGGTCCTGGGTGGGCGTCTCCATTTTTTCGACGACATCTACGGGCATGATCGTGTTCTGCAGGCAGCACTGCAGCAGCCCCGCCGCCTCGAGCTGCCCATGCCCTGAATTGGAGAACCGATGAACCACGCACCCTTCCACCCGCGGCGGCGTTGGCTGAAACACAGCTTGACGCTGGGCAGCGCGGCCTTTCTGCCGCTGACCACGCCTTCGGCGCAGGCCACGCTGGCAGGGTCCCGCGACATCGCGATGTCGCACCTGCACACCCGTGAACGCATCGCCACCGTGTACGCCGTCGGTGAGCACTTCGTGCCTGCGGCGCTGGGTTCGCTGGACCACTTCCTGCGCGACCACTACAACGGCGAGGTCGGCAGGATGGACCCGCAGTTGTACGAGTTGCTGCAGCGCGTGCGGCGCGAACTCGGCGGCGGCGGGCCGTTCGAGATCATCTCCGGCTACCGGTCGCCGCGCACGAACGAGCACCTGCGCGTCACGCGCGGCGGTGGCGTCGCCAGGCGCAGCCTGCACATGGACGGCCGTGCCATCGACATGCGGCTGCCTGGCGTGGCGCTGTCGGACCTGCGCGACGCGGCAGTTTCGCTGAAGGCCGGCGGCGTTGGCTACTACCCGCGCGAGAACTTCGTGCACGTCGACACCGGGCTGGTGCGCCGCTGGTGAGTCGGCCCGCCCCTAAGGGCCAGTAGCTCTCCCCGTCAAAAGGGTTACAAATGAAATCGATGCGTTCGTTCGTCAGGCTGGGCGCAAACCACAGCCATAGACGCAGCCATGGCGAGGATTTGCAACGACGCATGGCGGACGAAGGCGCGAGTTCATGTCACGGGTTTGGCGGAACGGACTACTGGATGGTTGGGCTGCAGCCTGACTGAGGCTGCAGGATCGCGCCCGCAAGCGCACGGGCTGGCCTACCTGAATCGCGCCGCCATCGCCATGACTGCCACGGCCACGGCGATGGCGGCAATGGCGGCAATGCCGGAATGGCGAACGCCGCGACTCTTTTGCATCGCGACCAGGCTGATGGTGTGGTGTTGCTCCAGCGACAGCCAAAGGGAGAACCCGGCAAGTGCCGTCGCAGCCAACCACGTCTGTCGCCCAAGTCAACCCGTGGCACATGAGCCGGCAGCCCCGAACATTCCCGCTGTCGCGGCCGGCACCACGCCTGTCGTGGCATTGCGGCCAGACGCTTTGGCCACTTAAGAAGGGAGATCCGCATGAACATCGATCTCACCCTCAGCTGGGCCTTCATCACCGCGACGAACAGCATCGCACCGGCGCGGGACGGCAACGAGACCTGGCAGGTGATGGGCGGCGGCGGGCTGCTGGCGGCCTGTCCAGTGGCTGATGGTTAGATCCTTTGAGCGGCTGGTTCGGCGGCCCGCCACTGTACGTGCAAGAGCGAAGCCACCCGCGCCTGCGCATGCGGCATCACCCCTACCGCATCGGCATTGCAGAACACGATCAGTGGCTGATGTGCATGCGCACGGCGCTGGCTGAGCAGATGGATGACCTGGTGTTGCGCACAGCCGGCGAGCGCAAGTTCTTTGAAATGGCCGATCATCTGATCAATTGCGGCCGCTCCAGCGGTTGCCTGCGTTGAACACCCGCCACCTGGCCGATGCGCAAGATCACGCCCGCCATGGGTTGATGACGGTCACGCCTGCCGCCTCGAAGGGACTGGCGTCTCGGGTCGCAACAGCGAGCCCGTTGGCCGCCGCGATAGCCGCGACATAGCCAGCGGCCGTGGCGATGGACAAGCCAGCGCTGCGAGCCTTTGCCATCAGCGCGGCACAGGCCCGCGTGCAGGCCAAGTCAAAGGGCAACACGCGGCCGGCGAACAGCGGCAGCACGCGCTTTTCCAAATTGTCTTGCAGCCCTGAGCGCCGCTTGCCGGGCGGGAGTAGCGCGACACCGGCCCGCAACTCCGCCACCGTGATGGCGGAAAGGAACAACGTCTCCATCGCCTGGGCGTCGATCCACTCGATCACCCGCGGCTCGGGCGCACGGCGGAGCGGCTCCGACATCACATTGGTGTCGAGCAGGATCATTCGAAGCTCACTGGGCGCGAGGGTGTCTTGTCGCGCACCTGCTCGAACACAGCGAATTCCTCATCGCTCAATTTGGCCAGGCGGCCCATGTCAGCCAGAAGCGAGCCCAGCTTCATGCGTCCCTTGGGGTTGACCGCAGACTCCAGGATCTTGCGCACCTCGGCCTCCATGCTCTGGCCGTGCCGGGCAGCACGAACGCGCAGAGCACGATGAACCTCCTCAGAGAGGTTGCGAACTGTCAGCATGGCCACAGCGATCACCTCGAATGCACTCGATGCATGCATTCTATAATTTCGCATTCAACTGCCGCAGCGTCGAAGAAGACGAGACCCGGCACCCGCACGCTGGCGCTCCAGTCAACCTGGTTCACACAACACACCTCATGAAAACTGCCCACGATCTTGTTCTCGCCGCCAAAGGCCATTGCCGTGAGGTTTCCGTCGAGGAAGCCGAACCCTTCGTCCTTTCGGCCGACGCCATCATCGATGTCCGCGAGGCCGATGAATACGCCGCAGGCCATCTGGCAGGCGCCATCAACCTGCCCCGCGGCCTGCTCGAATTCAAGTTGTCGGCAACGCCCGCGCTCGAGCCGCGCGACCTGAACGTGGTGCTCTACTGCAAAACCAGTGGCCGAGCCGCTCTGGCGGCCAGCACCATGCAAAGCATGGGCTACCTCCATGTGGTCTCGATCGCCGGTGGCTACGACGCCTGGGTGGAGTCCGGCAAGCCTGTCGTGAAGCCGACACAACCCTCCTTCGAATGAGGTCTGGCCAGCGAGGCGACGGGTCAGTGCGTCCCGTGTCGCCTCAAGGCTTCAAGTGTCGGGCCAGGAAGGCTTCCATCGCGGCGTAGAACTCGAAGCGGTTTTCTTCATTGGCGAAGCCGTGCCCCTCGTTGTCCTTGACGATGTACTGCACCTCGACGCCGCGGTCGCGCAGGGCCTGCACGATCTGGTCACTCTCGGCCTTGTTGACACGCGGGTCGCGTGCGCCCTGGGCCACCAGCAGCGGAGTGCGGATCTTGTGCGCATTCAGCGCTGGCGAAGTGGCGGTCATGCGCGCCCTGTCGACCGGGTCCTGCGGGTTGCCGACCATCTCATACGTCTGCTGCCGAAACGGCTCCCAATAGGGCGGCATGGTGTTCAAGAAGGTGAACAAGTTGCTCACACCGACGTAGTTCACCGCCGCCGCGTACAAATCGGGGGTTTTGGTGACGCCGGACAGCGTCGCGTAACCGCCGTAGCTGGCGCCATAGATGGCGATACGCCGCGGGTCGGCAATACCTTGCTGCACCAGCCAATTCACGCCGTCGGTGACGTCGTCCTGCATCGCCAGCCCCCACTGCTTGAAGCTGGCCTCCCAGAACGCGCGGCCAAAGCCTGTTGAGCCGCGGAAGTTCATCTGCAGCACGCAGTAGCCGCGGTTGGCCAGGAACTGCACCTCGGGGTTGAAGCCCCAGCGGTCGCGCGCCCAGGGCCCACCGTGCGGGTTGATGACACAGGGCAGGTTCTTCGCCTCGCGGCCCACCGGCAGTGTCAGGTAGCCGGGGATCTGCAGGCCATCACGGGCGGTGTAACGCACCGGCTGCATCGGCGCCATCTGCGCGGGCTTCAACCAGGGCGAGATCTCACCCAGCAAGCTCAACGAGTCGGCCTTCACGTCGTACAGGTAGCGCGCGCCCTGCGTGCGGTCGTTGAAAGCAGCGACGACGTACTTGTCTTCGGCCAGCGTGCCACTTTGCAGCATCAGGTTGTAGCCCGGCAGCTTGGCCTCCAGGCGCTCGAACATCTGCCGTGTGGCCGGGTCGAAGTAGTGGCGGCCCGGCTTGTCGACGTCATAGGCGACCAGCGACAGGGTTTGGCGCACGCGCGACCAGGACGCGCCGTCCAGGTCGACCTGCGGGTGGGCATAGACCAGCACTTCGGCGTCCGGCGCTGCCGGGTCGATGCGCACCAGCGCAGCCTTGTCGCGTCCGCGGTTGCTGACCGCATAGAAGGTCTGGTTACGAGCGTCGAAGAACTGCGGGGTGACGGCGGTGCGGAAGTCGGTGCTGAACAGGGGTTTGAATGGATCGGCAACGCTGGCACGGTAGAGCACCGTGTTGTTGACGCCGTCGCTCGCCACGCCCAGGCGCACCCTCCCGGCGTGGTCGGTCTGCCAGCCCACGACGTTGCCCGGGTTCTGCGCTTCGAGCGTCTCGACGCCGGTCTTCACGTGCACACGGTAGACGTCGAAAATGCGCTTGTCGCGCCGGTTGTGCTGCACCAGGATGTGTTCTGCATCGTCGGGCAAGGGATCAACCACTGCTGCGCGCACGCCGGGGTAGGGGGTCAGGTCGCGGATCGCGCCGCTGGCGGCGTCCACGGCCACGACACGATCGTTCTCGTCGCCGCCGGTGTCCTGGGTGTACAGCAGCGTGTCCGCGCCTTTCCAGAAGTAGTTCGGGATGTCGCGTGCGCTCTCGCGTGTCAGCTGCCGCGGCGTGCCGAGCGGGCGGCTGCCAGCCAGTGGCTGCACAAAGATGTTCATGCGCCGGGTCTTGCCGTCGTCGCCGACCGCGGGCTCCATGAACGACAGCGTATTGCCGTCGCCAGACACGCGGAAGTAGCCACGGTCGATGTTGCGGAAGAAATCCCGCATCGGAATCTGCGGCGGCAGCATGGCGGCGCGCGCAAACGCCGGCGGGCTGTCGCTGCTGTCCGGACGACCCGGAGTGCTGCAAGCCGCGAGCAGCGCCACAGTCGCGCCGAGGGCAAGTGCGTGGTTGAACTTCATGGGTCGGAAGATCCTTGCGGGTGAATCAAGGCCTTTATTCTCGCGCCGCGGCGCCTGAGACAGGGGGCACCAGGGCGCGGACACTCGCGGGGACTCGTTCAGCGTCGCCCCAGCGCAATTACACCCGAGGCGGGTGTTATGGTCCGTAACTACCGGAGCCCATCATGACTTCCCCCGAAGTGCCAGAGTGCAGTCCACCTGCGGCCAGGACGCATGCGCTCCCCGCCTCGATCATTGGTCGAGAAGACCTGCGCAACAAGCTTTCAGACACAGTCGACGCGCTGCGTCGGCGTCGGGCCGATCTTGTTCCCGAAGACCTGATTGCCGCCTACGTGGCGATCGACTGGCTCGAGTGGCATGGCGGTGCGTTGCGCCTGACGCCGACCGGCACGAACATCTGTGATCAACTTCGCAGCGGCCGGGTTGATCTGGGCGTAGCGAAGGTAGCCGCAGCAGACAGCGCCCGAACACCCCACGTCTCGGCACGCCCATCATGATCCGGCTCGACCTGACGCTCGACCTCAGCTACGACATCTCGGCTCCCGGCTGCGACTTCATCTTCAACGTCCACGCTGCGCACACGCCGCGGCAGCAGGTGCTGCGAGAGTCCCTGACGCTGAGCCAGAACCTGCAGCAGACCATCGAGACAGACCCTGCGACGCTGAACCGCTACCTTCGCGTCCAGGCTCATGCCGGGCCGCTGACGCTGTCGTACCGCGCCTGCGTTGAGTTGATGCATCACTTTGCTATGCCGGCCGACATCGCGGAAGTGCCTGTGGCGCGTTTGCCGGCGTCGGTGCTGAGCTACATCTACCCGAGCCGGTATTGCCAGTCGGACCGCCTGCATCGAATGGCGATGCTGGAGTTCGGTCAGCGCCCGCAAGGCTACAGCCGCGTGCAGGCCATCCGCGACTGGGTGCTGCAGCGAACGACCTTCGCGTCCAACACCTCCAACTCCACCACTTCGGCCATCGATACGCTCATCGAGCGCGTGGGGGTGTGCCGCGACTTCGCCCACCTGATGATCGCGCTGTGCCGCGCCATCAACATCCCGGCGCGCTTCACCACCGGCATCGACTACGGCGCCGATCCGGCGCTTGGCCCGACCGACTTCCACGCCTACGTCGAGGTTTACCTGGGTGACCGCTGGTACATGTTCGACCCTTCCGGTACCGCCATCCCGATGGGCTTTGTGCGCCTGGGCACCGGGCGAGACGCGGCGGATGTGGCTTTTGCGACGATCTTCGGCTCCGTCAACCCAGGCGCACCGGTCATCGGCATCCAGGCTGTACCGGGTGCAGACGGCAACCTGCAGATGCCCTATCACTGCGTCGAGGCAGTCTCGACCGACGGGTAGGCGCGGTCGCGCAGCAGTGCAAGCACCTGCGGCCCGCTCGCGCAAGATCTTCGGTTCCATGACCGAAGCTAAGGCAACGCTGAACAAGGCCCTCGCAGCGCCCGAATCCCTGATTTGGGCGCCCTGCGGCGTTGCAAATCCTCGCCATAGCCCGGGCTATTTCTGCGGCTTGCGCCTTGCATCCCATCCCAAACCAGGGCGCGGACACTCGCGGGGACTTGTTCAGCGTCGCCCTAAATCGCAAACAGCGCCGACAACGCCCCGAATGGACGACCTGTCTGCCCACACAGCGATGATGGCGCAGTACCTGTGGGTGACTTTCCAGCCGGTATTGCTCGCGGCTTTGAGAGCGCCCAGCGCTGCGCGAAGTGGCTCTTCAGGATGCGCACGACGAGCGGGATCCAAGGCCCACCAGCACGCCGATCAGGCCCATGCAGCTTGATGCGCAGGAACTGCGCCGCGCTGCGATCCTGGAACAGCCGGTGATCGGGAAGATCCTCACACACTCAGAAGCTGAGAGTTATTCGAGCGTGACCGAGCAGCGCGTCAAAAGGCGTCCGATCCAGGCGCAAAGCACAGCCCTAGCTCGGGCTATGGCGCGCATTTGCAACGACGAGCGGGCGTCTTTTGGCGTGATGAGTGGGCATGATCGAAAGACTCTCAGCCTCATGAGGAAACGCCGGGCCGCCCCAAGTTTCCTCATCCCCCTCGGGGGGCCTGACGCGAAGCGGCAGGTCTGGGGGCGCTCATGAGGAAACGCCGGGCCGCCCCAAGT
>Ga0105044_10013240_pt1 | contig 11204 bp, 11 predicted proteins | sample MAT01_FD_78092 | JGI IMG/M metagenome (GOLD analysis project Ga0105044, IMG submission 78092) | Freshwater microbial communities from Lake Fryxell liftoff mats and glacier meltwater in Antarctica - MAT-01 | ecosystem: Environmental > Aquatic > Freshwater > Ice > Liftoff microbial mat | place... | reverse complement strand
GGCTGCAGCGCGCAAGCACTTGGCAGGGGTGCGGGTGCAGGCGACGTTTGTGGCGGGCGAGAAGGTTTTCGGTTAGAGCATCCTGCGTCAAAAAGGATCGCTCACGGCCGTGAGCATCACCCCGGGGGAGGGATTTTACCGCCCTCGATGGCGTCGATCAGCCCCCATGCGAGCGCCGTCCGCGCCGGAATGCGTGCCATCGAAAGGGCCATGAAGGCGGTGTGGTGGCGGCCGATGCGCGCGGTGATGCTGGCGGTGCCGCCGGCGCCGGGGATGAGGCCGTATCTGAGCTCGGGAAGCTGGAACCAGGCATCGCTGCTGGCGGTGACACGGCCGCCAAAGGCGGCGATTTCGGCGCCGGCGCCGATCGCGGCGCCCTGCACATGTACCGACAACCGGGGGGCGAGCCTGGCGAGGCGGGTGGCCGGCAGACGCAGCGTGCGGAGCCAATGCGCCGTGGCGGGGTCGCCGACCTGCCCGAATTCGGCGACGGCGCCGCCGGTGGAGAAGGCGCGGCCAAGCGCTGTCAACTGCACGGGGCCGGTGACGGTGAGGGCGAGATCGAGCGCTTCGCACAGCGCATCGCGCATTCGGGTGCCGATGGCGTTGTGATTGCACGGGTCGGCGAGCGTCAGCCGGAGCGTTTTGCCGCTGTGCTCGATCTGCAGGGGAGGGTCCGCCGGGGACAGCGGGGATAGCGCTGCGGCCTGCTCCTGCCATCGGCGGAACTCCGGCCCGTGTTGCAGCGTCGCATAGGCGAAGCTTTCGGCGGTCAGCGTATCGGTCAGCGACAGGGTGCAGGATGCCCGCAGGTGCTGGACGAGCGCCATCGCTGTGATCGGCGACCGGGTGATATTGGTCAGCAGCGGGTGGGCGGAGGCCAGGTCGGGCAACATCACGTCGCATCCCCGGGCTTGTGCGGGCGTGGCGGGACCGATGGCGATGACGGGACAGGGCAACGCCCGCAGCCAGCGCGTCGTTGCCGGCGTAATGGCGGTAGCGGCGATGCAAAGCGCCGGGGTGTCGCTGTCGGGGCCGAAGGCTTCGGCGGGAGGCTGCGCAGCGATCAGTGCCGCAAGGGCTTGCCGATCGAGCGCTTCAGGCTCCGGCATGCGCAGCGACGATGCCGAGGAATGGCGGGCGTTCGCCGCCGCCATCCACGGTCAGCGCTTCGCCGTTGATATAGGTGGCAAGATCGGAGGCGAGGAACAGCGCTGCGTTGGCGATGTCCTGGCCCGTGCCGAGCCGGCCTGCCGGCAGGCTGGCGGCGAGCGCCAGGCGGGCGGCGGCCGAGCCATAGGTGACATCGGCGGTTTCGGTTTCGATCAGCCCGGCGATGATGGCGTTGACGCGGATGGTGGGTGCCCATTCCTGCGCCAGGCTGCGGGTGAGGCCGAGCAGCCCGGATTTGGCGGCGGCATAGACCGCGGTGCCGGGCGACGGGCGGACGGCGGAAACGCTGGCGATGTTGATGATGGAGCCGCCTGCGGGGATCCAGCGATGCGCGGCGCGGGCGACATGGATGGGGGCGAGCAGGTTGAGCGCAATGATCTTTTCGGAAAAACGCGGTGATGCCGTGGCGGCATCGGTGTGCGGCGCGCCGCCAGCGTTGTTGATCACCACATCGATGCGGCCGGTTTGCGCGCCAATAGCGTCGATCATCCGGGTCACGGCGTCGGCATCGCGGACATCGCAAGGCATGAATTCGGCTGGCAGCGGCGTTTCCGGCGGGGTGCGGCCACAGGTGAAAACACGCCCGCCTGCGCCGGCAAAGGCGGTGACGATGTCGCGCCCGATGCCACGGCTGCCGCCGGTGACGAGGATGATCTTGCCGTCGTAACGCACGCGCTGCCCCCCGGGGTTGCTGCGCGGTGTGTGCACAGGCTTTGCGGCGCTGACAAGGGGGGCGCTCAGGCGGGCGGCAGCGCCTTCACGCTGTGCCAAACGCCGATGGCGACAAGCGCCAGCGTCAGATGCACGGCCAGCAAGGGCGGCCAGCCCGTCAGGAAGATGATGTTGTTGGCATGCCCGCCCTTGAACGGCCCGCCCAGCCCCCAGCCCATTAGCAGCAGGCCATGGCTGATGGCCTCCATATGCACCCTTCGCCGCGCTCGGGCGCCGCCGGGGATATGCGCCGGGATGGCGGGGATGACGGGCCAGACGACAATCTGGCCGAGCAGCGCGACGAACCATCACCAGCCGGTCAACAGCGCAAAGGCGAACAGCCCGATACCGTTGAGGAGCAACATCGCGCGCAGCCGTGCGGGCATGGGGACGGGCAGGGCGATCCGCGGCGCGGTTGTTCGGCGGCGGCGCGCACACGCTGGCGTTGATGCGCTTTGAAAATGTCGATGCCACCGCGCTGCGCTTGTTCATCGACCTTATGGTCGCCGGCGTGATGGCGGTCATTCCCCCGGCAGCACCAGTTGCCGCAGCCGCGCATACCCCCTAGCATCTACCAAAATGAACGCGATTCAGGGAGGGGCAATGACCGGGCCGCAGCGTTATGGCCGCAGCGATGCCGAGCTGGCGGTGCTGCCGATCGGGTTGGCGGCGGGGAGTTTTGCCGGGCAGGTCGTGGTGATTTCGGGGGCGGGAACCGGGATAGGCCGAGCCTGCGCGCACTGGTTCGCGCGGCTGGGGGCCGACGTCGTGCTGTGCGGGCGCAACGCCGATCGGCTGGTGGCAGCAGCGGCAGCCGTGTCGGCGCACGGCGGGCGGGCGATGGTGCAGGCGATGACGATCCGCGATCCCGAAGCGGTGGCGGCCCTGTTTGCGCGGATATGGGCCGAATGGGGGCGAGTCGATGTGCTGGTCAACAATGCCGGCGGCCAGTTCCCGCAAGCCGCGATCGATTTTTCGGCAAAGGGCTGGAATGCCGTCATCGATACCAATCTCAATGGGCCGTTCTGGATGATGCAGGCGGCGGCGCGCGGCTGGCGCGACCATCAGCGCGGCGGTGCCATCGTCAACGTCGTTGCCGGGGTAACGCGCGGCATGCCTGGCGTGGCGCATACCTGCGCAGCGCGCGCCGGGGTCATCCATTTGTCGAAAACCGTCGCGGTGGAATGGGCGCCGCTTGGTATCCGCATCAATTGCGTCGCGCCGGGGGTCATCGCCAGCGAGGGCATGAACGCCTATCCGCCGGCGGTGCAGGCGGCCTTTGCCGGGACCAACACGATGAAACGCTTTGGCGAAGTCGAAGAGATTGCCGATGCCATCGTGTTTCTTGCCGGTGCAGGCTTCATGACCGGCGAAGTGCTGACCATCGATGGCGGCCAGCAACTGTGGGGCGACCAATGGACGATCCCGCGGCCGGATTATTTCGGCGGACCGGCGTGACGGTGGCAGCGCCCGATCTTGACCTCGCGCAATTCATCCGCCCCGGCGATCGCATCGTCTGGGGGCAAGGCACCGGCGAGCCGACGACCTTGATCGAGGCGTTGCTGGCGCAGCGCGCGGCGCTGGGCGGAGTCTCGGCCTTTGTCGGCTCGTCCTTCTCCGATGTGCTGCAACCCGAACATGCCGATCACATCGGCTTTACCAGCATGGGGGCGCTGGGCGGGCTGGCGCGGTTGGCGCGGGCCGGGGTGCTCGGCATCATTTCCTGCCATGTCGGGCAGATCGGCGCGCTGATCGCCAGCGGCCGTATCGGCTGCGATGTCGCCATGGTGCAGGTCAGCGCGCCAGGCCCGGGCGGCGGCCACAGCTATGGCCTGATAAATGATTACACCCAGGCGGCGGTGGCCAGCGCGCGGGTGGTGATCGCCGAGGTGAATGATCAGGTGCCGTTCAGCGCCTGCGATGCGCAGTTGATGCCCGACCAGATCGATTTGGCGGTAGCGACCTCGCGGCCGCTGGTGGAACTGCTGGCGCCGCCACCGGGGCCGGTCGACCTGGCGATTGCCGCGCATGTCGGCGCCTATATCGCCGATGGCAGCGTGTTGCAGATGGGTATAGGCGCCGTGCCCAATGCCGTTACTCATCTGATAGGCGACCGCCGCGACCTTGGCGTGCATTCGGGGATGATCGGTGATGGCATCTGGCAGTTGATGGCGCGCGGTATTGTCACCAATGCGCGAAAATCGCTGTTGCCCGGAGTGACCGTCACCGGCGCGCTGATGGGATCGCGCGGGCTTTATGACTTTGCCGATCGCAACCCGGCGCTGCGGCTGTGTGATTCGCGTTTCACCCATGCCGAAGCGGTGCTGGCCAGCATCGAGCGGCTGGTGACGATCAATTCGGCGGTGGAGGTCGATCTGACCGGCCAGGTCAATGCCGAAGCGACCGGCGCTGCGTACAGGGGCGCCACCGGCGGCCAGGTCGATTATGTGCGCGGCGGAGCGCGGGCGCCGGGAGGCCATGCGCTGATCGTGCTGCCGGCAACGGCGCGCGGCGGCACGGTATCGCGCATCGTTGAAAACCTGTCCGGCCCGGTGACGACGGCGCGAACCGAAGTCGATGTCATCATAACCGAACACGGCGCGGCCGATCTGCGCGGCCAGACATTGGCGGAACGCGCCCGGCGGCTGGTGGCGATTGCCGATCCGGCCTTTCGGGATTCGCTGGCGGCAGCGGCGTGGCGAATCGCAAAGCGGGGGTATTGACCATGGAGCGGCTCCACGATGTGACCTTTGAAGTGGTGGAGGGCGCCATCGCGATTATCACCATCGATCGCGCCGATGCCCGCAATGCGCTCGGCAAGGGGGTGCGCGACGGCCTGTTCGCCGCCTGGGAGCGCTTTGAAAATGACCCGGCGCTGCGCGTGGCGATTCTGACCGGGGCGGGAGACAAGGCGTTTTGCGCCGGCGGTGACCTGAAAGAGATGGCGGCGCTCAATCTGCAGGTGCCGCCGCCCGACATGTTCCCGGTGCCCGGTGACAATATCCGGTTGACCAAGCCGACGATTGCCGCGGTGAACGGCGCGGCCTTTGCCGGCGGCTGGTTGATCGCGCAGGCCTGCGACCTGTGTGTTGCCAGCGACACCGCGCGCTTTGCGATCACCGAGGTCAAGGTGGGTCGCGGCGCGCCTTGGGCGGTGCCGCTGCTGCACATGATTCCGCAGCGGGTGATGCTGGAGATTTTGCTGACCGGCGCCCCGATTGATGCGGCGCGGGCCTATGAAATCGGGCTGGTCAACAAGGTGGTGGCGCCAGCGGATCTGCGCGATGCCGCGCTCGCCATGGCGCGGGCGATTGTCGCCGGGGCGCCATTGTCGGTCACGGCGGCCAAGGCGATTGTGCGCATCGCTGCCGAAATGGGCCAGACCGAGGCGCTGGCAGCGGCGCGGGCGGCGTTCGAGCCCGCTTATCGCAGCCATGATGCCCAGGAGGGCCCGCGCGCCTTTGCCGAAAAACGCGCCCCGGTGTGGCGCGGCGAATAGCCGATCGTCGCCGACAATTTGTGGAGCTGCGCAAGTTTCATATCCGCATTGTGCGATGAATCGCGATTTATCGCGGCTGTATGCGTAATTTGCTTGCGGTTTCGCGACGTGATTGCTTTTAGTTGCCGGCGCGTCGGCGGGTCATGGCGCGTATGGCCAGGGAGCAAGCGCCGTGAGTATTAGCGCGTTGGGATATGTCGTCATTGCAGCGACCGATATGGCCGCCTGGGCGGGCTTTGGTCATGATGTGCTCGGCATGATGCCCGGCGCAGCACGCGGCGATGGCGCGCTGGCACTGCGGCTCGATGACCGGCCGTTCCGGCTGCTGATTGAACCGGCGGCTACCGATGCGTTTCGGGCGATCGGGCTGGAATGTGCCGATGCCGCGACCTTTGCGCAGGTGCTGGCGGCGGTAACGGCGGCCGGTGTGGCGGTCACGCCGGGCGGTGCCGCGCTCGCCAAAAACCGCTGCGTTGCCGAATTGGCGTGCTTTGCCGATCCGGCGGGCAACGCCATCGAACTTTATCATGGCCGGATGACCGACTATGCGCCCTTTGTCTCGCCGGCCGGAGTCAGCGGTTTCCTGACCGGCAATCTGGGGATGGGGCATGCCGTGCTGCCGGCACCGGCGCTGGGGGATGCTGTCGCTTTTTACACCGATGTTCTCGGGTTCGGCGATACCGACCGGATCAGCGTGCCGGTCACGCCCGATCCCGATGGGCCAGCGATTACCGTGCGCTTCCTGCATTGCAGCAACCCGCGCCACCATAGTGTGGCGCTTGCCGATATGCCTTCGCCATCGGGCGCCGTGCATATCATGATCGAAGCGCTGACCATGGCCGATGTTGGCCGCGCCTATTATCGTGCCAAAGCGGCCGGCCACCATATCTCGGCGACGCTGGGTGAACATGCCAATGACCGGGTGTTCTCCTTTTACGTGCGGTCGCCGGGCGGCTTTGATGTCGAATTCGGCTGTGGCGGCTGGCAACCCGACTGGTCGACCTATGTGCCGACGATCAGCACGATCGACAGCCTGTGGGGCCATGAATGGGATTTCGGCTGAAACTTTTTCGCAGGTGGCGGGGTGATTTGCCGCCTGCGACACTGGGTAACAGCAGAAAGTCAGTTTTCGATTGACGGTTTGCGTATTTTAGGCAATGAATTTTTACGAATTGCGCGGCTCGATATGGCTTGAGTCGGTGTCGATATCGAAAGGAACCTAATCGTGGCAACAGTGCGCGCGATCCGGACCCAGGCCGGCCCGACCCCCAGTGCAGAAGAACTGGTCGATCGCGCCCGCGCGATGATCCCGGTTCTGAAGGCGCGGGCGAAACAATGCATCGCCGATGTGAAGGTGCCCGACGAAAGCATCGCCGACATGCAGGCCGCCGGTTTCTGGAAGATCCTCCAGCCCAGGCGCTGGGGTGGCTATGAGATGAACCCCAATGTCTTTTTCGACGTGCTCAAGCTGGTGTCGGAAGGCTGTATGTCGACGGGCTGGGTGCTCGGTGTCGTGGGCTGCCATCCGTATGAAATCGCGCTGATGCACGATCAGGCGCAGCGCGATGTCTGGGGCGAAGATGGCAGCGTGCTGGTGTCATCTTCCTATCAGCCGGTCGGCAAGGTCGAACGCGTCGAAGGCGGCTTTAGCCTGTCGGGCCGCTGGGGCTTTTCTTCGGGTTCCGAACATTGCCAATGGGTGCTGCTCGGCTCGCTGATTCCGTCTGCCCAGGAAGGCGGCCCCCCCGAAATGCGCACCTTCCTCGTGCCACGTGCCGATTATGCGATTGAAAAGACCTGGGACACCTTTGGCCTGCGCGGCACCGGCAGCCATGACATCATCGTCGACAAGGTTTTTGTGCCCGATTATCGCACGCACAAGGCGGCCGATGGTTTCCTGTGCACCAACCCGGGCCAGGTCGAAAATGACGGGCCGCTGTTTTCGCTGCCCTGGGCGCAAATTTTCCTGCGCTCGGTGTCGACCGCCGCGCTCGGTGGCACCCGCGCCGCGGTCAAGGCCGCGGTCGCGATCGCCGAAGACCGGGTGTCCACCAACACCGGCAAGGTATCCAAGACCGATCCCATCCTGATGGCGAGCATTGCCAAAGCCTATGCCCAGATGGAGGAAATGGAACTGGTGCTGCGGCACAGTTTTGATGACATGATGGACGGCGCTGCGGCCGGCCTGCCGCTGACCCTCGAACGCCGGGCGATGAACCGCTATCACAGTTCGACCGTGGTGCGCCGCTGTGCCGATCTGGTCGGCGAAATGCTGCCGCTGCTCGGCGGACGCGCGATCTACATGAGCAGCCCGATCGTCCAGCCCTGGCTCGATATCAGCGCGGCACGGGCGCATGTTGCCAATGATCCGAACAACATGGCCGGCGATGTCGTCGGCAGCTTGATGGGGCAGCCGCCGACGTTCATGTTCATGTGACGGTACAGCAGCACAGACCCGTAATAACGGGCGCTGCGACGATCTTGGGGGGTTGATGGCATGGCAGAACTGAAACCGGCGACCTATCATGTGGCGGGCGGGCATGACATCTTCATCCAGGAAACCGGCAACCCCGCCGGCCCGGCGGTGGTGTTCATCCATGGCAGCGGACCGGGGGCATCGGGCGGATCGAATTTCAGCCAGAATATCGATGCTTTCGTCGCCGCCGGTTATCGCGTCGTCCTGCCCGATCTGATCGGTTATGGCGCGTCGTCGAAGCCGGTCGGCATCGATTACACGCTCGACCTGTTCACTGATACGCTCCACGAGGCGCTGCTGGCGCATGGCGTTGTGCGCGCGGCGCTGATTGGCAATTCGCTGGGCGGCGGGGTGGCGATCCAGATGACACTGAACGCCCCTGATTTCACCGAGAAACTCGTGCTGATGGCACCGGGAGCCGTTGCCGAACAGGCAAGCTATTTCACCATGCCGGGCATCGCCAAGATGGTATCGGGTTTTGGCGGGCCGGATTTCAACCTTGATGAACAGCGCCGGTTGATCGCCAATCTCCTCCACCCCGATTATGCCGGTAAAATCCCCGAAAGCCTGGTTGCCGAACGTTTTGCCGTGGCGCAGACCCAGCCCAAGGACGTGCTGGCGCGGATGCGGACGCCCAATCTGGGGCTGCGGCTGCACGAACTGAAAGCCCCGATTTTCGTGATGTGGGGCCTTAACGACGAATTTTGCCCCGAAAGCCATGCCCGGCTGTTTCTCGATGCCTGTGATGATGTGCGCGTCATCACCTTTGCTCGCACCGGCCATTGGGTGCAGGTCGAACGCGCTGCCGAATTCAACGCTTATGCGCTGGCGTTCCTGGCGGCATGAGCAAGGCCCAAAACCTCCCTCTCCCGCCTGAGGGAGAGGCGACTCGGCCACTTGGCCGAGCGGGTGAGGGTGTTCTTTTGTCACGGCGCTGGAGGGCACCCTCACCCGGCGGGCTGGCGCGCGTCTCGCCTCTCCCGCAGGCGGGAGAGGCGGGATCGGGCGCATGAACAAAGCCGCGCATTTTGGCGGGGAACTCTATCGGGCCCTGCGGGAGCGCCGCACCGTTGCGCCGCTGATTGCGCGTGATCCTTCGCTCAGCATTGCCGATGCCTATGCGATTTCATTGGATGCGCTGGCGCGGCGGCAGGCCGATGGCGAGCGTGTTGTCGGCAAGAAGATCGGCGTGACGTCAAAGGCGGTGCAGGACATGCTGGGTGTCCACCAGCCCGATTTCGGTTTTTTGACCGACCGCATGTGGGTTGTCGGCGATATCGATATCGCAGCGCTCGGCCTCATCCAGCCGCGCGCTGAAGCCGAAATAGCCTTCATTCTGAAATCGCAACTCGTCGGCCCCGGCGTGACCGCTGCCGATGTCATTGCCGCGACCCAAAGCATCGCGCCGTGTTTTGAAATCGTCGACAGCCGCATCGCCGACTGGAAAATCGGTATTATCGATACGGTGGCCGATAATGCCTCGTGCGGGGTGTTCGTCATCGGCGATGCGCGCGCCGATGCGGCGGCGCATGACCTGCCGGCGCTGCACGTCACGGTCACCAAAAATGGCGCGCCGCTGTCGGAAGGCTATGGCGCCGCGGTGCAGGGTTCACCGGCAGCAGCGGTCGCGTGGCTTGCCAATACGCTGGGCGAATATGGCGTCACGCTCGATGCCGGTGATGTCATCCTGTCGGGATCGCTGGTGCCGCTGGCGCCGGCGGTAGCGGGCGATGTCTTTGAAATGGTGCTGCACGGTATCGGCGGCTGCACCGCGCGATTTGTTTGAAGGAAGATTGAAGTGTCCAGACCCGTCGGCGCTGTCATTATCGGATCGGGCAATATCGGCACCGATCTGATGATCAAGATGCTCAAATATCCGCAAAACATGGAATTGCTCGCGGTGGTCGGCATCGATCCCGAATCCGAAGGGCTGGCGATGGCCCGCGCCCGCGGCTTGGCGACAACCTCCGATGGCATCGAAGGGCTCAAAAAGCTCGATTGCTACAACCGCATCGGCATCGCCTTTGATGCGACCTCGGCCTATGCGCACCAGGCGCATGATGCGGCGCTCCGCGCCGATGGCATCCAGATCGTCGACCTGACGCCCGCTGCCATCGGGCCGTTCACGATTCCGCCGGTCAACATGGCGGCGAATCTCGATCAACCCAATGTCAACATGGTTACCTGTGGTGGCCAGGCGACGATCCCCATGGTTGCCGCCGTCTCGCGGGTGGCAAAGGTCCATTATGCCGAGATCGTCGCGTCGGTGTCGTCGCGCTCGGCGGGGCCGGGCACCCGCGCCAATATCGATGAATTCACCCGGACGACGGCACGCGCCATCGAAGCCGTGGGTGGTGCAACGCACGGCAAGGCGATCATCATCCTCAACCCCGCCGAACCGCCGATGATCATGCGCGATACGGTGTTCACGCTTTCGGACCATGCCGATGAAGCCGATATTCGCGCCTCGGTCGCGGCGATGGTCGCGCAAGTGCAGATATATGTGCCGGGCTATCGCCTGAAACAGGAGGTTCAGTTCGAACGCTATGGCGACAACAACCGGCTGAAAATTCCTGGGCTGGGCGAATTCTCGGGGTTGAAAACCGCGATCTATCTCGAGGTTGAAGGCGCCGGCGATTATCTGCCGCCCTATTCGGGCAATCTCGACATCATGACGGCAGCCGCCAAGGCGACCGGCGAACTGCTCGCCGCGCGACGCATGGCGGCCTGAGCCATGGCGGATATCTCGCTCTACAAGCCCTATCCCGCTGCCGCAGTGCCGGCCTGGGACATGGAAACCGATGTTGCGATCATTGGATTTGGCGCAACGGGCGCCTGTGCTGCGCTCGAAGCCGCCGGCGCCGGCGCGAAGGTCATGCTGTTTGAACGCAATTCGGGCAGTGGCGGCGCATCCGGGCTGTCGGGCGGCGAAATCTATATCGGCGGCAATGGCGGCACCGATGTTCAGCGTGCCGCGGGCTTTACCGATACGACCGAAGATTTTGCCGCCTATCTCAAGGCCGCCGGTGGGCCGTGCGCCGATGATGCCAAATGCGATGCCTATGCCGCCGGCGCGCTTGACCATTTTGCCTGGTTGAAGGCGCAGGGCGTCCCGTATCGCGGCAATTACCTCCCCGGCAAGATCATCGAACCAACGGGCGATGATACGCTGATCTGGTCGGGCAGCGAGGCGGCGACGCCGTTCCGGTTGCTGGCGAAGCCGGCACCGCGCGGCCATGTCATTCAGCATATGGGCTGGGGTGGCGGCCGGCCGCTCGTCGATATTCTCGAAAAACGCGCTCGCGAGTTTGGCGTTGAGGTGGTGGTCGATGCCCGCGCAATGGC
>Ga0105044_10013235_pt1 | contig 11209 bp, 6 predicted proteins | sample MAT01_FD_78092 | JGI IMG/M metagenome (GOLD analysis project Ga0105044, IMG submission 78092) | Freshwater microbial communities from Lake Fryxell liftoff mats and glacier meltwater in Antarctica - MAT-01 | ecosystem: Environmental > Aquatic > Freshwater > Ice > Liftoff microbial mat | place... | reverse complement strand
CGATTGATTCCGAACAGACCGAAGGGAACACGACAATGTCAGATGACGACAGCACCACCAGCTCCACGGGGACCTCGGACACAGCAGCGAGTGCCGCTGCGCCGTCAGCCTCGACGACGCGGACTCCTCCTCCGCCTCCGCCAGCGCAGAAGGACAAGTCCGGCCCTTCGAAGGGCGCCAAACTGGCCGGGGCGGCGGCGGCGGCGGCAGCGGTCGCCACCGGAGCGGCGATCGCATTCGGTGACGACATCGCCGATGCACTCGAGGGCGACGACCCGCAGGTCACGGACGGCGACCCCACGGTGCCCGCACCCGGCGACGGCTCGGATGATGGCGTTGCTGATGCCGCAGCGCCCGTCGGCCCGGCCGGCATCAGCATGGACGAGTTCGACACCGTCGCTGAAACAGGAGGCGCCGTTGCTGCGGGAGCGGCATCGCAAGCCCGGCCGGCTGCACCCACCCAGGAGCAACGCCAGAGCGACCGGCCGGATCGACCGGATCGACCGGACGTCGCGCCTCAACCCGCCTCGTCAGCCGCTCCGAGTCAGGTTGCTCCGAGTCAGGTTGCTCCGATTCAGGCCGCGCCAGGTCAGGTTGCGCCGACAGAAGCCGCACCTGCCGCAGCGAGCGCCACCTCGGAGGACGACGGTACCGTCGACGCTCGGTTCGAAGATGCGCGCGACACACTGCTCGAGCGGCTCGAGAGTTTCTCGCCCGCTGGCGCTGACCCGGAAGACGCCGCCGAATTCCGCGAGGAACTGCAGGATTCGATCAGCCGGTTCGAGCCACGTCCGGGACAGTCGACCGATGATGCGCTCGCGGAGCTTCGCGATGACTTCGATCGCCGGGTGGAGGACTTCACGCAGGACCAGAAAATCGATGCGTTGATCAGTGAAGCAGAACGCGACAACGCCGAGGAGGCGGCCCCAGCGTCGACTCCGGGCGTCCTCGTCGACGACTTCGACGATTTGATCGGGGCTGACGCCGTCGTCGATGAGGTTGGCGCGGCTGACGCCGCTGTCGATGAGGTTGGCGCGGATGACGTCGTCGTCGATGAGCCTGCGCCGAGCGAGGCCGAGGTCGATGACGCAGTGCTCGACGACTTGGTGCTCGAAGACGCGACGCTCGTCAGGGCCGTCGCTGACGGCGACCTGATCGAGGGGGCCTTCATCGAAGGCGAGGCGGTCGATGGTGGCGCCATCGGCTCACCAGTCGTCGACACCAACCTGGCCGACCTTGCTCAGATCGACCTTGCCCCGGCCGATCTCGCTGACGACGGTGTGCGGCTGGACGTTGATGATCTGGTCGCGACGAGCTCCATGCGACTGCCCGACGACCCTCGGCCGACCTTGCTCGGTGATTCGCCAGACGTCGCGATCGACGACATCACCGGCGACGCGATCTACAGCGAGATCGTTCAGGCTGAAACGTTGAGCACGATCAGCCCGGTCGAAGGCATCAACGTGGTTGCGCCGATCGATGACCAGTTCAGTGCGGCTGTCGTCGACATGCCGATCGTCGAAGTGGCCGAACTCGTCGATGTCGCTCAATTCGTGGTGTACGAACAGCCGGATGATTTCGCGGCCGACAACCTCGAGCAACTCGAGGAACTGGCCGACACCGCATCACTTCCGAACGACGACGGCCTGGGTGGATGACGCTGTCAGACGAACCGGAAGCTCGCCACGAGCGCAGCGACGTCGTCCATGTGCGATTGGACGTCGCTGTTGCGTTCGCAGGTGCCGATGATCTGGAAGAAGTCGACCACGCGGCCGCCTTCCTTGACCGGAGCGAAGAACATTGCCTGCGTCTGGGCGAGAGCACGGCCGTTGCCGTCGTCGAGGTTGACACCGCGCATGTAGACGACGTTGTTCTCGAACCGCACGATCCGCTCGCCCTGATCTGATGCCGACGGGTACAGCTTGCGCAGCTTTGCCCATGTGGTGATCGCGGCCCGCCTGAAGTCGACTTCGCGCGGCACCTTGTCGTGGCGCACGAGGATGTTCGGCCAGAACCCGTCGTCGTCGCGTGGTCGACGGATCACGCACAGCGCACTCGGCGCTTCGTCGATCACCCATCCAGTGGGCACATCGAACAGGAATGCCGGGATGCCAGGCACCACAGAACTCGGATGCACGACGACATTCGCCGTGCTCGGCGGATCACCCAGGTTCGCTTCGTCCATCATCGAATGCTAACCCACCCTCGAAGCCTGGTTTGCAGTGCAGCAACACAACCGGGAATGCTCCCGGTGCTCTCGCCGACGAGGTGTCGTACGGTGCTGAGTATGCAAGCACAGTGGACCCACCAGAGCCCCGGAGGATGTCATGGGTTGGTTTGACGAGATGATCGCCGACATCGGCGAAGCGTTCGAGGATGTCGGGGAGGCAGTGGTCGATTTCGTCGAGGATGTCGTCGAGGTCGTCGTCGATGTCGTCGAAGACATCGCCGACGTCGTGGAAGATGTTGTCGAGGTCGTGGTCGATGTCGCCGAAGATGTCGCCGATTGGACCTTGAATGTCCTCGACGACACGGTGTTCGACACGGTCGACTTCCTCACCGGCGGCGTCATCGACGTCGACTACGACGACGGTCAGTTCACAGCCGGGCTCGACATCGGCATCGCGTCGGTCGGCATCAGCATCGGTGAGCAAGGCTTCAGTGCCGAGGCCGGGTTCGACGTCGGGCTGGCGAGCGGGGAGATCAGCTACGACTCCGACGACGGGTTTGCCGCCAGTGGCTCGCTCGGAGTCGACTGGGGACCACTTCCGTACGCCGAGGGACACCTCACGATCGGCACCGACGGATCAGTGTCGATCGGCGGTGAGTTCCAAGCATCACTGCCGCTGCCGTTCGGTGAGATCTCCTTCGAGACGAGTGGAGGATTCGAGCGCAACCCCGATGGCAGCTGGGGCGCATACAGCGATGCCGCTTTGAACGTCGATGGCGCTTTCGGGGATCTCCACCTCGCCACGGACACCCGACTCGAAGGCGACGCGGGTGGCGTCCGATTCGAGAGCAATCTGGACGTCGACGCGAGCGGCCCGCTCGGTGCGCGCGTCGATCTGGACGCCGGAGTCGGCGCGGGAATCACCGACGGCGTTGCGTCGTTCGGTGGTGACCTCGATGCCGAAGCCGGGTTGTTCGACAACGAACTGCGTGGCGGCGGCTCGATCGCCGGCTCGGTCGCCGCCGATGGCGCTCACGATCTGAGCGCCGAGGTTCGCGCCGGCGTGAGCGTCGGTGACAACGACGTCGACGCTCGGGGAGGACTTGCCCACGCAGTCGATGCCTCCGGTGTCGTCACCGATGTGCTGACGGGTGAAGTCATCATCGGCCAGGATGGTGCAGCGGTGATTGCGGCGGGCGGCACCGTGGGGTCGACGCTCGGTCCGGGTGGGCCGTCGGTGACCGCTGACGGATGGGTCGACGTGGTCGGTGACGAGACACGCCCCGCCTCGATCTATACGTCGTCGGCGCTCATCGGCGGCGCGGCGCCCGACGACTCTGGGGCAGGCTCGACCGCCGGCTCGGAAGATTTCTCGTCGGCTGACGATTTCGGTGCCGACGGTCTCGGTGCGCCGACGCCCGTACCGTTCGAGATGTCCGATCCGGTGCCCGAGCCTCCGCCGGCCGACGAGTTCTCGTCCGCGATCGCCATGGTCGACGAGACCGAGGCACAGGCCGACGATCTCTGGGACGACATCGCCCCGTGAGCGACGCCGACGCGAGCGGTGTCGATGGTGTGATCGTCGATGCGGCGCGTCTGCTGCACAGTGCCGGTCGAGCGGATTTGTCGCAACGCGTGTCCGCGGCGGCGGCGCGCCTGCGCCGACCGGCCACCGTCGTGTGCGTCGTCGGCGAGTTCAAGCAGGGCAAGAGCTCGCTGATCAACGCGTTGCTCGGCCAGCCGCTGTGCCCCGTCGACGACGACCTCGCGACCTCGACCATCACCTTGGTGCGCTTCGGCGACGAGCAGACCGCGGTGGTTCGGCGACGACCGGGCGGCGACGCGTCCGACAAGCCCGCCGAACTGGTCACCGAGCCCGTGCCGATGAACGAGTTGTACCAGTGGGTCACCGAGGCAGGAAACCCAGGCAATGAAAAAGCCGTCGATCGCGTGGAGATCACCACGCCGAGCGCGCTTCTTCGTCAGGGCCTGGTGATCGTCGACACGCCGGGTATGGGCGGCCTCGGTGCCGGTCACGCAGCGGCGACACTCGGGTTCCTGCCGTTCGCCGACGGACTGATCTTCGTCAGCGATGCGTCGGCCGAACTCAGTGCTCCCGAGATGGACTTCCTGCGCCGGGCAACCGAACTCTGCCCCACCGTGCTGTTCGCCCAGACGAAGGTCGATCTCTATCCGCACTGGGAGCGCATTCTCGAGCTGAACCGAGGCCACCTCGACAAGGCCGGCCTTCCGGTGCCGATCGTCGGGGTGAGCAGTGAGCTTCGTCAAGAGGCGCTGCGCCGCAAGGACCGGACGCTGAACGAGGCGAGTCGAATTCCCGAGTTGGTCAATCGTCTCGGCGCGGAAGTGGTCGAGCCGGCCAAGGCCAGTGCTGCCCAGCGATCGGTCGCCGACACACGAGCGGCACTCGATCAGGTGGCTGCTGGGCTGCGAACCGAGGAATCGCTGCTCGCCGACCCCGGTCGGACCGACGCGGCGATTGCCGCTCTCGAAGACGCGAAGGCGCGTCTCGAACATCTCCGCGGACCGGGCGCGAAGTGGTCGGTCGTCGTCGGTGACCGCGTCGCTGATCTCGCGAACCAGGTCAGCCATCAGTTCCGTGCTGCATTTCGGTCGGTCTCCAAGATGATGGACGAGCGGATCGAGACGTTGAGCAAGGGGTCGGAATGGGACGACCTGAGCCGGTATCTCCAGACGGCGATCGCCGATGAGGTCGCGAACGTGTTCGTCGACCTGGAGACCGGCCGCTCCGCGATCAGAGCTGACGTGGCTGCACTCCTGCAGGAGGAGCAGCTCGAACTCGCCACGGGTTCGCCGATCACGGCGTCGATGGATGTCGGCGACGTCTGGCAGGGCAAGGCCCTGGAGCAGGTCACCACCAAGCGGAAGAAGGCCATGGGCACCGTGCTGACCACAGCCAAAGGGGCCCAAGGTGGGATCATCATGTTCGGCATGCTCGGCTCGTTCCTGCCGGTCGCCGCAGGAGTCCTGCTCATGTCGAACCCGGTGCTGCTGGGCATCGGCGCGGTGTTCGGCACCGTCGGCCTCGCCGACGATCGCAAGCGGAAGGTGGCGGTTCGCCGCCAGTCCGCTCGAACCCAGGTGCGACAGTTCCTCGACGACATCAGCTTCGAACTCACGGACCAGGTCGGCTCGTTGGTGCGCGACATCCAACGCGAACTACGAGACGACTTCGGTGAACGGATCAGTGAACTGCTGCGGACCTACACCGAGACGGCGCAACGGTCTCAACAGGATGCGCAACGGTCGGCGGCCGAACGCCAGAGTCGGGCTGGCGAGGTGGCCAATCAACTCGCCACGATCGAGCAACTCGACGCGCAGCTCAGCGCTGCGCTCGGAGCACTGCGTTGACGACCGACGCTGCACCACTCGGCGTCGCCGACGAGATCCTCGTGATAGCGCGGACGCTCGCTGCGCGCTCGACCGATCCGGCGATCACGGCCGCTGCCAACGCCGTCGTCGAACGTCTCGATGGCCCACTCCGAGTCGCAATCGCCGGCCGTGTCAAAGCCGGCAAATCGACATTGCTCAATGCGCTCGTCGGTGAGCGGCTTGCCCCGACAGATGCGGGGGAGTGCACCCGCATCGTGAGCCGCTATCGCCGTGGTCCGAGCTACGAGGTCGTGGCGCGACTGCGCGACGGCACCTCGCAGTCACTCGGGTTCGACCGCGCCGCCGGTGCGCTCGACATCCGATTGGGCGGAATTGCCGAACGCGACGTCGAATTGATCGACGTCGCTTGGCCAACGTCGACACTCGCCGAGGTCACACTGATCGACACCCCTGGGCTCGCCAGCATCAACGACGAGAACTCACGTCGAACCCGAGAGTTCCTCGAAGTCGACAGCGAGCATGCGAGCGATGCCGACGCAGTGATCTATCTGCTCCGCCACGCGCACCGCTCCGACGTGGCGTTCCTCGACGGGTTCATGGATCGGTCGGTTTCTGCTGCGTCGCCCGTCAACGCTGTCGCGGTATTGAGTCGCGCCGATGAGATCGGGGGTGGACGACTCGATGCGATGGCGTCGGCCGAACGCATCGCCCGACGGTACGAAGTCGACGCGGAGTTCCGCACGTTGTGTGCGGCCGTTGTCCCGATGGCAGGGCTGCTCGCCGAGACCGGACTCACCCTCCGAGAGGACGAGGTGGCCTCGCTGCGGATGCTCGCGACGACCGATGACGACACGTTAGCGAGGATGTTGCTCTCGGCCGACTGCTTCTGTGAGGTCTCGGCGTCCGAACTCACGGTGGAGTTGCGTCGCGAGTTGCTCGATCGACTCGGCATGTTCGGTGTGCGCCTTGCCGTTCAGGAGATCTCTTCCGGCCGGGCCTCGACCGCGGCGACGCTCGGGCCGCTCCTGGTGGAGCATTCCGGACTCGCCGACCTTCGTCGGCTGCTCTCCAAACACTTCGGTCCGCGAGCGCGCGTGCTGCAGGCCCGCACGGCGATCTCGTCGCTGCGACTGCTGGCGAGGACGATTCGTGAGACCGACGCGCCGCTCGCGGCCGAGGTCGAACGCGAACTCGAGCGGATCGAGGTGACTACGGTCGAATTCGCCCAAGCTCGTGCGGTTCACTTGATCGGCACTGGTGCCGTCGACCTCACAGCGCCAGAACGAGTGGAGATGGAACGGATCGTTGCGGGGAATCGGGGGGCACCGGTGCTCGGGCTCCCCACGACCGCGACCGGTGACGAGATCCGGTCCGCTGCGATCGAGGCGATCACCCGCTGGCGAATCCGTGCCGGAGACCCACTCGCTGACCCGACCACGGTCGAGGTCTGCGAGGTAGCGATCCGCACACTCGAACGCGCTTACGCCGACGCGCTCTGACGCCGTTCGTGCGTGGGGTTCGTCAGGTCGCGGCAACCCGCGACAGGGTCGTGGCCTGCCCCAGCCAGATCGCCCCAGCCCGATCGACGGTCGCGATGCCGCCGAGGCCGGCCGGCACCACCGTCGCCAGGGTCGAGATCGTCCCGTTCTGGGCGACTGCGAGTACTGCGCCGGAGGGTCGTTCGACGAGCAGCAGACGGCCTGACGCGTCGAGTCCGATCCCCGAGATCGGGCCGATCGCCACATCGGATCCGGGCGTGTCACCCGTCGGGACGGATCCCGAGCCGTCGTCGCCGTTTCCGGCCACGAGGCTGAGCGACCCGTCAGGAGCGCGCCGGATGACGCGTCGGTTGTCCGCGTCGGAGACGTAGGAGCTTCCTGCGCCGTCAACGGCGATCGGGCCCGGCGTACTGCCCAGACCGACCGTGGCACCGTCGAAGATCAGCGTGCCATCGTCGAGCGAGATCACGCCCGCGGATGTGGTGGCGAGGATCGTCCCGTCGGCGGACTCGGCAATGCCACCCACTGCGCCCGGATCTGGCACCGTGTCGATCACCACATCAACGGAACCATCTCCGGCAACCCGAACCAATTGGAGCGCGGAGGTCAGCACCAAGACGTCACCATCGAGCGACAGTCCGATTGCAACGGCGTCGGCATCCAACTCGGCGATGAGGGCAGGCCCGGCAATCGGCGGCGCTGTGGTCTCGGGGGGCGATGATTGCGGTCCTGACGATGCGGGTGCCGAGTCGGCCGGCGGTTGGACCACCGGCACTGTCGCATCCGGTTGCGTCGCGGCTGGCTGCGTTGCGTCTGGTTCGATGCCGGTGGTCGGCGCGACCTGGGCGCCCGGGTCGGGGTCGTCGGAACCACCGAACAAGAGCACCCCACCAGCGATGACCAGACCGATCGCGGCAATGGCAGCGAAGATGAGAACCGGGCGCCGACGATTTTCGCCGCTCGGCACCGCTGCGGGCGGAGCGACCTTCGTCGGCGTCTGCCACACTTCGGCACCGACCGGTGCCGAGGTGACCGGCGACGCGATGGTCGCTGCACCAGCGAGCGCTGCACCGGTGGCGATCGCCATCTTGGGGTGCGTATCGATGCTCACCGGTCGTCCTGTCGACGATCCGACGATCTCGGCGACGATGGGCATTCTCGAGGTGCCACCGACGAGTAGGATGCGCGATACATCTGCCATGGCCAGCCCGGCGCTGGCCACCGTCCGCTCGAGTGCACTGACGGTCTGGGCGATGCGCGGCCGCACCATGGCTTCGAACTCGACTCGCGTGAGCCGTACCTCGGTGTTGACACCGGGAAGGGCAACGGGCACCGCGGTGTCGGCGTCGGTCGACAACGTCTCTTTTGCCCGCCTGGCGTCGACTCGCAGACGTGCCTGGGCCGGAAGCGTCTGGGGATCGGCGCGATCGGCGGACGACACCAGACCTCCGAGTGCAGCATCGACGTGAGCGAGGACCGCCTGGTCGAAGTCGATGCCTCCCAGTCGCTCCATTCCTTCGGGGACGCCGAGCAATTCGAAGCCCGTCGCCGACCGACGAAGTACTGCGGCATCGAATGTGCCTCCGCCGAAGTCGTAGACCGCGATCACCTCGTCGGTCTCGACGCGTTGGCTCTGTGTGTAGGTGATCGCTGCGGCCTCGGGCTCGGCGAGGAGCATGACGACGGATTCGTCGAGCCCGGCGAGCGATGCCACCTCGCGGAGCTTGCCGAGCTTGAAGTCGGTGTAGTTCGCCGGGTGCGTGAGCACGACGACGGCCGGCGCCTCACCCTCCTGCTCGCTCGCCCGCCTGATGACGTCGCCCAACTGCAGACCCATCAGTTCCTCGACCGGATGGGGAGCGTCGGCGACGATCAGCGGCACCGGATCACCGAGCCGGCGTTTGAACTCGCGCGCGCTGCGGGCCGGTTCAGTTGCCGAGCGACGTTCGGCGGCATCGCCAACGATGACGTCGCCGTCGTCGCGGAACACGACGACCGACGGAACGGCAGCGCTCTCGGTGCCGAGTTGCAGCACAGTTGCGGTGGACCCGCGACCGATTGCGGCAGCGGTGTAGGTGGTGCCGAGATCGACGCCGAGTGCATATGCAGTCATCGTTGGCTCTATTTCCTGACCAGTTCGTAGATCTCGGAGGCAGATGCAGCATCCGCGCCGAATGCGATGTCCAGTTGGTCGCCACCCACAGCGAGGAACGCCGGCCCGATCGGGCTGGTGACCTGGAGCGCGCGCCTGCCGGTCAGCGAGGTGTCGGCGACAGCGACCAGCGGATACTCCTGGCTGATCTCGACGCTTCCGCCGTCTGAGCAATCAGGCGTCTGGTAGTCGACGCCCTGAATGACCATCGTCAATTGGTTCGGTCCGGCGTCGGATATGACGTACCGGCCGGCCGAGGCCCCGTCGAGAGCGATGAACGGTTCGCACTCCGTCTCCCAGGTACCGATCACTGCGGAGGTGTCGAAGGCGGCGGGCCCGGGAGTGGTTTCGATGGCGGTGGTTGCGGCTGGTGTTTCGGGGTCGTCGGTGGCGGATTGGCTGTCGATGATGGTGGTTGCCACGGCGGTAGCGGTTTCGGGTGGGGGGTTGTCGCTGGCGGAGGCGACCACGACGGCGACCACGGCGACTGCGGCGACTGCGCCGGCGGCGACTGCTGCGGGGAGCCATCGTGGTCTGATGCGTGCGGCGGTGGTCGCGGTGGTGGTGCCACTGGTGGAGCCAGTGTTGGTTGCGGTGTCGAGTGGGGTTCCTGCTGGTCCCGTCGAGGTGATGGGGGCGCCGGTTGGACCCGCGGGTGTGATTGGTGTGCCGGTCGCGCCCGCGGGGCCGATCGACGTGCCTGCTGGTCCGCTGGTGCCGATCGATGTGCCGGCTGGTCCGGCGGTGGGTGCGAGTGGTGTGCCGGCGGGTCCGAGGGTGGTGCCGGCTGGTCCGGCGGTTGCGGTTGCGGCTGATGCGGTGGTGTCGGCGCTGAGGTGGAGTGCGGCGGCGGTGACGCCGGCTGCGGTTGCGGCGCCGGCGGTTGCGGCGCCGGCGGTTGCGGCTGTTGCGGTGCCTGATGCGCCAGCGGATGGTGCGATGGGAACGTTGGCCCAGGCTGCGGTTGCTGCGCCTGCGCTGGCGGACCCTTCGGGTGTGTGTGCTCGGGCGTCGGATCGTGACATCACGATGGTGTGTTGTGCTGGTAGCCCTGCAATTTTGGCTGCTTCGTCGAGCAGGGAGAGCCGGAAGTCGTCCATGTCGTCGGGGTATACCAGGACAACAGCATCGGGTGGTGTTGCGGTGTCGGCGTGGTTGGCGGCAACAGCGGCGCTGATCAGAGATGCGATGAGTGCCTCGACGCCGTAGGGGGTCTGGCCGACGATGATCGGTTCGCTTCGGCCGAGTGTGTCGACGAAGTCGGTGGTGAGATGTTCGAGCTCGATGCCGGTGCCCGCAGCGGCGAGTGCGCCGGTTGGGTCGAGACCGACGACACTGGCGAATTCGCCGGTTGCTGCGATCGTGATGGTGTCACGCGTGCGTTCGGAGCGCGTCCACGTTGTCGTGTCGTTCCCGATGTCCACACCCAGGCAATACGTCATCTCGCCTCCTTCACTGGAATCCTGCCACATCCACCGACCCGAGCCGATCGGCGTCAGGGCTGGGTCAGGCAGGGGCCAGCGTCATGGGCACGTCGGCACCTGTGCCCGCCGGGAAGTCGATCACCGGAGTCGCCCCAGCGCAGGAGTACGGCACGTCGGCGGGCGGTGACGTGGTGAGCTGGGTACCGAACGCCCCACTGTCGACGGCCACCCCCTCGACAGTGAATGTCGTGGTGATGTTGTTCGCAGTGTCGGCGAACGTGAGGGTGTCTCCGGTCGTGGTCCATCGGCCAGTGACCTCGCCGCTACTCGCACCAGTCATGGCGATTTCCTCGACATCCATCGCCAACGTGAGCGCTGGGGCCCAGATGAAGGTGCCGTCGGCTCCGAACGACAACGAAATCGACCCGGACGCGACCATCCTGAAGGGGGAGTCGACACCGGCCAGGACCTCAGCGTAGAAGCGGTTCATCTGCTCAGCGGAGATCGCCCAATCGCCGACCAGACACTCGTCGGATCCGCTGACGAGTTCAACGGCTGCCACGGTGTCCGGTGTGGTGTCCGGTGTGGT
>Ga0105044_10013233_pt1 | contig 11209 bp, 10 predicted proteins | sample MAT01_FD_78092 | JGI IMG/M metagenome (GOLD analysis project Ga0105044, IMG submission 78092) | Freshwater microbial communities from Lake Fryxell liftoff mats and glacier meltwater in Antarctica - MAT-01 | ecosystem: Environmental > Aquatic > Freshwater > Ice > Liftoff microbial mat | place... | reverse complement strand
CTACTGCGCCAGCCATCCCCCGTCGATTACCAGCTCCGAGCCAGTCACAAACGACGCCTCATCCGACGCCAGGTACAACACCCCATAGGCCACATCCATCGGTACACCGATCCGCCGCATCGGCGTCTGTGCCACCGCCAACGCACGGCTATTGGCATTGGTGCCATTCAGCATCGGCGGCAAGTATCCGGGATGCACCGAATTCACCCGCACCCCGTGCGGCCCATAGCGCACCGCAGCCGCCTTGGAATAGATCCGAACCGCACCCTTGGAAGCGTGGTAGCCAGGGTGCCCGGCATCGCTGCCGACAAAGCCGTTGATCGACGAGATGTTGATGATCGACCCGCCGCCGGTTTTCATCATCTCCGCCGCTGCCAGCTTGGTGCCCAGGAACACCGAGGTCTGGTTCACCGCGATCAGCCGGTTCCAGCCTTCGATGCTATCGGGATCACCAACCGCACTGCCCGAGATGCCCGCATTGTTCACCAGCACGTCGATCCCGCCATAGGCGGCCAGGGTCGCGGCGATCAAAGCCTGCCATTCTGCCTCCAGCGAAACGTCGATCCGGCAGAACATCGCCGTGCCACCGTCCGCACAAATATCGGCTGCCACCGCCTCCCCGAGCGCGGGCAGGATATCGGCCACCACAACCTTCGCCCCTTCGCGCGCAAACAACCGCGCCTCCGCCTCGCCCATCCCGTGGGCACCACCGGTAACAATCGCCACCTTGCCCTGCAATCTCATTCCCGTATCCCCTCTGCTCGTCACCATGGCACGATAGCCATCCAACCGGATTTCCCACAACAAGGCCATCGCAGCCGTTCAGCCGGCAGGTTCAATAGCCTCTACCGCGCGGCGTTGGGCATGGCGGTGAAATTGACCCAACCGCCACCATCTGTTTGGCAGGGTATTCCGAACACGCGAAAAGCCGTAAATTCACTCGCCGATGCCGCAAGGGAAGAACTGGGATGGATAATTTCGATGCAGCCTTCGTCGAGTTTCAGGCCGCGGCGCAAATCCGTCGGTCCGCCGAGGCGTGGCTCGCGGGCTTCGAGGCGGCACTTGCATCGCGCGATGTGGAGCAGATTGGCGCCCTGTTTCACCCGGACTGCCAGTGGCGCGACATCCTCGCCTTCACCTGGCACATAACCCCCGCCGAGGGCCAACAGGGCGTCGCCACACGCTTGGCGCATGAACAGCTGCGCACCGCAGCCCACGGATTTCACCTGCCGCACGACCGCCGGCCGCCACGCAAAGTCACCCGCCTGGGGATCGAAAGCATCGAGGCGATCTTCGCATTCAAGACAGCCGATGGTCGCGGTGCCGGACTTCTGCGGCTTTCATCCGCCACCGACACAATGCGCGCCTGGCACATCTCGACAACCCTTGAAGCGTTGGACGGGTGGGAAGAACAGATCGGCGACAACCGACCGACCGGCGCTGCCTATTCGCGGAATTTCGGCGGCGACAACTGGGCTGACGTTCGCCGCAAAGCGGCCGCGTATGACGATCGGGAGCCTGCGGTCCTCGTGATCGGCGCCGCCCAGTCGGGACTTTCGATCGCAGCCAGGCTCAATCAGTTGGGCGTCGACACGCTGGTGGTCGAAAAATGGCCGCGCATCGGGGACAGTTGGCGCAAGCGGTATCACTCGCTGGCGCTGCACAACTCAATCCACATCAATCATCTACCCTACATGCAGTTCCCGCCGACCTGGCCCAAATACATTCCCAAGGACATGCTGGGGAACTGGTTCGAGTTCTACGCCGACGCCATGGAGATCAACTGCTGGACCGACACGGAATTCGCCGGCGCGGTCTGGGACGCCGCCGAAAAACGCTGGACTGCCCGGCTGAAACGGTCTGATGGCACCGAACGCGTGGTGCGTCCCCGCCATCTGGTTTTTGCCAATGGCGTCAGCAGCTACCCGATGATGCCCGAAATTGCCGGCCTGGACGATTTCGAGGGTGACGTCATTCACTCCGAAGGCTTCGATAGCGGCGCGTCCTGGACCGGCAGAAATGCGCTCATCATCGGCACTGGCAGCAGCGCCAACGATATCGCTCTCGACCTGCACAGCCATGGGGTGAAAACGACCCTTGTTCAGCGCGGCTCCACCACCGTCATATCGATCAACCCCAGCGCCAGGCTGAATGAAGCAGCTTGGAACGAGCCAGGAACGCTTGAAGACGCCGACATGGTTGTCGCCGCGGCAACGCCGCCCTTGATCGTCAAGGGCTACAAGGCCGTGACAAAGCGCATGGTGGAGCTGGATCATGAGATGATCCAGGGGCTCAAATCCATCGGCTTCAAGCACGATATCGGCGCGGACGAAACCGGACACCAGATGAAATACTACCGCCGTGGCGGCGGCTATAATCTCGACGCCGGCAGCTCGGCGCTCATGATCAAGGGTGAACTGGGGCTGCTGCAATTCGACCAGATCGAACGTTTCACCGCACAAGGCGCAAAGCTGGTCGATGGATCGATCGTGCCGGCCGATCTCATCGTTCTGGCGACCGGATACTTTCCGCAAGTGGAGCTGATCCGCCGCGCACTCGGCGCGGCAATGGCGGACAAAATCGGCCCGGTCTGGGGATTCGGCGCGGATGGAGAACTCAACAACATGTACAAGCGCACTGCGCAAGAAGGGTTATGGTTCATCGGCGGCGGTCTGGCGCCGTGCCGCATCTATTCGAAGTATCTGGCGCTACAGATAAAGGCGATGGAGCTTGGGAAGCTTGGTCCGCTGCGAAACGCACCGCATTTCAACGAGGCCGCCCAATGAGCGACCAACGGCACAAGACAAGGCCAGCGGTCACTCATTGCAGCCGTTGGAATCACACCTCACTCAGCCTCGTCGAAAGCGTGCCGCGGAAAAAAATTCCCCAAAGTTCCCACTACGGAAGGCTGAGCCGCCAAGCCTCGTGAAAGCCACGCACCCGCGGCAGTGCCAGCATGTCCCACGGGCTCGGCATTTCGCCCACCTTGGCATGGATCAACGCCGGCACCCGTGCGTCCAGCGCGGTGCGCAACGCTGCTTCCAGCGTCGCCGGCGTGTCCGCGCGGTAGGCCGCCATGCCGAAGCTGCGGGCGAAATCCACGAAATCCGGGTTGGTCAGGTCGGCGGCGATGATCCGGTTGCCGAACCGCTCGGCCTGGATGCGCCGCACGTTGCCGAACCCACCGTCATCGAACACGACGGCCACCACCGGCAGGCGATGGTGCATGGCGGTCGCCAACTCCTGCGCCTGGTACATGAACCCGCCATCACCGCAGATCGCCACCACCGCCGCATCCGGCCGCGCCGCCTGCACCCCCAGCGCGGTGCCATAGGCCCAGCCGAGATTGTCCTGATACCCCGGCGAGATGTAGCGCCGTGGCGCATCGACCTCGAAGGCCAGCCGCCCCATGAACCCAACCTGGGTCACGTCCTCCACCACCACGCCGTCCGCCGGCAACGCCGCACGGATCGCCCGCAGGAAGCCCATCTGCGGTTCCTGCCGGGCAATCCGGTCAGCGAACCAGGCCTGGTGCAGGTCGATGTCGGCGCGCCGTTCACGCCCCCTGGCGGGAAGCGCCGCCAGCAGGGCCTGCACCCCGGCGGCGGCATCGGCATGGATGGCCACATCCGGCCGGCGAAAGCGGAAATGCTCCTCGGCGTCGATATCCAGCCGGATGATCTTCATCGCTGCATCGGTGCCCCAGCCCGACTGCGCGAAGTGCATCCGCGTGCCGATGCCCAGCACCACATCGGCGTCCTGCCACAGCCGGTGCGTCACCGGCAGCGACGTGGCCAGCCGATGCACGGTTGGCACCACGCCGCGCCCACGCCGATAGGTTCCCACTGGCGCTTCCAGCCGCTCCGCCAGCGCCAGGATCTCCGGCGCCGCGTCCAGCGCCCCGCCGCCTGCCAGGATCAGCGGCCGTTCGGCGCGGGCCAGCAACTGCACCGCCGCCTCGATTGCCACCGCATCCACCGCCGGGCGCATGACGGGCAGCGGCGCCACGGGCACCACCTCGCCCGCCCGGCCCCAGGTGTCGATGCCGCATTCCAGCGCCACCGGCCGGGTTCGCCCCGACAGCGCCGTCTGCACCGCATGCGCCAGCAGCCCCGGCGCATCCGCCGGCCCGCCGATCCGCGCCGCGTGCTTGGTGATATGCCGCAGCAGCCCCAGCTGGTCCGGGATTTCATGCAGGTGCCCCCAGCCCCGGTCGATGGCGTCGGACGGGATTTGGCCCACCAGCGCCAGCACCGGCGCCCCGGTGCCATACGCGGTGAGCAGCGCCGCCCCTGCGTTCAGCAGGCCTGGCCCCGGCACCACGGCAAAGGCTTGCGGCTTGCCGGTGGCCAACGCGGCTCCCAGCGCCATGTAGCCGGCCGCCTGCTCATGGCGCGGATGCAGCAGCCGGATCCGCCCGCCGCTCTGCGCCACCGCGTCGAACAGGGAATCGTTGTTCACGCCCGGCAGCGCGTAGAGCGTGTCGATGCCGTGCGCCAACAGCGCGTCCACGGTGGCTTCGGCCGTTGTTTGGCGGGGCATGCGCGTCCTCGTTGCGTTCACCCGATCCTGCCACAGCACCGTCGCCGTGGCACGGGCCGGCGAGACCGCGTATGATCCAACCTCGATCACGGGAGGCTATGGCGTGTATTCCCAGGCACTGAACAGCACCGACACGCGGCCAGACGCCGAGGACCCGCAGTTGCTGGCCCGCTTCCAGGCGCGCATCGACGCCGAGGAAAAGATCGAGCCGAACGACTGGATGCCGGATGCCTATCGCCGCACCCTGGTGCGCCAGATCAGCCAGCACGCCCATTCCGAGATCGTCGGCATGCTGCCCGAGGGCAACTGGGTTACCCGCGCCCCCAGCCTGCGCCGCAAGGCCGCCCTGTTGGCCAAGGTGCAGGATGAAGGCGGCCACGGCCTGTACCTGTATGCCGCCGCCGAAACCCTGGGCACGGCGCGCGAGGAGCTGGTTGACCAGTTGCTGTCGGGCCGGGCGAAGTATTCCTCGATCTTCAACTACCCCACGCTCACCTGGGCCGATATCGGCGCCATCGGCTGGCTGGTCGACGGGGCGGCGATCATGAACCAGATCCCGCTATGTCGCTGCTCCTACGGCCCCTATGCCCGCGCCATGATCCGCGTCTGCAAGGAGGAGAGTTTCCACCAGCGCCAGGGCTACGAGATCATGCTCACCCTGGCACGTGGCACGCCGGCGCAAAAGGCGATGGCGCAGGACGCGCTGAACCGCTGGTGGTGGCCCTGCCTGATGATGTTCGGCCCGCCTGATTCCGCCTCGCAGCACTCCGACGCCTCGATGCGGTGGAAGATCAAGCGCTTCACCAACGACGATGTGCGGCAGAAATTCATCGACGCCACGGTGCCGCAGGGCCACTACCTTGGCCTGACATTCCCCGACGCCGCGCTGCGCTTCGATGCCGGGCACTGGCGCCACGGTGCGATTGACTGGGCGGAATTCAAGCGTGTGATTGCCGGCGATGGCCCGCTCAACCGCGAACGCCTGGCCGCCCGCCGCACCGCCCACGACGACGGCGCCTGGGTGCGCGAGGCAGCCCTGGCCTTCGCCGCCAAGCGCCGCACCCGCCAAAAGGCCGCCTGAGCATGGAAGCGCGAACCCCGCTGTGGGAAGTTTTCATCCGCAGCCGCAACGGCCTGTCGCACCGCCACGTCGGCTCGGTCCATGCCGCCGATACCACCCTGGCGTTGCAAGCCGCCCGCGACGTCTACACCCGCCGCGGCGAGGGCTTGTCGATCTGGGTGGTCCCCTCCGCCGCCATCACCGCGTCAGACCCCGCGGACAAGGCCATGCTGTTCGAGCCCGCGGCCACGAAAATCTATCGCCACCCCACCTTCTACGAGGTGCCCGACGCGGTGGGGCATATGTGAGATGTCGGACCGCTTTTCCGCCATGCTGCTGCGCCGCGCTGACGACGCCCTGGTGCTCGGCCACCGATTGTCCGAATGGACCGGCCACGCCCCGTCGCTGGAGGAGGAACTGGCGCTCGCCAACCTGGCACTCGACCTCATCGGCCAGGCCCGCGCCCTGTACGCACTGGCCGCCGCACGCGGCACCGGCGACGACGAAGACGCGCTGGCCTTTCTGCGCAGCGACCGCGAATACACCAACCTCCTCCTGCTCGAACTGCCGAACGGCGATTTTGCGGTGACCATCGCCCGGCTGTTCCTCTACGCCGCCTTCGCCGACCCGTTCTGGCGCGGCCTCTGCGCCTCACGCGACCGCGACCTCGCGGCCATCGCCGCCAAGGCGGAGAAGGAATCCGCCTATCACCTGCGCCACAGCGCCGAATGGCTGATCCGCCTCGGCGACGGCACCGCCGAATCGCATCGCCGTGCCCAGGCCGCACTGGACCACCTATGGCCCTACACCGGCGAGATGTTCGAGCCGGAAGACGACATCCTCGTGGCCGCCGACATTTGCCCCGAACCCGCCGGCCTGCGCGACGCCTGGAACACCATGGTCGACAGCGTGCTGGAGCAGGCCACCCTCACCCGCCCCGCCGAAGGCTGGATGCAGTCCGGCGGGCGCGCCGGCCGCCACACCGAACACCTCGGCCACATGCTCGCCGTGATGCAGTCGGTCGCCCGCAGCTTTCCGGGCGCAAAATGGTAGACGACCTGCGCCAGCGCGCCTGGGCCGCCGCCGCCAGTGTCACCGACCCGGAAATCCCAGTGCTGACCATCGAAGATCTCGGCGTGCTGCGTGAGATCGTGCTCGACGAACGCGGCGTTGAGGTTCGCATCACGCCCACCTACTCCGGCTGCCCCGCCATGGGCGTGATCGCGCTGGAGGTGGAACTGGCGCTGGCCCGCGCCGGCATCGCCCCCGCCCGCGTGACCACGGTGCTGGCCCCCGCCTGGACCACCGACTGGCTCAGCGAAGCCGGCCGCGCCAAGCTGCATGCATACGGCATCGCCCCGCCGCCGGGCCTGGCCACCCGCCGCGCCCTGTTTACCAGCGAACCCGCCACCTGCCCGCGCTGCGCCAGCACCGACACCGCGCTGCTCGCCGAATTCGGCTCCACCGCGTGCAAGTCGCTCTACCAGTGCCGTGGCTGCCGCGAACCGTTCGACCAGTTCAAATGTCACTGACACGAAACGTCGAAGATATTGACGTAATGTCAGGCAAGGCCAGGGCTTTGCCCTGGACCCACCAGGGGCCAAGCCCCTGGACCTTGAATGTAAATAGGCCGCCGGCCGTCGCGCGAAGGCGCGCTCGGGACTTTCGTGGGTCCCCGTCGACGCGGCTTCGCGCCGCTTCGGCAAAGCCCCGGTCTTGCTCGGTCAGCTATTGGGCCGCTTGATATGATCTTTCATCCGTTGCGCATCGCTGCGATACGCCGCGAGACCGACGATGCGGTTTCCCTGGCGTTCGACATTCCCGCGTCGCTGCGCGAAACCTTCGCCTTCCGCCCTGGCCAGTATCTCACCCTGCGTACCACGCGCGACGGTGAAGACATTCGTCGTGCCTATTCCATCTGCGCGGGCCTGGACGACGGCGCACTGCGCGTTGCCGTCAAGCATGTGCCGGGGGGGCGCTTCTCCGCCCACGCCAACACCGCGCTGCGCCCCGGCGACATGCTCGACGTCATGCCGCCCGAAGGCCGCTTCGGCCACACCCCCGACCCCGCTGCCGCACGGCTTTATCTTGGGCTTGCCGCCGGCTCCGGCATCACGCCGATCCTCTCGGTCATCAAGTCCATCCTGGCCCGCGAGCCTGCCAGCCGGTTCATCCTGCTCTATGGCAGCCGCAGCACACCGCACATCCTGTTCCGCACCGAACTGGAAGACCTCAAGGACCGCCACCTCGGCCGCCTCTCGGTTGTGCACACGCTGTCGCGCGAAACCCAGGATATCGCAGCCCTGAACGGCCGCCTCGACGGCGCGAAACTAGGCACCCTGCTGCCAGGCTTGGCCGACCCGGCCGCCATCGACCAGGCATTCATCTGTGGCCCCGCCGCGATGCTCGACGATCTGCCCACCGCCCTCGCAGCATTGGGCACCCCGCCCGACCGCATCCAGGTCGAGCGCTTCACCCCCGCCGCACCCAGTGCCACCCATCGCCCCTCGCCGCCGGCCGCCGATGCCCCGGCCGCTGCCATCGCCACCATCATCCACGACGGCGCCACCCATGACGTTCCAGTGGCCGAAGGCGAAACGGTGCTCGACGCCGCCCTGCGCGCCGGCCTCGACCTGCCGTGGTCCTGCCACGGCGGCATGTGCAGCACCTGCCGCGCCCGCATCACCCAGGGTGCGGTGCGCATGGCGGTCAATTTTTCGCTCGAACCATGGGAGACCGATGCGGGCTATGCCCTGACCTGCCAATCGCATCCGACAACCGATCGGCTCACGGTGGACTACGACCACACCTAGCCGGCCGCGCCCGCACGCGTGTGGGGACAGTCCGATAGGCGCGAAGATAAGGGAGGCTGGGCTCTGCCCAGACCCGCCAGGGGCCAAGCCCCTGGACCTTTTTTTATAAAAAACTAGAAATTCCAATAGGTTGATAGTCTAATACCAGAAGACCTAACGGTTGACCGGTGAGAAAGGCTAGGCCAGGGCTTTGCCCTGGACCCACCAAAGGCCGACGGCCTTTGGAAACCCCATATTTTTAAACGATATGAGGTCCAGGGGCTCGGCCCCTGGTGGGTCCAGGGCAAAGCCCTGGCCTTGCCAAGCGAAGGGTCGTTCCTTAAGGCTCTTGGTATAAGAACGCCGAGAGTGGTCTTGGCTGCGCCAGCGGCCCCAGATTGATATGCGGGTTCGACTGGTGGCAGCTGGCCCGGCCACTAAAGGTAATGGGATCAAAGGGTCTCTGACCCTTTGCGGGTCGAGGGCAGCGCCCTCGCCTTCCCTATCTTCGCGCGTATAGGGTTTTGCCCTGGCCTTGCCTTCCTTCTCACGCCAATCGGTATCAAGCCTGCTTTAGCTCAATCAAGCTCCGCCTGATCACCCGCCCGCGCTGGATGCTCCCCTCGATGAACGACGGGTCCCCCCAGCGCACTGCGCGCGCCATTGCCTGCGCGTCTTCCATGAAGCGCGCCAGCATTTCCAGCAGCGCCTCGCGGTTGTTCAGGAAGATATCGCGCCACATCACCGGGTCGGAGGCTGCGATGCGGGTGAAGTCGCGGAAGCCGGAGGCCGCGAACTTCAGCACTTCCTGGCGGCTTTCGTCCTCCAGCCCCTCGGCGGTGTTGCAGATGGTGAAGGCCAGAAGGTGCGGCAGGTGGGAGACGATCGCCATCACACGGTCGTGGTGCGCCGGCTCCATGGATTCGACCATCGAGCCGCAGCGGCGCCAGAGTTCGGTGATTTTCTCCACCGCCGCCGCGTCGGTGCCGGGCGGCGGGGTGAGCAGGCACCAGCGGCCCTGGAACAGGGTGGTGAAGCCGGAGTCCGGGCCAGAGTATTCGGTGCCGGCAACGGGGTGGGCGGGGACGAAATGCACGCCGGCGGGGATCATCGGGCCCACGTCGCGGATGACGCTTTGCTTGGTGGAGCCGACGTCGGTCACGATGCAGCCCGGCGCCAGGTGCGGCGCGATCGCCTCGGCCAACGCGGCATAGGCACCCACCGGCGCGCACAGCATGACGCAATCGGCCCCCGCGACGGCGCGACCTGGTTCCAGTTCCACCCGGTCGGCGATGCCCAGTTCCAGCACCCGATCAAGCGTCGCCTGGGTGCGCGCATTCGCCACCACTTCGGCGGCAAGCTCGCGCTTCTCCATGGCGATGCGCGCGACCGAACTGCCGATCAGGCCGATGCCGATCAGCGCCAGGCGTTGGAACAGCGGTTCAGGCATTGGGGGATTTCATGAAGCCGGCCAGCGCGTCGGCCACCAGGCCGCATTCCTCGGCGGTGCCCACGGTGATGCGCAGGCAGTGCGGCAGGTCGTAGGCCGCCATGGCACGCACGATGATGCCGCGGGTGTTCAGGAAGGCATCCGCTGCGCGCGCCCGTTCGGCGGTGACGAAATCGGCCAGGAAGAAATTGCCTTCGCTGGGCCATACCTTGATGCCGGCGGCCTCAACCTGGGCTGCCAGCCTGGCGCGCCATTCGGTGTTGTGGGCGCGGCAGTTTTCCACCCAGCCGGGCTCTTCCAAAGCTGCGACGGCGGCGGCCTGGGCGGCGAGGTTGATGTTGAACACCCCGCGCACGCGGCCCAGCGCGTCGATCACCGCCGGCGGCGCATAGCCCCAGCCCACGCGCAGGCCGCCCAGGCCGAAGACCTTGCTGAAGGTGCGCAGCATGATGGTGTTCTCGCCGGCATCGACCAGCGCCTGGCCGGCATCGTAATCGGCCGCTTCGACGTATTCGGCATAGGCGCTGTCGAGCACCAGCAGGATATCGCCGCGCAGCCCGGCGCGCAGGCGGGTCACCTCGGTGTGCGGCAGCAGGCTGCCGGTGGGGTTGTTGGGGTGGGCGATGAAGACGATGCGGGTTTCCGCGGTGACGGCATCGAGCATTGCATCCACGTCGGTGGTGAGATTTTTCTCCGGCACCTTCAGCACCCGGGCGCCGGAAAACGTGCCGGCGATCTGGTACATGGTGAAGCCGTGCATCGTCATGAGAATGTCGGTGCCGGGGCCGCCATAGACGTGGCACAACAGGCTGATCAATTCGTCCGAGCCGGTGCCGCAGATGATCTGTTCGGGGTTCAGGCCCCAGCGTTTGCCGATGGCGCGCCGCAACGCGACGCTGCCGCCGTCGGGGTAGCGGTGGATTTCGGCGGAGACCTTGGCATAGGCGGCCTGGGCGGCCGGGGGTGGACCGAACGCTCCCTCGTTGGCGGATAGCTTGATGATGCGGTTCACGTCGGCAAGCTTGGCCTCACCTGGCACATAGGCATGGATCGCCATCACCGCGTCCCGCGGGACCGGGCGGAGAATTTCATGCGCCTGCGGGCGCGCAACGGTCTCGGTCATGTCGTCTCTCCCTCTACCGGCACGGCATAAGCGCCCAGCACCACCGGGCGGCGCACCACGCCGTCCAGCGCTGCCAGGCGGGGGTCTTCGTCGCCAACCAGCCCATCGACCTCGACCAGGGCGACGGTCATGGCGGGGTCGCGGCGCAGGATGGTCGAAAGCGGGGCCAGCCCGGCGGCGGTGAGCGCCGCGCTCAGCCGCGCACGGCTGACCTCGGCGTGCAGTTCCAGTCCGATCAGCGT
>Ga0105044_10013232_pt1 | contig 11209 bp, 9 predicted proteins | sample MAT01_FD_78092 | JGI IMG/M metagenome (GOLD analysis project Ga0105044, IMG submission 78092) | Freshwater microbial communities from Lake Fryxell liftoff mats and glacier meltwater in Antarctica - MAT-01 | ecosystem: Environmental > Aquatic > Freshwater > Ice > Liftoff microbial mat | place... | reverse complement strand
GCAGTTCACCGCCGCGGCCGTCATGCTGCTGGTGAACGACGGCAAACTCAGGCTCGACGACGACGCGCGCACGGTGTTGCCCGAATTGCCGGTGTACGGGCGCACCATCACCTTCCGGAATCTGCTCACGCACACGAGCGGTCTGCGCGAGTGGAGTAACCTCGTGGCGTGGCAAGGGTGGCCGCGTGGCACGCGTGTGCACACTCAAAGCGATGTGTTCGAGCTGATCACGCATCAGCAGGCGCTCAACTATCCCGTAGGCGACTACTACTCGTACACGAACTCCGGCTTTCTACTGCTGCGTACGGTGGTGGAACGTGTGAGTGGCATGCCCTTCGCGCAGTTCACCGCGCAACGGATCTTCGCGCCCCTCGGCATGACGAACACGACGTGGCGCGACGATTTCACGCGGGTCGTGCCGGGCCTCGCGCAGGCCTACTCGCGGAAGGCCGACGGCTTCCACCTCGACATGCCGGGCGACAACGTGATCGCCGCCGGTGGACTGTTCACGACGGTCGGCGACTGGCTGCTCTGGAACGATCATCTCACGAAGAAAACACTGGGCGCCGGCGTAGTCGATTCACTTACGCGTCGCATGCAGCTCACCAGCGGCCTCGAGATCGCGTACGCCCTCGGCCTCACGGTGAACAGCTACCGGGGGCTACGTGAGATTTCACATAGTGGATCGACCGCCGGCTACGGCACCTATCTCGCGCGCTACCCCGAAAAGAACGATCTCTCGATTGCGGTGATGTGCAACGTGTCCGGTGCCGGTGCCGGCGGGCTCACTCATGCCATCGTAGACGCCGTGGTCCCCGGACTGCCGCGTGCCGCGACGCCCGACACCGTGCGCGCCGACGCGGCGATCGTGGCCAAACTCGCCGGCATCTATCGCGACACGCGCACCAACACGGTGATGGTGCTCGACACCTCCCGCGGGCAACTACGCCGCCGCGGTGGCGCGACGTTCCTGCCGCTGCGCGATGGCGGCTACCAGCTGGGCGCCTCACGCGTACGATTCACCACCACCGCCAGCGGACAGCCCGTGTCGCTGCACGTGCCCACCTCCGACGGTGACCCCGTGGTTCACGCCTTCATGGCGGCTGAGTCCTGGAAACCGACCACGTCCGAGCTCGCCAGCATCGCCGGCAGGTACCGCAACGAGGAGATCGGCACGACGTTCGCCGTAGCGGCGGCCGGCGATCGCCTCACCGTGAGCCCCCGAGTGGGTGTGGTCGATACGCTGTCGACGACCTATCGCGATGCCTTCGTCAATGGCGACGAGACCGTGTGGTTCGTGCGCGACAAGCAGGGACGGGTGACGGCCATGCACTTCGGCAGCGCTCGCGCGTGGGATTTCGTCTCTCGCCGCGTGAAGTAGTCCACTCTCATGTAGCTTTCAAAATGCCGATTGTCTTCCCCTTCGATCCGAACATCGAGCGCGCCGCGACCATTCCGGCGCGCCTGTACAACGATCCCGTGTACCTCGAGCTCGAGATGGAGCGGGTGTTCGCGCACACGTGGCAACTGGTCGGGCGGATGGAGCAAGTGGCCCAGCATGGGCAGTTCTTCACGGCGGAGGTGGTCATCGACAGCATCGTCGTACTGCGTGACGGCGACGTGCTCCGTGGATTTCACAACGTGTGCCTGCACCGCGCTGGTCCGGTCGCGCAAGGCTGCGGCAAGCGGAACACGCTCCAGTGTCGTTATCACGGCTGGACGTATGGCCTCGACGGTACACTGCAGCGCGCACCAGGCATGGAGGACGTGGAGTCGTTCCGGCCGGCCGAGATGCATCTGGTGCCGGTCAAGGTCACCACGTGGGGACCGCTGGTGTTCGCCAACCTTGATGGCAAGGCGCCGCCTCTCACCGAAGTCATGGAAGACATCCCGTCGCGCGTGCAGGCTTTCGGCTGCGAACACATGCAGTACGTGACGTCGCGCAGCTGGGAGATCGCGTGTAATTGGAAGGTGTACGTGGACAACTTCCTCGAGGGGTACCACGTCCCGGTTGTCCATCCCGGCCTGAACAAGGAACTCGACATGGACAACTACCGTGTGGAGCCCCACCGGTACTTTTCCATTCAGCACGCGCCACTACGGCCAGTGCACGGCGGTAATCCGGACCGCGTCTACGACCCGGGCACCACCAGCGCTCCTGAAGCCGTATACGTGTGGATGTTTCCGAACATCATGATGAATGTATATCTCGGACAGATGCAGACGAACGTGGTCATTCCGATGGGCCACGATCGCTGTCGTGTGGTCTTCGACTGGTACGCGACCAATCCGCCGGCCAGCGCCGCCACCGATTCATCATGGACGAAACGGATGGCGTTCAGCGTCGAGGTACAGGATGAGGACATCGAGATCTGCGAGGTGGTGCAGCGCAATCTCCGCTCGCGCGTGTATGACCGCGGACGCTACTCGGCGCGCCATGAGAACGGGGTGCACCATTTTCATTCGCTGCTTCACGAATTCCTCACCTGACACGCATGTCCGCGCTCTTCACACCGCTTACCCTCCGCTCGCTCACGCTGCGCAACCGCATCGGCGTCTCGCCGATGTGCCAGTACTCCAGCGACCACGGCTTCGCCACCGACTGGCATCTGGTGCACCTGGGGGCGTTCGCCACCGGTGGCGCGGGGCTCGTGCTCACCGAGGCCGCAGCGGTCACGCCGGAAGGACGTATCAGTCCACAGGATCTGGGTATCTGGGACGACGCGCACATTCCGATGCTGCGACGCATCGCGGATTTCTGCCGCGCGCAGGGCGCGGTCATGGGCATTCAGCTGGCACACGCGGGTCGCAAGGCGAGCACGCGGCGTCCGTGGGAGCAGCCCGGCGGAACGGTGCCGTTGTCGGAAGGTGGATGGGACAACGTGATGGCGCCCAGCGCGGTGGCATTTGCGCCGAACTATCCCTCGCCGCATGCGCTCTTGCTCGATGACATCGCGCACGTAGTCGCGTCGTTCCGCACGGCGGCGAGACGCGCACTCGAGGCCGGGTTTCAGGTGGTGGAGCTGCACGCGGCGCACGGCTATCTGCTGCACGAGTTCCTCTCGCCGCTCTCGAATCAGCGCAGCGACGACTACGGCGGCTCATTCGAGAACCGCGTTCGGCTCACGCTGGAAGTTGCCGACGCGGTGCGCGCCGTGTGGCCGGCGGAACTTCCGCTCATCGTGCGCATCTCCGCGACGGATTGGGCCGAGGGCGGCTGGAGCATCGAGGAGTCGGTGCAGCTGGCCGCACTGCTGCATGCCCGCGGCGTCGACCTGCTCGACTGCTCCTCGGGAGGACTGGCCGCGCATCAGCAGATCACGATCGGTCCCGGATATCAGGTGCCGTTCGCGCGACGTATTCGCGCCGAGGCGGGCGTGTCCACGGCCGCCGTCGGTCTCATCACCGATGCGGCGCAAGCCGAACAGATCGTGGCCGACGGGAGCGCCGACATGGTGTTCCTCGCCCGCGAACTGCTGCGCAATCCACGCTGGCCGCTCCTCGCCGCCCACGCGCTCGGTGCCGGCATTACCTGGCCGCCGCAGTACGAGCGCGCACGTCTCCGATAGTACGCTATGACGACCAATCGACGAAATCACTACCGCCTGCTGCACGTGCAGCCGGACGCGCCACCCGAAGTGATCAAGGCCGCGTATCGGGCGTTGATCGCCACGCGCCACCCTGATGTTGGTGGAAACGAAAACGAGGCGGTGCTGCTCAACGACGCCTATGGCGTGCTGTCAGATCCAGCCAAGCGCGCCACATATGATGCCCAGCGCGCCGTTCGCGCCGCCTCGCGGCCACGTGCCGCGCACACGGCCGCGGGTGAGCGCGCCACACCGCCAGCCCACGCGTGCCCCATGTGCCACCTGGTCTTGCCCGTGCAAGTGGGCCGGGACACGCGATGTGCGCGCTGTCGTGCGCCGCTCGCGCCGGTGCGCGTGAGCGGACCACGCGGAAAGCCGATGGATCGCCGCGGCATTCCGCGCGTGAGTAAGTCCGATTGGGCCATCATGCATGTGGACTGGAAGACCGACGCGATCGATGTGCGGATGCGCGATCTCTCACTCGACGGCATCAGTGTGTACAGCGGCCTCGAGTTGCCACTGCATCGCGTCGTACGGATCGTCGGACAGTCGTTCGATGTCGTGGCGACCGTAGTCGGCTGCCGACGGCTCGACGCCGTCTTCACCGTGCATGCCTCGCTCGCGACAGCGCTCTTTGCCAAGTCGACCGGCGGCTTCGTGTCAGCGATGGCCTGACGCGAGGCCCCTGCTACGCGGCGGCGTGTTGGGACAGGAACGCGAGCAGACGTGTATTGACCGACGCCGCCGCGTCATGCTGCACCCAATGCCGCGCGCGCGGCTCCTCGTGTCGCTCGAGCTTCGGTACCCATGCCTCTGTACCCACGGCCAGCACCGGCAGCAGAAACGGGTCGCGCATGCCCCAGATCAGCAACGTCGGGCAGTGAATGGTGACTGGTCGCTTCGGCCGATGTCGGAACAGTGCCCGATAGTAGTTGATCGCAGCAGTCGTCGCGCCGTGTCCAGCGAACGCCGCGACGTACGCGGCGAGCTCCGTATCGTTGTGCGCCGGACCGCCACGACGGAGCACGCGCCGAAGCAACCACTGGTTCCCCGCAGAAAGTACCGCTTCGGGCAGCCAAGGGAGCTGAAAGAAGCCGATGTACCACGAACGCCCCTTCTGCGCCCAGTTGTGCCTGAGTTCGCGGCGGAAGGCAAGCGGGTGCGGTGCATTCATGATCACCAACGACGACACTACCTCGGGGTGATGCATGGCCACGTGCCACGCCACCAGTCCGCCCCAGTCGTGCCCCACTACAGTCGCGCGCTCGGCGCCCAACGCCGTGACCAACGCGGCCACGTCGGCGGCCAGCGTGTCGATCTTATACGCCTCGATACCCTGCGGCCGCTCGCTCTCGTTGTAACCGCGCAGATCGGGCGCGACCACGCGATAGCCCGCGGCCGCGAGCGCGGGGATCTGGTCCCGCCAGCTGTACCAGAAATCGGGGAAGCCATGCAGCAGGATCACCAGCGGTCCGCTCCCCTGCTCCACATAGTGCAATCGAACACCGTTGGCCTGTGCATATCTATGCGTTATTTCTGCATGCGTATGCACTATCGCCCCCTCGAGAACACGCTGCCGTGTGGGCGCGCCGGCCCGGTCGCGCCGTGCGGCCACGAGGCCCGTTCGAAGCTCACGCCGGGCAGTTTTGCGCCGCGATCGCGGAATGCCGAATCGATCGCCAGCGCTCCGGTGGTGGCGTTCATGGTCACCAACTGCAACGACTGCTCCCCGTCGTTCACCACCAGCCGTCCCGACGGCGCGTCGTACGCCATCCAGTGCGGACGGAAGGTGCTGTCGAAGGTCACGCGCGAGAGTTCACGCGGATGCATCGCGTCACTCACGTCGAGCGTAACCAGCGCATGTTCGTCGGGAATCGTCTGCACCCACCGATTGCCCACGAGAACCGGTACCGCACAGTCCAGGCCTCCAAACGCTTTCACGAAATCGATCTGTGGCTCCGGCGAGTCGATCGCGCTCACGCGGTAGAAGCCGCAGGTGAAGGTCGCCAACAGCACCGTTTTCCCGTCTGCCAGCGTGCGTGGCTCACCGGGAAAGAGATGATGCTGCCTGTGCCCGTCGCCGCCTTTGGTTGTCGGCAGCGGGATCGTGTGCAGCAGCGCGAGATCGGAGAGTCGCCAGATTTGCAGATGGGCGCCGTGGTCGGCGAGCATGTCGGTGCTGGTGGACACCACGCGATCGATCGCCGGCAACACCGCCAGACTGTACGGGCGCATGTCGAGGGTGTCGAACCCCGAGGCGCGGGCGCTCGAGGCGCGAACCAGCCGTCCTTGCCGATCGAGCTCCACCAAACCGCCTGGCGGGGTATTCGTACTGCCGTATCCCTGAAAGGTGCCCAGCAGATGACCGCCGGCGAGTTGCACGAACGAATGCGGGAAGCTGTAGCCGCCGACGGTGGTGAACGAGCCGAGCAACTTTGGAGAAGCCGCCTGATTCACGTCGAAGCGGAAGGTGCGCCCGGCGCCGAAGCCATTGGCAAACAGGATGCCGTCGCGTTCTACCTGATGTTCGGTGTGATGCGGCCCGGTGCCCTTCGCGGCGACCGGCACCGTGGAGATCACCTGCGCGTAGGTGGCCGACCCGCGGCGGACATCGATCACCGCCAGAAAATCGGAGCTCGCGCGGTCGACATCACCCGTCCAGACGTACAGGTATGACGCCGGACGTGGCGGCTGCCTGAAGGCCGACATGGTGACCACCACGATCGTGCCCACGCATCCCGCGACCAGTGTCCAACGTGACGCACGCCGCATGTACGACCTCCGAGGATTAGTCCGCCGGGTGAGTGGACGATTCCCCTCCCCGCCGGTAAGCTCCCCCTTATGACCTCCCCCGCAAGACCTGTCTGCCTCATTACCGGTGCGGCCACCGGAATTGGCGCCGCCTGCGCCCGCACCTTTGCCAGCCACGGCTGGGACGTGGGCATCTGTTCGCTCGACGACGAAACCCGCGCGGCGGCCGAAGCGGTCGCCGCCGAATGCATGGGGCTGGGTGCGCGGGCCGAGGTGGTGCTGCTCAACGTCACCAGCAATGACAGCTGCCACGCCGCCGCGGCCACGATGCGCGAGCACTTCGGGCGCACCGATGCCTTGGTGAACTGCGCCGGCACCACGCGGTTCATTCCGCACGCCGACCTCGACGCGTTGCCGGACAGCGAGTTTGCGCGCACCTACGACGTGAATCTCACCGGCACCTTTCGCATGATCCGCGCCTGTCGTGACCTACTGCGCGAATCGGGACAGGGCGCGGTGGTGAACCTGTCCAGTATTGCGGGGACTGCCGGACTGGGCTCGAGTGTGGCCTACGCTGCCTCGAAAGGGGCGGTGAGCACCCTCACGCTATCGTTGGCCCGCGCCCTCGCGCCGCACATTCGTGTGAACGCGATTGCACCCGGCTATGTGAGTGGTGGACTGCCCAGCCGCGTGCTGAGCGGCGAGCAGCTCGAGGCAGTCGAAGCGAAATATCTCGTGACGCAGGCGTTGCCGCGGTTGCTCGAGGTGAACGAGGTGGCCGATCTCGCGTACTTTTTGGTGGCCGGTGCCCCCGGTATCACCGGCGAAGTGATTCGCATGGACAATGGGTTGCACCTCTATGCGTGACGCGAATACGCCGGTCGCGAAAGCGCGACCACGCATCGGGTTCATCGGCACGGGGCTCATCGGCACGCCGATGGTGCAGCGGTTGCTCGAGTGCGGTCTGTCGGTGGCAGTGTGGAATCGCACCGTGAGTAAGGCCATGCCGCTCGTGGAGCACGGCGCCACACTGACCGATTCGCCGCGCGCACTCGCCGCGGCGTGCGATATCGTGTGCTTGTGTCTGACCAACACCTCCGCGGTGCACGACGTGGTGTTTGGCGAACAGGGGATCGACGCCGTATTACGCAGCGGTCAGTTGCTCATCGACTTATCGAGTATCGCACCCGACACCACGCGTGAGATGGCAGAGAGGCTGGCCAGTGTGTGCGGCGCGCGGTGGATCGATGCACCGGTGTCGGGGGGATTGGTACTGGCGCGCGCGGGCCGGCTCATTGTGTTTGCCGGTGGCGCGGCCGATGACATCGCGCGCGCAGCACCGGTGTTCGACGCGTTGGCACAGCGCGTGACGCACATGGGCGGCCATGGCGCCGGTCAGCTGGCAAAGAGCTGCAACCAGATGATCGTGGCCTGCAATCTCGTGACCATCGCCGAGATGTTGGCATTTGCGAGTAAGTCCGGCATTGATGCCACGAAGCTTCCTGGTGCGCTGGCTGGTGGGTTTGCCGACTCGCTGCCGCTGCAAATCTTCGGATCACGCATGGCCGCCGGTGTTGTGACACCACGCATCGGCGGACTCGGCACGTTCCGCAAGGACATCGACCAGGTCGTGCGACTCGCCGGTGAGTGCGGAGCCTATGCCCCCATGGCCACGCGCGCGTCGGAGGTGATGCTGGAAGCCAGCCGTACCGAACTTATCGGACCCGACCCCGACGTGTCACGCATCATCGCGCTGTTTCTCGACCACGCCGCTTCCGGCGGTCACTCATGACCAAGCGTTTCCGCTCGGCGAACATCCACGAAGGCATGCTGCGCGCGCCCACACGTGCCTTCTTGCAGGCGCTCGGTCAGGACGACGATGAAATCGCGCGTCCGCACATCGGCGTATTCCACACGGGCGGCGAGATGAGCCCGTGCAACATGCTGCTGCGCGATCAGGCGTTGCACGCCAAGACGGGTATCTACGCCGCCGGCGGTATGCCGCACGAGTGTCCGGTGGCATCGGTATCCGACGGCTTATCCATCGCGCACAGCGGGATGCGCTTTTCGCTGGTGTCGCGCGAGATCATCGCCGACAGCGTGGAAGCATCCACGCGCGGCCATCAGTGGGATGGCATCTTCGCGATCGGCGGCTGCGACAAGAACCTGCCCGGCCTCATGATGGGCATCGTACGCTGCAACGTGCCCGGCGTGTTCGTGCATGGCGGCGCGGCGCTACCGGGGCATTTTCGCGGTCGCGACACGAACATCGCCGAGACGTACGAGATGATCGGCAAGGTGCTCGCCAACGAAGCGACGCTGGCCGACCTGGAGGAGATCACGCATTCGTGCCTGCCGACCGCGGGATCGTGCGCCGGTCAGTTCACGGCCAACACGATGGGCATGGTGTCGGAGGCGCTGGGGCTGGCACCGATCGGCTCCAGCATGATTCCGGCGGTGTACAGCGAGCGTGCGCCCCTCATGCGACGGGCGGGTGTGGCGCTCATGCGAGCGGTGATGGGCGACGGTCCCCTGCCGCGCGACATCGTGACACGTGAATCGCTCGAGAACGCGTGCGCCGTGGTGTCGGCGACGGGCGGCTCCAACAACGCGGGGCTGCACTTGCCGGCCATCGCGCACGAGGCCGGGATCAGATTTCATCTGGACGACGTAGCCGCCGTGTTCGCGCGCACGCCGCTCATCGCCGACCTGCAGCCGGGCGGCCGCTTCCTGGCGCGCGACCTGTATCACGTGGGCGGCGCCGGTGTGGTCCTGCGCGCGCTGCTCGAGGCAGGCGCGCTGAACGGCGAATGCCTGACGTACACCGGCCGCACGCTGGCGCAGGAGCTCGAGAGTGCGGCGCTCCCCGACGGCGAGGTAGTGCGCACCGTACAGAACGCCCGTTCGGCCAACGGCGGCATCACCATGCTCACCGGCAACCTCTGCCCCGATGGCGCGCTGCTCAAGATTGCCGGGCTGGCCACGCTGGTGCATCGCGGACCGGCGCGGGTGTTCGAGTGCGAAGAGCAGGCGCAGGCGGCCATACGCGACCAGCGCTACGAGCGCGGCGACGTGATCGTGATTCGTAACGAGGGCCCGCGTGGCGGCCCCGGCATGCGCGAAATGCTGGGCATTACCGCGCTGATCTACGGGCAGGGCATGGGAGCTGACGTCGCCCTGCTCACCGACGGACGCTTCAGCGGCGCCACCCGAGGCCTGTGCATAGGCCATGCCGGGCCGGAAGCGGCCGATAGAGGCCCGATCGCCCTGCTGCGGGACGGGGATATCATTTCGATCGACGCCCGCCCTGAGGCGCGTCGTATCGCCGTGGAGCTCAGCGACGCCGAGCTGGCCTCACGCCTCGCCGAGCTACCGCTCGCGGCCGTGCCAAGGCTGGGCGGCGTGCTGGAGAAGTACACCCGACTGGTCGGCCCCGCGAGCCAGGGTGCCGTGACACACTCGGGCGCCGTGGAATGGCCGGCAGATCCGTAAACGGCCTCGGCACCACGACGGTATACGCTGCTATCGCGGCACCGCCGGCAATGCGGGCATGCACATCACGAAGATCTGATAGCGCGTCTGCCCGACCGGCAGCTGCAGCCGGTCATTCACCCGCTGCTCGGCGTCGGTACCAAGCATCGCCTCTGCATTGATGTTGAACAGGCAATCCGCCTGCTCCCAGCGAAAGCGCAGAGATCCTTCGTTCGGCGAGTCGCGGGGGTCGGGCGTGCGTACCCACTTCGCGGCTCGCAACAGTTCGTAAAAATGCACTGCTTCCTTGTTGACACCCAGCTCCGTGCCCCCGGCCGCAGTAATGCGGCATCCGGCCACCTTCTTCCCCGTGCGCCAGTCGTCGATGGTGTCGACCTCCACCTCGGCCATCATGTGCCGCTCGGTCCGCAGGAAGTGCGCGGCCGCCACACACGTCGACGTGTCGGCGGCGGCCGGCGGCCGGATCAATGCGAGCAGCAACAGGGGCAGGATCATGAGCGGGGACCGGGGAACCCAAGGAACGGAATGCGTTGGCCACGGTGGCTGATGTAAGATAAGGGCTGCACCCGCCAAAGGAGATCCGACACGCATGCCCACAGCCGGACGCGCCACGCTCGCCCAGTTTCTGATCGAGGAGCGCCGTCGCGCACCCGAAGCCTCCGGTGACTTCGATTCGCTGGTCACCGACATCGCGCTCGCCTGCAAAGCGATCGCGCGCCGCGTCGCACATGGCGCCCTACAGGGCGACGTCGGGGGCGCGGGCTCGATCAACGTGCATGGCGAGGAGCAGACGCCGCTCGACCTCGCCAGCAACGAGATTTTTCTTCGCGCTACCGAGTGGGGCGGGCATCTCGCCGGGATGGCGTCCGAGGAGCTCGAGCTGCCCTACGCCATTCCGTCGCACTATCCGCGCGGTAAGTATCTACTGCTCTTCGATCCGCTCGATGGTTCGTCGAACAGCGATGTCAACATGTCGGTCGGCAGCATCTTCTCGGTGCTGCGCGCGCCCACCCCCGGCGCCCATGCGAAGCTCGTTGACTTCCTGCAGCCCGGCACCGCCCAGGTCTGCGCCGGGTATGCGGTATACGGGCCCAGTACGATGCTGGTGCTCACGATCGGCCGCGGCACGCATGCCTTCACGCTCGATCCGTCGCTCAGCGAGTGGGTGCTCAGCCACGCCAATCTCCGCGTCGGTCCGTCGGCACGTGAGTTCGCGATCAACGCGTCGAACAGTCGCTTCTGGGAGCCGGCCGTGAAGCAGTACGTCGACGAGTGCCTGGCCGGTATCTCAGGACCGCGCGGCTTCGACTTCAACATGCGCTGGATCGCGTCGCTGGTGGCCGAAACGCATCGCATTCTCATGCGCGGTGGTGTCTTTC
>Ga0105044_10013231_pt1 | contig 11211 bp, 7 predicted proteins | sample MAT01_FD_78092 | JGI IMG/M metagenome (GOLD analysis project Ga0105044, IMG submission 78092) | Freshwater microbial communities from Lake Fryxell liftoff mats and glacier meltwater in Antarctica - MAT-01 | ecosystem: Environmental > Aquatic > Freshwater > Ice > Liftoff microbial mat | place... | reverse complement strand
GCAGATACAGCGCTCCCAGCAGCGCACCACCAAGAGAGCCAACGCCGCCGATGACCGCGCTGGTGAACACGTTGAAGCTCTCGCCGGTGGAGAAGCTGTCGATCGAGAACGCCCGCTGTTGGTGCACGAACAGCGCACCGCCGACGCCCGCAACGAACCCGGAGATCACGAAGGCCGTCAGCTTGGCCTGCACGACGCCGATCGAAAAGCTCTGCGCGGCCCGCTCATTTTCACGAATCGCGATGATCACGCGCCCGGTTCGCGACCGCCGGACACCGCGCAGAGCGAAGTACAGCAACCCAAAGACAACTAGCGAATAGAAGTAGTAGCGAGTCGGCGAATCGACGTTGATTCGGCCGAACAACGGTGGCCGATCAAAGCGGGTCTCCCCCTTGGGGAACCAACCGAAGAAGCGGTCGTTGAGCAACCAGAACTGGGTTGCCAGACCGAGCGCGAAGGTGGTGACCGCAAGGTACAGACCGCGCAGTCGTAGGGCCGGCACACCCACCATGAACGCGGCGGCGCCACCGGCGATGCCACCGATGATCAGTGCCAGCGTGAGGTCGACGTTCCAGCGGGAGGTCACCGTCGCGCTGACCGCCGCACCAATTCCGACAATCGCCATCTGGCCGAGCGAGACCTGCCCTGCCCAACCTGTGAGCACTACCAATGACAACCCGATGATGGCAAACGACAGTAGGGCCGTTGCCTTGATGACGTTGCCCACTTCCAACAACTGCGGCAGCAACAACACGCCCATCACGACCGCTGCCAGCAGGGTGTACCGCAGTGTCATGACCAACGGGTTCTCGGCAAGGTGTGGCGGTAGCGGGCGAACTTCTTCGGCGCCACGCCAACTGCTGGTGGCATCGTTGTCGCGCCGTGAGGTGGAGACCCGCTGCGCCAGGAGCGCAACGAACATGGCGCCCGCCATGATCGGATAAGCGAGAAACGGGGTGTCCGCGTTGCTCTGCACACCGAACTCGAGCAGCTTCAGGGCAACCGCCGCGGCCGCGACGACACCCAGGTTCTCCAGTCGCCCGATCACAAGGGCCGCAAGCGCTATCAACAGTGTCGGCAAACCCTCCGCAAACCCCAAGGGCACACCGGTGATACCGCTGCGCAGGAACAGCGCGACGAACGACAGGCTTGCTGCCAGCATCCACACGACAGTGTTGAGCCGGGCAACCGGGATGCCCAACATCGCCGCCCGGTCACTGCGCTCAGCGGCTGCACGAATAGCGATACCGAGACGGCTGCGGTTGAGGAACCACGCCACACCGACCAGCGCGAGCGGCGCGACGATCATGGCGATGATGTCGTTGCCACCAAGAATGAACTTGCTGGAATCAGGCTTCCACGGAGGCATCGTCGCGGAGAGCGTCAGCTTCCAATCCACCGGCGCCGGCAGCCGCTGACTGGCCAGGTTCTTTCCCCACCACCGTGGCACCAGAATGCCGAGCACGATCAACAACTGCGTCACACCCAGCGTTGCAACCGTCATCACCATGCGCGGCGCGTTGCGGAATCGCCGAATGATCGCCATCTCGACAACCAGTCCCAGCAGCAGTGCAATCAGTAGCCCGGCACCCAACCCCACCAGGTACGGCCACTGCCAGAACAGAATGAGGGCAGCGGCAAAGCTGGTGGGCACGGTGCCCAGATCCGCCTGCGCAAAGTTGACGACTCGGTTGGCGCGATAGATCAGCGCCATACCGACAGCGAGCATTGCCGCAAGCACCCCCAGCACGAGACCACGGGTCCAGAGCCCGAGCGGCATTCCGAAGAACGCGAGTTGGATCGCGACAAGACCAGCAATCGTGAGTACCGCCACCAAAGTGGCAACACTGCGCTGAGCCCCCAAGCGTCGCACCCGCTGGACCGTACAACGTCGGGTACACCAGCTGACGAACTCAAGACTGTTGCGGCTCTTGGAACGCATCGGTGGGCCGGTTCAGGTGGCTGCCCGGCGAGGAAGGGTCAGTTGCGGTCGGCGAACTGACGAGTATTGGACGGGGTGACTTGTCTCGCGACGTATCAGTCGGCAGGCTGTAGGCATCATGAGCCACGCGACCATCGTCCGGCGCTGCGCGCTGATCGGGCTGCTCGTGTTCGTGCCCGTTGGGTGCAAGAGCAGCCGTACACCTGCAACGACGAATACTACGGCCGCCACCACCACGTCCAGTTCAACGTCCACCTCGACCACATCGACCACCACCCCCACCACTACCACCACCACCACGCTGCCGCCGACCACGACCACCGAGCCACTCGTTGTCGAGGGCGGCATCGTCAAGGTCGCCAATGCAGCTGGAGTCGATGGCGCCGCCGGCCAGGTCACCGATGAGCTCGCCGCACTCGGTTTCACCACGGTTGGGCCCACCAACGCCGCAGGCATCGATGAGGACTTGGAAGAGAGCAAGATCTACGTCATCGCCGGCAGCGAGGCCGTCGCCGAATCCGTCAGCAAGCTGATGGGCGGCCTGCCGGTGACACGAATGCCCACCCCGGCATGGATCAAGGGCGCCACCGCCGGCCTGGGCGACGCTACGGTGCTGGTGATGTTGGGCCACGATCTCGCCGGCACCGCGCTGGCCGACATGCGCGACTGATTCGCCCAGGGTGGCTGCGTTGAAGGTGTCGAAAACGAGGGGAAACTGGACGGCGCACGCGAAGGTGCTGGAGCTTCGGCGGCGATCCCCGTTCGCCGATCTTCTCGTTCGCAGCGCGGCCAACTATCGCGTCCACCGAACAGGTCGCAACGCAACCTTGGTCGCACACTTTTCGTTTCTCTCCGTCTTTCCTCTGCTCCTGGTGTTCACGACCATTCTCGGCTTCGTGTTGGAGAACAGCCCAAAGCTGCGAGACACGATCATCGACTCGGCGTTCAGCCGCATCCCCATCATCGGCCCTGAACTCGCACGAGACTCCACTCAGTTGCAGGGCGACGCGTACGTACTCGTCGTCGGTCTCGTGGTCAGCCTGTGGGCGGGCATGAAGGCATTCAACATGTTGCAGTTCGCGCTCGACGACATCGCCGACGTTCCATTGGACGATCGACCCAACATCGTCCGTTCGCGACTTCGGTCGCTGCTGGGCATTGCCATCGTCGGCGGTGGCCAGGTGGCAGCAGCGGTGCTCACTAGTTTCGTCGGCGTGACCGGCGTCGCCATACTGAGCCGAGTGGCCCTGGTCCTGGCCGCCGTCTTGGTGAACACAGCGGTGCTTGCCGCCAGTTACCGCTGGCTGACCGTTCGACCGCAATCATGGCGCGCACTTGCTCCGGGGGCAATCGTGGCAGGGCTTGGGTTCTCAGTGCTGCAGTTGGTGGGCACAGCATTCGTGGGTCGCGCCATCAGCCGGGCATCGTCGATCTACGGAACGTTTGCCACAGTGATCGGGTTGATCGCGTGGCTCTCGTTGCACGCAATGGTCGCCTTGCTCGGGGCAGAACTGAACCGAGCACTGCCGATGCGCCGCCTCCGCGGCGATCAGGCTTCGACGACCTGAGCAATGCGCTCGAGTGTCGTGGTCATCGAATCAACCGTCTTGGACCGCAAGCTCCGCACTGACCACGGTTGCTTCTCCTGGCTGATGTCCCAGCTCTCGCGCACCAGGGTGCCCCCGTCTCGGGGAACCAACTGGTAGCGCCAGATACGGCCACCGATGAACCACGACAGCACCGTTTGTGTCGGGCGCGGCTGCCATGCAATTCGAGCATTCTCCTCGAACTCGACGACAGTGTTTTCCATCGTGTAACCGATGCCCATTTTCATCGACATGCCGAACGTCGAGCCGAGCGCCAGCCGCTGCGAACCCTTGTCGGCAGCCTCGCCAGAAACGCCCTTCACGGTGCCGGAACCGTCAATCTCCTGATGGCGCGAAGGGTCGGCCAGCAGGTCGAAAATGGCGCTCGCCGGGGCGAGAACGAGCCGTTCAACGGTGGCAACATTGCGTGACGAATCAGGGGTTTCAGGCATGTTGTCGCCAACCGCTGACGAGTGTTCATCATTCCCGATGTGTCAAGATGTGACACGGACGGGCCGATACCTCATCGATGCCTACGGTCACCTACCGATTCTCTGCGCTCTGCCTGGCCGCTGTGCTGGCAGTCGGCACGCTCGCCGCAGTCTCTCCGATCGAGACGGTGGAGGCCGTCGACGCGCCGTGGGTGGCACCTTCAGTGCCCCCGAAGTGCACCACGGCTCAGGTGAATGCAGGCAGCGTCGCGGGCTGCACCCTCCAGCTCGGCGGCGGGCTTCCAGAGAGCCGGGGCTGGCCGGCACCGCCGTACCCGGACCCTGCCAACGGAGCGGTGCTGCCATGGGTCGACCTCACCGTCGGCTCGAGCGGCACGACAGTCGTCAAGGTGCAACAGGCGCTGCTCACCAACGGCGCCACCATCGCCGCCGACGGCCAGTTCGGACCCATCACGGCGGCCGCAGTCAGCACGTATCAAACCGCGAAGGGCCTGGCGGCCACCGGCATCGTCAACGAGGCCACCGCAACGTCGTTGGGCGTGCAGAACACCGCCGTCGGCAGCTTTCCACCTACTGGGTGGAGCTGGCTGGGTTGGGGTTACAACGGCAGCGAGGCCCTCTACCAGTGGGAACAGCAGATCGTGGCCAACGCCAACCAGATCGGCACGATCAAGCCCAAGCAGCTGAAAAGCATGCCCCAATCTCTGCCGCTCTTCGAGGGCTTCGTCGCCGAGATCCAGTCCAAGGGCTACGTGATCGGCGACGCCGGCATGTACGTCTTTCGTTGTACCGCCAGTACCCGCAAGGACTGCGCCGGCCTCAGCCGCACAAGCCTGTCGAACCATGCGTATGGCCTGGCGTTGGACTTCAACACCGCCAAGAATCCGCTGAAGACGTACTACGGCATCAACGGTGCGAGCGCCTGCCAGACACCCATGCTCACCGACATCCCCCAGTGGGTGGTTCAGGTCGCCGAGAGCTGGGGCCTCTACTGGGGTGGGTACGGCTGGAGTAGCGGCTGCACGTCACCAGCACAGGTCAAGTCGTCAGCCAGTCGCGATCCGATGCACTTCGAGTTCAACGGCACGGTTGCCCAGGCCGCTGCCATCATTGCCTTTCGCGCCGCCAACGGCGGTGTGGCACCAACGCCAACGCCAGCACCGACGCCAGCCCCGGCGCCGCCGACAGGCAATTGCCTCGACGTTGCCGATGCTGCTGGCAATATCACCACAAAGTGCTTTTCACTGACGGAAGTACCGCCGGCCAACACCCGCCTCGTGATCACGACCGACCCACCCGACGGCGCGACCTCAGCGTTGGTCAACATCACCACCGCCGGTGCCAGCAACGGCGGCTACATCACGGCGGAGAGCTGCACCGCCGTCACCACCACTGCCCGCAATTGGTCGAACGGCAACGTACGCCCCAACCGTGCAGTTGCCTCCGCCGCGATCGTGCCGATCGATTCCGACGGCCGGTTCTGCCTCTATCAATCCACCGCGATGCACACGATCGTCGACGTGCAGGGCTATTTCACGCCAACCGGCGCCGCCGGCAGCAGCTATACCCCGATCACCCCCGTGCGCAGTACCGACACCCGAACCAGACCAATCTGCCGCCCCAATGCCGGCTGCGAGGGTCTTGGACCGGTGCCTGCGGGAACCGAACTGCGCAACTCCTCCGCAGCGCCGGTCGGTGCGCTCGCCACCGTGGCCAACATCACCGTGGTCGGCGGAGCCGGTACCGGCTACGTGACGGCCGACTCGTGCAGCACCCTCGTGCCCGGCCCGCAGACCCGCAGCACGCTCAACTTCGCCGGCAATGACACGGTCGCCAACCTTGCCGTGGTTCCCTCGGCGGCAGCCGAGAGCAGCAGCGCCTTTTGCACTTACTCGCCCAACGGCCTCCATCAGATCATCGACGTACAGGGCTACTTCGGATCGCAGACCAACGACAGCCTGACATTCATCTCACAGACACCCACCCGATTGGTCGACAGTCGTAGCTGCTGGACAGACCCAGTCACCCTGTTGCAGCGCTGCGGCCAGCGCAATGCGGCCGGCAGCATCATGCGGATCAAGGCACCCGCTGGCGCCCGGGTTGCCGTCATCAACCTCACCGCCATCGACCCGCAGGGGGCGGGCTATGTCACTGCCGACGCGTGCACCAACATGGTCGCCGGACCGCAGTCGCAATCGAACCTCAACGCACTAGCGGGCTCAGTGGTCGCCAATATGGCCATGGTTCCGGTGGGGGCCGACGGAACGTTCTGTGTCTACGTCTCCAGCTCGATGCATCTCGCAGTCGACGTGATGGGCACCTTCAGCGCCACGGGCAATCAGCTGTACGTGCCCGTCACCCCATTGCGGGTGCACGACTCACGCCAACCGGGCTGAGATCGCGCGACGACCAACCCAGCAGCACGTGGTAGTCGCCAGGTGCCACCACCCACCCATGGGTTGCGGGGTCCCAACGGCTGAAGGCACGCTCGTCGAGTTCGATGGTGGCAACGTTGGAACCACCGGCCTCGGCATGCACGCGAGCAAACCCCTGCAGCGTGCGAACCGGTCGACCGGGCTCGGCGACCGCAGGCTCGATGTAACACTGCACAACGGTGCTGCCCGTGCGATCCCCGGTATTGCGCACCGGCACTTCCACCGTGACGCCCTTCGCGATCTCACCGCTGACAGTCGCGTCGCCCAGCTCCCAGGAGGTGTAGCCAAGCCCGAATCCAAAGGCGAAAGCCGGCTCGATTCTCTGCGCGTCGTACCAGCGGTGGCCGATGAGTAGGCCCTCCCCGTACTCGGCCCTCCCATCGCGACCAGGGTGGTACGGGTAGGTGGGAGTGTCGGAGAGCTGCTTGGGAATGGTGAGCGGCAGACGGCCGGCGGGCTCGGCGACGCCGAAGAGCATGTCGGTCAGTGCTTCGCCGAACGCTTCGCCAGGGAACCACACCTGCATCACGGCGGCCACGTCAGGTAGCCACGGCATGCACACCGGCGAGCCAGCGTTGATGACGACGACGGTGCGTGGGTTGGCAGCGGCGACACGACGAACAAGCTCGTCCTGCGCTCCGGGCAGACCCATGTGCGTGCGATCCTCGCCCTCGGTCTCCCAATCCGCATTGGTGCCGATGATCACGACCGCCACTTCAGCGGCGGCAGCCGCCGCGACGGCCGCGTCCATCGCGTTGCCACTGGCAGGCGGCTCGGCGCCGACGATCAGTCCGCGCAGCTGGGAGCGTTCCTCCACCACGATCTCCACATTGACCTCGCGGCGGACGCCGGCCTCGCAGGCGAGTTGTACGCGGATCTCGTCGTTGCCGAGACCGAAGAATGCACCACCGGTCTTTGGCACCGTCAGGTCGACCATGATCTCGCCGTCGATGCGCAGTACAGCGGAACCGACCACGGTGAGGCTGACCTGCCAGTCGCCGGTGACGTCAGGGACGAACGATCCGTTGACCGACACGCCGAATGCCGCCACGTTGACACCCGGCGCTGGGTCGTCCATCCAGACGAAGCTGAGACGGTCCGTGATCTCATCACCGGTTGCCCCGTCGGCGCCGGTGTAGCGAACGCGGAACTCGCCACGCATCGGTGGTAGGCGCTTGTCGATTCGACAGCCGGCCTCGTGCACCACCGCAATGCCTCGGTGCTGCAGTGCAGCGAGCGGCATCGAGGGTTTCGTCGTCCGCACGCGCGCACTGCCGCCGCCCTGCACCTGGCCACGGTCCGCATTCGGGCCGAGCAGTGCCACCTTGGCGTCGACCGACAGCGGCAGCACGCCATCGTTCTTCAGCAGCACGGTGCCCGCGATTGCGGCCCGTCGAATGACGTCGCGCGTGGCAGCGGAGTCGGCGGTGCTCTCGTTCGTCCCGACCTCACCAACGCCTGACCAGTTGAACAACTGCAGCAGACGACGCACCGCTTCATCGACGCGTGCCTCGGTCGTCTCACCGCTGCGCACCGCTGCCAGCAGCTTGTCGCCGCGCTCGCGCGGTGGGCCGGGCATCTCCAGATCGAGGCTGGCCTCCAGCGACTGGGCGGCCGTGTGGGTACCGAACCAGTCGCTGATCACCGCTCCGTCGAAGCCCCACTCGTCGCGCAGCACGCCGCGCAGGAGCTCGACGTGCTCGCTGGCATACACACCATTGACGCGGTTGTACGAGCTCATCAGCGAGCGAACGTCTGCGCCACCTTCGGCCACGGGCTTGACTGCGTGTTCGAAGGGCACGAGATAGGCCTCGCGCAACGTCACTTCGTCGATCTCACTGGAGATGGTGTGGCGCTCGAACTCTGTGTCGTTGCCGACGAAGTGCTTCACGCAGCAGGCCACGTGATGCTGCTGCACACCACGGATGTACCCGACAGCGATGCGAGCGGTGAGCACCGGGTCTTCGCTCATGCACTCGAAGTTGCGACCGCCGATGGGTGTGCGATGAAGGTTGACGGTCGGGGCCAACAGCACGTGCGCACCCTTCGAGCGGGCCTCCTCACCCAGCGCCGCACCGACCTCCTCCACCAACGACGGGTCGAACGTTGCCCCCAGCGCTGTGCCACACGGAAAGGACGCCGACGCAGGGCCTGTCCATGATGTGCCGCGCACTCCGGCAGGCCCGTCGCTCATTCGCATCGCGGGCACCCCCGGCAACACCTTGCTATGCCAGTTGTCATGCCCGGCGAGCAGGCTGACCTTCTGCTCCAGCGTCAGGGAGGCCATCACCGTGTCGGTGTGAATCGTCATGACTGCCAGATTGCCAGACCGAAGCGGCCACGACGGGCTCGCGGAGCGCTGGGCCGGAGACGATTCGCCGTACATGCTGACCGCCGGAGCGCCACATCGATGCGTCGATCGCATAGTGATGCAGGTTGAGCATCACGAAAGCCAGAGCACCCACTACGCCCGGCAGCGGCAGCGTGGGTACTGCCCTGTCGATCATGTCGGGCAGCCACGTTGCCACCAGCAGGCCACCGGCGGTTGCCCCACCGAACACACACAACCACCAGTGCAACAGTTGCCGCTCGCCACGCTCGCGGCCCCAGTTGACCTCTGCCCGGTGGACGCAGGTGAGGTACTGAACCGAGTGAGTTGCGCCGATCACCGCTGCGGCACTGAGGTACGAGGGCGGCACCACGAACCACACGCCGCCTGCGACGTACGGCGCCCACGCACCCATCGGCGGCAGACGCCGACTGCGCGCTGCCACAACGAACAGTACGCCGATGACGGCCACCACGCACCCGCCGGCGAGCAAGCGGGCGGCCTGTTCGACCCAGCGAGGGAACAGGCCGACGCCGACGTCGTAGCGGCGATAAGTGGCGCGACTCCCCTGTGCCCAGATGTCCATCAGGTCGACGATCCAGATCGGATAGAAGCCGAAACGCAGGGCGCGAATCTCGTTGGGTAGTGGCCGCATGCCGCGCAAGCGCATCGACAACATGGCCACGCCGTACGCCTGCTTGATGTAGTGCCAGCCCGTCGCCGAGAACACCAAGATCAGTAGCGCCCGCAGCAACCAGTCAGCAGAGTCGACCGAGTTGGACTCCATCAGCACGACGACCGTTACCACTGCAGCCACCAGCACGAGTGGAGCCCACAGCAAGGCCAGCGGGTGACGCCGCAGCGACGCGCTGCCGTCGCCGTACGCCAGGTGATATGACGCACCGAAGTGCGCCGAGCCAATCGCCAGCATCACCCACACCGTGGTGCTGTTCAGCGGCCCGAGCAGCGGCCCGCCGACGAACGGCAGATCGGTGACGGCGAGCCAGGCAAGGATGCCGAACCCGCCGAGCAACCACCCGTCGAGCGAGCGGTGCACCAGCGCCTGGTTGTCAGCTCCCATTGCCGAAGCGTAGTACCGTCCCGATAACGCTGACACGGGAATGCAGCGGCGGGAGGACGCGATGAGAGCACGCACGATTGGCCCTGTTCTGATGATGACCCTGGGGGCCGCAATCATCTTCATGCCGGCCACCGGCTGGGTCGGCGCGCAGGAGGTCGATCCGTGCCTGGAGGTCAACGCGGCCGGTGAGGTCGACCCTTGCCTCTGTCCTGATCTGCAACCGATCGGCGGCGGAATCGATCCATGCCTCTGTCCTGATCTGCTCACGGGAGTGGTCGACCCGTGCCAAGAGACGACTACTACCCTGGCGCCCACCACCACGCTGGCGCCCACCACCACGCTCGCAACAACAACAACCACCACCGTCGCAGCGACCACCACGCTCGCACCCACCACCACAGCAGCGGCCACCACCACGACGACGGATATCGGTTCCGGGGGCCAGGGCTTGCCAGCCACCGGCAACACCTCGTCTGGCTACGTCGCCCTCGGCGGCTTGTTGCTCGTCAGCGGCGCAGCCCTGTTGGTCCTTGGTCGCGGCAAGCCGGCGCAGTCGGCGCCGTAGCGCTCACATCCAGGTTGGTATGTGGGCGCTCACACCGTTCGAACGGTGTGAGCGCTCACACGAACCGCAATGCCTCAGCTGGGCGGCGCCACGCTGCGGTCGCTCACCCAGTTGCCGTGGAAGCCGTAGGGCACACGCTGAGGCAGCAGCACGCGGGCAACGGCAGGCCGGTTGAAGTCCTGTGCGTCGAGAATGACCAACTCGGCCTTGCCCTCGGGCACGTCGTGCACCATCGTCACCACCCAGCCGTCGTCTTCAGCGGCGCCACCCTGGCGGCCGATGAACACCGGCTCGCCGCCGCTGCGGCCGGGGCCGTGATCGAACACCGACTTCTCACCGGTGTGCATGTCGAACTTCAGGGTGGGCCAGCCAGCCTCCAGGCTGGGGCTGGCGCAGTATCCAAAGCGGTAGGGCTTGCCGGTGAGTGCGCCACGGTGGCGCGGGAACTCGACCCAGTCACTGTCGATCACGGTCGTGCTGCAGGTACGCGTGATGGGGTTCACCACCCAGCGCTCGAGGCGGGCAAAGTTGTCGCCGAACGGGCCGCGCACATCGTGGTCGAACATGGAGTCGTAGACGCACAGGTCGATGACGACGCTGCCGTCGGCCTGGTCGTAGGCGTTCATCGGGTGAAAGACATAGCTGATCGGTACGTCGACCCACACGATGTCGACAGCCTCGCCCTCACGCGGTAGGAAGCCGAGTCGGCTGCCGTGGCCGGGGTTCCACGAGAACGGGAAGCGACCGGACATCGCCAGTTCCATGTCGAGCGTGACGGGCATGTCGTAGACGATGGCGTACTTCTGGGTGAGCGACATGTC
>Ga0105044_10013230_pt1 | contig 11211 bp, 8 predicted proteins | sample MAT01_FD_78092 | JGI IMG/M metagenome (GOLD analysis project Ga0105044, IMG submission 78092) | Freshwater microbial communities from Lake Fryxell liftoff mats and glacier meltwater in Antarctica - MAT-01 | ecosystem: Environmental > Aquatic > Freshwater > Ice > Liftoff microbial mat | place... | reverse complement strand
TTTTAGTGTTATTCTCTGTCGAAATCTGTTCTTTATGTTTCACTAAGTATTGGATAAAAGTTAGTGAAAGTGTAAAAGGCTGAAAGGCTTGTGGGGAATGGGTTTGAGGGGGATTTGGGAAGATAGGGAGTTTTTGAGAAGAGAAAGTTTCATTAAGTTATACTTTGTTTGATGGTGTAACTTAGTGAGATGGCTATGCCCTTTTTGAAAGGTGAAAATCAGCATCGTCCGGCTCCGGGGTCGATGCTGAAGGTTGAGCCGATCCGCGATAAGCGGGGTCAAAGTATGATTGGAGCGGGATGTTGCCTTAACACCCGAAGCGCTGCCTGAAAGCCTCATTATTTCGTTCAGGTTCTCAGCAGCATCCATGCGATTATATTTGGATGTTGTCTTTCTAGTAAGTTCAGAACCTAAGCTGGACGCTGGTTTTAGCCTTAAGGCAAAATCCCGATCCAATCATACTTTGACCCCCGATCAATAGATGAGTAAAAGGTCAAGCCAATAAGCGTCCTAGGATGGCTGATATTAAGGATTCAGACGATATCGAACAGGACGCTGACATCATATTGTGCTGTAAAGAGATGAGTATTACAATGCTCAGACCAAGGACAAGGGGCTGATGGAGATTAATGTGGCGAAGAATCGAAATGGGTCTACTGGTACTTGTCAGGTTGCTTTCGAGCCTACCTACGGTAAATTCAAGGATTTGGCTTCAACGGTTAAGTGCTAATATATCAGTCAGCTAATTATAAATATTGAATAGTAAATGAGAGATTACGATCTTGGATTTATAAGCAACAATGACATCTTCAGTCATGTCAAAGAAACTGTCGAAAAATATAGATTTGAAATCGATCTAGCTAAATTCAACAGGAATTTAGTAGATCCAGTTAAATTAACTTTCGATGCAAAGGTCTATCAAAAGACTATGGATTTCGTGATAGAGAGTGAGGTTTTAAGGCAGATAGATAAGTCCAATACAAATCACATCGGTTATTTTCATCAGAATATATTTCGCTATGTTGGCAATGGATGGAGCGTACCATCAAAAGGTTATGACATAGTTAACAATAAGCTTGGTTATTTTGTTGAGATGAAAAACAAGCACAATACAATGAATGCGGCATCTTCTCAAAGAACTTACATGAAGATGATGAGTACTTTGATGTCCAATCCAAATGCAACTTGCTTACTGGTAGAAGTTATTGCTAAAAAAAGTCAAAATATATTATGGGCTATAAGTTTGGACAGTCAGCCGATCTCAGACTCTAGAATACGACGTGTTTCCATTGACAAGTTTTACGAACTAGTGACAGGTAATAAAACTGCATTCAAAGAGCTATGTGAAAAGATACCATCAATCATAGAAGATATTGTAAAAGACATGAAGGTTAAGCCAGAATCAAATTCTGTGCTTGTCGAATTAAAAGAAATTGATTCTAATTTATTAAAAAGTATTTATTTGTCATCTTTTAGAAAATACGAAGGATTCGATGATTTCAACGTTCAGTGAAGAGACAATTTCAGCAGAACTCTTGGCAGATATAGTCTCTGTTTCAAAAGCTACATTGTCAAAGTGGGAAAGAAATGGCAAGATAACGTCCTTCCAAAATCCAGTCACTAGTAAAAAAGAATACAAACTTTCTGAGTTGTCTCATTTTGAAGAAGTGAGGAGCATGATCACGACTGACTGGAACAAGCAGATCGATATAAAGCCTGTTAGAAATTTTTCATCGATTGAACTCTTTGCAGGTGCTGGTGGCCTTGGGCTAGGACTGGAAAAAGCGGGGTTCAATGCAGTCGCTCTTAACGAACTCGATCGAGATGCTTGTAATACACTCAGAATCAATCGACCCAATTGGAATATTCTTCAAGGGGATATAAAATCTTTAGATTTTGCTGGCTTTTCTAATATCGATCTTATTGCTGGTGGTTTTCCTTGTCAATCTTTTTCTTATGCTGGTGAAAAACTAGGATTTGAAGATATTAGAGGTACATTATTTTTTGAATTTATTAGAGCAATTAAGGAAGTAATGCCTAAAGTTTTCATTGGTGAAAATGTCAGAGGATTATTAAACCATGATGATGGGAAAACTTTATCTGTCATCAAATCGATTATTGCCGATTTAGGATATACACTAATCGAGCCAAAAGTTTTAAAGGCAGTATTTTATCGCGTTCCTCAAAAAAGAGAGCGATTGTTTCTGGTTGCAATCAGAAATGACTTAGTTAAATTTGCTAATTTCACATGGCCCTCGCCATATCATCGAATATTAGTTTTAAAAGATGCCTTAAAGGCGGGTGAATTATATGATACTGATGCACCAGAATCAGTAGGTCAGTTTTATCCTAAGCGAAAAAAGGAAATATTGTCTTTTGTACCTCAAGGCGGTTATTGGCGAGATTTGCCCGATGACCTTCAAAGAGAATTTATGCAAGGCAGTTACTTTCTAGGAGGTGGCAAAACTGGGATGGCTCGGAGGCTGTCATGGGAAGAGCCAAGTTTGACTCTAACTTGTGCTCCTGCTCAAAAACAGACCGAACGATGTCATCCAGAAGAGACTAGACCCTTGACGGTCAGAGAATATGCTAGGGTACAAACATTTCCTGATGAATGGCAGTTTGCTGGCTCTATAAGCAGTCAATACAAGCAGATTGGCAATGCTGTTCCTGTAAATTTAGCTGACGCAATTGGACGAAGATTAGTTGACTTATTGAATAATATTGAAGAGAGAATCGAACTGGAGAATAATTTCTGGCGTTGCTGAATTGCTATATGAAATCTTGTAGGGCGCTTTCATATAGCAACGGATGCTGTTGGCGAATGTGCTACAAGCAGCATTACAAGAATGTGACAACTGCTGAAGCGCCTGATCTTTCGTTACCCATTACTCCTTGTAGTGCGCTTGTAAGAGCAGTTGTAATACGGGTATGGTTAAACTCAGCGGAGCAGTCGACTGCTCCGCTGAGTTTAACCATACCCCTTATTTATTCCCTTTTCATCGCCAAGACTGGAAAAAGCCTAACCCTCGATCATGGATGTCGCCGATGATAAGACCCCGGTCAAGGAAGCGGTTAAATTCCTCACACGAAGTCTCTGGTACCAGCGCACAGTTATGACAAGCTGCTAGGTTACAGGAGTCAGGTCCTTGTCCTCCACGTGTCCCTACCTCCATGCAAATAGGGTCAGCAGAACACCAGAGAGACTCTTCAAGCGCAGCATAGAGCATTGGTTCAAAGTTATTTGGCTTCCCCATTCTGACGAGCCCACCCATTGTCCCTTCAGAATCACCTGCTGCAGTGTAGATAAGTATCCCAGCCATAGGTGAGCCAGGGGCGTCAGACACATAAAGGCGCTCTCTGAGAGCAGCAGAACTATACCCGCACTCAAAAGTAAGTCGGTTGATCAGTAAATGAGCAAGAGTGTGTAACAGCACAAATCGTGGAGTGATCGACCTCGATCGTAAGTGCCGTCTCTCAATCACGTCCTGGTAGCGTTTAACCAGGGGTAAGACTCGCCCTTGAACTCTGCTTCCGTTTGTAGTGAGCCATTGCTGAACCATATCTTCGCAAAGTTCGAGGAAGATGCCTTCACCATAGACTACAGAAGCAGGGAGCCAAGACTGCTGAGGACTCAAGTTAGTAAGCCGCAATGTGCTCTTTAACGACTCTAGGTCTTGGTCATTTTCCGGAAAGATCCTAGTAAACCCAGCCAAGGCTCTAGTCTCTCTAAGCTTATGAACAAGCATTATGCGGCTAAAGTAATTTCTGACAGTACTGCCATATTCACTTAGCTCTGCTGCTTGGATCTTTAGATATTTTTCATCGCGCTTAGTTCTAAGTACGTTAAACTCCTGACGGCGAAAGCGCGACTCTAAATCATCGCTCTCAACGAAGTCTGCCTCGGCGTCGCTGCCACGGTTTAACATCGTGTTCAGTGCAGCATTGATCTCATCATTTGAGAAGGGCTGTAACAATTGAGAGTGTTGTCCGCGCAGGTTGTCAGAGGTCATAGGAATGTTGCCTTGTAAGAATAAAGCAATAAGGCTTGAAAGGGGTGGCTCCTCTAGTAAAGACATGAGTTCGACATTAGTGCCCCGTTGAAGGTATATTGCACTGTAAACATGAGAGTAGTAGACGTTCGCCGCACTCCGTAGCGAGCCTCTTAGGGGACGAGGACACTCTACACTGTCTTCAGTTCCTAACCAAGGGCGGTGTCCTTGGCACAAGAACAAGTCACTGTCAGATAGGCGTTTACTCAAAAATGTATCATTCTCGTCGGCTTCAGTGATTGATGCAAGAGAGCGCTTCACACCACAGTCACACTGGACATTGAGCCCTCCTAATGTTGCACTTCCTGTCCCTACCAAACGGATTGTCTTCTGACATGTAGGACTGCTGGAACGGTGCGCCCACTCACGCCAAGGGAAGTCTTGAATATGCCCACGGTCACACATGGCAATGATTGGGACTTGCACTAAGGTTCTGCTCCGTCTTTTCCCCTCGCACTCTGGACACTTCTCTTTGCTACGCTGTGGCAGGTTCAGCTTCTTGAGATACCCACATGACTGGCAATAGTGCCATTGAGGAAACCTAAGAAATGGGACTGTCAGCAGCGTATTAGGAATGGAGTCTCCTTGCCGGGCTGTTCTATAGTCTGGTGGTTGACAAAAGTGGTCTACATTGAGTTGCTCTGCTAACCTCCATTCATCTACACGGAACTCAGTAGAGTTGATATCTTCATGCCCTCCCTCGCGCTCATACCAGTGGTCTAACCCCGCAGTGATCAAAGATGTCCCATCTCTGACGACTATCATTGCCCCAACCCCGTAAGGCGCGATCAGTTGTGCACGTCTGAGAGGACCTTTAGGCATCTTCGTCACCTCCTAACAGGTACAGTTGAGTAATCTCCACCTGGCACTCTGCATCAACATTTCTCATTGAAGTTGGAGTTGCCCAGGACAGACGCTTCTGCTCTGGGCTGGCGTAACTTCCAGCAAACCTAAGTAGGGGTATCTCATCTGCTGTCTGGCTGGTTCCCTGCCAGTATTGCCGCTGCCACCGTCGCCACTCAGAGATCCTTTGGTCGAAGACACGCTGAAAATTTTCTAGTTCACTAGGGTCAACACTAGTAATGCGAGGGACTAAAATTGCCCTTAGTTGCTCTATAAGCTTCTCTGGGTAGGGAGCAGGGCTGTTAGCCATGTGTTCATTCCCAACCTGCCGAATGTAAGCAACCATAATTGCATGTAGAGCACGGTCTAAAACTGGTGGAGAAAAGGGCGTGACACTGGTAGGTTCCACCTGGGCATACAACCGTTCATGGTAGCTGCGAAACTTCTCAAAATGGGAGCGGTCACGTGGGCGTGTAGGGCTGTAAATTGTTACTATCAACCCTGGTCTTTCCCACCATCTACGCCCCACACGTCCAGTCACTTGAATGTATTGCGACGTTGTCTTAGGTTGGCTGATAACAGTCATAAGAGATAGTCTGTCGATGTCAACCCCAACCTCGATGATGTTAGAGGCAAGGCAGACATCAATAGGCTGCTGGTCTACATTACTGCTGCACGTCACTTCTAACTTCGCGATTGCTTCTGGTACTTGGTCACTACGGATGCGTCCTGTCAGTTCCAAGATCCGTCGCAACTGACGGACTTGTTGCCAGTCAAGACCAAATCGGTTTTTCAGTACCCGAAGATAACCCGGGATATCTGACTGTAATAGGGATAGAGTGAAGCCAAGCTCTCGGAGATTGTTGAAAAACTGTAGAACTGTCCACCAAGGATCTTGCTCTTCAGCACTCATAGAGACCGGAGCTTGCAAGAGGGCAGCGGACGTCCGTACTTGGGCAGTCAGGAGAGACTTGAGCCCGACCCCGTGCACTCCTACATAGACTCTTCCTCGCTTGAATGAGCCGTCTTCGTTGCGCGCATATTGAGAGAAGAACGAGTCCGACGCTTCTAGTCCTGGAGGTGGAAACAGGACTACATCTTCTCGTCCATACAGAGCACTAACCTGTTCCACATAACGACGGATTGTTGCGGTAGAACAGACAATTTTGGGTCTGATGGCTTGCCCATTGCGCCTATCGGTACATAGTTCCTCGACCAATGTCTCATAGAGACCGACAACTGAGCCAAGAGGACCGGAGATCAAGTGTAGCTCGTCTTGGATGACAAGACCTGGGGGAGAACTCTGTCTCCGCCCATCAGATGCAAGTCCAAATAGAGTACGCGCTCCTGACTTCCATGCAAGCTGTGCAAACTTGTCCACTGTGCCAATGACTAATGACGGACGGTGCTCATAGATGTCCTCATCAATCACATAGATGGGTAACCCGTTCTTGAACTGACAGGCTTGGTCTGGGCACTTGAAAATAACGGTGCCACCGCTCTGTTGATATCCTATTACTTTTGGTGCACCTCTAGGAACTTTCCCTTTCAGATGACCTAACTGCGCACTACACCAGGGACACTTGCTAACGATGAATGGGTTTTCTGCTGACTGAGTCCGCTGTAACTCCTTCAAGCTATGCCGTGCATCTGCTCTTGTATTGGGAGTTGTGCTCTTGCCAAGCCAGATCCCAATAGAAAATGGAATCTCTCCAAGTTCACTGATATGCTTGCGACGCAGGTACTCCATGGCACAAACGAGAGCCGAGGCACGTTGGAACTGCTGCGCAGTAAGTAACCGAAGTGTGTAACGCATCAGGACATGGACACCAGTGTCACTCTTGTCCTGGAGGCGGCGCATAAAGAGCGCAAAGGCTGACAAACCAAGGTATGCCTCAGTTTTTCCCCCACCTGTGGGGAACCAGATCAGTTCAACCGTCTGGCGCTCGAGGTGTTGTCCATCGACTGTAGATTTCAGAGACATCAGTAGGAAGGCGACCTGAAATGCTCGCCACTTTCCGCGGTCTACACTAAAGTTACTATGATCTGCTGCCTTAGAAGGTTTAGAAAATCTTATCCGTCCAGCATTGCTGTCGTATTCTGCTTGCCGTAGCTCGTTACGACTGTTCACCTGCTGGAGCAAGATGGCATGGTTGGCTAGCTGAAAAGCTCTTCTCGCTCTACTGTCTTCCCGTAAATAGTCCAAACCCTCTCTCATCCTTTGGGCAGCCCTGTTGCACTGATGTAGGTGAGCCCTAGCCGCATCTTGGTAATTCTCCTTTAGAGAAGAGACTTCACCCTGTTTTGCTGAGATCCAGTGTTGGTAAAGTGCGACCACTTCTTGCAGTGAATCAAAGCCATCATCGCCATTAACTAAACCTGCAAGGGCAGCCATGGAGACTTCAAGGCTGCTACCATTTGCTCGTTTAATATCAGGAGTCGTACTGGGAGTCTCAAATTTTGGGAAGCACTCAGCTACCACTGCTTCAACCCGTTCATTACGGGGTTCTCTGTCCCAGTCTGCTGCACAGCCATGTCCTACTGCATAGGTTTTCATGTGTCGGTATAAGAGAGCGACTGATTGCTCCTCCTTATACTCGCGATCGGAGGACACAGACTGTCCTGGATAAGGCAGGATGCTCGCCGTCTTTTTAGGAGAGATAATCATTAGTTTGAAGCCTGCTTGGAACAAGTTAACCTCGTGACGACCATGACTCCCTCCTGGACTTTCACTACGGTTGACTAAACAGACTGTGACCAACCGGACACTCTCGGGATTATCTGACTGAGGTCTAGAAAAGACTTCTACATCCAAGGTAAGCCCACTGATTTTTATAGTCTCTGTCAACCTTGTTTCTGATGACTGGCAGAGAGAACTCCTATCAAACGTTACTTCGAAGGACACAGGTCTACGTAGCCACCAGATACGGTTTCCACCAGTCACCTGAACAACCTTGTGACAGTAGTTTCCGCCATAGACTTGGACAACCAGCGATGAACCTTGATCGAACCCGCCTAAGAAACTGACTCCCATACTACTGGGCATAAAGGCATTGGCTGGCGACAGATCAAAGTCATCAGATTCTGGTTCCTTGTTATTGGCGATCCCTTCTTTGATCTCTTCCAGCACCTTTGACACATCTTCAGTAACAAGGTCGGAGAGACTAGCTGTCGTTTGCTGATCCTGGCTACCAACCATCTCAGAGTCTCTGTCCAAACCACTGTCATCGAGCTTCAGCCCCAGATAAGGATATAGGACACCCACACCATAACGGGTCAAAGGTGGGTCTCTTTGAAGAATTTCTTCTCCGTTGTGCTGTCGCCATGGACGATAAAAGTCCTGGTCTGATGTAAACTTCACCTCTTTTGAACAGTCTATTGTTTGTCCCTGTGGAGAAGGTCCTACTAGTTCCTCCTTAAGGGACTGGATAATTTGGTCTCTGTTTTTTATATGGTCTATCATCGTCAGGTCAGATGCCAAAAATATGAGTAAGTTTTAGTGGGAGCACTCTAAATATCTGCGGGGCAATCTCCATAACCCGGAAGGCGGTCATACTGCCTCCATCGGCACTACTCAGTTCAAACTCCATCCTACCTGTCCGCTCTAGTCTGGTCAGGTCGGAGCCGAGAACTATATTGATTAACAGCTTGCGGATATCCTTACCAGCAGATCTATGAGCACTGTCAAGGAGGCTGGCGGCTTCATAGAACTCTGGTCGTCTTTGTATAAGTCCAACAGAGCTTAAAATTGCATCAAAGTCTTCGTCATCTCTTGGTCTGATCGTCTCTTGAGACATCCAGTTCCGTATATTCAGCTCGTTTTGTGATCGCTGAGAGCCACGTTTAGCCAACAGCCTACTCATATTTTGAACGCCGCTATTATTGACGGCGCGTCTGAGTGGAGCCTTCCACTCCTGTTGCCGCTCTCTAACGATTGTCGCGTTTGCTCCTAGTCTTTGGTCTGCTAGAGTAGAGATATAGTCGCCGCCACCGCTAGTCCTCAATAAGACAAACATTTCAGGCTCAATGTCTGTGACTGCGATTTTCTTGACTTTCGATGATCCCTCCCCTTGTAAATCAATCACGAAAACTTTAGACTCATTTTCCAGGAAGACCCCACGAGACCTATCTTCCACTAAGAGCAACCGAGCTTCCACACCTTCTTGCTGGGGATGGACAGTATAGGCTCTCCGGATACTACTGCTGACTTCAGCCCAGTTGAACGGTATTAAAACCTCTCCTGGATCTACTGTCTCTATTTCATTTTCAATGTCCGCAACAAGACTAACACCATCTTCTACGTAACTCTCCCTAAATGTGAATAGAGAACTTGATGAGCCTGGAAACACGGGCGTTGGTCTCCACTTCTTTATGATCCAGTTGTAGTGAAGGATATGGATCTCAGCGCTCCGAGGTGCGGTAAAAATATGCTCGGGGAACCACACAGGTGCACCAATAACTATCATTTTTGAATATGTCTGTAATGTACGAAGTTGCACAGGAGTGACGACTTCGACCTGCCCAACGAGTTTATTAGCAGACAGTAGCTGCTCTACTAGAGGCACCAAGCGGGATTCCTTTAGCACGATTGCGCTGTTCGCATGATTGTCCCCATCTAAAAGCTTAAGAATTGTAGAAAATAAAGGATTTTCAGGTCTGCATGACACTTCTATATACCTGTCTAAGACCTCGCTCGCAGGCATGTATAGTCCTGGGTAAAGAGTGTTGCATCTCAACAAGTGTCTTTTTAGAGTCTCAGCATCAGGTAGACAAGAGTTGTCATCAAAGGCAATGGGTGAGGCAGCTTGGTCAAACTGGTACTTCTTTAGAGGGTCAAGAAAGTCTTTCCAGTAACTATCACCTGTTAGGTCAGACAGGAGAGACTTCAGGCGGCGGAGAGATAGACCAAAGCTGTGAAACTTTTTATGACCTACTACATGGTAAACGAGATGTAGATGACTGGCATTTTCGTAGATCTGACTGGCACTTAAGAGGGACATGAGGACTCACTAAAACTCTTGGCGATAAGCTATTAGTTCAACTCCTGCTGGAGCTGGAGGAGGGGAGCATAGCTCACGGCTCTCTAGACGGTTGAGGAAATGTTGATTGATAAGCTCGACTGCCTCCCGAAAGTGAGGTTCTGTCCGGTCAAGGATGACGATCCAATGCGAGTCAGTATAATCAGCATTCCAGCGGATGAAACTGTATCCCCCATCAAAGACAGTTGCACAAGGTCGCATGTTCTTCGGTAAGCTGTTGTTGGATTGAGCTATTGAAGAGATAACTTCTGAGTGAAAAGTTTGGTCAGTAGTTGAGAGAAAGCTTCGTACACCAAGTATGTCCTGTAAAGTGCCACTATTACGGCAACCTTCAGATGAGCGCATACAGGCAAACTGAGTCTGGGTGATCTCAGTCTTAAGAAGACTGAGATTTCCAATGACTAAACAGTCCAATCGCGATACAGACAGGTAGGTAGGGACACCATCTTGACCAAGACAAGCTTCGAGGAGTTTGCTATGAGTGCTGAATCTATGTCCATTTTGTCTATCAGGGAGTTTAACGACTGCATTAGGCCTCAACCTAACGTTGTGTGCCTCTGACATGGATACTAGATGCGTAAGACCGCCTCTCCTATGGCTCTCAACACGGACGCTCACTCTTTTCTCAGTTCTGCTTCCCTCTGTAATATCTTTAGAACCTTCAAATATGGCTTTGAGCTTTCGCTCATCCTTTATATAGGTAAGAGGTGTTCCTACACGCAAGTCACATAACTGTCTAAAGTACATTTGAGGATTGAGGCTAGGCACGGTAGCGTTCTTAGCAACGATACCAAAGGCTGTCAGACTTGCTGCATAAAGTCTTGAAGGCACAGCGACAGCTATGACTAGACGTTGGTGATAATCACCAAACTCAGCAATATAGTTACCCAGGCTAATGAAGAACTCGCTCCATTGAGGTAAAGGATGCCAGATGCCGTTCTCTTCATAAAGGTAGGAGCTTGCTTTAAATTGGGAGCCGTCCATAGAACCTTGATTAAGTTTGAAATTGGGAGAGTTAGGTAGTTGCCAAAAAGCACCACGAAGTCTCTGAGTAGCGATTCTTTAAACCAGTGTCTAGTGATTAGTGTGCCCCTATGACGCGACAATTCGATAGGCGCAGTTAGAAAGCTCACGACAACTACATAGTCACGCGATCTACTAGGGGTTCCAGTAGCAACGGAACCGTAAACAACGTTAAGCCGTCCAGTTTTATGGACAAAAGCGCTCAAACCTTCTCCTCATAGGGTTTAATACGGCGGCAACCCCATCTTTTCCCT
>Ga0105044_10013228_pt1 | contig 11211 bp, 8 predicted proteins | sample MAT01_FD_78092 | JGI IMG/M metagenome (GOLD analysis project Ga0105044, IMG submission 78092) | Freshwater microbial communities from Lake Fryxell liftoff mats and glacier meltwater in Antarctica - MAT-01 | ecosystem: Environmental > Aquatic > Freshwater > Ice > Liftoff microbial mat | place... | reverse complement strand
TTGAATACGGCACATAGGCGTGCTGACGGGCTTCATTCGCCAGGTCAATCAGAGACTGGCGTTCTTCTTTGGTAAGTTTCACCATATTAGTTTCCTTATCATAACAAAAACTCAAATTACTTTTTCTTTCTTTCCAACTTTTTTATGGCGCGCGCGGGCATGCCCACTACAAGCGTATCCTCAGCCACATTTTTCGTCACCACCGCGCCCGCCCCGGTCCGTGCGCCGGCTCCGATCTTTAGCGGCGCAATCAGCATTGTATCTGAACCGATAAACACATCCTCGCCAATTTCTGTGGCATGTTTCTTTTCGCCGTCATAATTACATGTAATTGTACCTGCGCCGATGTTTGTGTTCGCGCCGATCTGCGCGTTCCCAATGTAGGAGAAATGTCCCATCTTCACACCGTCAGCCAGATGCGAATCCTTCACCTCTCCAAAATTCCCCATGTGCACATGGTTTCCCAAGTGCGCGCCTTTTCGCAAACGGGCAAATGGTCCCATCTCCACATTATCTTCCAATAATGCGCTTTCCATAACAGAAGCAAGCACTTTGCAATGATTACCGATCTTTGAATCATGAATGATCGTATTCGGACCGAGAACATTACCTTCGCCGATCTCTGTTCTTCCGTGAATAAATGTGTTCGGCATAACAACTGTATCCCTGCCAATACGTACGCCAATTTCAATATATGTGGAATTGGGGTCCGTCATCGTCACACCATTCAACATATACTGCTGATTGATACGCCTGCGCATGGCAATTTCAACTTCCGAAAGATGCACGCGCGTATTAATACCAATGGTCTCTTCCACATCATCCATCACGGTGGCTTGAACCGGCAGGCCTTCTTTGGAAGCCAGCTCAACTGTGTCGGTTAAATAATATTCACCTTTTTTAGGATTCTTTGGGATGCGATGCAATGCCTCCCAAAGCCAGTTTGCATCGAAGCAATATCCGCCCACGTTCAATTCTTTGACCTGTAGCTGCTCAGCCGTGGCGACATATTCCTCCACGATGGCCTCCACCGTCCCATCTGCCTTGCGGATGACGCGTCCAAACCCACGCGGATCATCCGCAAGGACTGTCAACATGGAAATGGGTCCTTTGTTATTCTTCTGTGTTTCGACAAGTTTTTGTAAAGTCTCCCCGCGCAATAATGGCATATCGCTATAGCAAACGACAACCAGATCTGTTTTCCCTTTTAATAAAGATTCCGCCTGCATGACCGCGTGACCCGTCCCCAACTGCGGTTCCTGCAAAACAGTGTGAGCAGAATCGCCAAGATATGTAGTTACCTCGTCCGCACCATGACCGACAACCACAATGGGTTTCCCGGTTGTGGATTGTTTGATGGCTTCCAAAGCATGCCAGATCATGGGCTTGCCCGCAACAGGGTGCAAAACTTTTGGGAGGGACGATTTCATACGTGTTCCCTGCCCTGCTGCCAGAAGGATGGCGGTTATCTTCATAATGTCACCTCGATAAAAAAAGAAATTTCGTCATTGCGAGGAGGGTGTACTTCCCGACGAAGCAATCTCATCACTATGTTGAGGATTGCTTCGGGCAAGAGCAAGAGCGCCCTCGCAATGACGAATATACGTAATCTAATAACAAAACAGGATTTGTGCGGCGGTGTATTGCTCCGCGACAAATCCTGTTTTTGAAAAGAAACCCGCCTGCGCGGGATGTGTCAGGCTGGGGCACCTGGATTCGAACCAAGATCCACAGCTCCAAAGGCTGGTGTGCTGCCGTTGCACCATGCCCCAGTGCGGGCAAAATTGTATCACAAATTTTTTACTTTCCATCGCCTGGAATGATGCCAAGCTTACGCGCTTCTTCAATGGACATTACTTCTGAACTGACCGGTTTATTGCCATGTTTTTCCGCGGCCTGACTCCAGAAATCATCGGCGTCGTTTGCCCTGGCTTTCCCTTTGGCGGCATCTTTCAAGAGCGCTTCCATTTCCGGGGAGGGCGGCGCATCCGCTGGCTTAACTGCTGTTGGAATAGCGGCAGGCGTCAGATTTGGATCTGAAGCGATTCTTTCATCATGAGCAGGTAAATGCAGTTCACCGGTCACGCCCATGGACTTGAGGGATCTCTCCACCTGAGTCCGCAATGCGAGTAATCCACCGATACTTTCCAGAATACGATCTTCAGCGGCCAGGCCATTGCCTGCAACAAGTAATGCATACAGAGGGGTAACGGGAATGAAGAGCAGATCGTGATCGCCGCCGCTAAAGACATGGTACGAGTCAAACGATTCCTGATGGTTGTGGCGCGCAACTTTCAAGCTGCTGCCGTGGATCGCCATCAATGTGGAAATGAGCGAAACTTCCATGCTTGCATCATGCAATTTTCCAGTGCGTGCCTGCACGAGGCCGCGATCATTGAGCAGAAAAACCGCTTCGGCTTTAATATCCTGACGGAAGTTGGCAAGCAAGTCCGAAAGTCTGGAGTGGCGTTTTTCTTCTTTAACCCCCTCTGCCTTTTCGGGAGGAAAAATGGTTTGCACCAGGCCAAGCCCGCGCTCAACAACATCCAAAAAATCTGCCAGTGGAATGGGTTTATCAAAGATCGCAAGCGCCCCCGCATTAAGCATTTCTTCACGCACCTTGCGCTCGTTCGTGCCTGTGATGAGGATCACCTTGGCTTCCGGGTGGCGCGCGCGAACTTTATGCATGAGTTCAACACCGCTCATGCCGGGAAGTTTGTAATCGGTAATGAGCAGGTCAACTTTATGACGCGAGGATTCAAGCAGCGCTTCTTCACCCGATGGAGCTTCAAATATCTTGATCTCCAAATTCTTCAATGTATCAAGCGTGGAGTGTAACAGCCGCAGAATATCACGCTGGTCGTCAACAATTAAAATATTACGATCCATGTTAAACCTACTTTACCATCCAACACGCCACCCAATGCATGGGCGCGGCTTCACGGAACTCAGGTTCCTGTTCCGAACATATCTTTTCTGCAATGGGACAACGCGGGTGAAAGCGGCAGCCTTTTGGCGGATTAAGCGGGCTGGGCACATCGCCTTTGAGCACTTCGCGCTCACGCTTGAGTCTGGGGTCTGGAATGGGAATTGCGGTCATCAAAGCCTTTGTATATGGATGTAAAGGCTGTCTAAAGAGGTCTTCGCGCCCGGCCAACTCCACCATCTTTCCGAGGTACATTACCGCCACACGGTCTGAGATATGTTCGACCACACTCAGGTTGTGCGCAATGAAAAGATAGGTCAGGCCAAATTCCTTTTGCAGGTCTTTCAGGATGTTGAGCACCTGCGATTGAATGGACACATCCAACGCAGAGACAGGCTCATCACAAATAATAAAGTTAGGACGCAAAGCAAGCGCACGAGCAATTCCGATACGCTGACGCTGACCACCGGAGAATTCATGCGGATAACGGCGGGCGTGATAATCTTCCAAGCCCACTTTCTTGAGCGTGTCGATCATAAGATCGTAACGTTCCTGCCGCGTGCCGATATGATGAATATGCAAGCCTTCCATCACAGACTCACCGATGGGCACACGCGGGTCGAGCGAAGCATATGGGTCCTGAAAAATGATCTGCATATGACGACGGACGTCTTTCAATTCACTGCCGCGTAACTTCAATACATCCTTGTTGTCATAATGCACCGACCCGGAAGTCGGTTCCACCAACCGAAGCATGGATCGCCCAATGGTAGTCTTCCCGCAGCCTGATTCACCCACCATGCCGAGGGTCTCGCCTTTTTTTACGGTGAAAGAAACATCATCCACAGCTTTCACCCAATTCACCACGCGCTGCATCAATCCGGCGCGTACCGGGAAATACTTCACCAAATGCTGAACTTCCACCAAATCTTCCGTTTTATGCGGTTCTGTTATCTGACTCATGCTCATGGGCTCCGAGACGATTGATAATTTATTTATGATTCGTCATTGCGAGGGCGCTCTTGCTCTTGCCCGAAGCAATCCCCTTCAATGTCGTGGAGATTGCTTCGCCGCCAAAGTACAAGAGCGGCGACTCGCAATGACGAATATCATTCATTTTGCCTTCAATGGCGCTTGATGGCCTTCTGCGCTCTGATACAACCAGCATCGCACCAGATGTTCAGAATTAGCTTCCAAGAGGTCAGGTTTTACATCTGTGCAGATCTTCAAACCAAACTTCTCGCGCGCTGTACAACGGGGCGCAAACCGACAACCAACCGGCAGGTTTACCAAATTTGGTACGTTGCCGGGAATCACATCCAGCCGTTCTTTGAGCTTCCCCAAAACGGGAATGGAACCGATCAAGCCCTGTGTATATGGATGCAAAGGCTGGTCAAAGAGCGAATTCACATCGGCTTGTTCCACGATCTCACCCGCATACATGACAGCCACGCGTTCAGCCATTTCAGCCACCACGCCAAGATCATGGGTGATCAAAATCACAGACGTGCCCATCTTGGTACGCAAACCGCGCATCAGATCCAGAATTTGCGCTTGAATGGTGACATCCAAAGCAGTGGTAGGTTCGTCTGCGATTAATAATTCGGGGACACATGCCAGCGCCATCGCGATCATCACACGCTGCGCCATTCCACCTGAAAGTTCGTGTGGATATGCTTCAGCGCGGCGTTCTGCATCGGGAATTCCCACCATCTTCAATAATTCGACGGCGCGTTTCCTGCCAGCATCCTTGCCGAAGTCCTTGTGGATATTCAGTACCTCGGCAATTTGATCACTCACCTGAAAAACGGGATTCAATGCTGTTTGCGGCTGCTGAAATATCATGGAGATCCTGTTGCCGCGCACTTTGGTCATTTCATTTTCAGAAAATTCCAAAAGATTCCTGCCATCCAACAATATCTCACCTTCAGTTATTTTTCCGGGCTGCGCGATCAGGCGCATGATCGAAAGAGATGTAACGCTTTTGCCGCAACCTGATTCACCGACAATGCCCAACACCTCGCCGGGATACACCTCAAAATTCACGCCATCCACGGCACGCACCACACCATCTTCGGTATAAAAATAAGTCTTAAGATTGCGTACTTTCAGTAAAGGTTTTTGATCGGTTTTTATCACTTCCGACTCCTGAATTTTGAATGAGTGCATTATACTGCCTCTCGCACTAATCTTCACTAAAATTTGGGAGTGGCTAAAAAGACGGGCTAAGAAAACCCTTCACCACGGAGCGCACAGAGAGCACAGAGATTCTAAAAGGCCTTCTCCGTGGACTCCGTGATCTTATTACCCTGTGGGCTGTGGTTAAATCTCTAGGCAAGCCCACAAGATTAGCCACTCTCTAAAATTTCCGATATTACACAACATCCCGAAGGTTTGAATGACCCGGCACGGTCTTTCAAACCTTCGGATGTTCTACTTAAGATGAGTTAATTAATTCTTACAGGCGTCACCCGTATCAATGGCTTCAATATTCCAGAACGGGTTGGCAGTCGGGTCAAGGTCAAAATGGCAAAGATCTGGACGCGCCACAGCAACACGCAAACGATAATAAAGCGGAATGGCTGGAAGCTCGCTCGAGAAAAGCACTTGCGTATTGCGATAGGTATCGATATAGCTTTGCTCTCCAGGCAGGGTAAACTGCGCTGCATGGCAGGCTTCATCATATTTCTTATTTTTATATCCTGTTATGTTCGTGCCGATCCATGAATTGGATTCAGACGGAATCTCTTCAGTTGTGAACCAGCCGCATGGAGGTTCAATGCTGTTAACACCCAATGCATATTCGATCAAGTCAAAGCGGCGGCCAAAGAGTGAGCCGCCAGGACCGGGTGCATAGAGATCATTCTGTGAAAAATATTCCACATTAAGCCCAATGCCGCATTCAGCCAGGGACTGTTCAAGAATTTCCACCACCTGCCTCCGTTGCGTGGCGGTTGTAGTGTAGTAATTGAGTTGCAGGGGTGTGCCCGCCTTAACATTGACAATATTTACTGCAACACGCGGCGTGGATGGATCGCCATCGATATTCCTCCAGCCAGCTTGTTCGAGCAATGAAATCCCCGCTCGGGGATCATAAGGAATTACTTCAATATTAGAATCGTATAAGGGATGTTCAACAGGAATATAGGTAGTGGGGACTGTTGTAAGTCCGAATAAAACATTGTCCACAACGGATTGGCGGTTAAGACAATAAGCAATCCCCTGGCGTGTATGAGCGTCGGCAAAAATATCCTGGCGGTCATTTTTATCATAACCATCATCATAGGATGCGGGCGCGATACCAAGCCCAAGCCACTCAATGGTCATGCCGGGAGTGACGAAAGCCTGCACCTGTTCGCCCGCCTGCATCTCCTGCAACAGCCCCACCTGACCATCGAGGTTGACCGTTGGGTCGAGAATGTCGCAGCGGCCAGCCACCAATTCGCTTAGCGCCGTGTTCGGGTCAGGAATGAAGCGGAAGGTAAGGATGTCAAACTTTGGATTCCCATCTGCAGAACGAAAATAATATGGATTCTTCTTAAGCGTAATATGATCGCCTGCAATCCAATCCTCGATCATGTATGCGCCCCATCCAATTGGTGAACGCGAAGCAATATCAATGGTCTGCAATTCACCGGGAGGGAATTGACTCCACAAGTGTTTCGGCGCAGGCCCCCAAAAGTTGGTGAAATAAGTTGGGTCAATAAATCCAGGCTTGCCCCACCATTGAAGGGTCTGCGCATCAGCGGCTTCATAAGTTTGTGTGCGTTCAACCAAATAAGCATTCGCGACCGCGCTCGGGTCAGACGCAAGCTCAAACGCATATATCGAGTCGTCTGTGGTCAGAGGTGTGCCATCCGCCCAGGTTAGGTCTTTACGCAGCCGAAACGTGACGACCATCTGATCCATCTCAAGCGAGGTCGTGCCATCGTAAGTGATGACGCAATCATCCCCGCGGCATTCAGCAGGGCGGACTCGCACTCCCTCTTTCAGCACAACCAGATTCCCATCCGCATCCACAACCTGACCTCCGGCCTGCACCGGCGTTCTGACAATTTCCGCATCGCCGTTTTCAAGCGATGGCAGTTGTGTGAGGATAACCGGTTGATATTCATATCCGATCATGTCAATCGGGCCGTCATTGACCGCGGCCAGCACACTGCGCGCAGCGGCATTCGGTCCGCCGAAAGGATAGAGGGTGTTCGGTTCATCGCCCAGGCATACCGTCAACGCGCGCGGCACGGATATCGCGGTGGGAATAGTGATGGGCGCTTCTGAAGGCGTGGGAGTCACTTCAAACTGTGGGGATGAAAATCCGCAAGCAGTGATAGTAAGGAAAAAGATGAAACATACAAATCCAACAAGCTGTTTTGAAGATGACATGGCAAAATCCTTTTTTGAGGAAAGCATAGGTCAATTATACAAGCAAGCCGCCCATATGAGCGGCTTGTGAGGCGAGTAGTTTATTTCTTAGCCTGTTTTGCTGGAGAATAGCCATTCAAGTGATGAAAAAGAATACGCCCTGAGCTTTGGGTGGCCGTTGAGCTGGTCGAGACGTTTGCTTGTAGTTTTGCAAAGGCGTTTCCTTGCCTTCTTTCTCAAGCAGGTTTTATCAAGTTGTCAAAGGTCCAAGAAAGTGTAAGCGCCTAATTATTGCCCACAGCTATATTGCAGGAAATGGGTTGACTATAAAGTACATTGCAGTCCACCCATTGGTCATCAAACTTAACCAGTATATGAAGATCACCAAGAGATTCATCGTAACTACTGACAAATAAATACCTTGATTCCCGAACATATTCTCCCACGGTGCTGAGCGACATCGTGTGCGCCTCTCGTGAAAGGGCTTTGTCTACATTTTCGTTATTTTTGTTGTCCCAAACAAACTGGATTGTATTATCAAGAGCTGCAATGCCGGCTCGAAAATGTGAGTTGATCAGGTTATCTGTGATCACTCCGCCAATGCTCATCACAACGATACAAAACAAAAGGGGAGCAACTTTGCCGAAAATAGATGTGGAAAACACTGCCGGCTCCGTAATGGGTAATTGCGTCACTCCAACGATCAACGTGAACGGAAGGACCCATGCAAGTGAAACGCCAAAGCGGAACGCGAATTCAATATTTTTTTCGTAATCCAATAATGCGCCCAGTTGCGGGTCGAGTTTTGAAGCAATGAATGGATTGATCTGCAGGGGCAAAGCAACGATCAGCCACGCAAAGAAGAACGAAGAAATGACCCAGAAAACAACACCCAGCAGGCTGCTATCTGACCGCGCAGTCAGCCAGCCGACTATCCCACCGAGAATGACGCAGAAAATCACACCCACAATGAGCATGGTCCATGGTAAGTAGGCATGTGACTTGCTCAGCATATAACCATCCCAGCCCCAGGAAGAGGCTGCGAAGGCAAATCCTGCTATCATGCCGTAAAACACCCCAAATTTTTGCCTTAGCAAAATGATCTCAAGGCGCGAATTTAATTTGTCGAATTTGTTTAATGGTTTCATTTTAGCGAGTGATCTCCATATTCAAAATCCGGTAGTGGCTAAATCGAAAGTGATGGTCTAAGAATCGCATGGCAAAGTCCTTTTTAAGGAAAGCATATGTCAATTGGGCGTGTTTCATTTCAGTTGAAACCGTCCCGAAGGTTGGCACAAACGACCAAATTTTCTCGACAAAACCTTCGGGACGTTCTTTTTGTCAACTCATTTGAAACACACCCATGTCAATTATACAAGCAAGCCGTTTTTATGGGCGATGCGCAACACAACCCTTATTTTTTTCTTAAGCGTTGGAAGATAAAAAACAATACAAGTATAAGCACTCCACCCATCATAATAATAGGCACTGTTGTATTGGTCTTGACATCGTATTCCTTAGCGGGAGAAACAACAGCAGTCACAATGAAAACAGAGCGCGCTGTTTCCGCATTAAGTTCTGCACGAGAATCCCACATATTGTTCTCGCGCAAAAGAAATGCCGTCACCTGCCAGGATTCTTCTTCAGTCAGGCTGGCGGGTCTCCAGTAAGGCATTGCGGCAAAGATATAGGAGCGCAAAACGAGCGCAGTGGGAAATTTCTGTAATGTTCCAGCGCCACTAACTGGTGGTATGGTGGTTGGCAGGGTAAATCCATTATCATACGGACGTTTCCCATGACAGCCTGAATTCCAGCAGTTGCGGTCTTCCGCAGGATATGTCTGTTTGAATTCTTCGGTCAGTCCCTGGCCGCGATCACCATGACAGGGAAGGCAGGAAAGCCAGTAAACTTGAGCGCCCTTATCCGCCTGTGATGGGCTGGCGGGAAGCGTAGGCTGCGCGAGGCGGTCAGGGGTGGGTGTGGATACAATTTGTGAAACTGCGGTACTTGTATCGAAAAATAGCCCTGCAAAAAGCAGGGCTATTCCAATACTTCCCCAAATTAATTGAAAAAAGAATCTTTGTGGCACAGGAATTAAGTCTTGCCGCGCATACGTGGATCAAGAACATCGCGCAAGGCATCGCCAACGAGGTTCCAGCCCATGACGAAGAGTACCAGTGTGAGGCCCGGCCATACGATGATATACCAGTACGTATTCAAGCTGGTGATCCAGTTACGTGCAAAGGAAAGCACCTGGCCCCAATCTGCGTAACCAACTTCTGTTCCGATACCGAGGAATGAAAGCGCCGCAAAACTGAGCACTACATCACCGATGGCGAGAGACGCCAATACCAAAGTGGGGAAAATCGCGTTTGGAAGAATATGGCGGAAGAGAATACGACTATCTTTTACACCGATAACTCGCGCAGCAAGTACATAGTCACGCTCTTTGACCGACAGGATATCACCGCGTATGATACGCGAATATCCCATCCATCCAAACGCAATTAACGCCACCATGGCTGGAATCAGGCTTTTTCCGATCTTGGGAGTTAAAACGGAAGCCAGAATGAGCACCGCCAGAATACTGGGCAGAACCAGCAAAATATCCACTATGCGCATCATGATGTTGTCCACCCAGCCGCCATAATATGCTGAGATGGAGCCATAAATAATGCCAATCAGGAATGTAGCGATTGTAACGACCAAACCAGTCTTGAAAGCCGTGCGTGTACCCCAGATAATCCCGTAGAAGATATCGTACTGACCTTCGGCTGTGCCTAAGAGGTGAACCCATTCATCTTTTCCGGTTACGGCCTTATACCAGAAGGGAACATCGGGGACATTGCGTGTCCACTCAGAGCCCATCGGGCGCGGGTCGGATCTAAAACCATCACGCGGAATTTTGAAAGGGTCATTGGGGGTAACCGGTGGAATAATTAACGGGGCCGCAAGAGAGATAAAGATGAAAAAGCCGATCAATACAAAACCTGCAATGGAAGCGGGTGTTTTCAGTAAGCCGGTAAGGATACGGTAGTTTTCAGGCCCAAAAAAGCGCTCAAGGCGACCGATCTTGCGGGTTGCGACATTTTCACCTAATAAAGTATTATCGCCGGTAGGAGTAGTTACAGTCATGACAAATCTCCTTATGATAAACGTACGCGCGGGTCAACAAAAGCGTAGAGGACATCCACGACCAGGTTCGAAACGATCAGGATCAATCCATTGAAAAGGGCAAAGCCAAGCATGGCAACCACATCCAAACTGGTGGCTGCGCGTGCGGCGGCTGAACCAATACCTGGATAGTTGAATACGGTTTCTGTAATTAACACACCGCCAAGCAGACCGACGATACTGAACCCGGCCAATGTCAGCACTGGCAGCATGGCATTTGGCTGGGCATGTTTGAAGATCACATCGCGCTCAGGCAGGCCCATGGCACGCGCTGTTGTAACATATTCCATGCGAAGAGTTTCGAGCATGGAGCCGCGTGTTACGCGCAGGAAGGTGGCCCAGCTGATATAAGAAAGGGTCAAAATGGGGAGGATCATGTGCCGCAAGGCATCGAGGAATATATCAAAACGGCCATTCAAAAGGGCATCGAAGGTCAGCAGCGAGGTATAGTGCGTGAAGGCGCTTGAGTCAACAACCTGAGTGTAAGCATCTGATAGACGACCGGGAGAGAACCATTGTAAATTGGCATAAAAAATAAGCAGCATCAATAAACCAAACACAAATGTCGGAAAAGAAGTGCCTATGATACTGAAAACACGAGCGGCTTGATCTATAAAACCGTTATGATGCACAGCAGCCTGCACTCCCATCCATATTCCTATCAAGATCATCGGGGCAATCGTCCAAATGGTTAGATCAAGCGTATTCGGAAAACGACGCGCAATCAACTCAGCCACAGGCTGGGAAGC
>Ga0105044_10013227_pt1 | contig 11212 bp, 7 predicted proteins | sample MAT01_FD_78092 | JGI IMG/M metagenome (GOLD analysis project Ga0105044, IMG submission 78092) | Freshwater microbial communities from Lake Fryxell liftoff mats and glacier meltwater in Antarctica - MAT-01 | ecosystem: Environmental > Aquatic > Freshwater > Ice > Liftoff microbial mat | place... | reverse complement strand
CAGCAACACCGCCATTTACATCATAATATACAGGAACAATATTCTGGGTGTTTGTTCCAAAATTTCTAACTGTTGCAATAAGATCATATCCTTTACCAAATGAAAGTACTTTTGCACCGCCAATTGAAGCCGCAGTAATTCCGACGTCATTTAAAACAGGTGCAGGTGGTGTCCATTTATAATTTAATCCTGACAATGGGCGTTGTGTGCTTGAAAATTGTAATGTGTCTCTGTTAGTTGTGCCTGCTGAGTTTGTTGCCCAATCCGTTGCAGTTGTATTTCTATTATTAAAATCAGTAATAACCGTTCTTAAACCAACCTGAATCCCGTTTACTACAGCTGATGTGGATGAAACTCGTCCATAAACAACTTCTATTGATTTATCAACCTGATTTAATCTGATTTGGAAGTCAATAGAATCAACTCCAGCTAATTGGGAAAATCTTCTTGCTCCAACGTATTGAATAACAATAACTTTTGTACCTGAACCTGCTGTGCCGATAGAATCAACTAACACGCCTGATCTTGGAGTCATAGTTGTAAGAGCACCGGATGATGTTGCATTAGCACTCATAGTTATTTGTCCGGCTCCAGGATTTAATCCGGTAATTATTGTTCCGGAAGAAATACCGGCGGATCCTGTTAATCTCATACCTAATCTCAAACCATTAAAATTTGAAACTGCTGTCAATATATTTGAAGCGACAGTTCTTGCGGCAGTAAAAGTTGCAAGTGATTGTTCTCTTAAATCTCCGTTAAATCCGGCAATTCCATTTGCAGTGGCTAATCCGCCAAGATAAATTCCGTTATTACCGTTAATACCACCTGTGTATGCTCCGGTGTTGCCATTATTAACAAGTGCTGATCCGAAAACTATAAAACCGTTTGCGGATACCACAAATTGGGTAAAATTAGTTCCACCATAATTAAAGGCATATCCAATATTAATGGGTGATGAAGCGTTATCATCCCAACCTGTTGGAAATAGTGCTGCAGGTAAGCCGGCAGGAGTTTGTGGTGTAAATGTCCCGTTACTCTGAGAAAAACTGTAAGGAGCTACCTGAGCATTTGCAATTGATGCAAACATTACAATCATTGCAAACAAAGAAATTAATTTCTTCATAATTTTAGTTTTTGTTTAATGAAATTTATAAAATGATTTTTTAAGCCGGAGGACTGTATTAGGTAAGAGACCTTCCTTTATTCTGTTCAGTTGTTGTTCCTCCGATTCGTAGATTTCTCAACTGACAGTTAATAGGAATTCTTTAAAAGTCGTTTCCTTTCATTTACTTTTTTTATTGGGTTTAAGGAAGTTACTTAATCAAATGAAATAAAAAAACATATATAATCATTTTCATCACATATTTTTTTAAAAGATAAACTTTCATTCTAACAATTTTAAATTATATAAACCGCTTTAATAAAAAATCCGGGCTGAATTGCCCAGCCCGGATATGATAAGTTTATTCTACTATGAGATCCTGTTACGGATTAACTTCACAGATGAAGTTTACTACATTGTTATAGCAGAAAGTCACATCTGTAACGTCAACGAATTCATCATAATTCAGATCGGTCAATAAATATGGTCCGCCTACAAAGTTAGATGCATCGTTATAAATCGGAACAACATCCGAAACATCAACGCAAAAATCACCTGTTACATCACCTGTGTAGAATGATGCATTAGGACCGACCTGTACCTGATTTGAACCGAATGCCTTATTTATATTGGTAGTAAAATTGTAATTGTTGGAAAGTGTAATTGTATTTGCACTCCATGTTGGCACTGAATTTCTGTGCATTGAACGCAGATAATAATTAACACCGTTTTGTGCGATACCGTAACTCAAAGTTACTGTTCCGTTTGTTGAATCATAAACACCCGATGCAGTTTCTACAAGTGCATAAGGTGATGTTCCTGATCTTAGCTCAACTGAGATCGTATCTTTTCTTGTCAGCTGGATAGCTTCAAGTCTGAATGTCATTGCAAGATCTTTACAGTTTCCTGTAAGATTTGCTGCACTTGGTCCGAATTGTACTGCAAGACCACCTGAAATATCACCGTCGAGAATTGGTCCCGGTGTTATTACCACAGCTGAAGCATTTATAAATGTATATTGTAAAAAGTTGGTAGCTGCTGCGTTTTGTAAACCGATAAGTACAGGAATATTTATTGTAGTTGATGAATTATCATAACCATATTGAACTCTTGAGTTCGCACCGGATGTATCTGGTTTGATTTCAAATATTGCCTGATATGTGAAAAATTCCGTTGCATCACCACCAAAAAGAGGTGCTCTGTCATAAGTAACTACGAGTCTGTTTTTTGCACCGTCAATTTTGTATGACAATCTGTTGATCGGTTGAGAAACATTTCCCCAGTCCTGATCCATCCATAATGGGTAAACTCCCGGACTTGTTGTACCACCTGAACCTTGTCCAGGCAATCCTGCAGCCGGTGGATTCCAGTTACCGCCGCCCGGTACAAAATTAAAGAAACAAATCAATCCGTTTGTTCCGATATAAACTGAGTCATAGGAAATACCCATGAATTTAATTTTACCTGAACCTAAAGCAACACCCCAATGTCCATCATCGAGTGAACCGGATGTTAGTGGTCTTGATGCAGTACCGTTAACAACAAGACTTGTGCTACCTGTTGTATCGAGTCTGCAATAGTTCGGCTGTGATGGAGCAGGAGCTGCTTCGACTGTTGAGTTTGCGAAGAAATAACCACCGTTGCTGCCATAGTTTGGCTGAACAACTGTAAATGTTGTCTTTAATGTATCATTCAATCTGTTACCGTCAACTGCTGCACTTGTAAAAACTGTTACATTGTAAGTACCGGCAGTAGGATTGAATGTACTGTCAAATCTCACAACTGCTGAAGCACCTGCTGTAAGTGAAGTAATTGTTTTATTGTTTGTGTAATTGACAGGACCTGTGATCTTATAAGTTACAGGAACATTTGTCTGGTTAGCTGTACCGAAGTTTTTGAAAGTTGCTCTTGGTGCGAAAGTTGATACCGGTAATGCGTATGCACCGTTTGGAACAGGATTGTCAATCGATAATGTACCGACATCATTGGTAGATGCAGGTCCTTCAATTGTTAAAGCGTCAATACCGATATAATCGGAGTTGGCACCACTTGGTCCGCCATTTACTACATTATATCTGATAGCAAATCTAGCGTTTGCACCGGCTGAAGGAGCTCTGAATCCTCTTTTTTCCCATGTTCCTAAAACATTTACTTTAAATCTTCCTAACTCTACCCATGATCCTGCTTCCGGAGTGGAATCACTAACTGCAGAGTACATAACTCTTACAGAATCCGGGAAAGTGCTGCCTGATGGAGCTTGTGAATAAAAGAAAATTGAATCATTTACAGCAACATTGTTTTTTGGTAAAACCAGCCAGCTGTCAATGTTGTTAGTACCGCTGACTACTTGAAAGTTTGCACCTACATATCCGGTTATCGGTCCGTTAAATGCGGGAAAAACACCGGAGTTTCCTTGAAACCAGGTTGCAGCTGCACCTTGAACACCGCCACCCCTGTAATAAACTTTATAACCTCTTGATTTCAATGCAGTTGTGTCATTTGCACCGTCAAAGTTGTCGGTATAATAAGGTGTACCGAAAATCTGATTTACACCACCCATACCGTCAACCTGGGTGTTGCTTCTGACTTTATCAGAAGAAACTTTGGTGCTGTTTTTTGTTTTTGAACCTGTGATGTTTTTTTCTTTTGGATTTTTATCATTTAAATTAAAACCCAAAAAAACTCCAAGTAGTAATACAGCTACTACAAGAAAATGTGGAATTCTCTTCATTGCATTTCCTTTCTCGCTTGTTTAAAAAATAATTTTTGTGAATGAAGTAACTTATAATATTAAACTCAATTTATCAATATTTAAAAAAAGTCTCTTTCACTTTTTTCCACAAAACCAAAATATCTCCCCGGCTTAAAAATGATCATATTAATATTACAGGTTCGATGGTAAGAGTGACTCCAAACATTTCTTTAACTTTTTTCCGGATGCTTTCAGCAAACAGAACTACATCGGCTGAAGACCCGCCGGTACTGATGATAGCGAGCGAATGATTTTCCGATATTCCAACTCCATCATTGAATCTGAATCCTTTATGAAATCCCGCATGCTCAACTAACCACGCGGCAGAAATTTTATACAATGAATCATTTCTGTAAAATGGCAGCTCTTTACCTTCATGCCTGGTCTTCATCTGCACAACTTTAAATTCTTCTTCACTCAATAAAGGATTGAGGAAAAATGAACCGCAGGATCTTGAGTTGGGATCGGACTTGTCCACCAACATAGATTTAGCTTTCCTCAATGCAAGTACCGAATTCCTGATCGCGATTAGCTTATCCTTCGGGTCTTTAAATTCATGAAATTTTTTGTCAACAAGATCCTGAAGCTCTTTATAACGAATTACAGCCTCAGCATTTTTTTTTAATCTGAAGATCACTTCCGTAATAATATACTTATCCTTTTTTTCATTCTTAAACACGCTTGACCTGTATTCAAATTTACAGTCTATGTTCGTGAATGAAATTTCTTTTAATGAGTCTTTTTCAATTGCCTTTACCGAGACAATGGTTTCTCTCACTTCCTGACCGTATGCTCCGACATTCTGCACAACTGTGGCTCCCGCAGATCCCGGGATCCCCGACATACATTCTATACCCTGAAGATTGTTTTCTACACACAAGCTTACAAACTCATCCCAGTTCTCACCGGCTTGAACATGCGCATAAACAATTTCACCTTCATCAACAAACTTGATTCCTTTCGTATCAATCTTTATCACAGCCCCATTAAATCCGCTATCGGCAAAGATCACATTGCTGCCACCGGAGATGATCTGAGTTCTGATGCATTTTTCAGTTGTAAATTTTAATGCTGATAATATTTCATCAATATTTTTGCATTCAATAAAATACTCCGCCTCACCTCCAAGATCTATTGTTGTATGATCTGCAAGGAGTATATTTTTTTTAAATCCGGAAATCATTATTGTTTTTAATAAAGGAAATGGAGAGTTATTTGACACATTAAATTTAATATGAGGATCAGAAGCTATCTTTTTAATTTCGGATCAAATGCATCTCTCAGCCCGTCACCAAGCAGATTCACCGCGAACACTGTGATCATAATTGCAAGAGAAGGATAGACTGCAAGACCCCAGTTTGTTCCCACAACTATATATTTATAACCGTCAAATATCATTTGTCCCCAGCTCGCTGTCGGAGGTTGTACTCCAAGACCGAGAAAGCTCAGACTTGCTTCAAAGATAATAGCGGTTGCAAGTCCGACAGTTCCTGTAACTATCACCGGTCCCATGCAATTCGGCAGTATATGTCTTGCAATGATCCGTGGTGATTTGTAGCCGATCGCTTTAGTAGCTTCAACATATTCCGTTTCACGTAAAGAAAAGAATTGTCCTCTTACTATCCTGGCAATATCAACCCACCCCGTCAGACCTATTGCAACGAACGCCTGCCACAAGCCCTTTCCAAGCACAACTGACAACGCAATAATAAGGAGTATTGCCGGAAAAGCAAATATCACATTGACTACCCACATTATGAACATGTCTGTTTTACCGCGAAAATATCCGGCGAGAGCTCCGAGAACAAGTCCAATGAAAATGGCAATGCTTTCGGATATCAATCCAACAGCAAGACTAACGCGGCTGCCATATATCAGCCGGCTTAATACATCTCTTCCGAATCTGTCTGTTCCAAGATAATACTTTATGTTCTTTATCCAGCCGCTTCCCTGCTTTTCAAAATCAGCGGCACTCACTGTATCAATCTTATCTTCGTAATCAGTGTAAATTAATTTTCCGTCCTGCTCTTTTTCAAAACTTTTTATTGGAATAAATTTATTTTCTTCGTTATCCATTTCACCGGGGTTTTTTACCAGCACTTGTCCTTCAAACCCGCTTTCCTTTGCCGAGTATTCAAGTATCTGCTGATTTGGATGGAAAGGAGCAATAAACGGAGCTAAAAGTGCTATGAACGCTAGTATTATAAGTATCCACATACCAACCATTGCAAGCCTGTTCCTCTTTAATCTTTTCCAGGAATAATACCACAGGTTATGACTTTTATCATCGATCAGTATTTCATCGGCTACGATAGCTGTTTCCGGCTGCATTCTTTGTTTATAGTTTTTGAAATCAGTAATTAGTAATTAGTAATTAGTAATTAGTAATTAGTAATTAGTAATTAGTAATTAGTAATTAGTAATTACTCTTCAAGACAATTTAACCTTCGGATCAAGTACTGCATAAATTATATCCACAAAAAAATTGATTACAACAAAGACGATCGCACTGAAAAGGACCGTTCCCTGTATCATCGGGAAATCAAGTTTGAAAATTGCGTCAATGGCAAGCAATCCAATTCCCGGCCAGTTAAAAATGTATTCAATAAAGAAAACCCCGCCTAGTGTTGCAGCAAGGGAAGCGCTGATCGTAGTAACCACCGGGTTCAATGCGTTCCTTAATGTATGCTTGAATATAACCTGATATGAACTGAGACCTTTGGACTTTGCAGTTCTTACATAATCCTGATTCATTACATCAAGCATAGATGAGCGTGTGATCCTCGCTGTTATTGCCAACGGGCGAAGCGCAAGAGTAAGCATCGGAAGCACAAGGTAAATCGCTCCTTCATTGATATAGCCGGATATCGGAAACCATTTCAGTAAATGCCCGAAGACCAATGCCATTATTAAACCGAATGCAAAGGAGGGGAAAGATATTCCGAACAGTGCGAATATCATTGCCGCATTATCAGTAAAGGTATATTTTTTTACGGAGGAAATTATTCCTATCAGCACGCCAAGTATAGATGAAATCAATAAAGCGCTGAAAGCCAGTAAAGATGTTGCGGGTAATTTTTCTAAAATTGTTTTTACAACATCGCGGTTTGTTGCATACGATCTTCCCAAATCTCCCTGAAATGCATTGGTCATAAATTTGACATATTGGATATAGATAGGCTTGTTAAGTCCGAGTTCATCCCTTACAGCTTCAACTGATGAAACATCAGCTCTTTGACCAAGCATCATTCTGGCAGGATCGCCCGGTATAATATAGAGTAAACAGAATGTCACTGTCAAAACACCTATTATTATAACGATCGAATATAATAGTTGTCTGACTATGAATGTCCACATATCTTTAGCTGAAAGTTAAAGTTCAAAGTAAAATTAAGGTTCAAAATTTTCATTATGACTCTGAAATGCTAATAAAAAATCCCGATACCCGTTGTACGGATATCGGGATGTGTAATTTCCTGATGCATTAAAAATTTATTTTTCAGTAACTCTTCTTGCCTTAAGATAGGTCCTCGTATAAAAATCATCATCGAGATTCGCTACTGCTACTCCTGTTTTTGAACCTGAATGAGCGAACAAGCCATTCCCTAAATACATACCTACGTGTGATACTCTTCCTTTTTTCATTGTATCAAAGAAAATTAAATCGCCGAATTTAAGCTCGGATTTATCAATTTCTTCTCCTACACCTGACTGCTCAAGTGATGTTCTCGGAAGTGTTACGCCAAGTGCCTGATAGAACATAGTCTGAATAAATGCTGAACAATCTATACCTCTCTTTGAAGTACCGCCCCATAGATATGGAGTGTTCATATATTCGATGAACTTAAACATAACTTCATCTTTATCTGCTGTCTTAGCAAATTCGGAACTTGTAATAAATCCTTCCAGACTGCTTGAGATAGCTTCCAGATTTTCCTTGTTGATTGAGGTCTTGTTTTCTAAGGTGTTGGTGGATACCACTTCTACTGAGTTTTTGTATCCAGTAACATCTTTGTCTCCGTCTTCATTTTGGGAAATATCTCTGGTGCTTGAACATCCAACCATTACCATTACTGCAAACATCAAAATTGCAATTGGAAAAAAATTGGAAAGTTTTAGTTTTACCATTAACTAATCCTCCTTTTAGATTAAAAAAATACTTCGTTGTTAAAGAACAATAAAGCCATAGTTAAAAAATTAGCCTTAAACTATAAAGTTTCATGCTATTTATCAAGCCACAAATGCCTGAAATTGACCCGATGCATCGCATCAAGCGAATATCCCTTTACATATTGCTGAACAAGTCTGTAATCTTCATCATAATAGATCAGCATCATTGGCGCCTGAGATACTGCTATCTGCTCCGCCTGAAGATAAAGCTTATACCTTTCTGCCTGGTCGGTTGTAGCTATTGCTTGCTCAAATATCTTATCATATTCCGGATTCTGATACCTTGTACTGTTGATCGGACTTATCTGCGTAGGGTCTTTCGGAACATTTGCTCCGTAATACAGATTTAAAAAGCTCTCGGGTTCAGGATAATCGGCTACCCAGCCAAGCCTGAAAAAATCGGCTCTGCCGGCGTCAATATTATCGAGATGCTGTGCAAACTGTATAATATTAAGCTTCATGTTAACACCAATTTCCTTCATCATATTCTGGATCGACTCCGCAATCTGAATGTTTCTGTCCCCACCAGAATTGATTTGTAGTACCGCTTCCGGAAAACCTTTTCCATCCTTGTAGCCGGCTTCTTCCATAAGTTGTCTGGCTTTTGTAAGATCAAATGTATAACCCTTGATCTTCTCTACCTCATAATTCGGCATTGAAGGAGGAACGATACCATATACCGCGCCCATAAAACCCTGCCCGTTTAAAACAAACTTTAATATCTTTTCCCTGTCAATTGCATAATTAAATGCCTGCCTGACTTTTTCATTATTGAAAATTTTGCCTGTAGTTAAAAATCCATAGAACTGAATCGCAAGTGATGGTACTTTTTGAAGTCTGAACTGCGAGTATGAAGGTGTCAGCGTTTTCTGAGGAGTAACAATTTCTCTAAAGGATTCATTTGGAATTCTGTAACACTCATCAAGATTTCCGTTTCGGAATTCCAGTAATTGCTGAGACACTTCTTTTAAAAATTTAAACTTGATATCTTCAACATAAGGAAGCTGGTTTCCGAATTGATCTTTCTCCCAGTAATTAGGATTGCGCTTCATGTTAAGCTCGAGATCAGGTTTCCAGTCACGGAATATATAAGGTCCTGTACCTACCGGGTTTTGGAAGAAGTCCTTTCCATACTTATCAACAGCTTCTTTTGGTACAATGTAAGCGAAACCAAGCGTGAGGTAATAAATAAAAGGTCCGAAAGGTTTTTTCAGCATGATCTGAAATGTTGAATCATCGACAACAGTGTAACCTGATACGCCTTTTAAAACCGGCTCCTTATTTTCTTTCCTTGCTGCTGAAACATCATCGAAAAATTCCTTTGCCCCGACAACATAATTTTTATAATAATCAAAGCCAAGTGAACCGGTTCGCGGATCGCACACCCTGTCCAGTGAATACTTTACGTCGTTTGCATTAAACTCTCTTCCCTTTCCGTTGGGAAAGCAGGCGTTATCCTGAAACTTCACACCCTTTCTTAAATGAAAAGTATATTGTAATCCGTCCGGAGAAATATCCCATCTTGTTGCAAGTGCCGGTATGAGATTTAAGTTTGAGTCCAGGTCAACAAGGAGATCATATATCTGATGCGCAACGTGATGCGATACTACGTCATTAACACCCACAGGATCAAGGCTCCTGATATTCTCAAGCTCATTTATTCTGTATATTCCGCCGCCTTTAATGCCGCCAGGTAAATTTGTCATCTTGCTCTCTTCCTTCTTGCCGCATGAGCTGAAAAAAATTCCAACTGTAATTACCGTAACTATTAATAAAAAAATTTTCATCTGTTATATAAATTTAATTTACTTCAACATTGAACATTGATAATTGATAATTGATAATTGACTATGCTGCTTTTATTCCCTTTGGATAACTTTCCGGATAAAGCAGACATCTTTGTTCATGCTCACCACCGGCAAGCAGCGGATGTATGCTTGAACAATCTGCAAATACTTGCGGACATCTTGGATGAAAATAACATCCGGTCGGAACATTTGCCGGTGACGGAACATCACCCGTAAGTATGATTCTCTTTGATTTATTTTTCGGATCCGGAACGGGCACAGCCGACAATAACGCCTGAGTATACGGATGCTTCGGATTAGTGTAAAGCTCAGTGCTGCTGGCAACTTCAACAAGCTGTCCGAGATACATAACGCAGACCCTGTCCGAAATATGCTCTACCACTGAAAGGTCATGTGAAATAAATAAATAAGTAATTCCGTATTCATTCTGAAGATCCTGAAGAAGATTAATTACCTGTGACTGAATGGAAACATCAAGCGCAGATACCGGCTCATCACAAACAATAAATTTTGGCTCAACCGAAAGCGCTCTTGCAATTCCAATACGCTGTCTCTGACCTCCTGAAAATTCATGCGGATATCTTCTTGCATGAATTTTTCTAAGACCAACTCTCTCGAGAAGCTGCTCAACTCTTTTCTCCGCCGCATCTCCTTCTGCGAGCTCATGAAATTTTAAAATTTCAGTAAGCATTCCACCGACAGTTATTCTGGGATTTAATGATGAATAAGGATCCTGAAAAATGATCTGCATCTGCTTTCTGTATTGCTTCAATTCGGATTGCGACATTGCTGTTATATCTTTTCCTTCAAAAAGAACCTGCCCTGCAGTAGGCTCAACAAGACGTAATATCGATCTGCCTACAGTAGTCTTTCCACATCCTGACTCACCCACCAAACCAAGTGTTTCACCTTTCTTAATCGTGAAGGAAACATCGTCAACAGCTTTTACATAACCGACAGTTTTTGAGAACAATCCTTTTTTGATCGGAAAATATTTTTTGAGACCTTTTACCTCGAGTAAAAATTCACTCATAATGTTTTTTAATACTTAATTGTATGTTTGAAATGTCAGTAAATATAAATTTTTGCATTTGTAAAAACAATCACGATACAATCGTTAAAGTTAAAAGTTAAACAGTGCCGTCCAAAATAATTTTCATCAACACTTAAAGGCTTTAAATTAATCAGCAAACGGGATAATCATTATTATTTTTAAAAAGAACCCGCCTGTGAGAAATTGCCGATAAGAAATTCAGGACAATGGCGACAAGCAGGAATTCCCGAGTCAAGCACCGCTGCAAGGTCATCACCTCGTTTCGTGTTGGAATTCCTGCCGCCATTGATCTGAATTTCCGGCAATTTATCACCAGCGGGAAACTT
>Ga0105044_10013226_pt1 | contig 11212 bp, 9 predicted proteins | sample MAT01_FD_78092 | JGI IMG/M metagenome (GOLD analysis project Ga0105044, IMG submission 78092) | Freshwater microbial communities from Lake Fryxell liftoff mats and glacier meltwater in Antarctica - MAT-01 | ecosystem: Environmental > Aquatic > Freshwater > Ice > Liftoff microbial mat | place... | reverse complement strand
GGCGAGGCGACGATGCTCGTCCTCGTGCTCGATCGGTAGGGCATCGGAATCGCTGGTGTAGTCGACGACGACCTCTCGCTTGCCGGTGACGGGATCGACGCGGAGACGGAGGGTGAGCTCAGACGGCATTGGTGGCTTTCTCGATTGGCAGCGGGACCGGCGTGGACGTCGGCGGAGGGGCGAGGTGAGCGAACGCGCTCCGATCGAGCACCTTCTTCTCGAGCAGCAGATCGCGTAGCGAGACCAGCAGAACCCTGTGCGTGGTGAGTAACTCGGCGGCGCGACGACGCTCGGCCTCGAGGATCTGATTGATCGCCTGATCGACACGCGAGCGGGCGTGCTCGGAGACCGGGACGCGCTTGTCGTACGCCCAGTGAACGATACCGGCCTCGCCCGACCCCTCACCGTATTCTTCGACGAGCGCACGGGCGATGGAGGTCGCGTGGTGGATGTCGCTCGACGACCCGATCGACACGCCATCGCACAGCAGCACCTCGGCCTCGCGGCCGCCGAACAGCGTGCAGATCTTGTCGCGCATCTGCGCGTGCGTGACGACGTAGCGGTGCGCCGCCTCGGCATGCTTGACGTAGCCGAGCGCGCCGCCGATATCGCCACGGATCGAGATCCGATCGATCGGCGGTGCGTGCTTGCACGCGAGCGCGGTCACCGCGTGACCGGCCTCGTGCGTCGCGACGACGACCTCTTCGGCCGACGTCAGCTTCGGCTTGTCCATGTACTTCTCGATCGCCTCGTCGATCGTGCCTGGCGTCGACGGGGTCTCGACGCCCTCGCGCAACCGCGTGCGCGCGATCTGGCGACACAGCGCCTGCAGGTGATCGCCGGAGTAGTGCATGCCGCCGGTCGGACCGGGGACCGGCTCGTCGGTGCGCTTGACGGCGTGCTCGATGGCGGCGTCCGTCATCTCGCAACCGAGGCGCTTGTCGTGGACCTTGATGATCGCGCGGCGATCCTCTTCGTTGGGGTAGGGAATGTGCAGCGCGAACTCGAAGCGACCGGGGCGCATCAGCGCGCTGTCGAGCGACTCGACGAAGTTCGTGGTGCCGACGACGAACACCAGCTCTTCCTTGCGGAAGCCGTCCATCTCGGTGAGCAGCTGATTGACCATCGAGTGCTCGACGCCCGAGCCGGTGTACGTGCCGCGAGCGGCCGCGAACGAATCGAGCTCGTCGAACACGATCACCGACGGCGCCGACTGCCGCGCCTTGATGAACACCGCGCGCAGGTTCTCTTCCGACTCGCCGACCCACTTCGACTTGAGCTCGGGACCGGAGATGATTTGCACGGCAGCGCCGAGCGCCGTGGCCATCGCCTTCGCGAACAGCGTCTTGCCGGTACCCGGTGGCCCCCAGAAGATCATGCCGCGCGGGATCAGCGACTCCATCCGCTTGATCTGCTCGAGGTCGTTCGACTTGTCCTTGGCCGCGAGGATCGCGAGGATCTCGGACTTGAGGCGATCCTTGACCTGCGCGTACCCGCCGATGTCCTTCTCGAGATCCACCGACGGCAGCTCGACGTCATTCGCGAGCGTCGCGGTGCGCAGCTGCAGGAGTGCGAGCTTGGGATCGGCCGGATAGTCCTCGCCCTGCAACGAGCTGAGCAGGCGGCGCAGCCGCACGGCGTTGACGCCGGAGACGTGCTTGTAGAGCGTGTACGGATCGAGCCCGCGGCCGAGCTTGCGCGCCTCGCGCTGCGTGACCAGGTAGCGCAGCCGATCGCGCGGCACGCCGATGATCGTCTCCCAGTGCGGGAACAGATTCTCGATCGCCTTGGGCAGACCGAACGACGGATCCTTGAACCCGAGCCACAGCACCTCGGGGTTCTCGTACATCAGCGGGATGACCTCGCGCGCTTCCGCGGTCAGGCCACCGCCCCCACCGGCGCTGGTCAGGATGTCGATGTGCGGGAGGACGATGATCCGTTCACCGACGGCGCCACGCACGACCTCTCGAATCTGGTGGATCATCGCGCCGATCAGGCTCGAGCCTGGCGGGGGAGGCGGCAGATCCTGGGCGGCGCGGCCGTCGAGGTAGAGGCAACGCGCGCCGTCGACCTTGAGGCGCTCGCGGATCGAGCGGTAGAGAAACGGCGAGAGCTCCTTCTCGCACTCGATCAACACGGGCAGCCGGCGTCGGAGCGCCTCGTAGGCCCGGGTGATCTCGGCGGGGTACGCCGCATCGACCGCCGCGAACGGAGACAGCTCCGCCGCGAGCTCGGTCTCCGCGAGGACTCTCGACATTACAGCTTCACCTTGATGGTGACGTTACCGGCCTCGTCCTCGACCACCGACTGGATGTTGCCCAGCGACTGCGCGCGCTCGGTGAGCGCCGCCACGGTGGCGCGACCGACCGCACCGTCGAGCTCCTTCTTGAGATCGCCGAGCTTCTTCTCGAGCTTGCCGGTGATCTCCTTGCGGAGTGCCTCGGTGCGCGCGGAGAGCCGATCGTCGAGCTCGCGGATCACGTCGTCGCGCAGGTTCTTCTCGGCCTGCTCCTGACGCTCGACGCCGACGCTCGTGCGCCGATCGATCGACTCCTCGAGCTTCTTCTCGGCGGCGATCCGCGCGGTCACCGTGGCGGTCTTGAGATCGACCTCGATGATGACGCCATCGGCATCCTCGCGCGTGGCCTTGTCGCCATCGCGCGTGAACCCCTGATCCTCGAGCTCCTTCGCGAGCAGCTCGCCCATCCGATCGGGCGCGAGGATGGGCAGCATCTCGAGCGGCGACTGAACACCGTCCTCGACATGAACGGTACGAACGACCGACTCGGACACGCGAATCTGAATTGCACGGCTCATCGAAACCCCTCCGGCGGGCGGAGACTGTAGCAGGTCAGTCCGAGGTCGGCCCAGGGGCAACGACGAGGCCCGACAGCTCGTAGAGCCAGCCCTGGACGCGCCCGACGCCAGCGCTGCCGATCTTCTCGAACCGTCCGAGCAAGACCTGCACGGCTTGGTAATTGTCATCGATGAAGCGCACGCCGCGGTGCTGCTGATCCCAGTCGCTCCAGCGGACCAGGGCACGCAGCAAGGAACCGGCGCTGGTGCGCGCGCTCGCACGCACCGAGAGCGGCGCCGCGGGATCGAGCTGGCCCGGGCTGGGCATGATGTTGCGATCGAGCAGTGGCTGCACGGCGTCGAGCACGAACCCGGCGAGGTCGCGGCGGTTGCGCCTGTCGCAGGCGTCGAGGAAGCCGTCGAGCACGGCATCCTGCGCGGCGCCGAACGTGATCAGCTCGGTCGGGTCGGTCATCGATCGCTTCGAGATCTCGCCGGCCTGCCAGCGCCGCGCGACCTCGTCGGTGAGCGCTTCGACGACGATCGGGCCCGCGCCGATCGTCAGGCTATCGAACGCGGGGACGTTACCGCCGGCCATGTACTGGGCAAAGCCGAGCCACGCGAGCGGAGCGTTGTGCACGAACGGCTGGTTCGCGATCACGCGCAGTGCCGGGGTGGCGCGCGCGGCGTCGAGCGCGAAGTAGACGAGGAGCTGATCACCGAGCTCGAGCTTCGCGGCGCCGAGGCCCTTGAGCGTCGACGCGGGTGCCGAGAACGGCGTGGTGACGAGCCAGCGGAGGAACTGTAGCGACTGGGCCGAGAACTTCAGATCCGTCGGTTCGTAACGCTCCCACAACCGGCCGCGCTGACCGTCGAGATGCGAGGGCTGCGGCTTGGTGCCGCCGCGTCGCCACAGCGCGCGCCAGCTCATCGCGAGGATGTCGCCGAGCAGCCTCTCGGAGGTGGTGCCGATCTTCGCCGGGACCTGGCGTGAGGCGCAGAGCAGCGACCAGATGTCGTCGTTGGAGGCGGGGCCGGCGACCAGCGCGCGCGCCATCATCAGGATGTCGGCCTCGCTCGGCGCGACCTGCGGCAACGGCGAGACCTCCTCGATCTGATCGTCGTCGAGCTCGAGCACGTCGTCGTCCATCAGCGTTTCCTCCCAAGCAGCGCGGCCGCTCCGGCGGGCCACCCGTTGACGACGAGCTTACCGTCGCGCCAGTGCACCTCGACAGTGTTGGCGCCACGCATCGACGGATCTTCCGGCGAGTAAGCGGCGGTCAAGAAGTGCATGACCTGGTTGGTCGAGCCCAGCCAGCGACGGCCGAGCGGCGGCGGCGGCTCGGCGAGGTCGCGATCGTAGCGGCCGTCGACCAGCAGGTCGATCTCGGCGAGCAGCGCGGTGATCGCGGGATCGTCGACCGCCTGCGAGGCGAGCTCGGCGATCGTGTAGCCCGAGTACACCATGACGTTCTTGCCCCGCGCCCTCACTCCGCGGGCGACCGCCGCGAGGTCAGCCGCCTGCTCGAACGGCTCGCCGCCGAGGATCGACACGCCGTCGACGCCGGGGTTGGCGTCGAACCGCGCGAGCACCTCGTCGAGGGTCATCTCCGTGCCGCCGACCTTGGTGAACATCTCGGGGTTGCAGCACCCCGGGCACCGGATCGTGCAGCCCTGCACCCACAGCGCGAGGCGTCGGCCCGGGCCCTCGGCCTCGGTGTCATCGACGATGGTCGCCACCCGCAACACAGCCGCGCGAGCATACGAGGCGACCGGACGACTGGAAAGTGACTCGGGCCTTGTGCGGTCGCGTGGAGAGTGTTTCGATCGTCCCATGGCGTGTCTTTGTTGTGGTGCGGCTCACGAGGTTGGCTCGTTGTGCCGGCGGTGCGCGGCAGAGGTGTCGCCGTGTGAGGGCCTGATCCAGGACCACCTGCGCTCGACGGTGTCCTCGGTCGACGCCGAGGGCTGGCTGATCGACGGCTTCGGGAGCGCGCTCGCGGTCGCCGAGAAGACGACGATCGGTCGCAAGGGCCAGATCGAGGTGCTCGCCGCGTCGGTGTCGCGCGAGCAAGCCGAGCTCAAGAAGACCGAGGCCGGTTGGACGGTGCGTGACCTCGGGAGCCGCAACGGCACGTTCGTCGACGGCGTGAAGTGCCAGGGCAGGGTCACGTTACCGGCTCGTGGGATCCTGAAGGTCGGCGATGTCGCGTTCTGGTTCCTCGCCGAGGTCGCCGACGAGCCGGCCTCCCCACCCACGATGGAGACCGCGGCGGGTGGCGGCCTCGTGCGCTACACGTTTGGCGTGCCGGGCGGCAACGAGCTGTGCCTCGTCGGTGGCAGCGAGACCACCACGGGTGGTGCGCTGCTCGCACGGCCGCCGGGAACCACCGCGTGGAAAGAGCACGCACTCGCACCGCTCGAGTTCCAGCTGCTCCGCACGTTGTGTGGACGCGCGCAGGCCGAGGCCGCCTCGCCGGCGGCGGCACGCGGTTGCGTGGCGACCAAGCAGCTGGCGCGCGATCTGCCGTGGCAATCGAAGTACGCGAATGAAGAGAACGTGCGCCAGGTCGTCCGGCGGTTGCGCGGTGCGCTCACCGAGGCCGGTGGTGACCGGCTGCTCGCGGTGGTCCCCGGGCGTGGCTACTACCTGTCGTGCCCGGTCAGCGAGACTCGCTAGCGGGCGGGATGCGATCGCCGACGTCGATCGACAGCGTCACGGTCGCGACGTCGGTGAGCGGCGTCGACGCCTGACGCTTGCGGTGCGCCTCCCACCACGTGCGCGCGAGCTCGCGATCCCAGGTCGCCGCGATCGCGTCGAGCGCCTCCGCGAGCGTGGTGGCCGATGGGTAGCGATCGCCGGGCTGCTTCGCGAGGCATCGCATGATCACGACCTCGAGTGCGGGTGGGATCGGGGTGTCGATCACGCTGCTCAGGGGCCGCGGCTGATCGGTGACGTGCTTGAGCGCGATCTCGCCGCTGGTCTTGCCGGTGAACACCAGCTGGCCGGAGAGCAGGAAGTAGCCGACCGCGCCGAGCGCGTAGAGATCGACGGCGAGCCCGACCGTGCTCGGATCGGTGACGTTCTCGGGTGCGAGATACGCGGGCGTGCCGAGCACGTGCTTGCTCGCATCGGGCGCCGCGCCCTTGATCTCCTGGACGAGGCCGAAGTCGACGACCTTCGCGACGTCGGGCACGCCGCCGCGCTCGCACAGGATGATGTTCGCCGGCTTGATGTCGCGGTGGATCAGGCCCTTGTCGTGCGCTTCCTGGAGCGCGCCGCAGACCTGCGTCAGGATCCGCACGACACGACCGACGGACTGCGGACCGTCAACCTCCACGAGGCGCTGGAGGTTGACCCCGTCGAGCAGCTCCATCGCGTAGTAGACCTCGCCCTCGAGGCTGCGGCCGTAATCGAACACCGCGACCGTGTTGGGATGCGTGAGCTGGCTGAGGAGCTGGACCTCTTGTTCGAAGCGAACCAGCGCATCGACGCCGGCCTTCTCGCGCTGTACGACCTTGATCGCGGTCTCGCGGCGCAGCAGGCCGTGCTTCGCGCGATACACCGTGCCCATGCCGCCCTCGCCGATCTTGGCCTCGAGCGTGTACTGACCGAGCTGCTTCGCTTCGCTGACCTGACCACGCAGCGTGTAGATGATGCGCGAGCCGGTGGTCGCGAGCATGACGGCGACCGCGTTGTAGAGGATGTCGCCGGCGACGAACGCGGGGCCGGGAATCTCGAGATCCGCTGTGCCGATGCCATCGAGCACAGCGAGCACGACCGAGCCGGCGATGATCGGCACGAAGGCGAGCGTCGAGACGATCAGGGTCCGGCGCGCCGAGCTCGGCACCAGGAGAGCGCGCGTGAAGACGACGAATGATTCGTAGAGCAAGCAGGTGTATGCGGCGGCCTCGAGCTCGTAGGCGAGCGGCGCGACGATGCCGAACGTGCAGCCGCTGCCGATCGTGATCAGCAAGTCGATCTGCAGCAGCATCTCGTGGGAGCGCGCGCCCCGGACGAGCAAGCCGCGCCACAAGAACGCGAGGATCGCGAGCGCGAGGGTCGCGGTGCCGTAAACGATCGATTGGTTGTGCGGCTCGATCGACGGGTAGCTCGCGTACATCACGAACAGGAAGATCACGAGCGCGACGAAGCTCCAGAACAGCGCCTTGCTGAACACCGCGAGCCGCTGCTGGAGGTACTGGCGCGCTTCCTCGCCGGACTGCCGGCCCCACGCGACACGCGCTCGCTCGAGGCGCGGGTTGGATCGCGTGACGGCCATTTGCCAGACCGTACTCGACTCTCCTGGCCTCCGGTGGCCGACAGCCACCTGGCAGATCGCGGCGAAGCGTGACACCGCGCGGCGATCACGCGGATCTCACGGCATGGCACTGGTCTGATCACGCGACCACGGCGCACAACAGAAGCAGATGACGGCCGTCGTGCTCGTGATGCTGCTGACGCTGGCGACGACGCACGTCGCCGTGGCAGACGAGCCGCGCACCGAGCTCGAGACCGCGCCGGCGCGCCGCACGCGCGAGCAGAAGCTACGGCGGATCATGCGCGGGCCGTTCCAGAGCTCACGGCTCTACACGATGCCGGCGGCCGATACCGTCGGGCCGTACATCCTCTCGATCTCCGGCGACGGCAGCTTGCTGCAGCAGCCGGGCATCCTGACGTCGGCGGGCGTGATCGCCATCGGCTTCGGTGACATCGCCCAGCTCGAGTACCGCCACACGTCGGCGATCAGCATCACCGGCTTGAACGCACCGGTGCCCACCGTCGGCGTGCAGTTAAAAATACCGATTCCCGAGTACCCGAACGTGCCCGCGTTCGGCATCGCGTTCCGGCTCGGGGTGCCGCGCCTCGAGGAGTTCGATGGCGTCGGCGTCGACGAGACCGTGAACGATCTGTTTCTGGTCGGTCGGCTGCGCTTCGAGTTCGCACGGTGGCTGACGCTGCACGGCGGCGTGCGGGTGTCGTCGGCGAAGATCGAGATCACCAACGACACGGTCGCGGACGTTCGCAAGGCCGGCTGCGAGCTCGCGACGGCGACGGCGGCGCTCGCATGCTCGCGCACGCTGTGGCTACCGACCGGGGCGTTCGAGCTCCAGATGACCAAGCAGTCGAAGATCGTCGGCGAGCTCGCGGTCGCACCGCGGTTCCGGTATCAGCCGGGCATGGCCGCGGATCCCGAGATTGGCTACGGCCTGCTCGGACGTTTTGGCATGCGCTGGAACCTGCTGCCGTCGGTGATCATCGACGGCAGCATCGGGTACCAGATCGATGTCGCGACCACCGCACCCGACGAAGGTCCGGGCGCGATCGTGACGTGGGACATCCGGCTCGGTGCCGAGGTGTTCGTGCCCTGGGGCGCGCTGGCCTGCCGCGCCGTCGGGGCGTTCTGCGAGTAGTGCCGGAGGCAATCATGAAGCGAGTGATCATCATCCTTGCAGCGGTCACGGTCACCGCTGCCATCGCGCGGGCCCAAGCCATACCCGACGTGCCGATTCCACCCGACGTGCCGGATGCAGGCAGCGGCGAGCCCAAGCCCGATCCGGTGCCACCGCTGACCCCGCGCAACACCGAGGTACCAACGACGCCGAGCGATCCATATCCATCTCCTCCGGCGCCGAAGCCGAAGCAGAAGCGGGTGTCGACGTCGGCGTACTGCCAGTGGGAGGCGCGCGGCACCGAGTGCATGCCGGAGGTGCTGACGACGCCGACCGGCTGGCTGTTGCCGGGAGCGATGCTGTACTCACGGACCGGCCTCGATACCGGCGGCGGCGTGTCGTCGGACTCGCGCGTCGGACTCGGCGACGTCGCCGAGTTCGGCGTCGCGACCACCGACTCGGTGCGCGCGCGTGACAGCAGCGCGGATCTGCGTGCGACGCGGATCCAGCCCTACGTGACCGCGTCGTTCCGGCTCGGCATCGACGAGGGGCGGTTGTTCGACGCACAGCCGGGCATGACGCTCGGCTTCCGCAAGTCGTTCGAGCGCAACCACGACAACTTCAAGACCAAGGTCGCGGAGCTCACGCTGGTGGCGTCGAAGCATTTCGGCAAGAACGTGGCGATCCACATCGGTGGCGCGTTCTGGGATGCCTCGCTCGAGGGTGACTTCCTCGACGACGATGTCGAGGGTCGCAGCGAGGTCACGCTGCACGGCTTCAACGACACGAAGAAGCAGGTCCGTCCGTTCGGCGGCATCGAGCTGCGGCCGCTGCCGAGCTCGCAGATCCTGGTCGACCTCGGTTGGGCCCCCGAGTTCTGCTATCAGTGTTCGAACTTCGGCGATCAGGCGAACGGCGCGAAGTTCGGCGCCACCAAGATCCGGCTCCGACCGATCCTCTCGTGGGGCGTGAGAACGCAACTCGCGAAGTGGATGCGCGTCGAGGCCGGCGTCAGGGTTCCCGATATCGGCGAGGCGAACTTGCTCGACGCCCAGATCTTCGGCCAGGTGTCGTTCACCTCGGGGGCGCTGCGTACCGCCGTCGAGAGCCTGCAGTAACCTCCTCCCCAACACCTTCATGCGCCTCTTCCTCGCCGCCGCGGCTATCGCGTCGATCGCCCTGCCGCGCCTCGCGGCGGCGGATGATCCGACGGAGAGCCGAGTGCTCACCGCACCGACCGCCTGGCTCCCACCGACGGGCGGCGTGGTGGTCACGACGACGCTGGATCATCGCTTCGATGGCAGCGCGGTGATCGGCTACAACCTGGGTGGGCTCGCGGCGATCGAGCTCGGCGCCGACACGGACGTGCGGAGCTGCGAGACCTGCAACGGAGATGCGGAGCCGCTGTACCTTGGGCGCGCCGGGTTTCGGATGGGGCTGCGGCAGGACCGGCTGTTCCGCGGCTCGCCGGCGTGGCTCCTCGGTGCGCGGATCACGTTCGCGAACCAGGGGCGGGTCGGCGACGTCAAGGTCTCGGAGGTCTACCTGGTGGCGAGCCGCGAGCTCGGCCCGGTGAAGCTGCACGCCGGGTTGCAGGCGGTGGATGCGGCGATGGGAGACGTCGAGCTCGGCCCCACGGTGCGGCCGATCGCCGGGCTCGAATGGACGCCGGGACAGTATCCGAACACCACGGTGCTCGCGGATCTCGCGTACGTGCCGCTGCTCGAGCACGGGATGCGCGCGGTCGAGCTCGAGTACCTCGCCGGTGTCGGGGTCCGCTACAACGCGCTGCGTGACTGGGGCGCGATCGAGCTCGCGGTGCGGATCCGCGAGGGTGAGGGGCTCGCGGACACGACCGTGATGGTCCGGCTGAACGCCGTGCTGGATCCCGCACAACCGTTCGGAAGGAAAAACTGACCGGTCCGCGATGAAAACCCCGGCTGCGGCAACCCCATGTCATGACAGCCACGATGCATTGGGTCGCTTCTCTACTCTTGCTTGCCACTGCGCCTGCCGTTGCCGCGCCCGCGCCCGCGCCCGCGACTGCACCCGCGCCGGCCGCGCCCGCGACTGCGCCCGCCACACCCGCGACCGCACCCGCGACCGCGCCTGCCGCACCCGCGCCTGCGCCTGCGCCCGCCTCCGCGCCCGCCGCGCCCAGGCACGGGCGCGCCCCCGCGCCCTGTGAGGTGACGATCGTCAGGGCGCCCGACGAGGTACGCGCGATGATCGAAGCCTGGGTACAGGCCGAGCCGCGCTGCGCGACCACGCTCGAGGTGCGGGTCGTGGAGACCGACGGCGGATATTACTTGCTCGCGCGAGATCGCGCTGGGCGCGTGCACGAGCGGATCGTTCCCGATGCCCAGAGTGCGGGTGTGCTGGTCGCGTCGTGGGCCGCGGATGATGCGCCTCCACCTGCGGCAGAACCAACACCGCCCCCAGCCGCGTTCGCGCCCGATTCGACGGTGATCGAGATCGTGGGGCAGCTCGTGGTCGATGCGCCCGGTCTCGCGCCGATGGTCGATCGGATCGTGCCGACCGCCGCTGCCCCATCGCGGCATGCGACGCGGTGGCTGACGCTGGGTGGGGTCTACCGGGTCGAGCAAGGGGGCGGAGGAGGCGTGCGCGCCGATCTCGATCTGTTCGCCGTGGGTCAGTGGACCCTCGGCATCGCTGCTGCCGGCTCTCGGAGCTACTCGAACTTCAACTTCGACTTCGAGGGCTTCGGCACGTTGCAGACCGATGACATCCGCGCGCTCGCCACGGTCGCACGGACGACGCGGCGCGGCGCCTGGGATCTCCGGATCGGTGGGGGGGCCGGCGTCGTACGCACGAACGCGGTCGGTTACACGACGGGTGGTACGTATACGGCCAAGGACGCGTCATTGGCAATCGAAGGCTCGGTCCTGCTGTCGCGCCGGCTCGGAGAGAGGACGGCGTTCGCGATCGGTCCGGTCGTCAACTCCTACAGCCAGAACCTCGATGCGGTGAAGATCGAAGACCTCGGGGCGATGTACGTGCC
>Ga0105044_10013224_pt1 | contig 11213 bp, 8 predicted proteins | sample MAT01_FD_78092 | JGI IMG/M metagenome (GOLD analysis project Ga0105044, IMG submission 78092) | Freshwater microbial communities from Lake Fryxell liftoff mats and glacier meltwater in Antarctica - MAT-01 | ecosystem: Environmental > Aquatic > Freshwater > Ice > Liftoff microbial mat | place... | reverse complement strand
TATGCAAGCCTCTTACTAGAGCTTTCTGATGAAGCTTGTATGGATGTTTCAAAATCTAAAATCATTCAACATATTGAACATCATTCAGGACATGAACTAGAAAAACTTGCTCGCATAACATCCGAATCAAACCATCAGCGTTGGAAGAACAAGTTAGCTGTAAAGAGAACAAAGCATGATTTCCGTGACAAATTGCTTTGCCACTTTAAGAATGCATGCTGTGGACAAGGGCAAAATGGATGCAGCACTAAGCATCATCAGAAATAGCCGCTTATGGACTGAGATGGACTGAGATGGACTGAGATGGACTGAGATGGACAGGATACATAGTTTACCCAATATTAACCCATCTATATGGTCCATACTCGTCCATCTGGTCCATAACGTCCATACTCGTCCATCTGGTCCATAACGTCCATACTCGTCCAAGCGCTACTCTTGACGCCCTTTAGCTTCCTTCAAGAACGCCATCAGCTCTTGAGCCGTAAATTGCTTGATGCTTTCGTGCTCGTCGGTTGTGACGATGCTTTCTGCAAGAATGGCTTTTTGATTGATAAGCTCATCGATGCGCTCTTCAAAAGTCTCTTTTGTAACAAGCTTGAAGACTTGCACGCCTTTTTTCTGCCCAATTCTATGAACCCGGTCGGTCGCTTGGTTTTCACGTGCAGCATTCCACCATCTATCATAATGGATGACGACAGATGCGGCTGTAAGATCAATACCGAGGCCGGCCGCCTGCAGCGAAGCGACAAAGACTTCACACTTAGGATCATTCTTAAACCGCCGCAGCTCTTCGCGGCGGTCGACTGTAGATCCTCTGATGGAAGCGTATTCGATTCCGCTTTCAACCAAGAAGTTTTGGATGATATCCAACATCCCCAGATACTGGGAATAGACAACAACCTTTTGGCCACTTTCACGTGCTTCTGTAAGGAGCTCGACAAAAAGCTCCCACTTGCCCGATTCATAAGCTTTATAGTTATTAGTCTGTTTCAGATATAGCGCTGGGTGATCGCATATACGTTTTAATGAAGATAGCAAAGCAAAAATATGAATGTATGGAAGCTGCCCACTACCATTTTCCATCTCTTCAAAAATCTGCGCTTTACCTTTCAAAAGAACTTCGTTATAGAGACTCAGTTGCTCACCAACAAGATCGCAATGGGAGACCTCTTCAATCTTATCGGGTAGATCGACTAAGACATCTTCCTTTCTTCTTCGAAGGACGAAAGGTTTTATCAATCGCTCTAGCAATCTTATTTGTTTTACAGATCTATCCTTCTCAATCGGACGGACGAACATTTCTCTAAATTCAATCTCACTCGGCATGTAGAGAGGTAAAACCAAATCAAATAAAGCTTTCAATTCTCTCAGGTGATTTTCGATCGGCGTACCTGTAAGCCCGAGACGCATATCGACTTGAAGACCAGCAAGAGCCAAGTACACACGGCTATTGTGGTTTTTGGCAATCTGAACTTCATCGAAAATCGCAAGATCAAAATGAATGTTCTTGAGAGGGACATTTTCAATTCTGCAAATACCGTACGAGGTCAAAAGAACATCGTAGTTATCATCATTGAAATCATCTAGAGACCGTCCTGTGCCATAATAAGTGAACACCCGTATGTTTGGCATAAACTGCTGAAGCTTCTCTTGCCAATGGTAAATAACAGATGTTGGACAGATAATCAGAAATGGTGGGTACTTAGCATCAGCTCTGGCAGAGCGTTCTTCACGGATAGCAGCCATTAGAGCCATGGCCTGGTGAGTTTTTCCAAGACCCATGTCGTCACATAACAAGCCTGAAAGGCCAAAACTGCGAAGAAACCAAAGCCATTTAACACCATTTAATTGGTATGGCCTTAAGGTGCTTTTTAAATTCGCAAGCGACGGCATTTCTGATGGAGTAAATAGTAGAATATTTTTTAGAATTTCAGTACTTTCAGTAGATCTTGAAGAGTCATCAATATCGATCTCTTCAAATGCAAATAATCTCAACAGCTCAAGTATAGAAAGGTATATATGGTTTTTTTGGCGTATCTGAGCTTTTTTCAACCAGCGTAACCAATGGAAACGGGAATCCTCAAGAGTTATCAATCCTGCTGTAGAATAGGTATAGGGTTTTTTGGATTTAATTTCTTTCCACAGCTTAGTGGCTGGAATAGACCCTATATCGGTCACGTAGCTAAGCTTAGCTAAATATCCACCTTCAGGTGCAACTTCCAATGAGGCAATTTCAAGCGATAAAAATTCTGGCTTTTGCAGCTGATGATCAAGGCGTAAGACATAAGGCAAAAGAGTGTTAAATTCATCTTTAATAAAGGCATCCAGCTGATCGCTCTCAACGTACACATGATGCCTGTATCGCTCTGGAAGCCTTTCACTGCTAGGGATTTCCGAAAAACCCTCCCCAGGCACATATGCATATTCATCAAAAAATCTCACTCCTCGATTGCGATATTCATCTTTTAAAAGATACTCAGGATGGATGACAAGCTGCTTCTCTTTATCGTTGAATTCAATAGCAACACGTCCATGCTTAACTGGAGAACTCTTGCTGAAAAAACCCGTTATGAGCTCCAACTCCTTTTCATTCATCTTTATGAATAACGGAATTTGCCCTTCATTCCAAGTGATACCCTTTTTAAGGCCAGGCATAGAGCTAATTTTCTTAGCATAAAACCCTTCTTGAGGAATATATATCCATGAATCAAACTCGAAGCTCCCTTTTTTCTTTTCTTTGAACGCCGTTGTAGGATGGAATGAAAGAGCATTTGTTTCAGAAAGCGTATAAGTAAGCTCAGATTCCATACCCGAAAGGTGGAGAGAAAAGCCTTTTTGAGCATTAAGCCAAATGCGATGGTTTGTGATAAACCTTGGAATCTCTTCTGCAGAAACGATGGTCTCAAGAGTATGAAAATCATTTGGTTCTAAGCGGTAAAATCCGTCGTCGTCGATATATCCCCAATCCCCATACATCGTGGAAGAGGAGTTAGTGAGATCCCCAGGAGTAAACAAATAACTAGAGATGTGAAGATTCCACTTTGCATCAAAATGAAGCGTATAGGATATAGGGATTTCTTCATCATGAATCCTAGCAAGAACAAGGCGGTTTTTAAGCAACTCTAAATGGGTGTTTAGAGTTTCTTCAATGTCATAAATCTTCCCTTTTGAAAGGAGTGGGTGAGGATCAAGGAGATAAAAACCATCTTCAGGATGAAAAACCCAGTTTCCCAAGGAAATCCCACCTGTTGCGGCCGCTTGGGTTTCAGGTGTCTCTGTCGGTATATTATTGTCTCTTGGGATGATGATAAAACATTTATCGGCTTTATCATATTCAATTTTGGCTATACCCTCTTCCCGCGGTTGATATGCTTTCAAAGGAGTATCAAGAGTATTTAATGTGGGGATAATGCTTCCTAGAGTCGCTTCAGAAAGATAAAAGCTTAATTGCAAACTTTGAAACTTCACGGTCAAAGAATTTGGCAGTCCTTGTGATGAATATCCGAATTCTACATTATATTCTTCCTTTTCCTGTAAAAGCATCGCCCATTTAGCAAGGTCGCTCCAATACGAAAGCTCATAGCTCAGCTGTGCATTAGGTCTCCCCTCACGCCACAACTTAAGCTCTTCTTGAGATAAATTTGAAAATTTTAGTGACGTTTCTTCCGTCACTTCAGTCCGTTTAAGGATCTCATTTTTCAAACGCTTATTAGCATCGCTGGTAAGAGCCTTAAGCCTGAAAATCTCTTTACCTGATGCTGAGGTATAAGTATAAACACCTTTCGATTGTCTTTTCAGAATCTTTGGTGTATTGCCAAGCCTTTCAGCATAAATAAAAAACAATTTATTCCAAAGAGACCTCTCAAAACGAGTATGCAAAAGCTCCTCACCGCCATCAAGCAGTTGAAGATACGCCGCGCATAAATGCACACAGTTGCCAGAGCCCTCATCGTCTTCATGAGCACAAAAGCTATCGGTCAAAGAGTCATTTTTATCGAATTGCAAAAACGTCCAATTCTCTAGCCCTGTAGCCTTGTCAACAATGGATACTTGGTAGGTCGATTGTGAAAACTCAATCTCCCGAACCTCTCCATCACGGATGTAGAGCTCTGCATTCTTAATAAACGGATGTAAATTTTCTGGTAATTCTGCCATTCCGTCATGTTAGCATAAAATCCATTATCTTGACAAAGCAAGCCTTCTGCAAACTGTTTGATCTCAACATGGCCTTTTGGTATAATTGCATGTATGAATCAATTTCCTGAACGACTTTCAATCCCAGAACATGTCTATGAGTCTCGTACTCAGAGGCAGAAAGAGCTAATATCATCGGCCAGGCAAGGCATCGCTCTGCGCACGTCGATAATAATCTTTGAATTTTTCGGCGTATGGTTATTTGGTAGCGCAGCGCTTCTAATGGATGGACTAGCTTCTCTTGTAGATGTATTTTCAAGTTTATGCCTAATTGTCTGTATAAAGCTTGCTGATAGACCTCCTGACCGTAATCACCCTTTTGGACATGGTCGTTATGAACCGCTTGTTGGACTTCTTCTAGGAGCTTTTTTATTCCTTGTTGGGGGCGGAACATTAATGCAGCATCTATTCTCTGTAGATCTTCATCACGCACATGAAGTGGTTGACCCGCGTGCATGGATTTTCCCTGTCGTTGCCGTTTTAATACTTGAGATATGCTATAGAATTGTCATGAAAACCGCAGCACGGCAAAATAGCCCCGCTATGGCTGCTGATGCTGTACATTATCGTATCGATGCACTTACAAGTCTATTTGCTGCTGTTGCGCTGATAGCTTCAGCAATGTTCCCCGAGCGTGGAAATTTATTTGACCACACAGGAGCGATGGTGATATCTCTTTTAATGATGGGACTTGGAGCTTATGCGTCTAAAAGCAATCTGCAGCAGCTTTTGGACCACATACCAAACCAATCATTTTTTGATTTGGTGAAAACTACAGCGTCTACGGTTGAAGGCGTACGAGGGACAGAAAAAATTGGCATTCAACTTTATGGTCCAGATGCCCTTGTAAACATAGACATCGAAGTGGACCCGATTCTAACAGTAGACTCTGCCCACCAGATCAGCCAGTATGTGCGGTTAGAAATTCAAAAAGCTTGGCCAGCCGTTCGTGATGTCATCGTGCATATCGAGCCTTATTACCCAAATGATCACTAGCATAAAGATCTTCTATATGCATAATTAGGAGATAGACTAACCAACATAATGGTATACTGATGGGACATTGGCTTGCAGGTCTTTTCGATCGCATTTTAGCAGCTGTGTGTGCGCTAATATTCGCGCAACTGCCGCTTTTTATGCAGCAGTATCAGTATCAGCTTTTAGGTCATGTTGCAGAGTTGAAAATTCACGTCAATGCCATTACAAATGCCGCTCATACAAATGGAAAGACCCTAACGCAATACATCCAGCGGTTTCTTGAAAATGCCGATGTTGATTTTTCAAAACAAGGGGAGCTTATGCTGAACATGCATAACCGCTTAGAAACATTATCTCAATCCTCATTGGCCTTACAGCAAGCATCTCCATTAGAAAAACCTATCATCTTTTTCCAAACTTTAAATCTAGATATCGCTTCAAGTGCGATAGAGCATTTTCAACCAGGAATACCACTTACAATTGAAGGGGCTATATATGCATTCTTGGGCGTGTTATTCGGGTATGGATCCTTCTTTTGCCTAAAGCGCCTAGCAGCATGGCTGTATAATGCCACCTTTGGCGGTAAGCATAAGTCCCCTGTAGCGACTTAAGCTTAAAGCAAGAGCAAAGCAACAAAGCGAGTAGCGATTGGACACGAAGACACAAAGGTTCACAAAGAGCTACAGAACAAAATAGCATGGTTTAACAAAGCAAATAGTAATTGAACGCAGACGCGGAGAACGCAGAGAGCAAGTTTGTCAATAAAATTAAACAAAAAACACACAATTAACATTTGTGGTTGTTTTGTTTTGTGATTTTAATTAAATTTGCTTTCTTCTTATAAAACTCTTGTAGCTTGTAGCTTTCGCTATCAGCGAACCTCAGTGTCTTTGCGTCAAATTGCTATTTCGCTGTTGTTCCTGTTATTGCTCTTTGTGAACCTTCGTGTCTTGGTGTCTTCGTGTCCAATCGCTATTCGCTCTTTGCTACTTTTCTTCCGAGTAATTTCTCTGCAGCTTTGAAATCGCCGCGTTCAATAAATGAGCGTATACAAGTGCTGGAAACATACGTTCCATCGATGTGTAGTGGCTTTAAATATACAACATCAAAGCCCATCCGTGTGCCAATACTCATGACTTTTGCTGCATTGCCATGTCTATTGCGACCTAAAACAGCATCGGACCCTAAAATCAGATGTGAAAGGTGCATATGCTGGGATATGTACAGAAAAAAATCTTCTACGCTTAAAGCCGCAAACTGAGCGGTGAATTCCAATACCACAAGCACATCGACGCCAAGATTTTCCATTAAGGAACATTTTTCCGCCTCTGTAGTAAGCTTAAAAATAGGCTTATTAGGCTTCAAAAGCTCTTGAGGGTGATTTGCAAATGTAAGCACAATAATTTCGGCATTATTTGCCTTAGCAACATCTCTCATACGGTCAATTAAAAAAGCATGCCCAAGATGAACGCCATCGAAATTTCCAATCGTCAAAACGACAGGTTTCTCAGATTTAACAAGCATCTTTAAGTCTGTATAGATCCTCATGAAAACACAATCTCCACGTGAGGATGGCTATTTCGAAGCTGAAGTACAAAGCTTTCAGAGAACAACGTTTGTGACAAATCAACCCACACCAAGGATGAAGCAAGCCTCAAAGCTTCAACGACACCTTTTTCAGAGATCTCTTGGCACCGAGTAAGGTCTAGCTTCTGTATTCTCTGTAGGCGTGATGTGACTTCTAACAAAGCCGCATCCGTTATACCTGTACGCCCAAAATTGAGTACCGTAAATGGCCTGTTGCTTATGGCTATACAATGAAACCCCATAGCGGACACCTCTCTACACTCGCTTATATCCAGCTCTTGAAGGCCTGGACAAGAGTTCAAAATCAACTTTAGCTCTGCATCAGAAATTTGTGAGCATCGAGAAACATTTAGAGCATAAAGAGATTGAAGCTTTATAAGCTCTCCCCAAGAAATAGCTGAGAGCTGCACACAGCTACCCACATCTATTTTTTGTAGAAAAGAAAAATCCTTAACAATTCGCCTCAATATGGAATCAGAAATCCATGGACATCCAGCCACATTGAGGGATTCGATGTACGAAAATTGGCTCAATTGATCGCTATATTCAGAGATACGCACAAGATTCAAAGATTTAAGTTTTGGACATGAAGCGGCGACCGCCAAAGCTGCAGCATCATCGAGTACTTTGAACCCGCAAATCCACTCAGTTACAAATGTTGATAATATATTAAATATTCCAACAGATTCCTCTGTAGCTTCGGGTAAAAGCAATTTCAAGTCTCTTTGACCAGTAGAAAAAACTTCGACACCCATGTTCCAGCTATTAATAACATCGAGACACCCTTGACGTAACTTAGCTAAAGGATACGTATCTGTCATGGTAAGCATTTCTAATACATTCTCGTTACTCAGTTCACGCAAAAGAATCCTCTCACAATCGGCCATAAGAGTTTCAACGTCCCAAGAAAGAGCCATTTTTAGCACATGGAAAGCCATATTCCCCTTGACCTTCCAGTCAACGCTGCTACCCCCTGTAAGAATACTTTCTCTGATCAAGGAAAAATCTTCTGTAGATAAACTTCGAATTTCCATCATCAAAGTACTTTTATCCGCACATTCCTTTCGGATAAGGTAATAAAATGGCAACGATAAAGCCTGAAACATGAAACTATTGAACATAACGACACCATCACGAAGCGTGCAGATGATATTGCTAATTATTTTTGGCTTTAAAAGCGAATATTTATCCTGAATGGCTTTAGCGACAACTGTTGCCATAGCACGGGGCATTTCTTCCTTTAATAGCAGATCTTGCATCCACAGAATCAGCTCTCCCATCACATCCATATGCTTCTCACACCATGTCTCATCGGCGGAAGCTACCAGAAAAAACTCTTGCGCATCTGAAATATTCCCTTTAAGGAGCTCCATCAGCTGCGCATCCGTAGTAGCACCGCTATATCTATCTAAAGCTTTAGGCAAAAAATCTGGCATCAACATGGTAAATAACCCCTATATTCAAAATTTTCTCTTGCAAGTGAGGATTTCTTTTGACAAATCATCACAAGAAAGCCATTTTGTGAAATACCTCAAGCCTCGATAAGAGGCGGCCTTGATTCGAGATCATAACAGGAATATAACAGAATATTATGAAAACACCAAAACAATCAAAGCTATCGGTACATCTTACTTGTTTCGTACTACTAATGTGCTCTCTACACCCGAGCAGTATAGACGCCTCTCGTAAAGGGCATCGATTTTTCTTGGGACCAGAATTCTACCATGTTCATCGCGTGCGCCAAGGTGGAACCAAGCAAAATGGTACGCTTATTGGCGGAAAGTTGATTTATGATCATGTGAAACGCTATAAGTTCTACTGGGCTGCAGAAGGCCTCTTTGCCGTTGGCCCCCTCATGGGACATACTGGCGATGGGAAAAAAATCAAATCTTGCCTAAGCGAGAACTACGTCGAAGGAAGGCTCGGGTACACATTCCAATCAAAATGCTGGCTGAAGCCGTCTTTTACACCTTTTGGTGGTTACGGATATTTCTGGGAAATCAACAAGTTTGATAAGAACGCCCCCCTACCAATACGTACACAAACGACATATCGATACGCAGCAGCAGGATTTCTGACATCCATAAATTTAAGCGAGCATCTGCAAATTGGAGTAAATTTAAAACTCAAGTATATGCTTGAACCTCGTTGCACCATCACCAAAGACCCTGAATTCGATAAGATCTCATTGAAAATCGGTAATGAAAAATTGCAATACCGTATAGAGCTTCCTGTAAACTACTACTCAAGAGAGCAGCATGGATGCTGCGATGGCTTCAAAGATGGAAGTTATGGTGTAGCATTCACCCCTTTCTTCGAACGACAACATTATGAAGGCCAAGCTGCATACCCTTTCGATTATATGCGAACGCTTTTCTTTAATTATGGCGCCACATTGGCAGCATTTTACACGTTCTGAGGGAGATCATGGCCTCATTTTCGGCATCGATCTCCGTATCTAAGAGGCATACAGATATTCCAGAGACTTTTAGTGTCACACTACAATTGAAGTATCCTGCAGGATACCATGTTGATTTGCAAGGTCTCACAAAAAATCTGCTTAAGGGTAATGGTGCTGGTGAAACCCCTTTCAAGTTGATATCAAAAGAAAGCAAAAAGGATTTCGCAGATCAAGAGATATCTGAAACCATCACATTTAATTTGCAGCCACTCGTGGCCGGGAAATTCCCTATCACATTCATGAAGATTCCGATTTTTTTGGACTCCGAGACTTCTAAAAGCTTACCACAATCGATTATCTCCGATATCGCTTATATTGATGTGTCTCTTGATGTTAGCCAAAACAAAGTCTCTATACCCGTAGCGCCGCCCTTAGATTTGAAAGATTCTCTGCCTCTACAATGGGAACACTCCAGCAGGCAAGAATGGCTTCAACATCATCTTTATATAAACTCCGAAAATTGGTCGCCCACAACTCTGCCCACAATTGCTGTGGTAACCCTATTGCTATTGCTTTTAGCCCTATACATATCTAAAAAGAAAACTCTACCCATACAGGAAACTCCAGCTTCAGAACTTAACTTCCAAAAAGCTAAAGAAATTTTAAATGAAATCGAAATAACGTCAGAAAACAAGCCACAACAAGTTGCTGACTATATATCGAAACTATCAATATCTCTTAAGAGCGCTTTTGAAGAACAATTTCATGTAAACGCAAAATCACAAACGTCTGAAGAGTTCCTAATAAGCGCAACAACAAACAACGCCTTCCCCGAAGGCCTTCAAATACCTATAAAGCAATTTCTGGAAACAACAGATCTAGTAAAATTCGCAGATCTCGAAGTGACAAAGGAAGAGTACCAGAAGCTGTTTGCAAAGACCACCGAGATATTAGACGCAATTCGTAAGGGAAGAAGCTAAGTAATGGAAGGTAGAAAAGCCAAGGGCAAGCGAAGCTGCAATAGCAATTGGACACAAAGGTACAAAGGTACAAAGGTTCACAAAGAGCAAGGGCAATGAATAGGTTTAGAGCTGTAGCAAATGCAACATAGGCTTATCAGAAAAATACAAACAATATCACAAACAACAAAACCATTGTTTTAAATTTTTTGCTCTTTGGGAACCTTTGTGTCTTTGTGCCTTTGTGTCCAATTGCTATTTGCTTTTGCTTCGCTGGCTATACCCCGTAGTTTTTTAGGGTCTGATCCATTCTCTTTTTCTCGTCTCGCTCACGTATAGCATGCCTCTTATCGTGCAGCTTTTTACCTTTAGCTAGAGCAATACGCAATTTTATGCGCCCATTTTTGAAGTACATGGCTATGGGTATTATGGAGAGCCCTTTTTCTTGCGATGAGCTCTTAAGCAGGGCTATTTCTCGCTTGTGCAAGAGTAACTTTCGCTCACGCTTATCTTCATGGTTATGGACATTGCCATACCTGTATGGGGCTATTGTACACCCAATTAGCCACACTTCGTGATCAAAAACTCTTACGTACGCTTCTTGTAGCGATCCACCATTAGCTCTTAAAGATTTTATCTCTGTACCTTGCAGAACAATACCAGCTTCCATGGTATCCATAATTTCATAGTCATGGAAAGCACGCCGATTAGACACTAGGTCTGAAGATTTTTCACTCATTTTTCAGTCTCAATTAAATTAACTATTACTTTTATGATAAGGTGTGGATTGCTATGAAATCAACAAAAAACATGAAAGCCCAAAGACGCAAACTATCAAGCTTTATACAAAAGATTGTATTTATACTCGGCGCGGCCTGCCCGATCGATTTTGGCTTTGCCAAAATCGACCGGGCAGGCCGCGCCGAGTATAAAATCGTGAACGAGCCCGTGCCCGTACCCGAGCCCGCAAAAATAAGGAAAAGGAGCTAATGTTTATGCAAGAACGAAACGGATTGCTTATTTTTGCGGGCACGGGCACATACACATTAAGCTAAGGGCAAGAGCAATTTTGCACCACAGAGATCACAGAG
>Ga0105044_10013223_pt1 | contig 11214 bp, 2 predicted proteins | sample MAT01_FD_78092 | JGI IMG/M metagenome (GOLD analysis project Ga0105044, IMG submission 78092) | Freshwater microbial communities from Lake Fryxell liftoff mats and glacier meltwater in Antarctica - MAT-01 | ecosystem: Environmental > Aquatic > Freshwater > Ice > Liftoff microbial mat | place... | reverse complement strand
AGGAGTTATCATCGCTCAAACCATTCCTGGCAACACCGCAGGTATTGTACTATGCATCAGTTGCGAAACGGATTTCGTGAGCAAAAATGCTGAGTTCGTAGCCTTTGCACAAAGCATTGCCGATGCTGCCATTAGCAATAACGTAACATCTGTAGAAGAATTGAATGGGGTAGAAATCAACGGCGCTAAAGTAGCAGACCTCATCAACGACAAACTGGCTTCTATCGGCGAAAAAATTGAAGTGTCTAAATTCGAAAGAGTGGAAGCACCTTACGTTGCCAGCTACATTCACGGCGCAAACCGCATGGGTGTGTTGGTAGGCCTTACCAAAGAAGCAGAAGAAGCGGGTAAAGACGTGGCCATGCAAATTGCAGCCATGAATCCTTTGGCAGTTGATGAAAGTTCTATCTCTCCGGAAACCATCGAAAGAGAAAAGAACATCGCCATCGAAATGATCAAAGCAGAAGGCAAACCAGCAGAAATGGCGGAGAAAATCGCCGCTGGCAAAATGAACAAATTCTTCAAAGACAATACCCTCATGGCGCAGGCTTTTGTAAAAGACGGCAACAAATCTGTAGCAGACTACCTGAAAAGCGTAGACGCAGATTTAACTGTTACCGAATTCAAAAGAGTAGCGTTGGGATAATAACTCGCTTAAAATAGTAAATGGGCTGCAATTTTTGCAGCCCATTTTTTTGCTTAAAAAAAGGGTTTTCCTTTTCAAAATTCTTCGCCTGTCTATTATTGCAAAACAGTGAGCACCACGCCCGAAGCTACTGTAACGGTTGCACCCGTTGCACAATGAACACTCTTTACGGCTGTACTAGTATTCACAAGAGGATATCTCGGTCTGCCCGAAGGAATAGAAACTACCGAAGAGGAATTAGGCACGGCATTGCCGCTCCAGTTGCCAGCATTTTCCCAGGCGCTGTTTACATTGCCCGTCCAAATAAATTCGGCCGCCTGGCTAATGGCCCATTGGTATTCTGTTACTATAATGTCTTCCCCATTAATAGCACCTAAGGTTTGGTTGCCCTGCTGTCCGTCTGCATCAAAACTATTGCTGTAAGTATAACCGGTTAGGTAAAGTTTATTGCTGGCAGCAGCAAGTAAGGCAATTAAGTCCTCTCCATTATTTCCTCCATAGCTTTCTGCCATTAAAAACTGGCCCGTGGGCTCGTATATCGCCAAATAAAGATCGTCGTGTCCCCGGCTGGTAAGTGAAAGATTGGTATTGGTAGAATCGAAATTGGAGGTTTGCTCAAAACGTCCCCCTGCAACGATTCGGCCGTCAGTCAATATCACCACTGCTTTACCTATATCAAGCCCCGGCCCCAGAATTGGTCGTGCCCAAACAAAAGTTCCGTTTGCTGTAAGCTTCCACACAAAAGCATCCCCATTAGCAGAAGCGCTCATCTCAAATACTCCGGCATCGGGGTCAAAATCTGTGAGAAGTGTATACGAACCTGTGGCTACAATATTCCCTTGTGCGTCAATTGCAATACCACTGATGATTTCTGTATTGGTGCTGCCAATCCGTTTGGCCCACATCAACAAACCGTTTGTATTGTATTTAGCAACTGCTACATCGGTTGCCCCAACACTTGCCAAATTAAATGTGTTGGCGCTTGGGTCAAAGTCTGCAACGTTTCTAAATGTACAACCAATAACGGCTTCCCCCGCTGCGGTCACTGCCATGCAGTAGGCCAGATCTTCCTGAAAACCGCCCATTCGATTGGCATACAACAATTGCCCGTCGGGAGAAAATTTTAATAAAAAAATATCACGATTTCCGCTGCTCACCAGGTTGGTTACTCCAACTCCGGGGTCCACATCCATTGTGCCGTCAAAGTAGCCCAGTGCATAGATGTTTGACTGGGCGTCGGTTTTTACATCTACCATTTGCTGTGAAAGGTTGTTTCCCAAACTTATAGCCCATATTAAGCTGCCTGTAGCGGTATAGCGTCCCAAAAATAAATCGGTGCTGCCTGCACTTACGAGGTTGACTACACCAACGCCAGGGTCAGCGTCAAGGGTGGCATTAAAAATACCGGCTATTATAATATTCCCCGTGGCATCAATCGCCATGCCCTTAAGTTGTGTAAAGCCTCCATTGTTAAGGGTAAAACCTCTGAGGTATTGGCCGGAAGACGAGTAGGTAGCTACAAAAGGGCTGTAGTTTAAATTACCTGTAAGTAGTGCAGTTGTATTTGCAGGGTCTGCATCTACTGTACCTTGTATATTGCCCGCCAGCAGCACTTCACCATTTGGCGCCATTCCCAAAGCCGACGGCCTTTCATGAAAAAGAGGTAAAAAGCCGCCAATTGTATTATTCCAAACATGGTCCCCTGCGGCCGTATATTGTATCACCACACCGTTTGAGTACCCAAGCGTGCTGGTACGCATAGCCACAGATACGGAGGGATCAAAATCAACCGTGGCGCTAAAGCTCCCGCCTATTTGCAGTGTGCCGTTGCCGTTGAAAAAAATACTGTTTATAAGATCTACGGAAGTGCTTCCAAAAGTCCAGGCTTGTTCATAGCTACCTGTGGCCAGGTCATATTTTCCTATCCAGCCGTCTGTATTGCCGGCACTGGTATAGGATGCTGTACCAGCACCGGGGTCAAAATCAACCTGGTTGCTAAACCTGCCAGCCAACCAAAGCGAACTGCCTGCTAGCCGCATATCAAGACAGCCATCGGTACCCGTACCGCCTAGTTTAAAGGCATAGAGCAGATCTCCATTAGCTGTATACCGTGCAAAAAATCCGTCGAGAGCACCAGTGCTTATCAGGTTAAAAGTACCATTCGGGTTAAAATTGGCAGTACCGGAAAAAGCGCCGCAAAGAGAAATTTGTCCTGTACCGTCGATTGCTACAGCACCAACGAGGTCATTTAAACTACCACCAATTTTTTTGGCAAAAAGCAGGGTACCTGTTGTGGCGTATTTTGCAAAAAAAACGTCGGGATTGCTACCGTTTGATATCAGGTTGGTTATACCTGCTCCTGTATCAAAATCTACCGTACCCCTAAAGGAGCCGGCAATAAAGATATTGCCAGTACCATCTACCGCCACAGCATCTCCCGTATCGGCTGCGGTGCTACCGATACTAAAGGCCAACTGGTAGTTTAAAGAACTATTGAGCCGCAGCACATATATATCGGTATTGGAATTGTCGCCTGTGCTGGTTAGTACAACGTTACCAGCACCGGGGTCAACGTCGCCTATTCCTAAAAATGAACCAATTAATACAATATCCCCGTTGGTTGCTGCATTCACCTCCAGCACATCAAAGGCACCTGCACCGCCCACTTGCACAGCCTGTAACAATTGACCCTGGTTGTTGTAGCGGGCAATAAACACATCTGCTCCGCCGGTACTATTTAGGGCTTGAGGGCTTCCGGCGGTTGTTTGCAGGGTAATTGTTTGCTCAAAGCGACCGCATAAAATGATGTCACCATTAGCAGCAAGTGCTATGCGGCTGTTACTAAGGTCGGCTGGGCCGCTCACAGTTGCGACAAATTGTATTACGCCTGCTGCATTGTATTTGCTCAAAAACAAATCTTTGCCGCCCAACGATTGCAAAGGAAATACAGAGGCCCCTCCGTCTGCATCTGCGTTCAAATCAAAAAAGCCCGTAGCATATGTATTGCCGGAAGCATCAGAAGTAACATCGAGCGTGTTTGCGCCACGGCAAAACGGCTCAGCGTTACGCAATTCAAAACCATTGCTGTAGGTTAGCGTTTGGGCGGTTATTGATGCAGGGATACTGAAAAGCAAGCAGGTTATCAGCGAGCAAATTGTATTGCAGCCCATAATTACTGCAGCAGAACCGTTACGAATACATTCTCTATTCATATGAAGTGTATATTGGTACAGTAGGAACCTAATACATTAAATTATAAATCCATTACAGCATTGCTTTTATTGCAAAATCGTAAGCACTACACCCGTACCAATTGTTACGGTTGCACCACTTGCGCAAGTCAAGCTTTTTACTGCACTATTCATACCCACAAGCGGATATCTTGGCCTGCCAGAAGAAATACCAACCACCGAAGAGGTATTGGTATTCATTACAGAAAATTTAATACTGGCTCCAGTTGGTCTGTAAAATAAATTTCTTTTTTACCTTTTTCGTCATCAGCCCCAGATGCTACACCGGAATAAAACGCCTTTTTATTTTTTGGCATATGACGTTCTTAATAAGCACTGGCATTGTCATTGGCTGCTTATCTAATATTTCATGAATCTAATATTGCTTTTCCCATCTTCACTTAAGCACACCATATTGTAAACACCAGCAGCCAACGCTCCACAGTTGAACAGTATTTTGTTTTCGCCTTCTACAACAATGATATTTTTTATCTGAAGTTGTTTGCCCGTCATATCGCTGATCACTACCTGCATTTTTCCGGCTTTAGCGGCGGCAATATATAATAAGGTTTCGGTGTACACCGCCGAAGGAAATAAACCAACTACTTCAAATCCTACATTTCGGTTGTTGATGGCGACCACTTGACTATAAGTTATTTTCCCGTCGGCATCCTCCATTTTTAAGCGGTAATAATTTAGGCCATTTAGCGGCTTGGTATCTGCCACTTCAAATGGGGTTGCGCAACGGTCTATGTTGGCATAAATTGTCGTAATTTTAATAAACGCAACACCGTTTTCGGATCGTTCTACTTCAAACTTATTACCCCCGGTACTGCAATTTACTTTCCAGCTAAGTTGGTTTCCAGATACCCCTTTTTTACCATTAAAATAAACCAGCGAAACCGGCAAAGTAGATCCGATTTTATTCAAATAAAAATTAGACAGAGAGGGCGAGTTAACCGTAATCCAACTGGCGCCGCCTGATGTTCCACTCTCCGTTTGCGGCAACGTAGAAATGCTGCCGTTTGCAGTATTAAAAGTGCCAAAGCAGGTAGTACCTCCATTGCTTTGTTTGCTGGAGCTCAAGTTGCTTAAGTTTACGCTAGGATCTACTGTAGTAAGCGCTGCAAGTTCTGTGTTCAAGAAGAATAGCTTCATCTGCACATTACTTGCTGAAGGATGGTCGATGCTGAAGCTGCGGTTTAGATAAAAAGTGCCGCTGGAATTGCGAACAGGCCCTGAATGTATATTTTGTCTTGCTTTATATAAGCCAGGTGCAAATCCTGGTTGTGATTTCACCAAGGCAATGAGCTTGCTGGTTTGATCCAATAAGGATAACCAGCCAGAGTAATTGTTAGCCCCACCCGAAGCGAAGATGGGTTGAGAGCTGTTTGCACAGGTATTGCTCAAAGAAAGCATGGAGGAGGTGAGCTCTGCAACGGTTATACAAAAAGTACCCGGAAAAAAGCTCTCATCTACCGCTACGTAGTAAGTACTACCAGGCGTGAGGTCTGTTGAGTAAAGCACACTCATTTTGCCAAAGCCCAACGCATGACCTCCATCCTCATCACATCCCAAAATGTTAAAGCTGCTGTAGTCATTTACATTGGTTGCAGAAAACAAGGCAATTTTAGAATCACTCAAACTATTGCCGCTGCCAACATCTGTGCTGATGCGAACTGCGCCACTGGGCGGGGCTACAAACTTAAACCATACCGGCGCTGCTGCAGCACCTGAGCAAGATGGGTAAGGTTCGCCAGGCCCACTGGTAGCAACGTCGTTGCTGTAGATAGCGCCAAAGCAATTACTGCCTACCGTGAGTAGAACGGCGCCAGGCGCATCGTCATTTACCAATGAGGCTACAACAGGTCTTGCACCAAAAGGGGCTGGTGAGGCCGGTGAAACGCTCATAGCATTTATTACGACTGCTGTGCAGGTAGCATCTACTACATTTCCAATGGTGGCTGTTGCTGCAATATCATATACCAACCAAAAGTATCCGGTACCGGTGGCAATTGGTTGAGATCCAGTAACCACAAAGGTCCCATTAGGGTTTACGATTGCAGTTCCAAACTGCGATGTGGTAGCAAATGTAGTATTACTGGTATAGAAAACTTTTGCACCCACTAAACTAGTAGCAGCATTGGTAGAGCCTGTTGTAGTAAAGTTTAGGGAAGTTACGTTTGCATTGGCACAGCCGTTGGCAGTTACAGCTAATATCTGTGCATTGGTGGCTCCCTGAGCAACAAAAGCCGTAGTGGCCTGTGTTACTATGGCGGTAGTTGTTGCAGCATTGATGGCCCTTGAGCCGATTGGTGCAGTAATGGTGGGGGTTCTCGGGGAGCTCACCGTTAGTGAAGTACATTCCGCATCTACCACATTCCCAACAGTTGCGTTGCAAGGAATATCAAAAACCAACCAAAAATTATTAATTGCACTGGATATACCACCTACCAATATTTGGGACCCATTTACGGTAAATGCGCCATTAGGGGAGGCCACGGTGTTGCCAAATTGAACAGCGTTTGAAAAACTAAAAGAGGTACCGGTAAAATATACTTTCGCATTTGCAATATTAGCAGGAGATGTTGAGCCATTTGTATTAAAGCTCAATTGCGTTAGGGTTAAAGCGTTTGCGGCACCGGATACATTCACACCAACACGAATGATCGGCTGGTCTACAGATCCTACATTCACAGATGTTGTGGAAGATTGAAATGTAGTGGATGACGTGTAAACCATATCTGCGGGCGAAGCAATACAAATATCAAAAGTAACTTGTGCTCCGTCAAAGGAACCAAAACTGGCCACACGAACATAGTAGGTATTACCAGGTATAAGACCATCAACCACGTTGGTTTCCGGATTGCTGCACAGGAGTGTATTATTGGCGCCACAGTTGCTCAGCACTTGGAAAGCCATGTTTGTTGTGGCACCGGAAACGTTTTGCAAAGTGATGATATGCGATGTTTTTGTGGCAATAAATTTATACCAAACATCATCTTCAAACACGCCACAAGCGGAGGTTGGCCCTGGTGAAGGGGTAGCAGACAGCAGCGTTCCAGCTGTAACTGAAGTACAGATTGTAGAAGGGTTTACCGCTATACTAATAGCATTGGCACAATCGTCGTTGACAGGGGGCGGGGGTGCGGTACTCACGCAAATATTAAAATCTGCCTGAATGATCGGCCCTACATTAGGAGGATAGGTGTACGCCCTAATATAATAAGTTTGACCAACAACAAGATTTTTCGCATTGGGAGAGGTAGTTTGAATGCAGGTAACAGGCTGTAGACTTTCAATAGATCCTGTATAAAGTCCAGCTATCATCGCGCCGCTGCTTACATTGCTAAAACTGATGATATGCCAGGAATTGGTGGCCACAAACTTGTACCACACATCTTCAATAGAATTAAAGTCGAAGCAACCCGATGGTGCGTCGGGCGATTGTGTGGCACCATACGTTACCCCGGCTTTTGTAACGGCGCATGCTGTGGTGGGATTTACAGTAAGCGCTATCGCACCTGTAGATTCATCGTTGGAAAGGAGTGTGCTAAATTTTTGTTTGTTGGTCCACGGGCTTTTATCATTTGTACCGCACACTGCTCTTACCCAAACATTGTATGCTGTGCTAGGCAAGAGGCCGGTTAAATTTTTTGTAGTAACCCCTGCTGCAGTTGCGCCAGACGGAGTAGTAGACGCAGATGGTGTTGCAGCATTGATGCCATAGTAATATTCATACCCTCCCGCAGGTGCAATGGCTGGAGCCGCCCAGAAAACGGTTGCGATGCTGGTCGTAATATTTGGTGATGGTACTGTTACATTAGTGGGGGGATAACAAGATGTCGCGATGTCAAAGCCAATATAGGGCCGCGTACCACCGGAGCTTGTCAAAGTATTCTCTGGTGTACCCGTGTTGTTGTTTCTGTATTTTAAGGTGTTAAAATTATTCGGATTGATGCAATTGCCGGAATATTCGTACACCCATTCTATGTTTGCACTCGCACTAGTGTTTACATACTCCATGAGCACCGCTAAATTTTTAGTACCGCTGTAAACAAAGTTAGTAGCCGATACAAAATTTTTCCATCCCGAAGAAGTGCCTACCGCTGAGGCCGGGTTGCCATTATACACTAAAGTAGCACCTGTAATTGTAGAGGGCCATGACAAAAAAAAGTCGCCCCAATCGCTATTGGTTACTTCTTTAAAATAGATTTTAAAATTAGGTGCTCCGGCCATAGCCCCGGTAGCAGTGAGCCTGTAAAAATAAGTACTGGTGATGGTTTGTCCCACAAGCGCAGTTAATTGGGAAGCAGGATAAATAATTGCTGTGCGGCTACTGGCATTTGCGGTGGCCACACTATACATGGGGCCAAATGAGGTTGACCCTGCGCCTGTTGCTGGTGCGCCGGAGCATTGATCAACCAGCACAATTTGGGCGGTCAAAATTGCACTTACCGCTAGCCCAACTGAGAGCATGATGGAACGTAAAAGGTGTTTTCTAAAATGTATTACAATGAAGGCTTTAAAAATTATTTTCATGGCTGGTTATTATGGCTGTTGTAATTATTTTTTTAAAATCTCATCGCACCCCAATAGGTTTTCAAGGCAAGGAACATTGAATACTCAAAATTGAAAAGGACATTGCGCTTTGCCTAAGCAAAGCGCAATGTGAAATAGATTGTTCAGTCTTTCTAACCGGGTGCTAGTATGAGCAGACTGCCAATAACGTACTACTTCGTAATCGTTAAATTAAACCCTGTTTTCACAATTACTGTTGTGCCAGCAGCCACTCTTACTGTTCTTACAGATGTATTGGCACCTACTTGCGGATAATTAGATTTACCGCTATTGATCAGCACATCGGTATTAGCATCCGGTAAAATACCGCAACTCCAGTTGGCTATATTTTCCCAAACATTACTCGTAGTACCCTCCCAGGTGGCGGTGAATTTTAGGGTATACACCTGACTAAATGTATTTCCATTCACCAAAGCCCGATATTGGTACCCGTAAAAGGTTGAAGGAACATTGGTAAGACTGAGCGTTTTTGTTGCAACACCTCCATACACCCCACCGTTACTTACGGGGGCGAAGCCACTGCCGGTGTTTACCTGCCACTGGTAAGTTGCACCGTTGATATTAGATGGAAATGCCATGCTGGACCCTGTGCACAAACTAATATTGGCCTGATTGCCACCGATGTAAAAACCACTGAATCCTGTAACGTTTGCATCCAATGAATACATAGTGCCCATGTCCACAATGGTTATATCGCTGTTTGGAATAATGATGCTGTTGCCACCGGCAATCGGATTGAACAAACTGTCTTCTTGCGGGCCAGTATATTTTGTGATGGTAAGACTATTAATACCATTGGGGAAAGAGGTTGGATCCGCGGCCACCAAATTGTTGTACTCGGTTTTGAGTAAGTAAAACCGAACCCGCTTTGTACCTACAGGTGCAAACTGACTGGTTACTTTAAAGCTCCTTTTTAAATAAATATTTCCGTTGGGTGCAGTAGCTACATTTGCTGTGGAGAAATAGGCCGTCATCGTAGTATTGCCCAGCGTAAGATTATTGTCTCTAACAGCACCAATAATTTGATTGCTTCCATTTTTTAAGTAAACGAAATGACGCCAGCCGGTAAAGTTGTTAGATCCGTTACCATTTGCAGTGATAAAAGTGATAGGCGCTGCGGCTACGGTTACCGTGGTATCATTTTTTTCTACATTATAAAAATCCCTGAGTTTAAAGCTGGCAGAAGTACCATTGGGAACCAGGTAAATACTATCTGCTGAGTAAATACCCGCTGGCAATTGTTTGGTATTATAAGGAGCATAACCGCCGATGGCTTTAAACTTTACAGGTGTGCCATCAGGGCCAGCACCTGGTGTGCCATACACATAAAAATAAGTGCTGCTAACAGCGGCCAAAGCAAACTGGCTAAAGCTGGTTATGGGTGCGCCGTTAATCAATGTGCCAGCCGCTGCAGTTCCCGTGATGCCACCGTTGCCATGATCATCCCACTGAACGCCGTTCCAACGTGCTACTTTTAAATTGGCCAATGTTGGGTATTGCTCATAAGGATTTGTTCCAAAGCCAAGGGTGAGGTTTACATTGGTAACGCCGGTTAATCTTTCCACTGTCCAATAGCCAGCCTGGCTAATATTTGCGGCGCCAAAGCTTCCTGCCTTCAAAGCCGTATTATAGCCATCGCTACCAGGGTTTTGATTAATATAAGCAGCCTGAAATCGACTACCTGCCCCTACTGGCGCACTCATCTCAATCGTGTTAAGCGAAAGCGGCCCGCCCACCGGAAATGTAAAGGCCTGGGTTCCTGTTTTAAGAACCGGCCCAATTACATGGCTGGTTGCTGATGCATCTAAATGGCTCGCAACATCTAAAAATTTAAGTGGACGTAAAGAACTGCTTACAATATTACCACCATTAAAATTTAGTCTGGTTGAAATACTGACAGAATCGTTCAGCGTAAGTACGGCACTACCAGTTTTCAACATTTGCATTTGGGGGAAAACAATAGGTTGTGTGCCCAATTGCTCAATAGCTCCATTTTGATTACCCGCAAATTTTACAGTATCTGTAAAGGTGATACCCATTGTAGAATTTAAGGTAAGGCTTTGGTTTACAAAGGAAGGTTTATCAAACGCAAAAGAGATGGTGCCATTGTTTCTTACTAAAGCAAGGTTGCCATTATACGCATTGCTAAATTGAAACGATTCATATAAAATTCCTGTAGAATTATTGGTTAATGTCGTATTGCCATTTACGGTATTTCTTCTAAAATAAACAAAACCCGTATTGCTTGCTGCATCTGAAATATTTACGTTTCCTGTGATGTGGTTTTGCAAAAAATCATCCGTGCTTGGTCCGGTGAAACCATTTACATTTAATGCGCTCACCACTAAAGTATCATAAGCCAGGGTAACAAAACCGCTGTTTTGAATAGAGATGGTACCGCCGGTAGTATTATTTTGTACTCTTTGCATTAGAAAAGTTGGATTACCTGCTCCGGTGGCTGCAATATTTATGGTGCCAGCAATGGGTATTTTAGTGGTACCAGTGAGATTGATAGTCGTATTGCCCCCAGCATTGTTAGTATAAGAAAAATTACCGCCAACGGAAGGGGATCCAAATCTAAAAATTTCTGTAAGACCTGCCACAGTGCGATTAATGGCTACATTGCCGCTATAAGTAGAAGCATTATCCCAGCTACTATAAAAAGGGCCTGCCCCCGCAATATTAAATGCTGTATTGCCATTAAAAGTATTTGGAAATTGGAAAGCCTCAAAAAAAGAAGCAGCAGAATTAAGCGTT